>WNGD01001017.1_pt1 | contig 30597 bp, 40 predicted proteins | sample 5400671 | NCBI WGS metagenome assembly WNGD01 (sample SAMN13153369, study PRJNA577476) | soil metagenome | isolation source: 40 cm soil or saprolite under grassland replicate 2 | place: USA:California | collected 2016-06-15
CGGATGTGACGGGAGCGATCCACTTGCCGCAGGGGGTGGAGATGGTGATGCCGGGCGACAACATCGAGATGACGGTGGAGTTGTTGCAGCCGATTGCCATGGAAGAGGGGGTGCATTTTGCCATTCGCGAGGGCGGCCGCACCGTGGGGGCTGGCGTCTGCACCAGGGTCGAGAGCTAAGCAATGTAAGGGTACCCCATGCGGGGTGCCCTGTGTAGGCAAGGTACCCACTTGGATGCCAGGCTTCCTACATAGGAGAAAGATATGGCTACGGGAACTAAACAGCGGATTCGCATTCGCCTAAAGGCATACGATCACCGCATTCTCGATCAATCAGCAATGCAGATTGTCGATACGGCGCAGCAGACAGGTGCGCGAGTCTCAGGCCCAGTGCCCCTGCCCACGGAGATCGATAAGTTTACTGTGATGCGTTCGCCATTTATTGATAAAGATGCGCGAGAGCAATTTGAGATTCGTACACATAAGCGCCTGATAGATATTATTGAGCCGACCAACAAAACAGTTGAGGCCCTTACACGATTGAATCTGCCCGCAGGCGTAGACATCGAAATCAAGCTGTAGAGAAACATCGTCAAATTAGGGACAAGGTATCGTCTCCTGGGACCTGGAATTGTGTGTTCTAGGATGGCGATACACGAGGTCTCTACAGCAAAGAAGAGAGGGAAGGATATGCTCAGTGGATTGTTGGGCAGAAAAGTCGGTATGACCCAGGTATTTGGGCCGAATGGCGCAGCTATCCCGGTCACAGTGATCGAAGCTGGGCCGTGCATTGTTACGCAGATTAAGACTACTGCCCGTGACGGTTATGAAGCTGTCCAGATTGGCTTTGAGCAGGCGAGACTGAAGAGCTCTACCCGCCCTGTGCTGGGGCATCTTGGACATAGTCTCCCTTTGTTAAAAGCGCAGCGCAAGCGTCTTCAGGCCTACCAGCAAGAGCAGCGGGGGAAAAAGGCTACAGGCGATGCTGCTGACGAGGAATCGCAGAAGGATACAACTTCTTCAAAAGATAAAAAGGACAATCAAATCCAGAAGTTACTCAAGGTGCAGCAAAATCGACAGCGTCGTCCAGGACCGGAACTTGGTCCCTTTAAGATATTGCGCGAGGTAGGATTGCAGGAAGGAGCCACCTTGGAGAACCTGGAACTCGGTTCGAAATTTGATGCAAGTCTCTTCATAGTTGGCGAATCGGTTGATATCGTTGGCACCTCCAAGGGTAAAGGTTTCCAGGGTGGTGTCAAACGACATGGATTCGCCGGGGGGCCAAAGACGCATGGCCAGTCAGATCGCACGCGTGCACCTGGCTCAATTGGTTCGGGCACCACTCCTGGACGAGTGCTGAAAGGCACACGCATGGCAGGTCACATGGGTAATGCACGTGTGACGATGAAGAAATTGCAAGTGATTCAAGCTGATCCTGAGCGTAACCTGCTTGTGGTCAAGGGTTCCGTACCCGGTGCCAATGGCGGTTTGCTCATGATTAAGAAGCATGTGAAGAGGTAATCGAAATGCCCTCGACTACAGTGTATAACATGGCCGGAGAGGCCGTAGAAGAGCTCGAACTGAGCGAGCAGGTGTTCGGGATTACCCCAAACGTGGCGGTTCTCCACCAGGTTGTCACTGCACAGCTGGTGAATCGCCGTCAGGGAAATGCTTCGACGAAGACTCGCAGTGAAGTATCGGGCGGCGGTAGAAAGCCGTATAAGCAGAAAGGAACAGGCCGGGCTCGACAAGGTAGCACTCGTGCTCCGCAGTTCCGTCATGGTGGTACTGTATTTGGTCCCAAGCCGCATCCCTACCATCATGATGTACCGAAGAAAATGCGTCGCCTAGCAATTAAGTCGGCTCTATCCGATAAAGTTGCTAATGACCAACTGATCGTTCTCAAAGATTTGACGTTAGAATCTCCGCGTACTAAAGAGATGCTGGCGATTCTGGACAACCTGCCAGTGAATGGCAGACGATTTCTGATGATCTTGCCAAAGCGTGATGAAAACATCGTGCTTTCGGCTCGCAATATTCCTTCTGCCAAAGTGCAGCATGTTTCATCGATTAATGTCGTGGAACTACTGAAGCATGATTACGTGATTATGCCGAAGAAGGCTGTGCGCTGGATTGAACTGGTCTTCGGCGAAGGCTTAAGCGTCGAAGCGGCAAGTCAAAAAATTGCTGCGGAATTAGATGAAGAAGCTACTGCTCCTGAACAGGTTGATATAGCAGAAGAGCCGACTGAAGCAAATGACGAAGTAGCAACCGAAGCGACTGATGAAGGAGATATCGATGACCTGGAGCAGGCATCGGAAGCATCAGCGACAGCAGACGGCGAGGAGGAATAGACAGTGGAAATCACAGAAGTATTGCGCCACGGTATAGTCACTGAAAAAACAGTGAAACTGCAGGATCCTGAGACGCATGGGAAGAAGAAGAATAAGAGTAAGAGGGGTCAGTATACCTTTGCAGTAGCCTTAGAGGCCAATAAAATTGATGTTCGCCGTGCAGTTGAGACGATTTTCAAAGTAAAAGTTGTCTCGGTCAATATCATGCGCATGCCAGGTAAGAAACGCATGTTACGGCGTAGAGGAACCGCTCCAAAGCCTTTAGAGGCTCGCGAGTGGAAGAAGGCGATTGTCACCCTGCGTGAAGGGGAGTCAATCGACGCATTGAAAGCGTAAGGTGTTGAGAGATGCCAATTAGACAGTACCGACCAACATCTCCTGGACGTCGCGGCATGTCGGTTTCGACATTCGAGGAGATTACGAAGACAAAGCCAGAGAAATCTCTGGTGGTAAAGCTGAAAAAGCACTCAGGTCGCAATAACCAGGGCAGAATTACCACACGCCATCGGGGCGGTGGAGCCAAGCGAGCTTATCGTCTAATAGATTTTAAGCGCAACAAATTGGGAGTGCCAGCTAAGGTAGCCGCGATTGAGTACGATCCGAATCGTTCAGCGCGTATCGCGTTGTTGCATTATCTAGATGGCGAGAAGCGATATATTATCGCACCATTGGGGTTGAAAGTTGGCGATAGGGTGATGGCAGGGCCAGAGGCTGATATTAAGCCAGGCAATGCACTTCCATTGAAGAATATTCCAACTGGCACAACGATTCACAACATCGAGTTAACGAGAGGTCGTGGTGGTCAAATGGCCCGAGGCGCGGGTGCGGGTGCCCAACTCATGGCAAAAGAAGGCGATTATGCATTGTTACGTTTGCCATCAGGTGAGCAGCGCCGGGTGCATATTCTCTGCATGGCAACGGTTGGACAGGTAGGCAATGTAGATCATGAAAACCGCAGCATCGGCAAGGCTGGACGTGCACGTCATATGGGGCGTCGTCCCACAGTTAGAGGCTCGGTTATGAATCCTCGTGATCATCCCCACGGGGGTGGTGAGGGACGGTCGCCTATTGGTGGTCAGCCACAGACGCCTTGGGGCAAGCCTGCTTTAGGTTACAAGACACGCAAGAATAAGAGGACCGATCAATTCATTGTGCGCCGTCGCAATGCTGGCAGGAGGAGGAAGTAGCATATGTCACGCTCAAGAAAAAAAGGGCCATATATCCACGAATCGCTGAGAAAGAAAGTATTGGCCATGATGCGAAGTGGCGATCGTCGGGTTATCAAGACTTGGTCGCGTGCTTCGACTATCTTCCCCCAGATGGTGGGGATGACGATAGGCGTTCATAATGGTAAGACGCATGTGCCTATCTATATTACAGAGAATATGGTGGGCCATAAGTTGGGTGAGTTTGCTCCTACGCGGCACTTCCGGGGTCATGCGGGGGGTAAGAGTGAGAGGACCACGTCGGTCCGCTGAGGTAAAAGATGCAAGTCAGGGCTATTGCTAAAAACATTGGTATTCCGCCGCGCAAGATGCGTCTTGTCACCAATGCGGTGAAAGGGCTTCGTGTGAATGAAGCGCTTGCGTATCTTCAATTCATGCCCAACGCAGGTGCGCGGCCAGTTAGTAAAGTGGTGGCATCGGCAGCGGCGAACGCGGAGAATAACTACAATTTGGATCCAGATGATCTGTATATTCTAAATATTGTGGCAGATGACTCGTTCCGGGTCAAGCGCATTAGAGCGCGACCACATGGCCGAGCGGCTCGTATTCTAAGACGCTTCTGCCATGTGACTGTGATTGTCTCAGACGACCCGGCAGACGCCGGCAACTGGAGACGCTAAGAAGGAGGACACTTTTGGGACACAAAGTGCATCCCACAGGTTTCAGGCTCGGCGTCGTTAAAGGCTGGCAGTCTCGCTGGTATGCTGAGCGTGATTACAAGGATTTGCTTGCGGAGGATTTCATGCTGCGCAAGACGATCCAAAAAGAACTTGCTAACGCGGCAATCTCGCGCATTGAGATTGAACGCGCCGCTGCTAACCAGGTGTCAGTGACGATTCATACGGCAAAACCAGGAATCGTGATTGGTAAGAGTGGCGAGAAGGTAGATAAATTGCGTAATGCGCTAGAGGCGAAAACCAAAAAGCGTGTGCGCCTGAACATTGTCGAGATTCGTCAGCCCGAGCTAGATGCGTACCTGGTTGGACGTAGTATCGCAGAGCAGTTAGAGAAGCGTGTCTCATTCCGCCGCGCTATGAAGCAGGCGGTGCAGAAGACAATGCGTGCAAATGCCAAAGGCATACGAGTCATTGTCGGTGGGCGACTAGGTGGAGCAGAAATCGCTCGCAGTGAGAAAGAGGTAGAGGGGAAGATCCCCTTGCATACTCTGCGGGCTGACATTGACTACGGTCTGACAGAAGCCCATACAACCTTTGGTGTGATTGGCATCAAAGTGTGGATTTATAAGGGTGATATTCTTCCACACAACCGCCGCGAGTTTGGCGAAGCGCAACAGGAAGCTGCCATGCCATTTGCGCCTCGCGAACGTAGAGAGACTGGTGAGCGTCGTGGTGAACGTCGTGCGCCGCGTGGTGGCCGTTCACAAGGAGAGCGTCAACCGAGAGGTGAGCGTCCTGCACGTCCAGCGGGGGAGCGACCCCAAAGGGCGCAGGGAGAGCGTGCTCCAAGAGGCGAGCGTTCTCAAGGAGAACGAACACAGAGTGGTGAGAAGCCTCCACGTGCACCACGTGCGCAGGGAGAGCGTCCTGCTCGAGCTAGGCGTGCCGAACGTCCGGCTGAAGAGGTGCCAGCACCAGCCGTCTCAGAGGCGCAGACAGCTCTTGAATCTCAAGGGCCAGCACCAGCCGTTTCAGAGATACCGGCAGTCCCCGAGGTTCAGGATCTTCAGGGCACCGCGGGAGCAGAGACGCCGGCACCACCCCCACCAGCACCAAGCGAGGGTGCTACTGAGAGCGAGTAGAGGAGATTCGAAGCCATGTTATTGGCACCGTCACGATATAAGTACCGCAAGCAGCATCGCGGTCGCATGAAAGGCACTGCCCAGCGTGGCAGCACACTCGCCTTCGGCGAGTTTGGCTTGCAGGCTTTGGAGCCTTGCTGGTTGGAGGCTCGTCAGATAGAATCAGCGCGTATTGCGCTCACCCGCTTTATGAAGCGTGGTGGTAAAGTGTGGATCCGCGTTTTCCCTGATAAGCCAATCACCGCCAAGCCCGCTGAGACACGCATGGGTAGTGGTAAGGGTGCTGTTGATCACTATGTAGCAGTAATCAAGCCCGGGCGTATCATCTTCGAAATCGGTGGCGTAAGTGAAGAAGTCGCCAAAGAAGCAGTGCGCCTGGCGAGTCATAAACTGCCGGTGAAAACACGCTTTCTAACACGAGGGGAGGCAGAAAGTGTCGAAAGCTAAAGAACGTCGCAAGCAGATTCAAGAATTCACCATCGCTGAGGCGAATCGTGAACTCAAAGATTTGCGGATGAAGCTGTTCAACCTCCGCTTGCAACAGCAACGTGGTGAAATAAAGAACAACCGTGTGTTTACGCAGACGCGCAAGGACATTGCTCGTGTGTTGCATCGGTTAACTCAGTTGGAGGCCGAGGTATGACACAGCAGACTGCACAAGCTACGGGCACGGGGAAGGCGCGCAAGGGCCATCGCCAGCAGAAAATTGGGACCGTAGTTAGTAATAAGATGAACAAAACCATCGTTGTCGCCGTAGAGTCGTTAAAGAAGCATCGTATCTATAAGCGTACATACAAGCAGACAAAACGATTCCAGGTACATGATGAAGAAAACACGTGTCAGGTTGGCGATATAGTACGCATTGAGGAGACTCGCCCGCTGAGCAAAATGAAGCATTGGCGCTTAGTAGAGATTCTGAAGCGTGGCAGTGGTATTGTCCCTGTAGAAGAAGTGTTAGCTAGGGTCGATCCGGACCTGACATCCACTACATCCGATGAAAATGAAGAATCGGAAGAATAAGGAGAGGTCGGAATGATTCAGCCACAGACACGTCTGAAAGTAGCCGACAATACCGGCGCAAAAGAGATCATGTGTATCCGCGTCATGAGTGGCTCAGCCAAGAAGTATGCGGAAATAGGTGATATCATCAAAGCTACTGTAAAGCAGGCGGCGCCCAATGGGCAGGTGAAAAAGGGTGAAGTAGTGAATGCGGTAGTCGTTCGCGTGGCAAAGGAATATGTACGATCAGATGGTTCTCATATTCGCTTTGACGAGAATGCCGCTGTCATCATTGCAGCGGGTAATAATCCGCGAGGCACACGTATCTTTGGCCCAGTGGCTCGCGAACTACGTGAACGTAATTTTATGAAGATCATTTCGCTGGCACCTGAAGTGCTATAGGGGTCTAATAGTAGTTTTCGTTGATGTTTGTCGTTCCGCGAGTACGACAAAGACAAACGGCAAACTTTAGAGGGAAAATATGGCAATACGACAAAAAGAGAAGAAACCTCTTCACCTTACGAAGATGAATATCAAGAAGGGTGATACCGTCTTGATCATCACAGGTAAGGATAGAGGAAAGCAAGGAACCGTTTCGCGGGCACTGCCACAGGTCAGCAAGGTGATTGTTGAAGGCCTGAATATCGCGAAGAAGCATATACGTCCGCAGGGCCAGACTCGCCAGGGAGGCATCATTGATAAAGCGATGCCTATTCATGTCTCGAATACCATGCTGATTTGTACCGAGTGTGGCAAGCCAACGCGCGTTGGGCATGAACGTCGCCCGATGGGCGCCGATCAAAAAATGCGTGCGGTACGCGTGTGCAAGAAATGTCATAAGGTCATTGAAGACCGGACGAGGAGTAGTTAAACGATGGCATCAAGACTTAAGGAAAAATACCAGAAAGAGGTCGTGCCAGCCCTGCAAAAGGAGTTTAACTACAGCAATCCGATGCAGGTGCCAACTATCCACAAGGTAGTTGTCAATATTGGGATGGGCGAGGCCATTCAGAATGCAAAAGCGATGGATGCTGCCGTCTCCGACCTGGCGACTATTACAGGGCAACGCCCGGTTATTACACGAGCTAAGCGTTCAGTTGCTGCGTTCAAGCTGCGTGAAGGCATGCAGATTGGATGTATGGTAACACTGCGTGGTGATCGCATGTACTACTTTCTCGATAAACTCATGAATGTAGCCCTACCGCGCTTGCGCGATTTCCAGGGAGTCTCACCTGAGGCATTTGATGGCCGGGGGAATTACACATTAGGGTTGCGCGAACAACTGGTCTTTCCCGAAATCGACTATGATAAGGTCGATAAGGTGCGTGGTATGGAAGTAAGTATTGTGACAACAGCTCGCACCGATGAAGAGGGGCAGCGGCTGCTCAAACTGATGGGCATGCCCTTTAAGTAATAATGTTGGAGAGTGGAATGGCAAAAATCTCAATGATTGTGAAGTCGCAGCGTAAGCCCAAGCACAAAGTGCAGCAACATAACCGCTGCAAGGTCTGTGGGCGTCCTCGCGCCTATATTCGCAAATTTGGCCTCTGCCGCATCTGCTTCCGCGAACGTGCGTTGCGCGGTGAGCTGCCTGGTGTGACGAAGTCGAGCTGGTAATCGGAGGATGTTGTTACATGAACATGACTGATCCCATCGCGGATATGCTGACCCGTATTCGTAATGCGGTTGCGGCACGACATAATCGCGTATTGATTCCGGCATCTAAAATGAAGCTGGCGATCGCGCGTGTGCTAAAGGAAGAGGGTTTCATCAAGGATATCGAGATCCTGAAGGATACCCCTCAAGGCACTATCCGTATTACGCTGCGCTACGTGGAAAAGCGACCAGTATTGACGCAATTGAAGCGCGTCAGCAAGCCTGGGCTGCGTGTATATACAAAACGGGCTAACATCCCTCGCGTCCGTGGTGGACAGGGTGTAGCCATTCTTTCAACACCGCAGGGTCTGATGACTGGCCACCGCGCCTATCGCGAAGGCCTTGGTGGTGAAGTCATTTGCTACGTCTGGTAGGCAGGAGGGTATTCAGATGTCTCGTATTGGACGTGCTCCAATCGCTGTGCCGCCAAAGGTGCAGGTGACCTGGACTGATGAGAATCTAGTGAAGGTCAAAGGTCCCAAAGGAGAGTTATCATCTCAAGTCGATCCCGTATTGACGTTGAAGCTTGAGGATGGGACACTGTCGGTCACTCGCCCATCAGACAGTAAAGAGCATAAAGCGAAGCACGGCCTGTATCGTACTCTCATCAACAACATGGTTGTGGGGGTAACGAATGGGTATACAAAGCAATTAGAAATTCATGGTGTGGGCTATCGTGCTGCTAAGGTAGGTGAAAATCTGGTGATCCAGGTAGGGTATTCCCATCCTGTCGAGGTTCAGCCTCCCAATGGTATAGCCTTAAGCGTTGATGGTGTTGATCCGGCTACCAAGGCTACAAAGCTGAGCGTGAGCGGTATCGACAAGCAGCTGGTGGGAGAAGTCGCGGCAAGCATTCGTCGGATTCGCAAACCTGAGCCGTATAAAGGCAAGGGTATTCGTTACGCAGGTGAAGCGATTCGCCGCAAGGCTGGCAAAGCCGGAAAAGTCGGTGGTAAGAAGAAATGATAAAACGATTTAATGCAAATCAAGCGCGGCTTAAACGGCATCGGCGCATGAGAAGCCGCCTCGAGGGCTCACATGAGCGACCACGCCTGAGCGTCTACCGTAGTGGACTGCAAATCTATGCGCAAATAATTGATGATACGACTGGCCAAACATTGGCTGCAGCTTCGTCGTTAGATGAGGCTCTGCGCAACTTTACACCGGCGAAGAAAGCTGCTCCCCCTGTTGAATCGAAAAAGGTTCCGGCGGAAGAAGCTACCATGGAGATGGCTGCCGAGACTGCTCCCGTCCCGACCAAGGGAAAAGGAGCCAAGGCTGAGAAAGCCCCTGCAAAGGGCGCTCAACCGCAGAGGGGAGCGCCCGGCAAAGGGAGCAAACCTGTTGCGCAGATCAGAACCCAGCTTCCTAGCGCAGAAAAAGGTGTGAAAAGGACGCCTATTGAAGCACTGGCCGCTATCGCTGACAATCGGAAAGTTGCCATTGCTCGTGAAGTGGGTAAGCTGGTTGCACAGCGTGCCAGGGAGAAAGGCGTCAGCCGTGTCGTCTTTGATCGCGGTGGCTACGCCTATCATGGGCGCGTAGCTGCGCTTGCAGAAGGCGCTCGTGAAGTAGGCCTGAGTTTCTAGGCCGCGAGGAGATAAGATGCCAAGGATAGATGCTTCAAAACTAAGCCTTGAAGAGACAGTGGTGCAGGTGCGCCGCGTCTCCAAGGTGGTCAAGGGCGGTCGGCGCTTTAGCATTCGCGCACTCGTAGTTGTTGGAGATCGCAATGGTCATGTCGGCTTTGGTCTGGGCAAGGCGACCGAGTATACCGAAGCCATTCGTAAGGGTGTGGAAGATGCCAAAAAGAACTTAATCGAGGTACCTCTAGCTGGAACGACTATTCCTTTTATGGTAAAGACCCGCTTTGGCGCTTCAGAGGTCATGCTAAAGCCTGCGGCTCCTGGTACCGGCGTGATAGCGGGTGGAGCTGTGCGCGCTGTGATGGAGTCGGCTGGAATACGTGATATCTTGACAAAATCACTTGGAAGTACTAATGCTGCAAATACGGTTCATGCTTGCTTGCAAGCTCTGCGTGAATTACGCTCTGCCGATGCAGAGGCTGCGTTGCGTGGTAAAACGGTTGCTGAGCTAGTCGGTAAGAAGCAAGCTGAGCGTCTTGCTGTTGCTGCTGCCGATGCTGCTGAGCAAGCAGCACAAGCACGTGCTGCTCGTGAAGAGGAGACGCGTGAGAGCAAACCCACCACGGGGCGTAGAGGAGGCGGGCCTGGCGAGCGTGACCGCCGTGGTGGTGAGCGTGGTAACCGTCGTGGTGGCGGCGAGCGTCGTAGATAGACGACGATTGGAGATTAAAATGGCAAAACTGCGTGTTAAATGGGTCAAAAGCGCAATTGGCTATTCAAAAGACCAAAAGGCAACCATTCGTGCGTTGGGGTTGCGCAAGCTCCAACAGACGGTTGAGCACGAAGACCATCCCGCCTTGCGTGGGATGATTCGGAAGGTGAGCCACTTGGTAAAAGTAGAGGAAGTAGTCTCATGAAACTTTCTGATTTGCGGCCAGCTCCTGGTGCACACAAGCCAGAGAGACGGCTAGGTCGTGGGCATGGCTCTGGTCGTGGCAAGACCGCGGGTCGGGGCACAAAAGGCCAGAAGGCTCGCACTGGTGGAAAAATACATCGGGCATTTAATGGCGGGCAGACGCGCCTGTCGAAACGTTTGCCATTCTTGCGTGGTATCGGCAACAGCAATATTGCTTTCCGTCATGACTATGCTATTGTAAATGTGACTGATCTTGAACTCTTTGAAGTCGGTACATATGTTACGCCGGATGCCCTGGTGACGGCTGGCTTAATGACAAAGTCTGAGGGCAAAGGTTTGGTGAAGATCCTGGGGAATGGCGAAGTGGATCGTGCGCTGACTGTGCGTGCACATAAGTTTTCTGAAAGCGCCCGGGCCAAGATTGAAGCTGCTGGGGGTAGCGTTGAGATCATTCCGACAAAAGTGTACAAAAAGACGAAGAGACGCAAGGACGAAGACAAGAAGGCACCAGTATAACGGAACACTGGGGTATAGCTGCTCGTTATATCTTATTAATGGATCCGTGTTGGTAACTATTCAGTAGGGAGTCCCAAGGGGCCTGCAAGGCCCTTTGGCGGGGTGCGGGGTGTCCCCGCCTTCCTCGCCCACCCCGCCGCCGGAGGCGGCACAAGAGAAAAGAGATCTGAATAGTTACCCGTGTTGATACGTGAAAGGAGACTCCCATGTGGGAACGGCTGCGCAGTATCTGGACTATTCCAGATCTACGCAAAAAAATTCTCTTCACTCTGGCGATGTTACTGGTCTTCCGCATCCTCGCCCATATCACCGTGCCCTTGACGCATGATGAGACGTTAAAGCTGAATAGTCTGTTTTCGACGAATGGGAATAACAACCTGGGTCAGTTGCTTGGCCTACTGGATGTCTTTTCCGGCGGCTCGCTACAACAGTTCTCTATAGTCGCGCTGGGAGTCTATCCATATATTACCGCAACGATTGTGATGCAGCTCTTGCAGCCAATTATCCCGGCCTTGGAGAACATGATGCGTGAGGGGGAAGCTGGGCGGCTGCGCTTCAGCCAGATCACTCGCATTGTCACTGTACCTCTGGCGTTCTTGCAGGCCATTGGCAATGCTGCGATCTTCGTGCGCTTCGGTGTCCTGACCAACTTCAGCCTCATCGATCCTAAATATGCCTTGGAGTCTTGGGCCATCTTGCTCTCTCTGACAGCTGGTACGATGATCCTGGTATGGATTGGCGAGTTGATCACTGAGAATGGTATTGGTAATGGCATCTCGATCATTATCTTTGGCGGAATAGTGAGCCGCATTCCAAGCCTCGTGCAGCAAGGGTATACGGCTAGTTCGACAGCTGGCGGTAGTATTGTAAGTATCGTAGTCTTCGCGATTATCGGACTGGTGACGATCCTTGGTATAGTTTATGTCTATCAGGGACAGCGACGTGTGCCAATTGAGTATCCAACAAAGCGCATGGTAGGCCGTGGCATGATGGTGGGCACCGCGCAAAGAACCTATATTCCAATGCAGGTCAACAGTGCGGGAATGATTCCACTCATCTTCGCACAGTCTATGCTGATCTTCCCGGCAGTACTTGCTCAGTACCTGGCAACTAGCAACACTACCTGGTTGGCGAATGTAGCGAACTGGGTTGGAACCTATATTGCTAATACAGGCACATGGTATTACTGGGTCATTTACTTCTTATTGGTGGTTGCGTTCACCTACTTTTATGCCTATGTGGTCTGGCAACAGCAGAACATTCCAGATACTTTGCAGAAGCAAGGCGCGCATATTCCGGGATATCGACCGGGTGAAGCAACACGCAGACACTTGAACGATATTCTCAATCGTATTACGTTGGCCGGAGCATTGTTCCTGGGAATTGTAGCGATTTTGCCGTATGTCGCACGTGTAGGTGGCAATCAGCTACTCAGTAGCGCTGCGCTCCTGATTGTTGTAGGTGTGGTGCTGGATACAGTCAGGCAGATCGAAGCCCAGATGGTAATGCGTAACTATTCGGGGTTCCTCACTTAAAGGCTAAACACTGGAGGATAAACGTGTATATTATCCTGATCGGTGCCCAGGGATCAGGCAAGGGGACGCAGGCCGAAATGCTCTCACAGGCACTCGGTATTCCTCACGTTGCCAGTGGCGATTTGTTTCGTAAAGCGTTTGATGAGAAGACTGAGCTAGGGCTGAAAGCTAAGGCATACCTGGATCGCGGGGAACTGGTTCCTGACGATATAACCGTTGCGATGGTACTCGGCCGTCTTGCAGAACCTGATTGTGCACAGGGAGTGTTGTTAGACGGTTTCCCACGCACAGTTGCGCAAGCGCAGGCCTTGGATAAGGGTTTGCAGAAAGTCGGAAAGCAGATCGATGTCTCGATCTATATAAAAGTTCAACGCGAGGAATTGCTCAGAAGGCTATCAGGACGATGTATCTGTAGGGCGAACCAGCACGTTTACAACATATACACTCATCCACCAAAGCTAGCAGGTATATGTGACCTTGATGGAAGTGAGCTGTATCAACGCTCCGACGATGTAGGTGAAGCTGTCCAGAGACGACTGGATATCTTTTTCAACGAAACCATTCAGTTGCTTGACTACTATGGAAGTCAACACAAGTTGGATGAGGTGGATGGAAATCAGAGTATCGAGCAGGTGTATAAATCGCTTCTGGACGTGATACAAAATAGGCAAACTTCATCGTAGGAGCGCGCTATAAGGAATCATGATGGCGATCATCATCAAGTCGATAGACGAACGTGAGAAAATGCGCGAGTCAGGGCGCATCGTTGCAGAGATACTGGTGGAGCTGCGTGCTGCTGTACGTCCAGGTATCACTACAGATGATATTGATGCACTTGCTGTATTGGCATTAAAGGAACGAGGCGCGAAATCAAGCTCTTTGGGCTATCGCCACGGTGCGCATCGTTACCCAGCGTCACTTTGTACGTCAGTAAACGATGAGATTGTACATGGTATTCCAGGCCAAAGGGTATTAAAAGAAGGCGATATCATCAGTATCGACCTTGCGGCCTCCTATAACGGTTGGCATGCGGATTCTGCTATAACTGTGCCTGTGGGAAAGGTAACGGCTGAAGTACAACGCCTGCTCAAAGTGACAGAGGATTCGCTCTATCGTGGTATCGCGGCTGCGTGTGCGGGAAATCACCTGCAAGATATCGGTCGGGCTATACAACGGCATGTGGAATCTGCTGGCTTTTCAGTTGTACGCCAATATGGAGGACATGGGGTAGGCCGTAGTATGCACGAGGATCCCCAAGGTGTGCTGAATTATATTGAACCTGGTTATCCTAACCCTGTCTTACGGCCAGGCATGGTTATCGCCATTGAGCCTATGGTCAATATGGGTGCGAAAGAGACACGGGTTCTTCCTGACAACTGGACAGTCGTTACAGCTGATGGTAGCTACTCCGCACATTTTGAGCATACCGTGGCTATCACTGAAGGAGATGTAGATATCCTAACCTTAACACACTGAAATTAGGTATAGGGTAATATCTCTCTCGACATTTATTGATATTTGTGCTATAATTCGTAGTTGGCTGCAGCAGTGTCAACTGCTGCCATTTTATCATGGAATCATCTCTTTTGTAGTTGTCGATAGAGAAAGGATGCTATGCCAAAGAAGGATGAAATCGAAGTAGAGGGTAAAGTTCTTGAGGCCCTCCCCAATGCCATGTTTAAGGTTGAAATAGATGATCAACACCAGGTCCTTGCTGTTCTCTCAGGGCGTATACGAATGAATTTCGTACGTATTGTGCCGGGCGATAAGGTGAAGGTTGTGCTATCTCCCTATGACCTGACACGCGGTCGCATAACATGGCGTGTAAGATCGTGAGGTGGTGTTCCCCTCTCTTTCACTCTTCCATTTCTTCTGATAAGCATCTTTTTTGACAGCTACAGGCAGAACCAGACAAGGTAGATGAACAGGGAAGGAAAATCTGTGCGTCTGGACTACCTACCAATCTGCCTAATTTTTACATTTTCTTACGAAAGAATGAGGAGGGCAAATTATGAAAGTACGTGCCTCGGTAAAACCGCGTTGTGAAAGCTGCAAGGTAATTCGGCGCAATCGAGTTGTAATGGTTATCTGTAGTAAAGACCCAAAGCACAAGCAGAGGCAGGGTTAATAGCGGGTTTCGGGTTTCAAGTTTTAAGCACAGACTAAACTTGAGGCTCGAGGCGCGAAACTGGAGGAAAAGATGGCTAGAATCGCCGGCGTAGACATTCCACGCGACAAGCGTGTGGAGATTTCGCTGACGTACATCTACGGGATCGGCTTAACAACGAGCCGTAAAATCCTGGAGCGAACACGCATTAACCCGGATACGCGGGTGAAAAATCTGACAGAAGAAGAGGTCAACCGCCTTCGTGAGGTAATCGACCGCGAATTCAAGGTCGAGGGTGACCTGCGCCGCGAAGTGGATATGAATATCAAGCGGCTCATTGAAATCGGCTGCTATCGTGGTATGCGCCATCGCCGCAATCTGCCAGTGCGGGGTCAGCGCACACGCACCAATGCGCGTACACGCCGTGGGCCGAAGAGAACTGTGGCTGGTAAGAAAAAAGCTGTAGCTAAGAAGTAACGCCGGGGAGGTAGTGCAAAAGCATGGCGGCAGACAAAAAGAAAACAACAGGCAAACCCAGGCGACGTGAACGCAAGTCCATTCCGCGTGGTCAGGCACATATTCAAGCAACTTTTAATAACACAATCGTTACCTTGACAGACCCCAATGGCAATGTCATCTCCTGGGGAAGCGCTGGGGGACAGGGCTTCAAAGGCTCGCGCAAAAGCACTCCTTATGCTGCCCAGGTTACCGCTGAGTCGGCAGCACGCAAGGCGATGGAACATGGCATGCGACAGATCGAAGTGTACGTCAAAGGCCCTGGTTCTGGTCGTGAGGCGGCAATTCGCTCGCTACAAGCTGCTGGCCTGAATATCACTTCGATCACTGATGTAACACCTATTCCGCACAATGGCTGCCGCCCGCCGAAGCGGCGTCGCGTGTAATCCGTGAAGTGCGTGTGAGGAGGAATCAACTACATGGCGCGTTATACCGGCCCCGTCTGCAAATTGTGCAGGCGTGAGGGGGTAAAACTTTTTCTAAAGGGCGACAAGTGCATGACTAATTGCACACTTGAGCGCCGCAATACCCGGCCTGGACAACATGGTTCGGGTCGACCACGCAAAGCTTCGGGCTATGCGTTGCAATTACGTGAAAAGCAGAAGATACGGCGCACATATGGCTTATTAGAGCGCCAGTTCCGCAAGACCTTTGATACAGCTGCCCGCCGTCCGGGTAGAACTAGCGAGAACCTGCTCCAGATCCTGGAGATGCGCCTGGATAACCTGGTATATCGTCTCGGTTTCGCTGACTCGCGTGCCCAGGCTCGTCAGCTTGTCTGTCATGGACATTTTGCTGTAAATGGTCGTAAAACTGATATTCCCTCATTTATTGCTAAACCAAATGATGTAATTAGTGTACGCGAGCGCAGCAAAGGACTTGAGTACTTCAAGACTCGCGCGTTGCTACTGGCGCAGAAAGGCGTACCTGCCTGGCTAAGCCTCAATACCGTTGAGATGACTGGTCGTGTCATGTCGCTGCCCTCGCGAACAGATCTTGAACTACCTTTTGAAGAACAGATGGTTGTTGAATATTATCAACGCTAATCCGTCGTTCAGCGGATGGGTATATGCCTTCACGGTCTCTAATACCAGACCGTTATAGGGCGCAGGACTCTTGGACTATCACCTTTTCCATACATCTGTTTGAGAGAAGGGGCAGGGATACGGGGTAGAAGACCCGGTATACTCACTAAAAATACCTTTATCAACAATGGGGAATAGTCGTGGTAGGAAAAGAAAGGCAGGTTGGACATTGGAAGAAATTACTCTGCCTCGCATTAAAAATACTAAAACTCAGGGAAACTATGCGAGCTATGATATTGAGCCTTTAGAGGCGGGGTATGGGATGACCCTGGGCAACGCACTGCGGCGCGTATTACTCTCTTCGCTGCCTGGTGCAGCAGTGACCTCTATTCGTATTGACGGGGTACAGCATGAATTTCAGGACATCTCGCATGTGATGGAGGATGTTACGGATATTGTTTTAAATGTCAAGAAACTGCGCCTCCGCTCCTTTTCGGATCATCCAGTATCGATGCGCTTAGAGGTGAGTGGGGAGCGTGTAGTGACGGCTGCGGACATTATGGCGCCGAGCACGGTAGAGATTGTCAACCCTGATCTCTACATTGCTACACTCGATAATGAGAATGCTCGCCTTGAGATGGAACTGGTTGTTGAGACGGGAAGGGGTTATGTACCCGCCGATTCAAAAGAAGATCAGCCCATCGGGGTGATTCCTGTAGATGCCATTTACACGCCCGTGCAAAAAGTGAATTACACTGTTGAGCATACGCGTGTAGGGCAAATGACAAACTTCGATAAGATTGTTCTTGATATCTGGACTGATGGTACGATCCTGCCGGATGAGGCTTTGCGCCAGAGCGCCGATATCCTGGTACGCCACTTTACCCAGCTCGCCAACTATCGGGCAACCTTGGCCGAACCCGAGAAGCCACCTTTGAGCAGTATGCCGATACCAGCGAAGATTTATGACACTCCAATAGAGGAACTTGATCTCTCGGTACGTGCCTATAACTGCCTCAAACGTAGCAACATTACGAAAGTTGGCCAGGTGCTTTCGATGAATGAAGAAGACCTGCTTGGTGTGCGTAACTTTGGTGAGAAGAGCTTACAAGAGCTACGCGAGCGGTTACTAGCTCGCAATTTCCTGCCGAATGCGCGTACCAGCGCTGTTGGGGTCGACCTGGACGGCGATCACGAAATGGAGGAATGAGTTGAGGCACCGAGTTGCTGGTAATCGGATGAGCATGCCTGAGCCGCGTCGACGCTCTGCGCGTCGAAACTTGATGGCAGGGCTTATCCGTTACGATCGTATAAAAACCACTGAGGCACGCGCCCGTGCTATTCGTGGTGAAACTGAAAAGCTTATAACCATAGCTGTCAAAGGTCGCCTTGCTGCCCAGCGACACCTGGCTTCGGTCGTCACTGATGAAGAGAAGGCTGCGCAGCTCCTGGCCTTTGCTCGCCGGGGTCGCTTCTCTCTCGAGAAGCAAGTCTATTCGAATGAGGAGCGTGCTGATCAAGGTAAGCCACCATTGACCGATAAGGGACGCAGATTCCTTGAGAAAAAGCTCAAGGATCGTCGCGATGAATTGCTTCGCATCATTTCGGATGAGAATGAGGCTGAAGAGGCGTTACAAGCTGCGTACCAGGCCATGGTTATAGAATTGCATGCACGTCGGCGTATCTTGAAATCGCTTCCAGATGAACTGGTCGTCAGGAAAATTTTTGATGAACTGGCTCCACGTTATGTCGATCGTCCCGGCGGCTATACTCGAATCACGAAACTTGGCAGGCGTTTGGGTGATGCCGCCGAGATGGCGCAAATTGCCCTGGTGTAGGGAAGAAAGGCTTCGCGAGAGGGCGTGATTTAGTGTACTCTATGTGTGATCTTGATCCTACATCGTCAAGGACGAGGGCCCGATTTATCGGGCCCCTATAAAAAGATGAAGCTCGCGTGTGGAATTGAGTATGATGGTACCGACTATCACGGCTTTCAGCGTCAGTCAAATGACCATGGGCCGACGGTACAGGGTGCCTTAGAAGCGGCGATTGAACGTATCTCAGATGAGATATCTGTCGTATACGGAGCGGGTCGTACAGATGCAGGTGTGCATGCCAGTGGACAGGTTATACACTTTTGCACGAATGCAACGCTGACACCACAGGTGTGGATGCGAGCTATGAATGCGGTTTTACCCAAAACGGTGGCGGTGCAATGGGCGAAAGAAGTCTCTGACGACTTTCATGCACGTTACAGTGCAAAGAGCCGTTCCTATCGATATACGATCTGGAACGATATTGTGCCAACGCCCTTACGGGCAAGGTATAGCTATCATCGACCGCAGCCGTTAGCAGCTGACTTGATGAATGAAGCATGCCAGCTATTATTAGGGCGTAAAGATTTTGGAGCCTTTGGACGCAGTCCTGATGAGACCAATCCGTTAAAACCGGGGCCGCATTCCAGTATTCGCATGATGCTCGAGGCCTGTTGCAAGCGTCAAGATGCACTTATCTATTGTGATTTTACTGCGGACGCCTTTCTGACGGGGATGGTTCGCAGGATAGTTGGAACCCTGTTGCTCGTGGGGCAGAGACGTTTAAGTCTCGATGAATTTGCCACTATTGTGCAACGCGCTGATAAGACGCACCTCGGTACAGCAGCTCCATCGCATGGGCTATGCCTGGTACGGGTTACGTATCCTGAAGATTTTTGAGAAGCAAAAGAAGGCAGAACGAACAATGATGAAGACGTATAGCGCAAAGGCCGCCGACCTGAAACCGCAGTGGTATGTCATCGATGCTGAAGGTCAGGTATTGGGTCGCCTGGCTTCACAAATTGCGCAGATTTTGCGTGGGAAGCATAAGCCTACATTCACACCACACCTGCAAAGTGGTGATTTTGTGATTGTGATCAACGCTGACAAGATCGCTGTCACGGGCAAGCGCCTGGATCAGAAGGTGTATTACCGCCATAGCCAGTATCCAGGTGGTCTGAAGAAGACCACACTGCGGCAGACGCTGGAGGGAAAATATCCTGAACGTGCTCTGCAGCATGCGGTAAAGGGCATGGTGATGCATAATCGCTTGGGGGCGGATATTATGTCCCACCTCAAGATTTATGCTGGCCCAACGCATCCACACCAGGCACAAAAGCCGATCCCCTGGACTGGACCAGAGGCGTTGCTGAAACAGCAGCCTACAAGGTCTGCTGTTGCAGAATAAGTAAAGGAGAGGAGTACCTACCTTGGCCGATACCATCAAAGGTGAGTATTACTATGGCATGGGACGGCGCAAGACGGCTGTGGCCCGCGTGCGCCTCTACCCAAACGGTGATGGCAGTATCACCGTCAATGGCAAGAATAGCCGCCTGTATTTTGGGCAGCGTGAGGCACTAACGTCCGTCATGACTGCGCCATTGCGCTTGCTCGACGTGGACAATACATATAATATGACAGTGCGTGTCCTCGGTGGCGGTGTGAGTGGGCAGGCCGGCGCAATTCGCCACGCGCTGGCTCGCGCCCTCATACGAGTCAATCCAGAATGGAAAGCAGCTCTGCGAAAGGCTGGCTTCCTGACACGCGATCCACGAATGAAGGAACGCAAGAAGCCTGGCTTGAAGCGTGCTCGCAAGGCCCCGCAGTACACGAAACGTTAATAGTTTACCTTTACCGTTTCTTCGCCGTAAGCTAAGCACAAATAATCCCTATCAGGAACATAACCTGATAGGGATTATTTGTATTTGGTTGCGTTGCGCTTAATCTAAGATCTATGAACCTGTTCCAGTAGCTTGGGCTTGCTGGGGCACTGCTGTATAGACCGGCGTACACCACTGCGCTCGATATTCAGGGATACGACCGCGCACAACGTCGAAGTAGAGTTGCTGCAATGCGTTACTGATAGGCCCAACTTTGCCATCACCGATGGGGCGGTGATCGACTTTGATGACTGGGGCGATTTGTGCACCCGTGCCACACAGCAGTATTTCGTCAGCTACGTAGAGTTCTGTGCGATCAATTTGTCGTTCGCGGGTAATTCTCCCAAACTCGCGCCGGGCAAGTTCCATGACCGTATCGCGGGTGATGCCTAGCAGTATGTTCTCGGTTGGTGCAGGAGTGACAAATTCTCCATTCATCAGCAGGAAGATGTTCTCGGCGCTGCCCTCGGAAACATGGCCATCGTGGGTGAGCATAATAGCCTCGTCGAAGCCGTTCTGCATCGCTTCACTTTTAGCGAAAGCCGAGTTGACGTAGGCTCCCGTGATCTTCGCTCGCGCCGGGATCGCATTGTCATCGACGCGCCGCCAGGATGAAACGCAGCAATGCAGCCCTGTAATATCTATGTAATTCCCAACAGGCTCTGATGTGATGATGAAGTGATCTGTGAGATTATGTAGGCGTACACCGACGATCTGATCGGCTTTATAGGCTACAGGTCGCAGGTAGACATCCTCCCGCTGACCGTTGCGCTTGATCAGTTCAATGCTTATTTCAACAAGTTGTTCTGCTGTGTAAGGGAGTGAGGTTTGGAGTATTTTACACGAACGAAGTAATCTTTCATAGTGTTCTCGAATACGGAACAAGTAGATCTGCTGATCCTCTTCGTTCCAGTAGCCACGAATACCTTCAAAACAGCCGGTACCATAGGAGAAACCATGGGTACGTACAGGTATTACAGCGTGCTCGGCGGCTATGAACTCGCCGTTCATGAAGATTTCTTTCGCGTTCATCTTGTATGAAGGAAGTAGCCCCTTTGCTACTTCCTTTTCCTCCTTTTCTGGATTTCTAGTCTCTTCTAGTACGAACTGGAAGCTAGAAACAGAGCATTGTAATAATGTTATACCTAAAGAATTTTCTTTCCGAGAGCGGACATCACGAGCTCAACCCCGAGCAGCGCGGTCGCGTTTTCTTGATCAAGGATCGGGTTTACTTCAACTATGTCCATCGAAATCAGGCGACGCGAATCTGCGATGAGTTCCATAGCCAGGTGAGCTTCCCGATAGGTCAACCCTCCGCTTACCGGAGTACCAACACCAGGCGCATGTTTGGGGTCGAGTGCATCCATATCGAGGCTCAAGTGAATACCATCTTTGGCCTGACCTGCTATAGCAAGAGCCTGGCGCATTACCTCGGAGATGCCATGCTGATCGATATCTGACATAGTAAAGACGTGAATATGGTGTGTGTGTAAAAGTTCGCGCTCACCACGGTCAAGATCGCGCGCGCCAACAATAACTATCCTTTGTGTGTTGAGTTTAGGCGCCCATCCACCAACGTTTGTGAGACGACTATTGCCCAATCCGGCAAGTGAGGCCAGGATCATACCGTGGATATTCCCAGAAGGAGTCGATTCCTCAGTATTGAAATCGGCGTGGGCATCGATCCATAGAACGCCTATATCTTTGTAAACACGAGTAATGCCAGTGATGGATCCGAGTCCAATACTGTGGTCGCCACCAAGAATAAGGGGAAACTCGTTATCTTTTAGTGTCGCGGTAACAACATCAGCCAACTCTTCGGCTACCTTCACGATTTGATCGAGGTATTTCACACGGGGATTGCCAGTAGGTTGACTTTCCGGTTGGGGTACAACGATGTTACCTATGTCATGAACCTCGTAATCGAGGCGGCGTAGTTGGTCATTCAGACCTGCATAGCGGATTGCGCTGGCCCCAATATCGACACCTCGCCGGTCCGCGCCTAAATCCATAGGGACGCCAATTACACGAATACGCATACTTTTTCCTCCTGTTCGCCGTTGAACAGTACGTTATCTCACATTATTATAGACGTTCATAAGCCTGTTTGTCTATGTTTTGTAAGAGTCAATCTGTAAATGTGATGAATCCAGGTGTGATAATATGAGGCAATCAAGCGTATTTAAGCACAGGGGTAACTTTGCTTTCTTGAACAGTTATGTAGGGTATACTAAAATACCAGAAGAGTGTACCTCTCTTGCAATTACCCTGCGGAGCTTCCTTCAGAAAGCGAGGCGATTAGTGCGTAATCAAATAAATTTAAAACGTTATCTGGCCACCATCCTGCTTCTCAGCTCACTGCTGATCATCCTGGCAGCATGTGGCGGGGGTGGTACGACGACTCCCACCACAAATGGAACGCCCACCCTGGCATCTAACCAGGTATTGGTCTTTCCAAATGTCGGTACCCAGGATATTGGCGTTCTCGATCCTGCCCAGGGACCAGATGCTAATTCCGCTATCGCCGTAGCCATGATTTATTCTGGCCTGGTGAAATTTGACAAAGATTTAAATGTTGTACCCAGCCAGGCAACCTATACTATTTCCCCTGATGACAAAGTTTACACCTTTAAGCTAAAACCCGGGATTGCTTTCTCAGACGGAACGCCCGTTACAGCGCAGGCCTACGTGTATACGCTGACGAGAGCGCTGCTTCCAGAGGTGAAATCGGGAATAGCCACGTTATTTTTGGGTCCCATCCTTGGTTCAGATGATGTTAATAGCGGTAAAACTAAGATTCTGCAAGGAGTAAAAGCTGTCGATGATAGCACCTTGCAGATCACGTTGAAGCAACCCGCGGCTTATTTTTTGCAGGTGCTGGCAAATTCAATCTCTTTCCCGTTGAATCAAAAGATCATTAAGCAGTATGGGCAGACTGACTGGGTGAACCATGCGGCCGCTAATGGGATAGGAACAGGTCCATTGATGGTCAAGGAGTGGGATCATAATGTAAAGATGGTGCTGGTTCCAAATCCGCACTGGTATGGGGCGATGACGAAATTGGCAGAAGTCGATATGCTTTTCGTGAACGACCTCTCGACTGCATTTAAGTCCTACCAGGCTGGGCAGTACGCTTTCGTTTGGAATATCACACCGCAGGACCTGCAAAGTGCGAAAGGCATGGCCGGTTTTACCAGCAAATCATTATTGCAGACAGATCTGCTCTTCTTTAACAATAAGATGGCACCCTTTGACAAATCCGCAGTGCGTCAAGCCTTCGCCTATGCAATTGACAAAGTAACATTGACGAATACGATCTTTAAGGGCTCAGCGGTTCCTGCTCCGACAATTATTCCGCCAGGAATGCCGGGCTATCAACCAAATTACCAGGGTTTGCCATACGATAAGAGTAAGGCGTTGGCTGCTCTGCAATCCGTCTATCCAGATGTGAGTAAAGTTCCACCCATCACCTTCTCTTTCCCTAACTCACAGGTATCTCCTAATGAGGCATCCGCCTTGCAACAAATGTGGCAGTCTGCGCTAGGTATTCAGGTGAAGCTGTTGCCGGTGGAGCTGAACGCTTATAATACTGAGACAAGTAACCGGCAGATACAATTTGGCTTTGGGCAATGGACTGCTGATTTTCCCGATCCCTATGATTGGCTAGCCTTAAATCTACTCTCAACATCCGGTGGCAATGCAGGTTCATGGAATAATCCCCAGTTCGATCAGTTAGTTATGCAGGCCGAACAATCGACAGGCGATGCTCGTATCAAACTCTATAACCAGGCTGAACAGATTGCTATTACCGATGGGGGGTGGTTACCCCTCGATCACCAGGAAATGGCAGCGGTTATTCCGCCCTGGGTGCATGGAGTCAGCCTCAATAATACAGGTCTGTACTTCGGCGATTGGTCTGAGGTATACCTGTTGCAGCACTAGAGCCTCCCCTGCGGTGCGGTTTCGGATTGCAGCCTCCCTTTAGAGATGCTATACTGAAGTTAACAGAACAAATGCAGGCCCGCCGGAGGAAGTCAGGCGGGCTTTCGTCTATGTTTACCGTTGTCATAGGAGCTGCGCGCGTCTATGTAGAGCGTTTGCCCAACGTGTATGAAGTGAAGCAATGATGCTTCTATAATTAGTGCAGCATTCAGGGCCTTAGGAACGGCCAGCAGTTAGGAGGTATTTATCCATGGCGATTGATATCGTTAATCCGTATGATATGGCGGTTGCGCAGTTTGATGAAGCGGCTGACCGCCTTGGGCTTTCGCAAGCAATGCGAGCTATTTTACGCAAACCCAAACGCGAGCTGATCGTTAATTTCCCCGTGCGCAGAGATAATGGTGATGTGGAGATGTACACGGGATATCGAGTACAGCACAACATCAATCGAGGCCCTGCCAAAGGGGGTATCCGTTTTAGCCCTGAGGTCTCCCTCGATGAAGTGCGTGCTCTAGCGATGTGGATGACCTGGAAATGCGCGGTTGTGGGTATTCCATTTGGCGGTGCCAAAGGAGGTGTCATTTGTGATCCCCACAAGCTGTCACGTGCTGAACTCGAACGCCTGACTCGACGTTATGCCACGGAAATTTCTATTTTGATTGGTCCCGATAGCGATATTCCTGCCCCGGATATGAATACCAATCCACAGATTATGGCCTGGATGATGGATACGTTTTCCATGCATCAAGGCTTCTCTGTACCCGCAGTGATTACTGGCAAACCCCTTGCCATTGGTGGTAGTGAAGGCCGGTTGGAAGCAACTGCGCGAGGTGTACAGTTCGTGACACGCGAGGCGATGCTTGATCTTGGAATGCAGCCGGAAGATTGTTCTGTGGTGATCCAGGGCTTTGGGAACGTCGGTAGCACATCTGCGCGCCTGCTCCATGAGTTAGGCTGTAAGGTCGTTGCTGTGAGCGACATCCACGGTGGTGTCTATAATCCTCAGGGGATCGATATATACCGGGCGTTGCGTTATTCCAAAGAACATGGTTCATTACGTGGTTTGCCGGATACCGAAGAGATCACAAATGCCGAACTGCTTGAACTTCCATGTGAAGTGTTAGTGCCCGCTGCTTTGGAGAATCAGTTGACCGCTAAGAACGCTTCGCGGGTGAAAGCTCGCCTGGTTATTGAGGCTGCAAATGGCCCTACTACTCCTGATGCAGACCATATCCTCAATGATCGCGGCGTTACAGTTGTACCTGATATCCTGGCCAATGCCGGTGGCGTGACGGTCAGTTACTTTGAATGGGTGCAGGACCTGCAGCGCTTCTTCTGGGCTGAAGATGAGATCAATAACCGCCTGGAGTCAATCATGACCCGTGCTTATCGAGCAATATGTGCGAAGGCTGAAGAGCAGGAGACGAATCTGCGCATGGGAGCGTATCTATTAGCAGTGGCCCGTGTGGCCGAGGCGACTGAGATACGTGGAGTGTATCCTTAAATACCTGCCACCTCTACATGCAGCACCTTTAGCCAGATATCCTGCCTGTTCTCCCCATCTGGAGGATTCCACGCGGGTTCCAGGGAGAAAATCACGTTTACGAGGGAGCCTTCTTTGAGGGACTCCAACTGAGCACCGCCGCGTAGATATGTGCCGTTGAATTGAATACTGTTGGCCTTGAGACGAACTCGCAGGTGGCGTCCTTCGGGTCCGCTTGCCCAGCGACGGATGAGGCGCAGGCCACCCATTCTGAAGATGGGTTCTGGATTGCCCGCCCCGAAAGGGCTGAGCTGGCTTACCTTGTTATAGACATCATAGGTAAGCCCCTCTGGCCTGTGGATGACGAGGTCAATCTTCCGTTTGTCTGGTGGTACTATGATCTCTTGTTCAATGACGACGCCGGTGAGATCAGGCGTTTCTGTGTCTTCCGTTACGGTTACAGCCTCAATGGATGATGGGGAGTTTTCATACCAAGCCTGCAGGTATTTCCGCAGTTCTTCAATGTTGGCATTGGCGATAGTGAAACCGGCAGCTTGCGCATGACCTCCATGACGCTCGAAAAGATCGGCGCGGTTGCGCAGCGCTTCGATGATGTTGAAGCCTCCGTGGCTGCGTGCCGAACCCCGACTTGACTCACTATCTTGGCTCAGTACGAAAACCGGTCGTTTGATTTCTTCGGACAGCTTGCCGGCTACCAGGCCAATTATCCCCTCCGGCCAGGTATCTTTATCTCCATAGACCAGGACAATCTGTTCATCAGGCTGACTTTGCGCCTGCTCTCGTACCAACTTCATCAATTCCTCCGTCTGCTGCTGGCGCGACTGGTTTAGCTCCTCCAGTTCCTGGGCGTAAGCGCGAGCCTCTTCGTCGTTGTCTGTTGTCAGCAGTTGAAAGGCGATTCCGGCGTGCTTCATGCGTCCAGCGGCATTAATACGCGGACTCAGGACGTACGAAATATCGCGTTCACGAAGCTTTCCAGGTTGCAGTTTAGCGATTTGGATGAGCGCGCGCAACCCTGCATTGTCGGTGTGATTCAGTTGTTGCAAGCCAAGGCGCACAAGTGTATGGTTTTCACCCAGCAGTTGCGCTACATCGCCAATGGTGCCGATTGCGACGAGATCGAGTAGTTCCTGAGCATCTTGCTCTCGATGGTGTGCACAAAAGACGGCCTGCGCAAGCTTAAAGGCGATGCCTACACCGCAAAGGTACCGTTCGCTATAGGTACAATCTGATCGCCAGGGATTGATCATCGCATAAGCCTGGGGAAGTTGTGCTGGTGGCTGGTGATGATCGGTTATGATGATGTCGATGTCGAGCATTTTTGCGTATGCCACTTCTTCGATATCAGAGCTTCCGCAGTCAGTAGTGATGACGAGCGAGGTACCTCTGGCTTTGATCTTATCAATCGCCTCCCTACTTAGTCCACGCGCTTCCTGAATGCGATGGGGGATGTAGTAATCAAGTGGCGCATCTGGATGCTTGAGCCCTCGCAACGCACGCGTAATGAGCGCTGCGGAGGTTACGCCGTCGGAATCAAAATCACCGAAGACCGTGATATGTTCGTGGGTGGCAAGGGCGCGTTGAATGCGTTCTAGCGCGCAGTCCATGTCGATCAATGTGAGGGGATCGGGTATCTCCTCGTAGCGTGCCTCAAGAAATCTATGCATAGCTTCAGGAGTTTTGATGCCTCGATTGTAGAGAAGTTGGGCGTGAAGATACCCTATGCCTGCTTGCTGGTACTCTAATATTTGGGCTTTTGTCAACAAGTCGCATACAGCCCAGGATGCTGGTGCAGAAGGCGGTAAGTCCACTTGTCTATCCTTTTTCTATTTTTCTTCGTTCTTCTGTGTTAGTCGGGTAGTAGCTGTAGAAAGACTTCGTTGCCGAGCAGACGTCCTCGTTTGCTCAGACGAAGCCAACTCTCATCTTGCTCTAGCAGTCCAGCTTCTTCAACTCTGTGCAGCCGTTCTCCAACAAAGCTAGTAAATGGTTCGGCAAAACGTTCTTCGAATGTCGGTAAATGTAGACCTTGCGCGGTCCGAAGCGCCAGAAATGCTGTCTCAGACATCTCTTGTACTCGATCAATCGTTTCGCTCTCGGCCACAGGTAGCTGCTGCTTTTTGAGCAGCTTAATGTATTCCTGTGGGTCGAGAATATTGCAGAAACGCTTACCCCCGAAGTAGGAGTGTGCTCCAGCCCCCATACCGAGGTAAGGGAGATTTTGCCAGTAGGTCAGATTATGACGACTCCGATGCCCCGCGAGTGCCCAGTTCGAGATTTCGTAGTTTTCGTATCCCTCTGCTTGCAGGCGTTCGTCGGCATACTCATACATATCAGCACAAAGGTCTTCATCTCCAGGAGTGATGCGTCCTTCACCTACCCAGGTATAGAAAGGTGTGCCTTCCTCAATAATTAAAGAATAGAGCGAAAAATGCTCAGGATGTAGGGTCAATGCCTGGTCAAGTGTTTCTTGCCAATGACGCATCGTTTGTCCAGGCAGGCCAAACATAAAATCAAGGTTGATAGATGTAAACCCTGCTGCACGCGCATTGAGTAATGCTTGCGTGATCTCTTCAGGTGAGTGGATGCGCCCTAGTGTTTTGAGTAGCCCGGCATCAAAGCTTTGAGAGCCTATGCTGAGGCGGTTGATACCAGCAGCGTGCAGGCCCGCGATTTGCTGTGGGCTTAATGTGCCAGGATTCGCTTCTAATGTGATTTCCGCTAGCTCGTCAACTGCAAAGGCTTTGCGGCAGGCATCAAGCAGACGCGTAATCTGTTCTACAGTAAGTAGACTAGGGGTGCCTCCTCCAAAAAAGATGGTGCGTGAACGGCGAGGTGTCTTACTTCCGCGTTGCGCAAGCTTCCCTGCCAACTCTATCTCAGTAATTAGAGCTCGTACATATGGCTCACGCAGGGGAAGAATGCCGGCATAGGTATTGAAATCGCAATAATAGCATCGAGTGTGACAGAAAGGGATATGCAGGTAAAGAGAGACAGTCTCTAGAAGCTCCTGAATCGGAGAGGCTTGTATATGATGAGTAGAAGGTACGCTAATAGCCATGCCTAAATCCTATGATATTAAAGAATGAGGGTTGTGGAACTTCCCCGCTCCTCCTGATAGCGAGCCATGCCCCCTGCACCTGTATTTACACACTCCCAAAGGGAGTGAGATTAAGATCGGGGATATCCCAAACCCTCCTCAGGGGCAGCCAAGCCCCTGAGGACCTCACTTGTGTTCTTATGGTCCGCCTGGTGCAGGGGCACCTGGTATACCACCAGGGCCACCTGGAGCTCCTGGATTGCTGGGCGCACCTGCAGGCAGTATAGATGTCGGCGGCAGATTCATAGGATCGAGCAACTTGTCCTGATCCACAGATGTAATATTCGTGCTAGAAAGGGCATGCTGTTGCAGAAGCCAGTTTGATAATGCGTTATCCTTGAGCGCTTTCAAGGTGGTCGCGTCTATGGGGCGAGCAGGGTCAATGCCAAGGATTTGCACGATATGCCAGGACCCATTCTCTTTCAGTGGAGGGATGCTGAGTTCGTTCAATGTGCGAGAATGATTGAAGAGCCAGTTCTCCACAATAGCCCCATTCTGGTTCAGTGCGTATTGACCACGAGCCAACCAACCCAGACTTCCGCCACTGCTGGAAGTGTTAGCATCCTGCGATTCCTTTTTGGCGATCTTGCCAAAATCGCCGCCCTTTTGAAGCTCTTTGATTATGTTATTAGCTTTAGCCTCTGTATCGATTGTCATACTACGCGCAAGCACCTGGTATGCAGGTGAAACTATCTGGGATGCCAGGTAGTTTTGCATTTTGTCGCGTCGTACCTTCACGGTCAACATAGCTAATACGTCGTCATTCGAAATGTTCATCTGGCTGAGGAAGTTGTTGTAACTACTGGATGTTGGAATGTTAGCTTTCAGGTCATTCAAGGCTTTGTTGACATCAGCAGTTGATGGATTGACCTGGTTTTGAATGGCAGTGCTCTGAGTGGTAAGCCATTCGCGAATGAGTTCGTCATCTTGCAGCCAGGTCACACTATCATTACCAACTTGTGCTTGAGTGAAGATTTGTTTCTCTAGTGGTACAGTGTTTTTGTCCAAATTGTTGATCTGCTCGCTGAGGTCCTGATGCTTTGACTCGGCGGCAGATAACTGTTTTTGTGCTGTTTTAAGCTGATTTTCGAGATCGGTACGTTGTTGACTCGGCCCGGCAGGCAATGCCTTGATCTGCTTGTTTAGATTGTCAATCTGCTTGGTAAGGTCATTGATTGTTTTGAGCTGCGTGGCATCCTGTGTCTGCAGGTCCTTGCTTTGGGCCGTGAGACCATGGGGGCCATAAATCTTATTGACTTCAAGTTGGGTCTTTACTGCGACCATCTTGCGGTATTGGGACTGCGGTATCTGATGCCCATTGACACTGGTAATAGGTAGACCTGGAATAATTATATTGAGATTAATCCAGAATCCAACAATAGTTCCAACGAGAAGCAAACCAATAAAGCCCGCGATAGCCCACGTAACCCGACGTTGAATCTTGACCTTTTCGCTATGGGAAAGATGTTTTCCCCAGCCAAAAATAAGTGGTTTACCATCACGCCGTGCTTCGACACGCGCAGTCTGTTTATAGTACCTCTTCGATTTATTCGAACGCGTTGATCGATGGTTTTCAGGCCGTCGTACTGGACGTTCAGTCTGACTATTCATTTTTACTCTTCTCCTGCTTAAGGCGATGGCTGGCGTTCACTTAACACGCAAACACAGCGAAGACAAAATGCTGGCTACAATCCTTTGCAGGAAGGAGCATTATTTTATCTTCACTGTGTAGTACATAAGTGCCTACCTCTACATGCCGCGCATGTGCTCCGCAGTGTAGGGCAGCAACGCCATTTGTCGTGCCTGTTTGAGAGCTACGCTGAGACGGCGCTGGTGTTTAGCGCAAGTCCCCGTCTTACGGCGGGGCTCAATTTTGCCGCGATCAGAAATGTAGCGTTTCATGAAACGGCTGGCATCCTTATAATCAATTTCACGCACATGATCGTGACAAAACTGGCATACTTTGCGGCGAGATGTACGTTCGCCTCGCCCGGCCATTCGTTCGCGGCGCGGGCTTGTTTCGGATCGTTTTTGCACGGACTGTTCTCCTCTATCCCATCAGAAAGGAATTTCCTCAGGGTCTTTAGGAAAGGTCGTCCGGGTAGTCGGGAAGAAAGGGATCGCGGTCATCCCCGCTTCCTGCTGAATAGCTCTCTGGACCGC
>WNGD01001100.1_pt1 | contig 30571 bp, 25 predicted proteins | sample 5400671 | NCBI WGS metagenome assembly WNGD01 (sample SAMN13153369, study PRJNA577476) | soil metagenome | isolation source: 40 cm soil or saprolite under grassland replicate 2 | place: USA:California | collected 2016-06-15
CCACGACCGGTAACACGCTGGGCACGATCACGACCGGGACGGGGACGCAGGCTGGTTGGACTGCGTCGATCACGAACATCAACACGTCGAAGAGCTGCGCGATCTTCATCGGTGCTGTGACACCGGTGGCTCCGGCGACTGCCACGAGCCCGGAAGGCGCGCCGGTCTGCAAGTAAGCTCCTCTCTGGAGCCTGTTTGGAGCGGCGGGGTCTCCCCGCCGCTCGTTTTTTATACCTTTGATCCGCCCATGAGCGCCCAGCCGTCACTCCGCACGGAGCTACTCTTCAACCTCGCGTTCCTCGCGGCGGCGGCGCTACTGCTGGGAGCGGGTACGGTGCTGCTCGTGGCTGCGCTCGCTCCCGAGCGCGCATTCCCGCTCATTCTGACCGTCGTCGTGCTCGACGTCGTGGTCTTCATCGTGTTCGGTCGTTATCTCGTGAACCGCCTCGTGCTGCGGCCCGTCGAGCGCCTCGTCGCCACGGCCGACGCGGTCGCGGAGGGGGACTTCGCGGCGCGGGCTCCGGGAGCCGAGACCCGAGATTTCCAGGTGCTGGCGGAGCGGCTCAACCGCATGACCGATCACCTGCTCGACGCCCAGAGCCAGCTCGTCCGCACGGAGAAGCTGGCGAGCATCGGACGCCTCGCGGCTGGGATCGCCCACGAGGTGGGGAACCCGCTCGGAGCGATGGGGACGTACGTGGAGGTGCTGCGCCGCCGCGGGGCCGACGGGGAGGTCGTGGCCGGGTTGACGCGCGAGCTCGACCGCATCGACCGCATCGTGCGCGGCCTGCTCGACTACGCGCGGCCACAGGACGAGGCGCTCGCCCCACTCGATCCGGCCGCCGTACTGCAAGGGGCCTACACCCTGCTCCAAGCCCAGGGCGCCTTGAAGCCCGTTCAGGCCGGGCTCGAAATCGCACCGGCCGTCCCGCAGATTCTCGGCACCGCCCACATCCTGGAGCAGGCGCTCGTGAACCTGGTACTGAATGCCGTCGATGCGGCCCCGGGCGGGGTCGTCGTGCTGGGCGCGCGCCCCTGGGCGTATGAGCCCGGGCGCGCGGCACCGAAGCGCGAGACGGACCCGGACCGCGCGTCCTTCCCGCGGGGCCAGGCGCGGCGCCCCACGCGGGTCGAATTCGCGGCGGGCCAGCCCGGGGCGCTCCTCATCGTCGCCGACTCGGGTCCCGGGGTCCCGACGGCGGACCGCGAGAAGGTCTTCGAGCCCTTCTATACCACCAAGCCGCCCGGACGCGGCACCGGGTTGGGTCTCGCCATCGTCGCGCGCGCGGTGATGACTCGCGTCCTGGTCGTCGACGACGAGCCCGGGCTGCGCCAGTCCCTCGGCCTGCTGCTCGCCGACGCCGGCTACGACGTCGCGGCTGAGGGCGACGGGACCAGGGGCTTGGCGCGCGCCCGAGCCGAGGCCTTCGACCTGATCCTGTGCGACGTGCGCATGCCCGACATGGACGGGCTCTCCTTCCTGCGCGCCTACAAGGGCGCCGGCGGTGCCGCCCTCGTCATCATGATGAGCGCCTACGGGGGCGAGGAGGCCGCCCTCGCCGCCATGAAGGAGGGCGCCTACGATTACCTCCCCAAGCCGTTCCGGCCCGACGAGGTGGTACTCACGCTTCGCAAGGCGGAAGAACGGGAGGGACTAGGCCGCACCATCGCGACACTAAGGGCACAGCTCGACAGCACTCCAGCCGCTCGCGCGCTCATCGCGGAGAGCCCGGCGATGCGACAGGCCTTGGAGATGGTGGCGCGCGTCGCCGAGCACCGGACCACCGTGCTGATCACGGGCGGGCGCGGCACGGGCAAGGAGGTCGTCGCGCAAGCGATCCACCGCGCGAGCCCGCGCGCCGGCCGCCCGTTCGTCGCCGTGAACTGCGCGGCGATTCCCGAGACGCTGCTCGAGTCCGAGTTGTTCGGGTACGTGAAGGGCGCGTTCACCGGCGCCGCCGGAGACCGGCCCGGCCTGTTCGAGCAGGCGGACGGGGGCACCTTGCTGCTCGACGAGATCGGCGAGCTGCCGCTGCCGCTCCAGGCAAAGCTGCTGCGCGTGCTGCAGGAGAGCGAGATCCGCCGCGTCGGCGACCAGCGGACACGGCGCGTGGACGTGCGGCTCCTCGCGGCCACTGCCAAGGACCTCGGCGCGGAGGCCGCGGCCGGTCGGTTCCGCGAGGATCTGTTCGACCGCCTCAACGTGGTCGCCATCCACCTACCACCGCTCGCCGAGCGCCGCGAGGACATCGCCCCTTTGGCGCGCCACTTCGCGCTGCAATTGGCCCGCCGCTTCGGGCATCCGCTCGCCCTGAGCGAAGCGACCGTGGCGTGGCTGGTCGAGCAGCGCTGGCCGGGGAACGCGCGCGAGCTCGAGCACGCGATCGAGCGCGCGGCGGTGCTCTCCGATAAGGAGATCCTGGAGCCGGTGGACCTCAGGCCTCACCCCCCTTCCGCCTCTCCACAACGTGGCGAGGGGGAGCGAGGGGGTGAGGTCACGCTCCGCGAGGCTGTCGAGGCCGCGGAACGCCACGCGATCCGCTCGGCCCTCGCGGCGGCGGGCGGCAACCGGCGGGAGGCCGCGAAGCGGTTGGGAGTAAGCCTGCGCACGCTGTTTTACAAGATGGATCGGTACGGTTTGGACTAGTGCAGCGCTTTGCACTGATGCAGCGCATTGCAGTCCCGCCCCACTGAGTCCCATATCATAACATCAATAAATACAACGTATTACGCTATGGCACGAAGTCTGTACTGGCATCTGTCTGGAACGGAGGCGCTCACATGAGACGCTCGGGCTTTACGACGATCGAGATGATCATCGTGATCATCATGATCGGCGTGATTGCGGCAATCGGCTTTCCCACGATTCACCGGACGCTCGACAAGACCAACGTCCGTTCGGCGCGCGTCGCGGTCGGGACGTACGCCGTGATGGCGCGGTCGGCCGCGATTCAGCGCGGCTGCCGGTCCGCCGTGCGCTTTGTCTCCGGCACGGGCTCCAGAGTGTGGGTGACGGCGTGCCGGCCGGGGACACCGGGCACGACGGACACGGTCGGCCCCGTGAAGAACCTGTACGACGACTTCAGCGTGACGCTGAGCGCGAGTCAGGACTCGGTGCGTTTCGACCCGCGCGGCCTGAGCCTCGAGACCGTCAACACGGTCGTGCACTTCACCGGCAACGTAGCGGCGAACACGGATTCCATCGTCATCAGCATGTTAACCGGCAAGGTGGTGCGGTAATGGAACGGGAACGCGGTTTCACTATCGTGGAGGTCGTGGTCGCGATCATGGTGCTCACGGTCGGTTTGCTCGGCCTCGTCACTTCGGCCGCCCTCGTCACCCGCATGATCGGCCGTGGCCAGCGCTCCGCCGTGGCGGCGGCGTATGCCGGGCGGCGGCTCGAGATGCTGCGGGCGACCGCCTGCGGGGCGCGCAGCCCCGGGAGCGAGGTGCTCATGCGGGGCTCCAACCCGGTCGACTCGCTGCAGTGGCGGTTCGACAGCCTCACGGGCGGCAGCCTCAGCTTCAAGGTCGTGGTCTACAACAAGTACGCGACGGCACTCGGCAGCTGGCGCACCGACAGTGTGGAGACGGAGGTCTCATGCCTGCGCTAGCCCGCCGGGGGTTCACCCTCATCGAGCTGATGATCGCGCTCGTACTGCTCGGGATCGTGTCCGGCGCGATCTACCAGGTGCTGGTCAACAACCAGCGCGTCTACCAGGCGCAGACCCAGCAGATCGATCTGCAGCAGAACCTGCGCGCGGCCGCCACGATCCTGCCGGGCGAGTTCCGTGAGCTGGACGCAGCCGACGGGGACATCCAGGGGCCGCTGTCGGCGACGTCGATGACGATCCGCGCCATGCGCAAGCTCGGGTTCATCTGCGTCGCGCCGGTGCTGGGCGGGGGCGTCGGCAACATCTCGATCACCGTGCGCAAGACCCCGATGTTCGGGCGGACGCTGTCGTTCTCGGGGAACGATTCGCTGCTGGTCTTCTTCGAGGGCAAAGCCACGAGCCGCAACGACGATACCTGGCTACCCGCACAGGTCAAGGGAGTGACGGGCGGGACGTGCGTGTTGGATCCCAACCCGCTCAATCAAGGCTTCGTGCTGCAGCTGCAGCCCCAGTGGCTGGGTGCCGTGGACGGCACGGGAAAGGCCGTGTACAACTGGGCTGGGGCGATCCCCCGCGGCTCGCCCGTGCGCCAGTTCGAAACAGTCACGTACCGCGTGTACCAGGCGTCGGACGGCAAGTGGTATCTCGGCTACGAGAGTGTCTACCCGCTCGCGACGATCCAGCCGCTCATCGGCCCGTTGACCGGAAGCGCGGGGGTGGAGTTCGACTACTACGACTCGACCGGGGCCGTCACGACGGTGCCGAACCAGGTGGCCCTGATCGACATCCACCTGCGCGCCCAGACGGCGACGCCGGTGCGATCGGGCGGAGCCCAGGGAGCCATCGATTACAAGGTCGACAGCATCACCACTCGGGTGGCGCTGCGGAACAACCCGCGCTGCGGGCCGTGCCAGTGAGCCAGGGAGCGCGGGGCACCATGTCCACAAGGGAGCGGTCTATGAAGCAGGTCCTGAAGAACGAGCGCGGGATGGCGCTCGCGATCGCGATCGTCGCGCTGGTGGTCGTGGGCGCGCTGGTCGCGGGCGCGCTGTTCTCCGGCACGCAGGAGCAGCGCGTGGCCGAGAATACGCGCCGGGTCCAGGCGTCGTTCGGCGTAGCCGAGGAAGGCGTGAACGAGGTCATCCGTGCCTGGCCGAACAGCACGACGACCTACAACGCGCTAGGCATGTATCCGGCCGCGAACAGCACGCACACCTGGAGCGCGACCCCGGCCCTGAGCAAGACGGGGAAGTTCAACGGCACGCTGTACAAGCTGAACGACGAGCTCTACTTCATCGATATGACCGGCCAGGATAACCAAAGCCTGGCCGGCGGCCTGCGCGGCGGCGGGGCGAGCCAGCGCATCGGGCTCTTGGGCACGATCCGCCCGCTGCAGATCAACATCGGCGCCGCCGTCACCTCGGGCGGCGACAACATCATGAAGGGAAACTCGAACATCGACGGCAACGACAACGTCCCGTGGGCGTCGTGCCCGCCGCAGGATAGCGCGGTGGCGGGCATCCGGGTCGAGCAGAACGGCAACGTGTCGGATACGAGCGGCATCAGCGGCAACCCGAAGGTGCTGAAGGACCCGACGCTGACGGATAGCTCCTTCTCGAGGTACGGGGACGTGACGTACTGGGACCTCGCCTCGCGGGCGACCATCAACTTTACGAGCCCGGAGAACTTCAATAACTCGATCGCGCCCACGACCGTGAGCGGTAAGTGCGACTATTCGAACAGGTACAACTGGGGCGATCCCGCCAACCCGACCCAGCCGTGCGGGAGTTACTTCCCGATCATTCACATCGGGGGACCCGGCACCAGCATCATCAACGGCAACGAAGGCCAAGGCATCCTGCTGATCGACGGTGACCTGTCGGTTCAGGGCGGGTTCCAGTGGTACGGAATCGTGATCGTGAAAGGGTCGATGAAGACCTCGGGAGGCGGCAGCACCGAAGCGCACTTCTGGGGCGCGGTCCTGGTGCAGGACACCGTGGCGTTCGGGAGCGACACCGTGAACACTTACACCGGTCACGCCAACCTCCTGTACTCTAAGTGCGCTATTATCAAGGCGTTAGACAACACCGGCATCGTGGCGATGATGCGGTCGCGGGGGTGGGTCCAGCTGTTCTAAGTGACCTAACTACCTGCCGGCAAAGTACTTGTTGGTTCGGCCTCAAGTAGGTTCGAGGCTTGACAGGATAAGGGGCGGGGCATACTGTAGTTTGCCCTCGCCCCCTCTTGTCTCTAACCCCTAGGCAACCATGGCGCTTTTCGGGCTGTTGGGCGGCAAGAAAACCTCGGTCGGCTTGGACATCGGCTCCGGGATCATCAAGGTGGCCGTGGTCGACCATTCCGGCAGCGAGCCGGAACTGGTCAAAGTGGCCACGACCGAGGTCGCCGCTGACGCCATCGTCGAAGGCGAGGTCATGGACCCCGGGATCGTCGCCGAGGCGATCCGGGGGCTGTTTGCCACGGCCGGGGTCAAGCAGAAGTCGGTCATGACGGCCGTCGGCGGCCGGGACGTGATCGTCAAGAAGATCCAGATGGACCGGATGAAGGAAGGTGACGCCCGGGAGGTGATTCGCTGGGAGGCGGAGCAGCACGTCCCCTTCGACATGGCGAACGTGGAGCTGGACTTCCAGATCCTCGACCCGGACGCCGAGGGGCTGCAGATGAACGTGATTCTCGTCGCGGCCAAGCGGGAGCTGGTGGAGAGCCGCACGTCGCTGCTCGGCGAGGCGGGGCTCGAGGCGTCGGTCATCGACGTCGACGCATTCGCGATTCACAACGCGTTCGAGCTGAACCACCCCGACGCGATGCAGGGCGTGGTGGGCCTCGTCAACATCGGTCACGAAGTGACCAACGTGAACATCGTGGAGGACGGCGTGCCGGTGCTGACGCGCGATCTCTCGGTGGGCACCCGGCGCTTTCGGGAGGACTTGCAGCGCGAGAAGGGACTCTCGGCCGAAGACTCCGAACGGTTGATCCAGGGGCAGACGCAGAGCGGGGATCTCGCGCCGTACGTGGAGGCGCGGAGCGAGGAGCTGGCAGTCGGGGTGGAGCGGGCGGCGGCATTCCTCCAGACGGCTTCGCGCTCGGCGGGGGGGCTGGGGCGGGTGTTCACGATCGGCGGCGGGGCGCGCATCCCGGGGCTGAACGAGGCCCTGTCGAGCCGGCTCCGGGTGCCGGTCGAGCTGGCGAGCCCGGTGCAGCGCCTCAAGGTGCGCGACGCCGTATTCGAGACGGTGTCGGTCGATGAGGTGGCGCCGCTCCTGATGCTCGCGGTGGGTCTGGCGCTGAGGCGTGTCGCATGATCGAAGTCAACCTGCTCCCCGGCAAGAAGGGGACGAAGAAGGCGGCGGCCGGCGCGGGCTTCAAGCTCAGGCTCGCGCTCCCGGATCTGCGGGGGCTGATCGCGAGCATCAAGAATCCATGGCTGCTCGCGGCCAGCGTCGCGTCGGTCGTGGTGGTCGGCGGTGGGCTGCTGCTGTTCATCACCCTGAGCACGCGGCTCAGAGTGCTCGAGTCGCAGCTCGAGGCCGTGCGCGTCGAGAAGCGGCGGTTCGACGCGGTGATCGCGCAGAAACGCCAGTCGGAGAAGATCCGCGACTCGCTGCTCGCGGAGATCAACATCATCCGCGGGATCGACGCGGACCGCTACATCTGGCCGCACGTGCTCGACCAGATCACCAAGGCGCTGCCCCCCTACACGTGGCTCACGACCGTCGCCGTGGCGAGCGCGGGGGGGAACGTCGCTCCGGGGACCCCCGGCTCGAGCGCATCCCCTGCGGGCGGGGCGGCAGCGGTGGACTCCCTGGGCGTGACGCAGGTGCGGATCTGGATCACGGGAATCACGGTGGACATCCAGGCCTACACCACGTTCCTGCGGCAGCTCGCGGCGTCGCCGTGGCTCACCGACGTGACGCCGGCGACGTCGTCCACGATTATCGAAGCGGACCGGCCGGTGACGGCGTTCAACGTCGCGGTGCGCTACCGGGTCGCGGACTCGGTCTACATCCGCACCGTCCCCTTCACCCAGCCGGTGAGGTAGCGGCATGGCCCTGCTCCCCCAGGACCGGCAGAGCCAGGTGATGCTGCTCATTACCATGGGCATGGTGGCGCTCGGCTACTTCTTCTGGAGCTACTGGGAGCAGCCCACGAGCCAGCAGATCGCGGCCGTGCAGGCCGAGACCGACAGCCTCCAGGCGATCATCGACAAGGCGAAGCAGGACCTGGCGAGCGGGACGGTGGAGGACCTGCGGCGCAAGGTGGAGGCCTACCGCGCGCTGCTCGGCGTGATGCGCCGGCTGGTGCCCGACAAGAACGAGGTGCCGGCGCTGATCGACGACATCTCGACCAAGGCCAAGGTGCGCGGCGTGACGATCGGCCGCATCGAGCCGCTCCCGGTGGATGCCGGGCAGCCGTTCGACACGTACCGCTACCGGCTGGAGATCCTCGGGCATTACGACCAGCTGGGAGAGTTCTTGTCCGACATCGCAAGCCTGCCGCGCATCATCGTGCCGCAGGACCTGAGCCTGAAAGCGGCGCAGCAGCAGGCCCAGCGGTTCCTGAGCGACACGCTGGGCGCGCTGCTTGAGGCGCAGTTCTACATCCGCACGTTCGTCAAGTCGGCCGCGCCGCCGCCGGCGCCGGCGGGGCAAAAGGCGAAGGCCGGAGCAGGGGCCCGCGAATGAGCGCGAGGCTCACGAGTGTCGTGGTGGCGTTTCTCGTCGCCGGGCCGCTCGCGGCGCAGGCCAAGCCGCAGCCCGCCAGGCCGGACTCGGCCAGGGCCGACACGGCGCCGCTGAGGCTGGTGCGCGAGGTGTTTTCCTACGAAGGCGGGGGGCGCGACCCGTTCCTGTCGCTGCTCAAGTCGGGCGACATCCGGCCGCTGCTCTCGGACCTGAAGCTGGTGGGCATCTACTACGACGGGCGATACCCGGCGCGCAGCGTCGCGGTGTTGCGGGACGTGACCAACAACAAGGTGTATCGGGCGAAGCCGGGCGACATCCTGGGGCGCCTCAAGGTCACCACGATCCGGCCGCGGGAGATCGTGTTTACGGTGCAGGAGTTCGGCTTCGAGCGGCAGGAAAGTCTGCAGCTCGCCAAGCAGGAGGTAACGCCATGAAGCGCATCGCAGCCCTCGCCGCGTGGCTGGTGGTCGCGGCGGCACCCCGTGCCCTCGCGGGGTCAGGTGGCGGAGGGGGCGGATGGGGGCGTGACGGCGAAGTCCGGGCCGTCAGCGTCCTGCCGGCGGCCCGCAGCGTGGAGGTCGTGATCGACCTGCAGGGCGCGGTCGACGTGCAGGACTTCACGCTGGCCAATCCCGCCCGGCTCGTGATCGACCTGCAGGGCGCGCGGCTGGCGGCGCCGGCGGTGCTGTACGACGGGCAGAACCGCGGCGGCGTCAAGAACATCCGCTACGCGCAGTTCCGGCCCGGCGTGGTGCGGGTCGTCGTCGACCTCGACGTGCTGAAAGACTACCAGATCGAGCGGCGCGACGACCAGGTGCGCGTGAAGATCGGCTCGGAGCGCACCGCGTTCGCCCCGTGGTCCAGCCAGGCGGCGGCGAAGGACCTCACCCCCGTTCCCCCGCTCCGCGTTGCGGAGAGGGGGTCAGGGGGTGAGGCGACGCGCGGTGGCGCGGCCGCGAAGGTCACGACCCCCGTCCCGAGCGGCGCGCCCGTGACGATCGACGAGTACCTCGCCGAGCACGCCCGCGAGAGCGCGCAGTCGCAGGCCCCGCGCATCACCGTCACCTGGGACGGCGCGGACCTGCGCGAGGTCGTGGCCGGATTCGCCGCGTTCAGCGGCCGCACCATCATTCTCTCGAAGGACCTGAAGGGCACGGTCAGCGCGGAGATCAAGAACCAGCCGTGGGATCTCGCGTTCAACGCGGTGCTCGAGGCGCAGGGGCTGACGTTCAACTTGCTCGAGGGCGGCATCATTCAGATCATCGACAAGAGGGACCTGGCCCGCGCCGATTCCACGGTCCCCGTGGAGACGCGCCTGGTGCGGGTGAACTACGCCCGGGCGACGGCGCTCGTGCCGTCGGTGCAGTCGATTCTCACGAAGCGCGGCGCGGTGGTGGCCGACTCGACGACCAACGCCCTCGTGATCACCGAGATCGCGAGCCGCATCAACCGGGTGGAGGAGTTCGTGAAGGGGCTGGACATCCGCACGCCGCAGGTGTCCATCCAGGCGAAAATCATCTTCGTCGACCGCACCGACGTGGAGGAGCTGGGCGTGAAATACGATCTCGGCTCCCCGACGCAGTTCTTCAACCAGCTCGTGACGCGGCCCGATCCCCGCACCGCCAAGCCCGTGGACACGAACGGCGACGGCGTGCCGGACGCGCTCGTGCCGCAGTCCAACTTCGCCCCCGACCAGGTAATCGTCGACCTGGGCGGCAACTCGCTGTCGGCGATCGGCAACGCGAACCAGGCCGTGGTGAACCCGGCGCTGAGCCTCATCTTCTCGACCGCGTTCGGCAACTTCAATCTGACGACCTTCCTGCAGGCGCTGCAGCGGGTGGACCTGGCCGACGTCCAGGCCGAGCCCTCGATCACCACGCTCGACAACCGACCGGCCGAGATCCTGGTCGGCGACCGGGTGCCGATCCGCGTGATCGACGTGAGCGCAGCCAGCGCGGGCGGCAGCAACGTGCCGCGCGCCACGGTGACCTTCCAGCAGACCGGCATCAACCTGAAGGTCACCCCGCACGTGACAGCGAACCGCCAGGTCCTGATGGAGGTGCACGCCGAGCGGTCCAGCGTGAAGCCGGCGTCGGTGGACATCGGTTTCACGTTCCAGACCCAGCAGGCGGACAACCAGATCCTGGTCAACGATGGCGAAACGGCCGTAATTGGCGGACTTACGGTGACCGAGGTCACGGTAGCGAAGACCGGAATCCCTTTCCTTGTAGACCTACCGATTTTGGGAAAGCTGTTCGGCTTCACGTCCCAGACGGAAGAGCGGCGTGATCTGCTGATTCTCATCACGCCGCATATCATCGACGACCTGGTGACGCCCAGCACCGGGAAGTGACCAGGAGCGTTTATATGCGGCGGGTCGGCGAGAAGCGGTTCTTCTTAGGGCTGGGTGTGCTCGTGGCCACGGTCTGGGCCTGCGAGACCGCTCGCAATCCGGGCGGGATCCAGCGCGACCTCGTCCCTCCGGCAATCACGCTGACCACGTCGTCCGACACGCAGCAAATCGCCAACGGACTGTCGTTCAGCGTCTCCGCCGGCGACAACCTCGGCCTGAAGGACATCCGGCTGACGTACACGGGCGGCTACATCGCCCAGACCGATACGATCTTCAACACGACGGTCACGACCTTCACGAGCGGCGTGAGCGTGAAGTTCCCGGCCAACTCGGGTGCAGGCGGGCTGATCACGATCGTGGGTCGCGCCACGGACGGCGCGGGCAACTTCACGGAAGACACGCTCGTCATCTTCCTTTCGAACGTCCAGGCCCTCAAGGTCCTGCTCCTGGCGCCGGCGACCGGGGCCGTGGCGTCCACCGGCCGGAACATTCCGGTCGAGGTGGTCGCGGTGCAGTTGTCCGGCATCCGCAAGGTCGGCTTCCTGGTGTCGCCGCCCGGGGCGGTGACGAACCCCACGGTGCCGCCCCGTGACTCGGTCCTGTTCACGCTCCCCTACCCGGATTCGGTGGACTACGTGGACACCCTGACCGTCCTCGCCACCACCGGGACGTTCACCATCGTCGGCTTCGCGGAAGATTCCAGCGGCCGGCGCGGGACCAGCAACACGGTCACGGTGAGCGTGCTCTCCGCGGCCAACGACACGACGCCTCCGTCGGTACGGGACTCGATCGGCGCCCGCGTGGAAGTCACGGACAGCGTCACGGTGCACGCCACCGATCCGAGCGCCATCAGCTGGATCGGGTTCCGCGTCCGCCTGGCGTCCGACAGCTCGGTGCTCGTGTTCGACAGCGTGGCGGTCGGGAGCAGCCTGACCGACGTCGTGCGGCGCTTCAACCTCAACCTCGCCGCGCTCATCACGTCGTACCCGACGGCCATCCTGGTGGACGGCTACGCATGCGACGGCGCGGTCAGGCGCAACTGCACCTTCTCGACCGTCAACGGCATCGTGGGCGGGAGCCTCCAGGCCGACTCGGCCGGCGTCGTGGCGGGCACCACGCACGCCCTGCCGGCCGGTGGCCAGATCGCGGACGCGATCTTCAATACGAACCGGCGGGAGCTGTACCTCACCAACGCGTCGCTGGGCCGCGTCGAGGTGTTCAACCTCGGGACCGGGACGTTCGACCCGAACGGGATCGCGGCGGCGGGGCCGGTGCCCTGGGGCATCGCGCTCTGGCCGGTGGACACGCTGGGGCATTACGACAACAACCGGATCGTCGTGGCGGACGCGGGCGGCACCGAGCTGTCGATCCTCGACGCGAGCACGCACCTGCTGCTGTGGCGGCAGGGTCTGCCCAACTACCTCATCGAGGAGTACCACGTCATCACCGGTCAATTCCCTCGGCCGCAGATCATCGTGCACGACGTGTCGGACCGGCCGCAGTACCTCGGGACGGTGTGCCGGGTGACCACCGGGTCGTCCACGTGCCGTGCGGATTCCATTTATGCCATTTACTCGACCACGCCGACGCTGAGCAGCTCCTCGCCGTTCAGCGGCAGGGCCACGCTGCGCATGGAGAAGCTCATCAATACGACGAACCCCGATTCGATGTTCGGCCATCTGTTCTGGGAGATCGGCGCCTTGGGCGCGAACGTCGCGGGAGACACCTTGCGCGTCGAGCTGCTGCGGCCGTCCTTCAACTATCGCCAGGTCACGCTCACGGCCTGCGCCTTGGTCACGATCGACTTCGAGTCGTTCGGCCTCGGCGACCAGACGTTCACCCGGAACTCGGGCAACTTCACCCACGCGTTCGTCGGCGAGGGCGGCAACGTCAGCGCGGCGTTCGCGCGGGTGTTCGCCTACTCGGCGAAGCAGGAGCTGAGAGCGGGCCCGGGCACCGATACGACCTGCGTGCCCGTTCTGGGCTTCCCCGAAAGCGGCCACCGGGATGTGGACTTCGGGATGTCTCCGGGCGTGCACGTCAGCGACTTCATCAGCAACACGGGCGTCCACGTGGTGTCGGTCGCGACGAACTTCAACGGTCTCACCAACCTGGTGCGCGCCGACTCGATCTACTACCTCGACCAGGGTCTGCGGCTCTGGGGCACGTCCGCCATCGGCCCGAGCACGCCGGGAATGGACATGAACTACAGCCACGATTTCCAGCCGGGTGGCACGTGCAGTCCCACGTGCGGCGGCACGGGGAGCCTCAACAACCGGATGGTGTTCGCCGGCTCGCCGGACACGAGCATCATCGCGTTCGACACGTACTTCTTCGACCAGCAGGCGCGGATCCCGATCCGTGACCCGATCATCGGGCCGGTGCGCGTGTCGCTCGATACCACCGGAACCGGGCAACAGTACCTGTTCGCGATCACCACGCGCGGGCTCGTGGTGGTCACGCTCCCGACCATCACGAACGGCCATCCGCAGGCGCCGGTGCGACGGCCGCTGCTTGGGTCGAGCTCGGTCACGCCGCTCAAGCGTGCGGCGCCCAAACCGGCCCCGCAGTCCCCCGTGCCGCGGCGATGAGGCTGAGCGGCGGGAGAGCAGGACGCGAGCCCGACCCACGGTCGGGCTCGCGTGTTATTATCGGAAGGCGTGGAGGCACCGTAGCGTGACGTTTCGGTTCACGACGGCAGGCGAGTCGCACGGGCGCGGTCTGGTGGGGATTCTCGAGGGGATCCCGGCGGGCCTCGCCGTGCCTACCGAACGGATCAACGCCGAGCTGAAGCGCCGCATGGGTGGGTACGGCCGGGGCGCCCGCATGAAGATCGAGGCGGACCAGATCGAGTGGCTCGCGGGCGTCCGCGCCGGCGAGACGCTCGGCTCCCCGATCGCGATGCTCGTGTGGAATCGCGACTGGGAGCACTGGCGGGACGTCATGGCCCCCGAGGCGGACGCGCCGGGGGGGGCGGGGGCGGGGGGGGGCGCCGAGCGACGGCGGCAGGTCACGCGGCCGCGCCCGGGGCACGCCGACCTCGCGGGGTCCCTCAAGTACGACCGGGCGGACGCGCGCGACATCCTGGAGCGGGCGAGCGCGCGGGAAACGGTCGCGCGGGTCGCCTGCGGCGCGGTCTGCAAGCTGCTGCTCGAGCAGTTCGGCGTGGAAGTCGGCTCTCACGTCGTGGAGCTGGGTGGCGTCACTGCCAAGTACCTCTCCCCTCTCCCTTCTCCCCTGAATCCGGCCTCCGATGCAAGTCCGGTGCGCTGCCTCGACCCCGCAGCGGAGAAAGAGATCATCGCCCGCATCGACGCGGCCAAGGCCGCTGGCGACACGCTGGGCGGCGTCGTCGAGGTGCTGGCCCTGGGCGTGCCGGTCGGCCTCGGCTCGCACGTCTCGTGGGACCGCAAGCTCGACGGGCGACTGGCGCAGGCCCTCATGTCCATCCCGGCCGTGAAGGGGGTGGAGCTGGGTTTGGGCTTCGAGGCCGCGCGGCGCAAGGGGTCGGAAGTGCACGACGAGATCCTCCCCGGCTTCGCCCGCGCCACGAACCGCGCGGGCGGGACCGAGGGCGGCATGACCACGGGCGAGCCCGTGGTGGTGCGCGTGGCGATGAAGCCGATCTCGACCCTGATGGCGCCGCTCCGCACCGTGGATCTCACGACCGGGGCGCCGGCGCAGGCGCAGTCCGAGCGCTCCGATGTGACCGCGGTGCCCGCCATGGGGGTCATAGCCGAAGCGATGATGGCGCTCATCGTCGCGCAGGCCCTGCTCGAAAAGTTCGGTGGCGACGCGCTGCGCGAGACGAAGCGGAACGTCGAGGGATACCTCGCGCAGGTGCGCGCGCGCACCCCGAGGGGGGCGGCGTCGTGAAACGGCACATCGTGCTGATCGGCCTGCCGGGAGCGGGGAAGCACACCGTGGGCCGGCTGGTGGCGGAGCAGCTGCATGCGGGGTTCGTGGACATCGACGGGATTCTCGCGCGGCGCGAGGGAAAGCCGATCACCATGATCTTCGCGGAGAAAGGCGAGGGCGCGTTCCGTGATATGGAGCGCAAGGAAATGGAGACGGCGCTCGCGAACGAGCCCGCCGTGCTCGCCCCGGGCGGTGGTTGGGCCGCGCAGCCTGGTGCGATCGACACGGCGAAGCGGCGCGGTGCGCTGGTGATCTACTTGCGGACCCGACCCGAGACCGCCGCGACGCGGGCGGCGCCCGAGGGAACCCGTCCGCTGTTAATAGGAGAGGATCCGATGGGGCGGGTGCGCCAGCTGTACAAGGAGCGCGAGCCGTTCTACAAGGAGGCGCACGCGGAGGTTGACACCGATCGCAAGACGCCGCCACAAGTCGCGAGCGAGGTCGTCAGGCTTGCGCAAAGCAGTGCGGGATGGTAAAGATGCCCTCTCGCGTTGGTTGACGAAGGGTTGACGAGTGTCTGCTAAGAAGAGTGACGTGAAGGCCACGAAACCGACGAAGACTCGTCGCACGGCCCGTGCGGCCGACGGGAAAGGTGCGCTCGTTATCGTCGAGTCGCCCACGAAGGCGAAGACGATCGGCAAGTACCTGGGTCCCGGCTACACGGTGAAGGCGACCGTGGGGCACGTGCGCGACCTGCCGCAGCGCAAGCTCGGCGTGGACGTGGAGAACGGCTTCACGCCCGAATACGTCACGATCAAAGAGAAGGCGAAGACCCTCGCCGAGATCAAGAAGGCCGCAAAGACCTCGGCGCGCGTCCTCCTCGCCACCGACCCGGACCGCGAGGGCGAGGCGATCGCGTGGCACGTGGCGAGCCAGCTCGGCAACGGGGGCAAGGTGCGCCGTGTCCTGTTCCACGAGATCACCAAGGACGCGGTGGCCCAGGCGCTCGCGCATCCGCTCGACATCGACCAGCGGAAGGTGGACGCCCAGCAGGCGCGTCGGGTGCTCGACCGCCTGGTGGGCTATAAGACGTCGCCGCTCCTCTGGAAGAGCATCAAGACCGGCCTCTCGGCGGGGCGGGTGCAGACCGTCGCCCTGCGGCTGATCTGCGAGCGTGAGGAGGAGATCCGCAAGTTCGTGCCCCAGGAGTACTGGACGATCGAGGCCGACCTCGAGAAGGACGGCCAGGCGTTCCAGGCACGGCTGCACAAGCTCGACGGCAAGAAGCCGGAGATCAGGGACGAGACGAGCGCCCAGGCCATTGTGGCGGAGGCGCTGCCCATCCCGTTCAAGGTCACCACGGTCGAGAAGGGCGAGCGGCGGCGCCCCGCGCCCCCACCGTTCCGCACCAGCACGCTCCAGCAGGAAGCGGCGAAGCAGCTGGGCTTCTCGGCGGCGGTCACGATGCGGATCGCCCAGCAGCTGTACGAAGGCGTGGAGGTCGGCGCCGAGGGCCCCGTCGGCCTCATCACCTACATGCGGACCGACTCGGTTCGCGTCGCGGATTCGGCCGTGGCCCAGGCGCGGGACTTCATCGGGCGGGAATTCGGCAAGCGCTACCTGCCCGCCGAGCCCGTGGTCCACAAGAGCGGCAAGAGCCAGAGCCGCGTGCAGGACGCCCACGAGGCGATCCGGCCCACCGACGTGCTGCGGCGCCCCGAGGACCTCAAGAAGCACCTCGACGCGCGGCAACTCAAGCTGTACCAGCTGATCTGGCGACGCTTCGTCGCGTCCCAGATGACGCCCGCGGTGTTCGAGACCACGAAGGTCGATTTCGACCTCGGCCGCTTCGTGTTCCGGGCGACCGGCTCGCGGATGCTGTTCGACGGCTACCACGTGCTGTATCACGAGGCGCACGAGCCCGAGGAAGGGAAGACCCTCGAGGACCTGCCGCCGATCCCGCCGCTCGCCGAGGGCGACATCGTGACGGTGAAGCAGATCACGCCGAACCAGCACTTCACCGAGCCGCCGCCGCGCTACAGCGAGGCGAGCCTGGTGAAGGAGCTGGAGCGGCTGGGGATCGGGCGCCCGTCGACGTACGCGACGATCATCTCGACGCTCAAGGCCCGGTGGTACGCCACCGCCAAGGATCGCCGCTTCGCGCCCACGCCGCTCGGCGAGACGGTGTGGCGCGTCATGAAGCGCTCCTTCCCCGCCGTGTTCGAGGTCGGGTTCACGGCGCAGATGGAGGACGAGCTCGACAAGGTCGAGGAGGGCGACCTCGGTTGGCAGCAGGTGCTGGGGGACTTCTGGGGCCCGTTCTCCAAGGCGCTCGACGCCGTGGACGTGCAGCAGCTGATTCACGACGTGCACGACCTGTCCGGCCTGCACAAGGAGAAGTGCCCGACGTGCGGCAGCGGGCTCGTGGTGAAGAGCGGGCGGTTCGGCCCCTTCATCGCCTGCGCCCGGTACCCCGAGTGCCGGTTCACGCGGCCGCTGCGGCGCGACAAGGTGCCCGACAAGCCCACCGACGCGGTGTGCCAGGAGTGCGGGGCGCCCATGGTGATCAAGACCGGGCGCTACGGGGAGTTCCTCGCGTGCACCCGCTTCCCGGCGTGCAAGCACACGCGGCCGGTGCCCTTGGGCGTGAAGTGCCCCAAGTGCGGGATCGGCGACCTGGCGGAGCGCCGCACCAAGAAGGGACGCAACTTCTTCGGCTGCCTGCGCTATCCGGAGTGCGACTACTCGACGTGGAACCGGCCGGTTCCGGTCGCGTGCCCCAGCTGCGGGTTCGTCGGGATGGAGGAGAAGCAGACCAAGGCCAGGGGAGTCTCTCGTAAGTGCCTGAAGTGCGGTCACGAAGTGGCGGTCGAGGAGGCGACGCAGGCGGAGCCGGTCGCGAGCTGACGCGGGCAGCGGTGGTGGGCGGCGGGCTTGCGGGGAGCGAGGCCGCCTGGGCTCTGGCCGGGCGCGGGGTCGTGGTCACGCTCCACGAGATGCGGCCCGTGCGCCCGACGCCCGCGCACCAGACGGACCGCCTGGCCGAGCTGGTCTGCAGCAACTCCTTCAAATCGGTCGAGCTGACGAGCGCCCACGGGCTGCTGAAGGCCGAGATGCGCCGGCTGGGCAGCGTCGTGCTGGATGCGGCGGAGACCGCCCGCGTGCCCGGCGGCGCCGCGCTCGCGGTGGACCGCGTCGCGTTCTCGCAGGCGGTGCATGAGCGCGTCACCGGGCACCCCAACATCACGCTCGTCCGCGGGGAGACGACGGAACTCCCGTCGCCGGGCGTCGTGGCGACCGGTCCGCTCACGTCGGATGCCCTCGCGGCCGCGATCGCGCGGCGGCTCGATGCCCAGTCGCTCGCCTTCTTCGACGCCATCGCGCCCATCGTCGCGGCGGACTCGCTCGACCACGCGCGCCTGTTCCGGGCGTCGCGCTACGGCAAGGGTGGGGGCGACGACTACCTCAACGCGCCGCTCACCGAGGCCCAGTACGACGCCTTCGTGACGGCGCTCCGCACCGGCGAGCAGTACCAGCCGCACCACGAGTTCGACCGGACCCCGTACTTTGAGGGGTGCCTCCCGGTCGAGGAGATGGCGGCGCGGGGCCGCGACGTACTGCGCTTCGGGCCGATGAAGCCGGTGGGGCTGTCTGACCCCGGGCGCAAGCCCGGGGATGACGAACCCTTCGCGGTCGTGCAGCTGCGGCAAGAAGATCGCGCGGGGCAGATGTGGAACCTGGTGGGTTTCCAGACCCGGCTGAAGGTGGCGGAGCAGCAGCGGGTGTTGCGGATGATCCCGGGGCTCGAGCGTGCGGAGTTCCTGCGCTACGGCTCGATCCACCGCAACGCGTACGTCAACTCACCCCGGGCGCTCACCGCCCACCTGTCCGCGAAGGACGACCCACGGCTGCTGTTCGCGGGACAGCTCACCGGCGTCGAGGGGTACACCGAGTCGGCGGCGACGGGGATCCTGGCCGGGATCAACCTGGCGCGGCTGCTCGCGGGCGAGGCGCCGGTCGTGCCGCCGCCGACCACGATGCTCGGCGCGTTGTACCGCTACGTGCACACGGCGGACCCGGTGCACTTCCAGCCGATGAACGCCAACTTCGGGCTGGTCGAGCCGCTCGAGCGGCCGGTGCGGGACAAGCAGCGGAAGAAGGAGCTGCTGGTGGAGCGGGCGCTGGCGGACATGGATGGCTTCGCCCGCACACTCGGGGTCGAGGTGATGGCGTGAGCGTCGCGAGTGAACTCGCGGCTCGGCATCTGCCCGTAAACGGGCGCTCCGCCGCTTCAGCGGCAGGGCCGAGCCGCGGCTTCAGCCGCGACGTCCGGGCGTGAGCCCCGCCGCGCTCCCCGAGATCGCCGCCTTCGTCGCCTTCCTCGCGAAGGAGCGGAACGACTCCCCCCATACGGTGAAAGCCTATGAGCGGGATGTCCAGGACTTCGCGGCGTTCTGCGACCGCTACTATGGCGGCGCGTGGCGCTGGGCCGGCGTGGACCGGCTGGCGATCCGCGGCTGGCTCGGCGCGATGCAGCAGCGCGGGCTCGCGAAGCGTTCGGTGGCCCGGGCGCTCTCCGCGCTCCGCACGTTCTACCGCTTTCTCAGTGCGACGCGGGGAGTGGAGGTGAATCCCGCCAAGGCGATGCGCACCCCGAAGCTCGAGCGCACCCTCCCCACGCACCTGGACCGCGCGGAGATCGACCTCGTGTTCGTGGACGCGGAGCGCCGCGCCGCCGCCGGGGGCTTTCCCGAAGCCCGGGACCTCGCGATGCTCGAGCTGTTTTACTCGACCGGCATCCGTCTCGCCGAGCTCGCGGGGCTGAACGACGCGGACGTGGATCTGGTCTCGGACCAGGTGAAGGTGCGGGGCAAAGGGAAGAAGGAGCGGATCGTGCCGGTCGGCAGCCACGCCGGGCGGGCGCTGCGCCGCTACTACCGGCACCGCGACGCGCTGGGGGTGGCGGGAACGGCCGACCGCCGCGCGGTGTTCGTGAGCCGGCGCGGGCGGCGGCTCTCCCCACGGGGCGTGCAGCTGGCGATGAAACGTCTCCTGGGGGCGCTCGCCCGCAGCCGGGACTTGCACGTCCATTCGTTGCGGCACTCGTTTGCGACGCATCTGCTGGACGCGGGGGCCGACCTGCGGGCGGTGCAGGAGCTCCTGGGCCATGCCTCGCTCGGCACCACGCAGGTGTATACTCATACGTCGGTGGAACGATTGAAGAAGGTGTACCATCAAGCCCATCCCCGGGCGTGAGGGACATGACGCGCATTCACAGCACGACCATTCTGTGCGTCCGCCGCGACGGGCACGTGGCGCTGGGCGGCGACGGCCAAGTCACGCTCGGCGACACGGTCATGAAGGCCAACGCCAACAAGGTGCGGGCGCTGAAAGGCGGCAAGATCCTCGCCGGCTTCGCGGGCGCCTCCGCGGACGCGTTCACGCTGTTCGAGAAGTTCGAGGAGAAGCTCGAGCGCTATCCCGGCAATCTGCCGCGGGCGGCGGTCGAGCTGGCGAAAGATTGGCGGTCCGACCGCGTGCTGCGGCGCCTCGAGGCCCTGCTCGTCGTGGCGGACAAGGAGCACGGCTACGTGATCTCGGGATCGGGCGAGCTGATCGAGCCGGACGACGGGGTCCTGGCGATCGGCTCCGGAGGTAACTACGCGCTCGCCGCGGCGCGGGCGCTCTTGACGGCGTCGGACCTCGGCGCCAAGGACATCGTACAGCGGGCCCTGGAGATCGCGGCGGCGATCTGCGTGTACACCAACACGCATATCACGATTCTGGAGCTCTAATGGCCGAACCCACACGCACGCCCGACGACGCCGCGGCACCGCCGACTTCGCCTCCGGCGCCTCCCAAGCCGCCGGGGCAGGAGGACGAGCTTCCCTGGCTGGAGGAGCTCCCCCCGCGGAAGATCGTGGCGGAGCTGGACCGCTACATCGTAGGGCAGGACGTGGCGAAGAAGGCGGTCGCCATCGCGGTCCGCAACCGCTGGCGGCGGTCCCAGGCGCCGGACGACATCCGCGACGAGATCCTGCCGAACAACATCATCATGATCGGCCCCACGGGGGTCGGGAAGACCGAGATTGCGCGGCGACTCGCTCGCCTCGCCGGGGCGCCGTTCCTGAAGGTCGAGGCGTCGAAGTTCACCGAAGTGGGCTACGTGGGGCGGGACGTCGAGTCGATGGTGCGGGAGCTCGTAGACGTGGCGATCAACATGGTCCGTACCGAGCGCGAGGACGACGTGTACCCCGAGGCGGAAACGCGGGCCGAGGAGCGCCTGCTGGACATCCTCCTCCCGCCCACCCCGACCCAACCTCTTCCCTCTCCCCTGTCCCCGGGCGAGAAGGGAGAGGGGAGAGGGGAGAAGGCTCCCCTCTTCGTCGTCTCGTCCAAAGGCGACGTGACGCCCAAGACCACCGAGGCCGATGTCGAAACGCAGGAGCGGCGGCGCCGCACCCGCGAGAAGCTGCGCCAGCAGCTGCGCGACGGGAAGCTGGAGGAGCGCGACGTGGAGATCGAGGTCCAGCAGCAAGGGTTCCCGATGCTCGAGATGATGCAGCCGCCACAGGGCATGGAGGGCCCGGATTTCAACTTCACCGAGTGGCTCCAAGACATCATGCCGAAGAAGAAGAAGCGCCGCACCGTCCACCTCCATGAGGCGCGGCGCATCCTGGTCGACGAGGAGCTCAAGAAGCTGGTCGACATGGACGATGTGGTGAACGAAGCGCTCGACCGCGTGGAGAACCACGGCGTGATCTTCATCGACGAGCTCGACAAGATCGCGGGCGAGCGGGGCACCGTGGGGCCGGATGTGTCGCGCGAAGGGGTGCAGCGCGACCTCTTGCCGATCGTCGAGGGCTCGACCGTCCAGACCCGATACGGCTACGTGCGCACCGACCACGTCCTCTTCATCGCGGCCGGCGCGTTTCACATCTCCAAGCCCTCCGACCTGATCCCGGAGCTGCAGGGCCGCTTCCCGATTCGCGTCGAGCTGCAGCCGCTCACCGAGGAAGACTTCGTCCGCATCATGACGGAGCCGGAGAACGCCCTCACCAAGCAGTACGCGGCGCTGTGCGCGGCGGAGGGCGCGACGCTCGAGTTCACGGCCGACGGCGTGCGCGAGATCGCGCGCATCGCCGCCAAGGCGAACGAGCGCATGGAGAACATCGGCGCCCGCCGGCTGCACACCGTGATGACCACGCTGCTCGAAGACGTGCTGTTCGGCCTCCCCGACTTCCCTGAGAAGCACATCGTGTTCGACGCGCAGAAAGTGCGCGACCGGCTCGCGAAGATCGTCGACGACGAGGACCTGCGCCGCTACATCCTCTAGCGTCGAGCTCTAGCGTCGAGCCTTGTCCCGCGATTCTCGGGCGCGTAGAATTAGCAGTCGGACACTGTCATTTTGACCGCCTTCCCAGGGAATCCATGGCCAAGCGTGACTTTCTCGCCGTCACCGACTTCACTCGGGACGAGATCCTGCGTCTCTTCGACCTCGCCCAGCGGATGAAGTCGGGGGCGTATCGCGAGCGCCCGCTCGCCGGGAAGACCCTGGCGATGATCTTTGCGAAGTCGAGCACCCGGACCCGCGTCTCCTTCGAGGTGGGGACGTACCAGCTGGGCGGGCAGGCCCTCTTCCTTTCTTCTCGAGATATCCAGGTGGGCCGGGGCGAGCCGATCCCGGACACGGCGCGGGTGCTGTCCCGCTACGTGAGCGGGATAATGATCCGCACCTTCGACCATGGGGAGGTGGAGGAGCTCGCGCGCTACGCCACGATCCCCGTCATCAACGGGCTCACGGACCTGTCGCATCCCTGCCAGGTGCTGGCCGACCTGTTCACGGTGCGGGAGGCGCTCGGCGGGTCGGACGGAAAACGGGTCGCCTGGATCGGGGACGGCAACAACATGGCCAACAGCTGGATCGAGGCCGCGCAGGTCCTCGGCTTCGAGCTGCGGCTGGCGTGCCCCGAAGGCTACGAGCCGAGCCGCAAGATCTTCGAGCGGGCCAAGGCAGGGGGCGCGTGTCTCATGGTGACCGATGTGCCCGAGGAGGCCGTCGAGGGCGCGCACGTCGTGAACACCGATGTGTGGGCGTCGATGGGGCAGGAGACGGAGGCCGAGGCGCGGCGCAACGCCTTCAAGGGCTACACCGTAGACGCCGCGCTCATGAGGCTCGCCGACCCCAACGCCGTCTTTCTCCACTGCCTGCCGGCGCACCGCGGCGAGGAGGTGACGACCGACGTCATCGAAGGTCCGCAGTCCCGCGTCTGGGACGAGGCCGAGAACCGGCTGCACGTCCAGAAGGCCCTGCTCGCCACCCTGATGGGCTGACCATGAAGCGAACCGCGTTGCACGGGATTCACACCAGCCTGGGCGCCAAGATGGTGCCGTTCGGCGGGTACGAGATGCCGGTCAGTTATCCGTCGGGCATCGCCGCCGAGCACCGGGCGGTCCGCGAAGGCGTGGGCGTGTTCGACGTCTCGCACATGGGGGAGTTCGAGGTCACGGGCCCCGACCGCAACGCCTTCGTGCAACGGGTGACGTGCAACGACGTGGGGGCCCTGAAGCCCGGCCAGGCACAGTACTCCGCGATCCTCACGCCGCATGGCACCTTCGTGGACGACTGTCTCGTCTACCGGTTCGCGGATCGGTTGATGCTGGTCGTCAATGCCTCGAATATCGCGCGGGACTGGGAGCACATCGTGGACCAGAAGCGCGGCGCGAACGTGCGGCTGCGCAACATCTCGGACGAGACCGGCCTGCTCGCCGTGCAGGGTCCGCAGGCGGAGAACCTGCTCGCGCCGCTCACCCCCGTGGGAGTGGCGATGATCCCGTACTACCACTTCGCCGAGGGCAAGGTGGCGGGCGTGCAGTGCTTCATCTCCCGCACCGGCTACACCGGCGAGGACGGCTTCGAGCTGTACTGCCGCGTGGCCGACCTGGAGCCGCTGTGGCGCGCGCTCGTGAGCGCGGGGCGAGGGGAGCCGTGCGGTCTCGGCGCCCGCGACACGCTGCGGCTGGAGGCGGGCTACCCGCTCTACGGGAGCGACATCGACGACAGCGTGACGCCCTACGAAGCGGGGCTCGGCTGGATCGTGAAGCTCGAGAAGGGCGCCGACTTCACGGGTCTCGCGGCGCTCAAGCGTCAAAAGCTCGAGGGGGTGACGCGGCGTCTCGTCGGGTTCCAAGTGAGCGAGCCGAAGACGGTGGCACGGCACGGCTACGACGTATATCTCGACGGCACGGAGGTCGACGTCGTGCGCAGCGGCACCGTGACGCCGACGGTGAACTGCGCGATCGGGACGACCTACCTCCCCGCCGCGCACGCGATGCCCGGGACCGAGCTCCAGATCGACGTCCGCGGGAAGCGCGCGCGCGCGGAGGTCGTGCGGCTGCCGTTCGTGCCTCATAGAACCAGACGGGTAGACGGGTAGACGGGTAGACGGGTAGACGGATAGACGGATAGACGGATAGTCAATGCGTATCGGGATACTGACGGTGTCCGATCTCGGGGCCGCGGGACAGCGAGCGGACGCCTCGGGTGACGCGATCCTCGCGTGGGCGGAGGAGAAAGGCTACCGGGTGGTGGTCCGCAGCGTGGTTCCCGACGAGGCCGACCGCATCGCGGGCAAGCTGGCGCGGTGGGCGGACTCGGGGGAAGTGGACGTGGTGCTCACGACCGGCGGCACCGGACTCACGGCGCGCGACGTGACGCCCGAGGCGACGGCGGCCGTGCTCGAGCGCTCGGCGCCGGGGATCGCCGAGGCGCTGCGGGCGACGGCGGCGCCGCGGTTCCCCCGCGCCTGGCTGTCGCGCGGCGTGGCGGGCACGCGCGGCCGGACGCTGATCGTGAACCTCCCCGGCTCGAGCGGCGGCGTGCGGGACGGGCTCACGGTGCTCGACGGGCTGCTCGATCACGCCGTGGAGCTGGTCACGGGCGCGCGCACGGAGCACTGATGGCCGACCGGATCCTCGTCACCACGGATGATCTCGAGAACGCGGTCCGCAGCAACGCGGGCCTCGAGGCGGCCGGGTTCCAGACCACGCTCGCGTCACTCGACGAGGCACGCCAGGCCGTGCGGCGCGACCCGGCGCCCGACTGCATCGTGGTGACGGGCGGCCTCCACGAGTCGGGCGCGGCCCAGCTGCTCACCCTGGCGCGCGACCGGGCGATCTCCACGCTCGGTCTGGTCGAGGGCACCGAGCCCGACGCCAAGGGCCTGGCCCGCCGGCTCGGCCTCACCGCCTACCTGAGCAAGCCCATCGATCCCGGGGAGGTGACGGCCACCGTTCGGCGGCTGATCGAGCGGCGCAAGCTGCAGCAGCGCACCGGGATCATCGGCGAGTCGCCGGCCATCCAGGAAGTGCTCGTCAAGATCGAGCAGATGGCGCCCGTCAGCTCCACGGTGCTCATCGAAGGGGAATCGGGCACCGGGAAGGAGCTCGTCGCCCACGGGATTCACGATCTCTCGCCTCGGCGCGGCAAACCGTTCATCGCGGTGAACTGCGCCGCCATCCCCGACACGCTGCTCGAGAGCGAGCTGTTCGGGCACGAAAAGGGCGCCTTCACGGGGGCGGCCGAGCGGCGCTTGGGCCGCTTCGAGCTGGCCGACGGCGGGACGATCTTCCTCGACGAGGTCGGGGAGATGGCCCCGGCCACCCAGGTGAAACTGCTGCGGGTGCTCGAGGACCGCACCTTCTTCCGGGTGGGCGGGACGCAGCCGATCAAGGTGGACGTCCGGGTGATCGCCGCGACGAACAAGTCGCTCAAGGAAGAACTCTCCCTCGGCCGGTTCCGCGACGACCTGTTCTACCGTCTGAACGTGCTCTCCATCTACCTGCCGCCGCTGCGCGAGCGGAGAGCCGACATCCCGCTCCTGGTGCGCCGCTTCATCGTCGAGTTCGCGGCCGCCCACGACCGCACGTTCCGCGGGATCACGCCGGAAGCGCTGCAGATCCTGGTCGACGCCGACTGGCCCGGCAACATCCGCCAGCTCCGCAACCTGGTGGAATCGATGGTCGTGCTCGCGCCCGAGGGCGAGATCGGCGCGAGCGACATTCCGCGCGACATCCGCGAGCGCGGCCGCGGCCTGCCGGTACGGGTCGCGGGGGCCACACGCGAGATCGCGGGGCAGGAGCTGGAGTTCATCTTCCGCAGTCTTGTGGAGCTGAAGCTACAGGTCGAGGAGCTGCGCCGCCGTCTGGACGAACACCCCCAACGGGTGGAAGTTATCGAAGTCGGCCCCGGCTCCGCGGTTACCGCGCCCGCCCCGCTCGAAGCCGAGCCGGTCCCCGAGGGCGAAGTCGTGTACCGGGCTGGCATGACAATGGCGGACGTCGAGCGCGCGGCGATCGAGGCCGCGCTGCGGGGGACCAAGGGCAACCGTCGCAAGGCGGCCGAGATCCTCGGGATCGGCGAGCGCACCCTATACCGCAAGCTCAAAGAGTACGCGATCGTCTAAATCACGTCGTGCCAAGAGGTTGGCTTTCGTGCGGCTATTGACACCGTGTGATGTAGGTCACATGTTACGGCGCCCTGATTCACCGTCTCTCACTGCGCTGCATCGCCCCGGCCGGAAATTCCGTGGACTTTAGGATCGATCCGGACCACTGCGTGGCTTGCCTGGCGTGCGTGCGGGTGTGTCCCGCCGACGCCGTGGCGGTCGAAGGTCAGCTGGTCCGCATCGTGGACGAGGCGTGCACGCGGTGCGGGTTGTGTCTCCCCGCCTGCCCCCACGATGCAATCGAGGCTCTGGGCGACGCTGACCTGGCGCTCGCCCTCGCGACGGAGGGCAACGCCGCGCTGATCCTCAGCGTGGAATCGGCGGCCTACTTCTATCCCGCGACGCCCGAGCAAGTCGTGAACGCGTGCTACGCGGCGGGCTTCCGTATGGTGCACCGCGGCGTCCTGGGCGACGAGCTGGTGGCCCGCGAGTACCTGTCGCTCCTGGCCGGGGACGATTACGGGACGCTGATCCGGAGCACGTGTCCCGTGATCGTGGAGACGGTCCGGACGCAGTATCCTGAGCTCATCCCGTATCTGGCGCCGGTGGCGACGCCCATCGCCGCGGAGGCGCGCTACCTCAAGCGGCTGTACGGTCCGGGGACGCCCGTGGTGTACGCCGGCGTGTGCATCACCGAAGGGGGTCCGGACGTGGACGCCGCGATTACGTTCGACGATTTGGCGGCGGTGCTGTCGCGCCGCGGGGTCGAGGTGGACCAGCAGGCGCCCTACTTCAGCCGTGTCCCGGAGGAGCGGCGGCGCCACTGGAGCACGGCGGGCGGCCTGCCGCTCGAGCTCCTGCTGGAGGAGACGCACGCGAGCCGGCGGTTCCGCAAGGTGCGCGGCCTAGGAGCGCTCGAGGCGATCGCGCGCGCGGTCGCGGTAGACCACATCGAGCTGGGATTCGTGGATATCCTCCCGTGCGAGGGATGCCTCGACCATCCGCTGCTCGGACCCAAGGAGCAGTTGTTCCTGCGGCGCGAGATCGTCGGGGCGACGGAGCCGGCGCGGGCGCGCCGGCCGGTGGTGGACCCCGGCGTGGCGGAGCAGGTGCGCATCGGCGAGGTGTTCCCGCTCCCGCACAACGGGCACCGGCCGCCGGCGGAGCTGGTCGAGGGCATCCTCGGGGAGATCGGGCTCGCGCCCAACGGCAAGCCGTGGGACTGCGGAGCGTGCGGGTACGGAACGTGCCGAGCGTTCGCCGAGGCTGCGGCGCAAGGCCGGACGACGCTCAAGTCCTGCCCCCCCTATCTCGACAAGCTGGCCAAGCATGCGCAGCTTCAGGCGGCGGTCGACGCCCTCACCGGGCTCGCCACGTACCGGGTGCTGCGGGACCGGCTGGCGAGCGAGGTGGCGCGCAGCGAGCGGGCGGGCGACCCGTTCGCCGTGCTGTTCGTGGACCTGGACAACTTCAAGCAGGTGAACGACCAGTTCGGGCACGAGGCGGGGAACGAAGTGCTGCGCAGCGCGGCGCGGGAGTGCGCGTCGCACATCCGCTCGACCGACCTCGCGGCGCGCTACGGCGGAGACGAGTTCGTGCTGGTGCTGGTGCGCACGAGGGTGGAGGGGGGGCGGGGCGTGGCGGAGAAGGTGCGGGGCAGCGTGGAGGCGATGGGACGGCGCCTCGGCTATCCCGAGGGGCTGGTGACGGTGAGCATCGGGGTGGCGGAGTTCGCCCCGGGCAGGGGCCCCGAGACCGAGGACGTGCTCGTGGCGGCCGACCGCGCGCTGTACCGCGCCAAGGCCTCAGGGCGGAACCAGGTGGCAACGGGAGAACGCTAAGGTGACTTCCAAGCCGGTGGAGACAGGGGATGGTGGGGAGGAGCGGGAGCCGCTGCCGCTCACGACGGCGGGCCAGGCCCCGGACCCGTGGGGCGTCAAGCGCGCCGAGAACCTGATTGCGAGCCTGACGGGCGTGCTATCGGCGCGCGTCGTCGTGACGCCCCTGGGCGAGGTGAGTGAGATCCATGTCCTCACGATGAGCGACGTGCAGCCGAAGCAGGTGGTGCGCAACATCGAGTCGGCGCTGATGGCGCAGCTCGGCATGAAGATCGATCACCGCAAGATCAGCGTGGCCCAGACGGCGGACGTGCGGCCGATCGAGGAGCTGCAGGAAGAGGCGATCCGCACGCGCGCCAACAAGCGCGTCGTGATCTTTCAGGGGCTCGAAGTGCGGCCATCGGAGCGGCCCCAGCGGGTGCTGGTGCGGGTGCGGCTGTCGTTCGAGGGCCGCGAGGCGGAAGCCGAAGAGCAAGGGACCGACACGATGCGCAACCGCATCGAGGCGGCGGCGCGTGCCTCGGCACTGTGCCTCGACGTGCTCCTCGCCGACAACTCCGTCGCGCTCGAAGGAGCGCAGATCATCGACGCGTTTGACCGCAAGTTCGTGCTGGTCGCGGTGCACGGGTTGGGGGGCCGCGAAGCCCAGCTGCTGACCGGCACGTGCGAGGTGCGGGAGAGTGCGGAGCGGAGCGCGGTTTTGGCCGTGTTGGACGCCACCAACCGTTGGGCCGACGCTCGCCGGTAGCATCTTGTAACGTAAGCAGTTAAGAAAGCATCCTTCCTTGTACTGTTGCGCCCAAGCTACAAGTGTACTTGCGTACTTCGTGTTTTAGTGGTATTTCCTGTTCTGCAAGTTCTTCCGAACTAAGGCCGGACGATCTTGTCGCGTTGCTGCCCCCGCACGGCCTGCTCGATATCGCGGGTGCAGGCGACGGCACGCGCCGGTTCGACGTAAAGGACACTCGACCACAAGGGGCCCCTAGTCGCCGCTACCTGAGCGGAGCTGAGAGAAAAGTCGACGAGCGGAGCGTCGGGTATGCCGTAGCGAGGCGTACCACTTCCGGTCTAACGAGAAACGACTCGTGGGGCTCAAGGGGGTGACGCTCGATGACGCTGTTCGCATTGCTTGTTACGGTTCTCAGCAATTACGCAATTGCATGGTAACGAGACAACTTGGGGTCCCCTCAGACTCGCGAATGGGAATCACCGGATGCGACGCAGCAGCGAACCGATGAAGCAACGGTCAAGCGATGGCGCCCCGTACCGCGCCAAAGCCTCAGAACGGCACCACGTGGCAACAGGAGAGCGCTAAGGTGACACATTCCAGGCCGTTGCAGGCAGCTGACGGCGACCTGGAGCGGGAGTCGGTGCCGCTGACTTCCGCGGGGCCGCGTCCCGATCCGTGGGGGGTCGAGCGGGCCGAGAACCTGATCGCGAGCCTCACCGGCGTGCTATCGGTGCGGGTGGTGGTGACGCCGCTGGGCGAGGTGAGCGAGATCCACGTGCTCACCCTGAGCGACGTGCAGCCCAAGCAGGTGGTGCGCAACATCGAGTCGGCGCTGATGGCGCAGCTCGGCATGAAGATCGACCACCGCAAGATCAGCGTGGCCCAGACGGCGGACGTGCGGCCGATCGAGCAGCTGCAAGAGGAGGCGGTGCGCACGCGCGCCAACAAACGCGTGGTGGTTTTCCAGAGGCTCGAGGTGCGGCCCGGGGAGCGACCCCAGCGGGTGCTGATGCGGGTGCGGCTCGAGTTCGAGGGCCGCGAGGCCGAAGCCGAGGAGCGCGGCACGGACACGGTCCGCAACCGCGTCGAGGCGGCGGCCCGGGCCGCGGCGCTGTGTCTCGACGAGCTGCTCCCGGACAATTCCGTCGCGCTCGAAGGAGCCCAGATCGTCGAGGCGTTTAACCGCAAGTTCGTGTTCGTGGCGGTGCACGGGTTGGGCGGCCGCGAGGCGCAACTGTTGACTGGGACGTGCGAGATCCGGGAGAGCGCTGAGCGGAGTTCGGTGTTGGCGGTCCTGGACGCCACCAACCGCTGGGTAGACGCTCGCCGCTAAGTATTTGCAGCGTACTATGTTACGAACCAGCCATCGGAGCCGGTTGAGCCGACCTGAGAGGGCCTCTTGCCGATCTCCCGTTTTCGCGGTATTTGGGGTTCTGTGAGTTCTGGAACGAAACGGTATTGGGGTACGCAGCGCGTGGCGCGCGTCTGTCAGGTCTCGCCGGCGACGGTAGCGAACTGGATTGACCAGGGGCTGCTGAAGGGGCACAAGACACCGACAGGACGGCGGCGTGTGGAGGCGGCGGATCTCCGGGCGTTCCTGCAGGCCCACGGTATGGCGGTGCCGCCGGAATTAGAGCATGGTAGTGGGCCCGACGTGGTAGTGGTGGTGGAGGACGACCCGGGGTATCTGCGGGCGTTGGTGCTGACGATCGAGAAGTCCGACCTGGACGTCGAGGTGGTGGAGGCGGCGACCGGGGTGGACGGGCTGCTGGAGATCGGGCGGGCGCAGCCGACGGTGATCGTCTTGGACTACAGTTTGCCCGATCTGAATGCGGCGCAGGTGATCCAGCGGCTGCTCGAGCCCGGGCGGCGCTTGGACGCCGAGGTGATCGTCGTGACGGGCGGGATGCCTGAGCAAGCGATGGCGGAGCTGCGGCGGATGGGCGTGAAGGTGGTTGTCAACAAGGCGGAGGGGATGCCGGCCGTCGTGGACGCGATGCGACAGGCGTTGCAGCGGCGGAAGGCGGCGTA
>WNGD01002634.1_pt1 | contig 30539 bp, 29 predicted proteins | sample 5400671 | NCBI WGS metagenome assembly WNGD01 (sample SAMN13153369, study PRJNA577476) | soil metagenome | isolation source: 40 cm soil or saprolite under grassland replicate 2 | place: USA:California | collected 2016-06-15
GGAACAGGATCTCACGAACGGCGCGCTCGGTGATCCCGCCCGGCTCCTGGTGGCCCTGGATCGCGATGTCGCCGAGCCCTGCGATGTCGACCGCGTGGCCGGGGATGTGCGCCGAGATCATGCCGGGCCGCGCATACAGGCGGTGGCCGGAGACGAGTGAAGTGACGGTCACCTGGCCGAAGGACTCGCGCAGGTACGCGATCACGGCCAGGACCCGGACGTCGACCTTGTTCTGCACGATGTCGTTCCGGCCGCCCTCGTAGATCGAGACGTTCGGATCCGACAAGAGCCGAGTGGCGATCGACTTCTTCGCCGCCTCGAGGCCCTTGACCAGACCCTTGAGGCCGACGGCGCGGTCGTACCGGGCCAGTGCGGCAGCCCTGTCCGCGAAGCTGGTGTCGCCGGAGTACGAGACGATCCGTGCCCAGTCACCCTTGGCAGGCCCGTAGGACGCGAGCCGGACGGACAGCTTCCGGAGCGTGGTGCGGTCGGCCGGACTGTGGCCGGTTGCGCCGCGCGCGCGGAGGATGCCGAGCATCGTCGCCCAGTCGAGGCCGGCGGCCTTTGCGGTCGCTCTCAGGTTCGAGGCGAACTTCGGCGAGAGCCGAAGAGCAGGCGGGGTTGGATCGGGGAGCTGCGAGTTGAGCCAGATCGTCGCTGCACTGGGCGGGCCCTCGATCTCGGGCGTCGGAGCCGGCTTCAGCTTCGGCACGAGGATCGTGCGCAGCTTCGTCGCCTTCCAACCATTGGCGGCCTTGGCAGAACGCTTGCTGGACTGCTTCGGCTCGCTGGTAACTGCGGGAGCGGCAGCCGTGCCGGCCGTCGAAGACCCTCTGAGGCTTGCCGGCGGTGTGGTGTCGTCGACTGCCGGTTCGGACGAGGTTGCGTCCGCCGGGGTGGCCGTCGCGTCGGGTGCGGCGGCGGTGGCGGCATCGGCTGGACCAGCGCCGGCATCCACAGGTGCGGCAGACGCATCGACCGCTGCCGGCGTCGATGCGGCGTCAGTCGTGGTCGTATCGCCGGCGAGCTGCTGGCTGTCTTCCGCGGTGAGAGGGCTGAACTGGTTGCCGGCAACTGCGGCGAGTGACGCGCCCGCGAAGAAGATGGTGGTGAAAACGAGTGATGTGGCGAGCCGACGCTTCCTCGACTTGGGCTCGCCGGACGTGCCCTCTTCGGGAGCGGTGTGACCACCGAACTCCCAATTGTCTCTACGAATGAAACGTCGTGGCATTGCCATTGCTCCTTCGGTAAAGCGCCCTGGCCGCCACTTCGGGCGCGGAATCTGCGTTGTTCCGCAGCCGCTTACGGTTTTCTGACTATCGATCCCTGCCGCGCCCGGCCAACTCCCTCCTTCAAGGGAATGTCGGGCAGATCACCCGCGCGGGGGATTCACGCAAATCAGCCGTGAGGCGATGAATTGGGCGAGGTTGACGGAAGGCGAAGCGGCGCGCCTTTGGAGAGAAAGGGACGCTCAGCTTGTCATTCAGTTTTGACCGACTTCGAGTCGACTCAACATCCACTAGTCCGCTTTACATTGCGCGCCACCGCGCGCCCGAACTGGCGAAGGGGGGTGAATCCATGTCGTTCAAGGATCTGGTCAATTACCTCCGCGTGCGCTTCGCAGTCGAGGAGGGTCAGACGATGGCTGAGTACGGCGTCGTCCTGGCAGTGATCGCGATCGGCGTTGTCGTGGCGCTTACGGCGCTGTCCGGCGGTATCTCCGGCGCAATCACCAGGGTCGTCGGAAACCTGTAGTCCGCAGTCGTAACCGAGGGCAAGGAGTTTGACCGTGAAACAAAAGGACAGGCATCGAATTCAGGAGTTGCTCACGTTTCTCTCGCGTGAGCATGCTCAGACGAAGCCGGACAAGACGGTCACGCTTGCGGTGATCAGCGGAAGCTCGCTTCTCGCCTTCACCCGCTTCTCGGAGAACGGTGCTGGCGCAGTGACCAGCTTGGTGCGGCTATTCACCTAGCCGCCCAGGCATCAGCGGGGCCCTCTCCTCGTGGCGAGGGCCCCGCGAACCTTCCGAAGTGGGAGCCGAAATGCACCTGAAGAAAACAATCAAGAACGAGCGCGGCCAGACGATGACGGAGTTCGCCTTCGTGCTCCCGATCCTGCTGGTGCTGCTCTTCGGGATCATTCAGTTCGGGATCATTTTCAACAACTACGTCGCGCTCACTGATGCGGCGCGTGCCGCATCGCGAAAGGGCGCAGTGTCCCGGAACGCCTCCGACCCCAAGGGTGACTGCGAGGCGACGGGTTACGCAGCCGGAACGAACCTCAAGAATCCGGGGACGGATTTCGTCCTCACTTGCTCCTCCTCCTGGGCGATCGGGTCGGACGTCACCGTCACGGCCACGTATCCCTACGACGTCAACTTGCTGGGCTGGGTTGTTGCGAGCGGACAGCTCAACACGACCATGAAGGAGCGAGTCGAATGAACGTCCGCAGGAACGAAAGCGGTCAGGCGATCGTGTTGATGACCCTTTCCCTCGTCGTGATCATGGGTATGGCGGCGCTCGTGCTCGACGTGGGAAACTGGTTCCACACGAAGCGCCGGCTGCAGGGAACGGCCGACGCTGCTGCTCTCGCCGGTGCGCAACGGCTCCCGGATGATCCGAGCGGCGCCCAGGCGATGGCGATGAGCTATGCCAACCAGAACGGCGGTGACGTTGCAGGCGCGAACATCGTTGTCAGCTCGACGGTCCTGCCGAACGACACCATCAGCGTCCGGGCCAGAAAGAACGACCCCGGTATCTTCAGCGGAGTCCTCGGCATCGCCAGCGCCGACATCGATGCGCGTGCCAAGGCCCGCGTGGGCCCACCGGAACAGGCGGAGTACGTCGCGCCGATGGTGGTCTACTGCGACCACCCCCTGATCCACAACTGTCCCGGCAACAGCACGCCGGACTTCGGCGTCCAGACGACGATGGACTATGACCCGATGGGCGCGCCGGGAGCCTTCGGCATGCTCGACCTGGATGGGCAGGGCGGCACCGTGGGTTCATCCACCGAGGCCGATTGGATTCTCCACGGCTTCAACAAGTATCTCCCCACCGGGAACTACCCATCGGACCCTGGCGCGAAGTTCTCCTCCCTCAACATTCAGAGCGCCCTTGACGCCCGCATCGGCACGGTCCTGCTCTTCCCCGTGTTCAGGAGGCTCGACGGCACGGGTCAGAACGCCCAGTACGAGATCATCGGCTGGATCGGGTTCCACCTGACCAGCTACGACGTGCACGGCAACAACGCCACGCTGCACGGCTATTTCACGAAATTCATCGCCCACGGAATCCTGTCCGGGACCGGCGGCGGCGGCGGTGGTGGCGGGACACCCTCAAGTTCTTTCGGGGTGACGTCGATTCAACTCATCGAATAGCTCAAGTCCTCAGGCCCTTCTAACGAAAAGAGAAAGGACTATGAATTATCGCGCCAAGAACATCGGGATCGCCGTCGCCCTGGCCGCACTTGCCGCCATCCTGACGAGCGCGTACGTCGTCAACTACAAGCGCCACGTCCAGAACGGGGAAGGCAAGGTGACGGTCCTCGTCGCTGCGCGCGACATCCCGGCGGGTACTTCAGGCGCGGACGTAGTCGACCAGAAGATGCTCAAGGAGCAGACCGTGCCCCGCAAGGCAGTCGTTGCGGGCGCGATCTCGTCTCCGAGCCAGCTTGCACAGTACGTCGCCACCCAGGACGTCTTCGAGGGTGAGCAGGTGAGCACGCGGCGCTTCGCTCCTCCCACGGAACAGGGCATCCGGTCTCAGATCAAGGGCACCCAACGGGCCTACGAGCTTGCAGGTGATCCGAACCAGTTGCTCGCCGGCACGCTCAAGGAAGGCGACCACGTGGACGTGGCCGGTAACTGGACCGTCAAGGTCAAGGGCGGGAACGGCGACGATCATCACGTCACTCGAGTCATTCTTCGGAACATCCTCGTCATGCGCGCGCCGCTCGGTGGCACAACCGGGTCAGCTCTTACCGCCAGTGGCGACAAATCGCAGAACATTCAGCTTCGGCTCACCGACGTCCAGGTACAGAAGATGTTCTGGATCGAGAAGAACGGTGACTGGCATCTCACGCTTCGGCCTCCGGTGAACGCGGTCGACAGCGGCAACACGATTCAGGAAGTCGACACCATGTACTTCGACGGACCCGGAAGGAGGCCGTAATGAGCTCCGCTAACGAAACCCAGCGAGTGCGTGTTTACGCCACCGGATCCTGTGAAGGGTTCGACAAGCTCCGCGAATCGCTTGCAAGCCACCCCGAGATCGAGCTCGTCGGTGCCAGCACGAACGTCGCCGACGGCGCCGCGGCACTGGCCGGCGGTCACCTCGACGCGATCCTCCATGCAACACGGGCTGCGGCATTGCCCGCAGACGAGCTCGCAGCGATCCGGGAGCACACTCGTGCCCCGATCCTGATGCTTGCGTCGGGCGGCTCCTCGGGGCTGCTCGAGCAGGCCCTGGATGCAGACGTCGCAGACGTGCTGCTGCTCCCCCAGCTCGTCGAGAACATCGTCTTCGCTATCCGGAAGGCGACCCACACGACCAGGCGTCACCATGACAACGGCTCCGGCCGGCACGGCAAGATCGTCACGGTCTTCTCGCCGAAGGGCGGGACCGGCAAGACGGTGACCGCGACCAACCTCGCCGCCGCCTGCGCGAAGTTCGAGGGGCGCAAGACGCTGCTCCTCGACCTCGACCTGCAGTTCGGCGACGCGGCGATCATGCTCGGCATCGAGCCCGACAAGACGATCTACGACCTGGTCGTCGCGCCGGGCGAGCTCGACACTGAGAAGCTGGCCGGTTACACGACCAAGCATGCGTGTGGGCTCGAAGTCCTGCCGGCTCCGCTTCGACCGGAGGATGCCGAGCTCGTCACGGAGGCCAAGCTCGGCCGCCTGCTCGAGGTTGCCCGCGAGTCGTTCGACGTCATCGTGGTCGACACGTCACCGTTCTTCCACGGTCCGATGCTGGCGACGCTCGATCGTACGGACGAGCTACTGCTGCTCTGCTCGCTCGACGTACCGACGCTCAAGAACCTCCGCCTCGCGCTGCAGACGCTCGACCTGCTGTCGTTCCCGAAGCAGCGTGTCCGCATCGTTCTCAACCGCTCCAACTCCAAGGTCGGTATGAAGCCGAACGAGGTGGAAGGAGCGCTCGGGATGAAGGTGCGCTTCGAGTTGCCGTCCGACCGTGCAGTCCCTCTGTCGGTCAACCGCGGCAATCCGGTCGTGCTTGCGGAGGAGTCGGCAGACGTGTCAAAGGCGGTCAAGGCGATGGCGAAGGAGCTCTTCCCCAAAGTCAAGGAAGAGAGCAAGAAGCGTCGTCTCCTTCCCGCGCTTGCGAGGTCGTAACTCATGGGCCTCCACGACCGCCTCAAAACCTCCAACGGGAGCTCCTCCGCAACCGCGGAGCTGATCACCGGCCAGAGCCAGCATGAAACGTCGTCCCCGTCTCCGGCGCAGGACCCGTATGCCGAGCTGAAGACCCGCATCCACCATGCGTGCATCGCCACGCTGGGTGCGGAGCTGTTCAAGCGCGAGGCAACCGGCGATATCGGTGAGAGGGTCACGCGCGCTGTCACCGAGCAGCTCGTGCTGGACCGGACGCCGCTGACGCGTGAAGAGCGCCGTCAGATCATCCGGGAGATCACGGACGACATCCTCGGCTACGGGCCGCTGGAGAACTTCCTCCGAGACGACTCCGTCACGGAAGTCATGGTCAACGCGTACGACCAGATCTACGTCGAGCGGTTGGGCAAGCTCGAGCGGACACAAGCCGCGTTCGCCGACAACTCGCACCTGCTGCGCATCATCGACAAGATCGTCTCCCAGATCGGCCGGCGCGTGGACGAGGCCTCACCGATGGTCGACGCACGTCTCCCGGACGGTTCGCGTGTCAACGCGATCATTCCGCCGCTCGCTCTCAAGGGCCCGACGTTGACGATCCGGAAGTTCTCGCGCGATCCGTACACCATGAACGACCTGATCTCGTTCGGCTCGATCTCGCCGAAGGCGGCGCAGTTCCTCGCCGCCTGCGTCAAGGGCAAGCTGAACGTGCTGATCTCCGGAGGTACCGGCACTGGTAAGACGACGACGCTGAACGCGATGTCGGCCTTCATCCCCGGCGACGAGCGCATCGTCACCATCGAGGATGCAGCCGAGCTCCAGCTCCAGCAGGACCACGTCATCACATTGGAGTCGCGTCCCCCGAACATCGAGGGCCAGGGCGAGGTCCGGATTCGCGAGCTCGTGCGAAACGCTTTGCGCATGCGCCCCGACCGGATCATCGTCGGCGAGGTCCGCGGCCCGGAGACCCTGGACATGCTCCAGGCGATGAACACGGGCCACGAAGGCTCGCTGACGACGATCCACGCGAACTCTCCGCGCGACGCTCTTTCGCGGCTCGAGACTCTCGTACTGACCGCCGGCGTGGAGCTTCCTCTGCGGGCGATCCGCGAACAGGTCTCGAGTGCATTCGACCTGCTGGTCCAGATCACGCGCCTCGTCGACGGCTCGCGCAGGATCTCGCACGTCACAGAGGTTCTCCGGATGGAATCCGAGGTGATCACGCTTCAGGACGTCTTCCTCGCGAAGCCGCCGGACGAGCAGACGGCCTCGAGCGGCGTCGGCGTGCGGCTGCTCACGCCTCTGGCCTGCACCGGCCTGAAGCCGAACTTCCTCGAGAAGATGGCGGCCAACGGCGTCATCCTCCAGTCGAGCTTCTTCAGCAAGGACGACGACACGGACACGCCGACAGTCGGCCAGGGGCACCAGGCCTCGAAGTTCAAAGGAGCATTTTCATGAGCCGACTCCGGCTCGCTGTCGCCGGGCTCGCGTTCATCCTCCTCGCAGTCCCGGCCGCCGCGGGTGCGGCAATTCAGCTGCGGGGCGTAGACGCCGCCGCCTACCCGACCATCCGGGCGTCGGTCTACACGCCGACGGGTGGCGGTCGGCCTGCCCTCTGGGAGAATGGGACGCCGGTCGCCGGCTTCCAGGCGCAGAACCTCGGCAGTATCAAGGCAATTGCGACCTTGATCGACCGTTCGCAGTCGATGCGGGGCAAGCCGCTCGCGGACGCTGCTGCGGGTGCTCGGGCATTCGTGGCCGCAAAGCAACCAGCCGACGAGTTGTCCGTGATCGCGTTCGGGTCGAAGGTTGCGACGCTTTCTCCGTTCTCGAACGTCAAGCGCGACGCGGATCTCCCGCTCGGGCGCATGACGACCGATCGCGCAAGGGGAACCGCGCTCTACGACGCCGTCATTGCGGCGGCGAACCAGCTCAAGGGGAATCCGCTTCCCGGCCGCGTGATCATCGTCCTCAGCGACGGCGCCGACAACGCCAGCACGGGCACGCTCGCGACCGCAATCAAGGCGGCCCACGACGCGAACGCCTCGATCTACTCGATCGGCATCGAGGGAACAGGGTTCACTTCCACGCCGCTCGAGGAGCTGGCGAGCTCGACGGGCGGCCAGTACTACGGTGCCGCCTCCACCTCTGAGCTCGCGGGGGTCTACGCCTCCGTCGCCGCAGCGCTCAAGAAGACCTGGCGGATCCAGTACGTGACTGCCGCACGGCCCGGGGACAACATCCGGCTCACGGCATCGATAGTCGGCCAGGGCTCGACCACACAGCTCGCGAAGATCCCCGCAGGTGACGTGATCACCGCGCCCGAACCGTCGAAGCTCCTCCCGCAGAACGCCTACGGCCCCGGCGGCCCGCTTGCAATCGCGATCGCTGTCGCGATGCTGGTGCTCTTCGGGTGCCTCTTCTTCCTGGCCGGCATCCGGGGCTCGTGGGTGCGCAGTCGGATTGTCGCGCACACCGGCGAGCGCAAGGGGAACGCGAAGAAGAACCGGAAGGAGCGGCGCAGCGAAGCGCTTTCTTCTGTCTTCGCCGTCACGGAGAAGGCTCTTGGGCACCTGAAGCCGTGGCGCAAGATCAGTCGCATGCTCGAACGCGCCGACGTCCAGCTGCGAACGGTGGAGTTCGTCTGGATCACCGTCGGCGCAGCGGTGCTCACGGCTCTGCTCGCATTTGTCTTCGGGGCGGGCCTCGTCATCTTCATCGCGCTGACCGTGACCGCCGGGATGATCCCGTTCAGCTGGGTCTGGCTCAAGATGCGGAAGCGGCTGAAGGCGTTCGAGGACGCGCTGCCCGATCTTCTGATCACGATCGCCGCTTCGCTGAAGGCGGGTCACTCCTTCAAGCAGGGGCTCCAGGCCGTCGTCGACGAAGGGCATCCTCCTGCGAATCAGGAGTTCCACCGAGTGCTGACAGAGGCGTCCCTCGGCCGGTCGATCGACGACGCGCTGCTGGAGATGGCCGAGCGCATGGCGTCGAAGAACTTCGAGTTCGCCATCACGGCGGTCACCATTCAGCGCCAGGTCGGCGGTTCGCTCGCGACGCTTTTCGACATGGTCGCCGACACCGTGCGCCAGCGGCAGCAGTTCACGCGCAAGATCCGCGCGCTGACAGCGATGGGGCGGATGTCGGCCTACACGCTGATCGGCATCCCGTTCTTCATGGCCGGAGTGATCACTCTCGTGAACCGGACCTACATGCACCCCCTGTACTACACACACAAGGGTCATCTGCTCATTCTCATCGGCCTGGTGATGATGGGATTCGGCTCTCTCATTCTGAAAAAAATCGTCTCTTTCCGAGGTTGATGACATGACAATGATCCTGGCTCTTGCAATCGCAGCGATCGGGGGCGCAGTCTTCTTCTTCGCGGAGCTTGCCACCGCGCCGATGCGAACCCGGCGGAACCTCGTGCACCGCGCGGCCAACTATGGCCGCCTCCGAACCGTCAGCGGCAAAGAGATGCCACGCTTCCGCGAGCGTGCTCTCGATCCGTTCGTGGCGAAAGCGGCCCGGCTCGTGCTTCGCATCAATCCGCGTATGTCGCTGGAGGCCGTGTCGGAGAAGTTGATGGCCGCCGGCATGCGTAGAACGTCCCCGACGACGCTCATCGGTGCGAAGGGCATTCTCGGCTTCGGCGGAATCTTCCTCGGCCTCGCCGTCGGAAGCGCGGCGGCACCGAAGTACATGTTCCTGCTCGCACTGTTCTTCGGCGTGACGGGAGCGTTGGCTCCGGGTCTGTACCTCAACAGCCGTGTGAAGTCCCGCCAGCTCGCAGTGTCGGCCGAGCTCCCTGATGCGCTCGACTTGCTTTCGGTGAGTGTCGAGGCCGGTCTCGGCTTCGACGGCGCCGTGCAGAAGCTGACGGAGCACATGGACGGGCCGCTGATCGAAGAGTTCGAACTGGCGCTGGGCGGGATCCGCATCGGCGAGGGCCGGAGCGAAGCGCTCAAGAAGATGGCGGAGCGCAGCTCGTCGCAGGAGATGGCCAGCTTCATCCGGGCGATCATCCAGGCCGACCAGCTCGGCATCTCGCTCGGCCGGATCCTGAAGGTCCAGGCCGGCGACACGCGCCTCAAGCGGCAGCTGCTCGCAGAGGAGAAGGCGATGAAGGCACCGATCAAGATGCTCTTCCCGACGGTCATCTTCATCTTCCCGGCGATGTTCCTCGTCGTGCTCGGGCCCGCGTTCCTCAACCTCGCGAAGTTCTTCCAGTTCTAAGAGAGAGAGGGTGTCTGTGGCCGAACATGGCACCGAAGGCGGTTTCGGCACCGGGCTGAGGGCGAAACTCAAGTCCGGCGAGACGCCGCCCGAGCCCAAGTCACCGGCCGAGGCGATCGCGGCGGCAACGCCCGTCGTCGTCCGCGAAACCGAGGTCGACACCCTCCGCGCCGAGCTGAACGCGTCACTCACGCGCGAGCAGCAGCTGCGCTCGTCCCTGAGCGACCAGATCGACAACACCGGCCGCGAGGTGCAGATCGACAAGCAGCTCGCCGAGCAGTCGGCCGCGCTCGACCGGCGCGCAGCCGCGCTGGCAGAGACCCAGGCCGCACTCGATGAACGCGAGCGCCGGATGACCGAGCGGCTGGTCGAGCTTGACGGCTTGCTCGAGGAGAAGGAAGAGCTCGCGAAGCTGGAGGCGCGGCTCGCCGAGCGCGAGCAGGTCGTCGAGCTGAAGGTGCAAGAGCTCAAGGTCGGGGACGACGAACGCGCGGCCGCGGCTGCGGACCTGAAGGAGAAACTCCAGCAGATCACGAGGCGAGAGAAAGACCTCGCCAAGGCAGAAACACGCGTGTCGGGGGCCGCCGAGGAAACCGAGACGCGGCAGTCGAAGCTCATGCGCGCACTCGAGGAGCGCGAGGAGAAGGCGCGCGTGAAGGACGAGCAGGCGCGAGTCCTCGAGAAGAGAGTCGCCGAGCGCGCAGCGAGCCTTTCCGCGACCGAACGCGAATTGACGCAAGCGCGCGTGCAGCTCGAGGCGCGAGAGAAGGTGCTTGGGAAGCGCGAAACGGAGATCGAGTCGGAGAGCGTAAGCACCGAAGAACGACTTGTCGCCCGGGCGCGTGAGCTTGACGAGCGGGAGCTCGAGTTGTCGAAGAAGGCAGGCGACGTCACGGCGCGGATCGAGCAGCTCGAGCGGCAAAGCGCTTCGGAGCTGGCCGCCGTCCAGGAGGCACGCGCGAAGCTCCAGGAGGCGCAGAAGCTCGGGCAGGCACTCGCGGACCGCGAGGCGAAGCTCACGTCCGCAGAAGCCGAGCTCACGCACGCGCGAGCACAGCTCGAGGCGCGCGAGAGCGTCGTCACGAAGCACGAGTCGCAGCTCGCCGCCGGAGCGGGGCGGACCGAGGAGCAGCTGGCTGCTCGCTCGCGCGAGCTCGACGAGCGTGAGCTCGAGCTCTCGAGCAAGGCCAGTGAGCTCAAGACCCGGGTCGAGCAGCTGGAGCGTGAGGCGGCGGAGCGAGCAGCAGCGGCCGACAAGACGAAAGCCAGGGAAGAGGAGCTCCGAGCCGACCAGGAGTCGCTCGCAGCTGAGGCTCGTGAGTTCGCGCAGGTCCGCGCGCAGCTCGAGGCACGTGAGAAGCAGGTGGACAAGCGCGAGGCGGACGCGGCTGCCGCCGGTGGGCGTGACGAGCGCCTGGTCGCTCGAGCCCGGGAGCTGGACCAACGGGAGCTCGAGCTCTCCGCCCGGGCCGGCGAGCTGACCGCCCGGATGCAGGACCTCGAGCGCCAGGCCGCGGAACGCGACGCGGTTGCGAAGGACGCACTCTCCAAGCTCGACAGCATCGAGCAGCGCGAGACCGAGCTCATTGCGCGGGAGGCCGAGCTACATCGACTGGAGGCCGCGGCCCGCCGAGCCGCCGAAGAGGCGCGGAAACCCGAGGTGGACGAGCTCGCCGAGCGACGCATCAAGCAGCGCGACGAAGAGCTCGAGGGGCGCGAGGCGGCTCTCAACAAAGCCGAGCAGGCGATCCTGGCGTCGCGGAGCCGCTACGAGGGCAAGGAGAAGGGGCTCGACGAGCGCGAAAAAGTGCTCGCGGGCCGCGCCAAGGAGCTCGAGGAGCGCGACGCCGCCCTCAACTTGCGCGAAGCGCAGATGGAAGCCGAGCTCGAGGTCCGCGAGCAGCGGCTCGAGCAGCGCGAGCGGGCCGGCGCCGAGCTGGAGGAGGCGCTGTCGACCCGCGAGAGCGACCTCTCCATGTACGTGGCTCAGCTGCAGGACAACTTCGACCGCCGCGAATCCGAATGGTGGTCGAAACAGCTTGGCAAGGACGCCGGGCAGCAGCCAGCCGCCTAACGGCGTAGGGACCCGTCAGAATCCCGGGCATGGCGCAGACGCTGAGTGACAGTGAGCTCGTCGCGCGTTGCCGGTCCGGTGACCAGCAGGCGTGGGCCGAGCTGGTCGACCGCTTCTCCCGCTACGTATACGCGATCTCCGTCCAGGCGTTCCGCCTGCCGGACGCCGACGCGGAAGACGTCTTCCAGGAAGTGTTCGCGCGCGCGTACGAACATCTAGACGGGCTACGGGACGACGCCGCTGTCCGACCATGGCTCGCTCAGCTGACGCGGCGCTTGTGCATCGACCGCCTGCGCGCCACCTCGCGCGAGCGTCCGACCGCAGACGAGGAGCTCGACCTCGCCGGGTCGGAAGAGACCTTGACCATGCTCGAAGACGCACTCACGGTCCACGAGGCCCTCGCCGCGACGCCCGAGCACTGCCGTGAGATTCTCGACCGGTTCTTCGCCCGTGACGAGAGCTACCGGACGATCGGCGAGGCGCTCGACCTCCCGGCCGGAACGATCGCGAGCCGGATCTCCCGCTGCCTGCGACGGCTCCGCGAGTTCCTCGAGGGAAGAACTGTGCCCGATCCCCCGTCTAGTTCTCGATGACCGCTTTCGACGAAGAGCGCCTGGCCCGCTTGATCCAGGCCCTGCCCCCGGCCCCGGAGGCCTGGGTGCGCGCGGCGCAGGAGCTGCCGCTCGCCAAGGCCGAGCTCGACGAGATCGTCGCACGGGCCGAGGCCGACGTGGAATTCCGTGCCAGGCTCGTCGCGGATCTCGAGGCAGCTCTGGAGGCCGAAGGCTACGAGCGCGATCCCGCGGTCATCGAGCTGCTGAAGGTTCGCTTCAAGTCCGACTAGCACTTCGAGGACAATCCCCGCATGGCCTTGCTCGACCTGCCGCTGCGGGAATTTCTCGACGAGGTCACGGCGGAGGGGAGGACTCCAGGCGGAGGATCGGTCGCAGCGCTCGTCACCGCGTTCGCCGCCGGGCTCCTCGCGAAGGTTGCCCGCGCGTCCGGGGCGACCTGGCCGGAGGCCCCTGGAATCGCGGCGCAGGCGGAAAGTCTCGTCGCCCGCTCCGCTCCGCTGGTGCAGGTAGCCGCCGATCAGTACGAAGCCGTGCTCCAGGCCCGGGCGCAAAGCGGCGAGGGTCAAGGGGCGCGGCTGGACTTCGAGCTTGGGCAGGCCTACGCGAACGCAGCCGAGCCGCCACTGAAGATCGCCCGGACCGCGAGCGACGTCGCCTTCCTCGCCCTGACGGTCGCGCAGAACGGCGACCTCGCCTTGCGCGCCGATGCTGTTACCGCCGCGTTGCTTGCCGCAGCCGCGGCGAGGGCTGCCGCAGAGCTGGTAGCGGTGAACCTCACCGTCGCGGCAGACGACCCGCGAGTCCTCGAGGCGGCGAAAGCGGCGGAGGAGGCCGCCCGCGCCGCAGAGGCGGCGCGGGCGGTTCGGGAGTAGATCAGGCGGTGCGAACCGCCGGCCGCCGCCCAGTGAGGCCCCTCAGGGCGGCGATCCATCGAGGAGCCCACGTTCTCGCAGCCGCCGCGCGCTCCGAATCCCCCTCACGGATGCTCGCGGCCAGTCGCTCCTGAGTCGCCTCGCGGAGCAGGTCGGCGTGGCGGTTTCGGGCGATCTCTTGATGCGAGTACGAAGACACTCCAGCCACTAGACGGCCGCGACTCCCCTTGTCTTCCGGGAGCCGAGGCTCGTACGCTGCATGGATGTCCGAAGAACTCCCAGCCTGGAGCCTGTCCGAAGAGGCCGTTGAGTCGATCGCCCTGCCGGAGGAATGGCCTGGGGAGATCACGCGCGAGTGGGCCTGGGGCGGAGCCACGGGAGCCGGGGCCCGGGTGTGCGTGCTCGACAGCGGCATCGAAGCGGACCATCCCCTCGTCGGCCCCGTGCAGAGGTCGGTGGCGATCTCGATCGACGGCGAAGACGTGATCGTCGAGGACAACGACACTGCCGGGGACCTTTGCGGACACGGCACCGCCTGCGCCGGGGTGATTCGCTCGCTGGCGCCGGACTGCGAGCTCGTGAGCGTGCGGGTGCTCGGGGCCGGGTACACAGGCAGCGGCGCCGTTCTCCTGGAGGGCTTACGCTGGGCAATCGAGGAGGGCTACGACGTCATCAACATGAGCCTCTCGACGACCAAGCAGAAGTTCGCGTCGCTCCTGCACGAGTTGGCGGACACCGCATACTTCCGGCGCACGATGCTCGTCGCTTCCGCTCACAACATGCCCGTCGAGAGCTACCCGTGGCGCTTCTCGAGCGTGATCTCGGTCGGGAGCCACGAGCAGGAAGATCCGTTTGCCTACTACTACAACCCCGCCCCGCCGGTCGAGTTCTTCGCCAGGGGCGTCGACGTCGAGGTCGCCTGGAACGGCGGTGGCCGTCTCGTCTGCACCGGCAACAGCTTTGCCACCCCGCACATCGCCGGGATCGCGGCCCTCGTCCTCTCGAAGCATCCCGAGCTGACGCCGTTCCAGTTGAAGAGCCTTCTGTACCTCACGGCGACGAACGTGGGAGGTGGAAAGTGAGCGACGAGCTCCGTGCGGCGGTCGCCGCGGGCGTCTTGGGCTCCGAGGATCAATATCGCGCCCTGCTTCAGTCGATCGTGGACGTCGCCCGTGCGATCTTCAAGGCGAAGGCCTCCTCGATCCTCCTCCTGGACGAGGAATCCGACGAGCTCGTCTTCGAGGCCGCGGCCGACGAGCAATCGGAGGCTCTGATCGGCAAGCGGTTCCCCTCGAGCACCGGAATCGCCGGCTTCGTCCTCGTGAGCCGCCAGCCGCTGGTGATCGAAGACGTCCTCACCGATCCACGCTTCTCGCGCGAGACGGCGGAAAGCACCGGCTTCATCCCGAAAGGCTTGATGGCCGTGCCGCTACTTCACGAGGAACGGGTGCTGGGAGTCCTCGAGGTGCTCGATCGCCCTTCCGACACGAAGTTCACCCTCGCCGAGATGGAGCTGCTCGGGCTCTTCGCGAACCAGGCGGCGATCGCGCTGGACCTCCTCCAACGCGCCCGGCGGGCGCACGAGGCGCTGCGCGGGGACGGGGAGCTCGCCGTGATCTCCCGGCTGGCCGAAAAGCTCGAAGGGCGCCGGGAGGACGGCTCGGAGAGCGCCCTGCGTTTGCTCGCCGAGCTGGAAAAGCTCCTTTAGAACGACAAAAGCCCGGGGTCGCCGGGCTCTTGTCACTCGATCGAGAGCGGTGTTACTTGAACTTATGCCTATGGGCCTCGACGTCGTCCGAAGAATCGTCGGAGCCGGGCTCGTCGTTGCCCTTGAACTTATGCTTATGGGCCTCGACGTCGTCTGAAGAATCGTCGGAGCCGGGCTCGTCGTTGCCCTTGAACTTATGCTTATGGCCCTCGACGTCGTCGTCCTTCAAGAGTTCGTCGGACATAAATTCCTCCTTCTAGAAGGGCTGCGGCTGATCGCCGCTTTCAGGAACTAGACGGGCAGGTCAACCGGAATCTTCCCTCCTCCCCTTCAAATACACAAGCCGGAATGCAATTGTGGCCCCCGTGCGGCGATTGCTAGGCCCTTTGGCCGAGTCGGGCCAGGCGTTTAGGGAGGTCTTCCGGAACGATGGATTGCGCCGGATCCAGCTCGCCTGGGCGGCTTCGGACGTCGGCACCTGGGCGTACGGGATCGTCGTGTTCGTCTACTCCTACGAGCAGGGTGGCGCGAAGGCCGTCGGCCTCGTGGGGTTGGCCCGTTGGTTTTCTGCGGCTATTGCCTCCCCTTTCGCCGCCGTTCTCGGCGATCGCTATGACCGTCGCTGGGTGATGGTCAGCTCGGACCTCGCACGGGCCGCCCTGATCGGATGTGCTGCCCTGGCTGTGTACGCGGATGCCACGCCGTTCGCGGTCTACATCCTCGCCGTCCTCGTCAGCGTCGTGGCGACGGCATTTCGCCCGGCCGAAGCCGCCCTGATCCCATCGCTGGCCCGGACACCCGAGGAGCTCACTGCCGCGAACGTCGCCGCGAGCACGATCGAGAGCGTCGGGACGTTCGCCGGGCCGGCGATCGGCGGTCTACTGCTGGCTGCGGTAGGGACTAGCGTCGCCTTTCTCGTCACGGGTGCGCTCATGCTGTGGTCGGCACTCTTCATTGCCGGGATCCGCTCCAGCGGCGAAGCGAAGGAGCAGGCCGACCGCGAGGCTGTCTCGGTCCTCGACGAGCTGCTTGCGGGTTTCCGGACCATTGCGCGCGAGCGGCGGATGCGTGTTCTGGTGGGGCTCTTCTCGGCCCAGACGTTCGTCGACGGAATGCTCAGCGTGTTCATCGTGGTCATCGCACTCAAGTTGCTCCACACGGGCGAGGCGGGGGTCGGCTTTCTCAACTCGGCCGTGGGCGTCGGCGGCGTGCTCGGGGCGATCGCCGCGGCCGCGCTCCTCAGCCGGAAGCGTCAAGCCGCCGACTTCGGACTGGGGATCTTTATCTGGGGAGTTCCCATCGCCCTCATCGGTGTCTGGTCGAATCAGGCCTTCGTGCTCGTTCTGCTCGCGATCGTCGGCCTCGGCAACACGATCGTCGACGTGTCGGGGATGACACTGATGCAGCGCTCGGCACCGGATGAAGTGCTCGCTCGGGTCTTCGGCGTGCTGGAAAGCCTGCTGCTTCTCTCGGTCGGACTCGGCGCCGTCGTCGCGCCGCTTCTGCTCGATTGGCTCGGAACGCGCGGCGCGTTGATCGTCGCCGGCTCACTGCTGCCCCTGATCATGATTCCCGCGTGGCCGCGGCTGAATGCGATCGACCGGCTGACGGAGGTCCCGGTCGAGCGACTCGAGCTTCTCCGTGCCAATCCGATCTTCGCATCCTTGCCGCCGTCCACGCTGGAACAGGTTGCTCACGGACTCGAGGACGTGCGCGCTCCGGCCGGGGAGGAGATCGTGCGGCAGGGGGAGCACGGCGACCGCTTCTATCTGGTCAACGACGGGGCTCTCGACGTTTACGTCGACGGAGAGCTCGTGCAATCGCTCGGCCCCGGCGACTCGTTCGGGGAGATCGCCCTGCTCCGCGACGTTCCGCGGACGGCAACCGTCGAGGCCCGCACCGATGTCGTGCTCTACGCGCTCGACCGGCGGCACTTCCTCGCCGCGGTCACCGGGTTCGGCCCGAGCCTCTCGGCCGCGGAGGGCATCATCGGGATGCGACTAGGGACGAGTCGTCCGGGGATCGTCCCGACGTAGCCTCGAGCGCACCTGGGTCGTCCCGAAAGGCTGGGGTCAGACGCTGGCACTTCAGGCCGTGACTCGTGCGGCCAGGGTCTGACCCCAGTAGTTCAGGACGTGGCTCGGTTCTCTAGTCGACCTTCGCCATCACGTGCTTGATCTGCGTGTAGTCCTCGAGTGAGTACGCCGACAGGTCCTTGCCGTAGCCGGACTGCTTGAAGCCACCGTGCGGCATCTCGCTCACCAGCGGGATGTGGTCGTTGATCCACACGGTCCCGAACTGGAGCTTGCGCGCTGCATTCAGTGCACGACCGATGTCACGTGTCCAGACCGAGGCCGCGAGCCCGTAGTTGACGTCGTTCGCCCAGGCGAGCGCCTGATCGTCGTCGGCAAACCGTTGCACCGTCACGACCGGGCCGAACACCTCGCGCTGCACGATCTCGTCTTCCTGGCCGACGTCGACCACGATGGTCGGCTTGACGAAGAAGCCGCGGTCGCCGTTCGTTCCCCCGCCCGTGAGGACGGTCGCCTTCTTGGCGCGGTCCAGGAATCCGAGCACGCGCTCCTGTTGGGACTTCGAGATCACGGGACCCATCTCGATCTCGTCGCCCTCCGCGGGGTCGCCGACATGCAGCGACTCGACGGCGGGAACGAGCTCCTCGAGGAGCCGGTCGTAGATCTTCGGGCCGGCAACCACGCGCGAAGCGGCCGTGCAGTCCTGGCCGGAGTTCCAGAAGCCGCCTATCTTGATCCCGGCGGCGACGGCCTCAGGATCGGCATCGTCGAAAACGATCACGGGCGCCTTGCCGCCGAGCTCGAGATGTACGCGCTTGAGACTGTCCGCGGCAGTTCGGGCGATGATCTTGCCCGTCTCGACGTCGCCGGTCAGGGACACGAGCCGGACGTCCGGATGCTTGACGATCGCCTCGCCAGCGGGCACGCCGTCTCCTGTCACGACGTTGAGCACGCCGGCCGGCAGGATGTCGGCCGCGAGCTGCGCGAATCGCAATGTCGTCAAAGGCGTCTGCTCGGACGGCTTCAGCACCTGGACGTTGCCCGCCGCCAGAGCAGGAGCGAGCTTCCACACGGCCATCATCAGCGGGTAGTTCCAGGGCGCGATGCCGCCGACGATGCCGATCGGCTCGCGGCGCAGCCACGAGCTGTACCCGCGCATGTACTCACCGGCGGACTTCCCCTCGAGTACCCGCGCCGCCCCGGCGAAGAAGCGGATGTTGTCCGAGGCAACCGGCATCTCGTCCCTCGCATAGGACAGCGGCTTCCCCACGTTCTGCGACTCGAGCTCAGCCAGCTCTTCCGCATGCTGGTCGAGCGCGTCCGCGAGCTTCAGCAGCATCTCGGCGCGCTCGCCCGGTGTCGTCTCGAGCCATTCCGGCAGGGCCCTCTTCGCGGCCTGCACGGCGCGGTCGACATCTTCGGCGCTCGAGCGCGGCACCTCGGCGATCGTCTCGCCCGTTGCCGGATTCAGAACTTCCATGGTCTCGCCGCCGGCCGCGTCGACCCATTCGCCGCCGACGAGATTCTGATGCTTCGAAACGGTGGTGCTCACTGTCTACCTCCTTCGCAGGATCCCCGTGTCGCGCGTGAGGCGCTGCGCGATCGTCACGGGAAGCACGGTCATCACTATGACGAAAAGGACGACGACGTTCACCTGAGGCAGCTGCTGGCCGAGCCTGAGATTGCCGAGGATCCAGATCGGCAGGGTGTTCTGCGCCCCGGCGGTGAACGTGGTCACGATCACCTCGTCGAACGAGAGCGCGAACGCCAGCAGCGCGCCGGCGACCAACGCCGTCGCCAATCACGATCGTCCAGAGGGACGGGCTGAGCCCGTGTACCGGGTTGCTCGTGAAGAAGGAGTTCAAGGCGATCCCCGTGACGACGCCGGGCAGCGCAATCGGCAGGACGAGTAGGAACGTGATCGCGTCCCGGCCGAAGAAGCGGAACCGGCTGACCGCGGTTGCGGCCGCCGTCCCGAGGACGAGCGCGATTGCAGTGGCCAGGCCGGCGGCCCTCAGGGAAAGGACAAGGGCGCTTCGGGCATCCTCGTTGTGCCACGCCGTGTGAAACCACTTCGTGCTGAATCCCGCAATGGGCCAGCTCTGGATGTTCGAGGAGTTGAAGGCGTAGACGCAGATCAAGACGAGCGGTATCCAGAGGAACAAGACCACCAGCAGCGTCCAGAGCCCGAGCGACATGCGAGCTGCGCGTGTTTCCATCAGAGCGCCTCGAAGGCGCCGCTGCGTTTTGCGAGCATGAGGTAGATCCCCATCACGATCAGCGGCACGGTCGCGTACGCCGCCGCAAACGGGAGATTGTTCGTGAGACCGAGCACGTTGCGGTAGATGACGTTGCCGATGAAGTCGACGTTGCCGACCAGCGAGGGCGTGATGTAGTCACCGAGCGTGAGCGAGAAGGTGAAGATCGAACCGGCGACGATTCCGGGTAGCGCTAGCGGCAGGATGATGCGCCGGAACGTCGTCCAACTTCGCGCGCCCATGTCCCGTGAAGCCTCGAGATAAGAGTCGGGAATGCGCTCGAGCGCCGCGTAGACGGGGAGGATCATGAACGGGAGCCAGATGTATGAAAAGACGATCCACATCGCCACGTTCGTGAACGCCCAGTTCTGATGCGGAAGGCCGACGTTCCCGAGCGACCAGTTCAGCACGCCGTCCGGGTTGAGGATCAGGCGCCACGCGTAGATCCGCGCGAGGTAGCTCGACCAGAGAGGCAATAGGACGAGCACGAACAGCAAAGTTCGCATCCGCGGTGAGGCGAGCCGGGCCATGAAGTAGGCGAAGGGGAGAGCGATGACCGCGTCGGTGATCGTGACCGCGACAGCCATCCAGATCGTCCGGAACGCGATCTTGCGATAGGTCGGCTCGTGGATGATCGTGTCGAAGTTCGCCCACGTCCATACGTGTGTGAGCTTGCCGGTGAAGGAGTCGATGCTCCAGAACGCCGACACGAACAGGACTGCCAGCGCGGCCAGGTAGAAGACGAGCATCCAGGCGAGCGGAGGCAGCAACAACCCGACTGCGCGCAACCACGGCCGCCGCCAGAGCGCCGCAGAGAGGCGACGGCGGGCCGACCGAGGTCGACCCGCCGCTTCATACGCCTCGGACGTCAACCTTTGATGTCAGTCCAGGCCGCAGACCACTTCGTGTAGTCCATGCAATTGCTCTGGCCGTTGCCGCAGTCCTTGACCGGCGTCTTCCAGAACTTGATCGAGTTGAAGTACGCCGCCGGAGCGTTCGCGTGGTACTGAGCGCAGGCGCCCTTCGACAGCTTGTCCATAATGGCGCACGCCCTGAGGTTGGCGGGCGTCTCGCCGAACGAGATTGCCTGTTGCGCCTGGACCTTCGGAGTGGAGACCCACTTGATCCACAGCACCGCACAGTTCGGATGTTTCGCCTTGGCGGAGATCATCCACGTGTCGGCCCAGCCCGTAGCGCCCTCTACCGGGATCAGGTCCTTCACCGGTGCTTTCGCGGCCTGAAGGGTGATGGTCTGGTAAGGCCACGCGGAGCCGACCGTCGTACTCCCGTTTTTGAAGAGGTCGATCTCGTCGCCCGCGGAAGCCCAGTACTTCTTCACCAGCGGTCGCTGCTTCTTGAGCAAGGCGACCGTCGCATTGAACTGCGCCTGGTTGAGCTCATACGGATCCTTGATTCCGAGCGCAGGCTTGGTCTTCGAGAGATAGAGCGCCGCATCTGCGATCTGAATCGGGTTGTCGGGCACGGTGACCTTGCCCTTGAACTTGGAGCTGTAGAGCACGCCCCAGGTCTTCGGCGCGGGCTTGACCTTCTTCGTGTTGTAGAGCAGCGTGTTCGGCCCCCACTGAAGCGAGATGCCGTAATGCACGCCCTTCACCGTGTTGTGACCCGGTGACTTGAGTTGCGGAATGAAGTTGTTGAAGTCGGGGATCAGCTTCGGATCGATCGCGCGCACGTCCTTGCCCGTACTGGCCCGTCCGCATGAGCGTCACCATCTCGTCGGACGTGTTTCCGACCTTCGTCTTGACTTTGCAGCCAGTCGCCTTCACGAAAGGCTTTACCCACTGCGGCTGCGTGTAGCCGTCCCAGGCGATCAGGTTCAGTGAGCCCTCACCCTTGGCGACCTTGGCGATCATCGATGGCCCACTCGCCCCCGAGCTGACTCCCGACGCGGGCACGCACAACGCCGTTGCCAACGCAGCGACGAGCACGTGAACTCTGCGAATCCTCCTCATGCTTCTCCTCCTCGTTGGATCTCAAAGGTGTGCTCGGGACGCCACTCGAGGCGCACCCGCCTGCCCCTGGACTCGAGCGCGTCCTGCGACGACGTCTCGAGGTTCTGCCGTACGACGGTGAGCTCGCCCCCCGAGTCGAGCTCGACGACGTACCTCGTGAACATGCCGACATAGACGACGTCGCGGATGCGCCCCCGCTCGCCCTCGCCGGCCTCCTCGAAATGCATCCGGATCTTCTCCGGACGGACGGTGAACTTCCTGCCGTTCCGCTCGAGCACGTTCGAAACGCCGACGAAGCCGGCGACGAACTCGGTGGCGGGACGCTCGTAGACCTCGGCAGGCGCGCCGATCTGCTCGATCCGGCCCTCGTTGAAGACCGCGAGGCGGTCGCTCATCGTGAGCGCCTCCTCCTGGTCGTGGGTGACGTACACGAAGGTGATGCCGACGTCGCTGACCTCGCGCTGGATGCGCTTCAGCTCGATCTGCATCTCCTGGCGAAGCTTGAGATCGAGCGCGCCGAGCGGCTCGTCCAGGAGCAGCACTCTCGGCGTGTTCACGAGCGAACGCGCGAGGGCGATGCGCTGCCGCTGGCCTCCGGACAGCTGGACGGGCTTCCGGTCACCGAGCCCCGGCAACCGGACAACCTTCAGGATCTCCTCCACCCGGCGTTTGCGCTCGGCGCGCGGGACGTGCTTGACGCGCAGCCCATAGGCGACGTTCTCGCCGACGGTCATGTGGGGGAAGAGCGCATAGTCCTGAAACACCGTGTTGACGTCCCGCTCGTACGGTGCGCGGCTCGTGACGTCAGCGCCGCCGAGCTCGATCCGTCCCTCGTCGGGACGCTCGAAGCCGGCGATTAGCCGGAGAGTCGTCGTCTTGCCCGAGCCTGACGGGCCGAGCAGCGTGAAGAACTCGCCTGCGGGAATCTCGAGATCGACCCGGTCGACCGCGACGACGTCGCCGTAGGTCTTGCGGATGCCGGCAAGCCGGACATCGATCTCGGCCGCAGGCACCCGATGTGCGGCTTGTTCCGACTCAGCCAGCGCAGGCGTCGCCAAGCGATTCCTCCAGCAGGTCGAGGCCGCGCTCGAGCAGCACGTCGTCGATCGTGAGGGGGACGAGGATGCGAATGACGTTTCCGTGGATACCGCAGGAGAGGAGGACGAGGCCGCGGTCACGCGCCGCCGACGTCACTGCTTTGGCAAGTTCGGGCCTCGGCTCGGTGAGCTCGAGCGCGAGCATCGCGCCGAGGCCGCGCACCTCGCCGACCGCCGCATTGCGTGCCGCGAGTTGCTCGAGGCGCGAGCGGATCCGCACGCCGAGCTCTTCGGCGCGCTTCCGGAAAGCGTCGCTCTTCACCTCGCGGAGCACTTCGATCGCCGCCACGCAGGCGAGGGGATTGCCGCCGAACGTCCCGCCCAGACCGCCTGCGGGGACGCTGTCGATGAGCTCCGCGCCGCCAGTCACTCCGGCGAGGGGCAGCCCGCCGCCGAGCGACTTGCCCGACACGATCAGGTCGGGCTCGACGCCGTAGTGCTCGATCGCCCAAACCGGCCCCGTGCGTCCGACGCCGGCCTGGACCTCGTCGTCCACGTAGAGGATCCCGTGCTGCTCGCAGATCTTCTTCAGCCTGGGCGGAAAGTCGGCGGGCATGTCGACGAAGCCGCCCTCACCCTGGACCGGCTCGAGCACGATGCAGGCGACGCTGGCCGGGTCGACGTCCTGCTTGAACAGGTGGCCCAGAGCTTCGAGCGCGTCGTCGGACGACACGCCCCGGTAGGGATACGGCGCAGCCGATCGGTAGACCTCGCCCGGGAAGGGACCAAAGCCCTGCTTGTACGGGACGACCTTCGCCGTCATCGCCATCGTCAGACTGGTGCGGCCGTGGAACGCGTGGTCGAACGCGATCACGGCCGGTCGTCCGGTCGCGACCCGCGCGATCTTGACCGCGTTCTCGATCGCCTCGGCGCGATGCTCGCGCTCGAGCTCACCGAGCCGAGGCCCGAACTTGCCAAAGCAGTGACGTCGGCGGCGCGTGATGCGACGACGAGTGGGGTGGTCGCCACCCCGCGCGCGACGTAGCGCTCGCGCTCGGCGATGACCCGGTCGGACGCAGTGTGCTCGCTGATCGCCACTAGGCGCGCTTCAGGTCCGCGAGGATCTCATCCACGGCGCGCTGGCCGCTCTCGACCGCGCCTTCGAGGTAGCCCTGGTTGTCCTGGGACGTGTGCTCTCCTGCGAAGTGGCAGTTGCCCTGTCGCACCTTCTCGATCCCGGAGAACTTGGTGTACTGCCCGACCTTCCAGTAGGAGTACGAGCCCTTCGTCCACGGATTCCCGGCCCAGTAATCCACCGTGACAGACGTGGCTTTCCCGTCCCAGTGCTTCGAGGGGGGTCGGGGAACAGCGGTGCGAGTTGGCCGAGGAACTGCTGTGCATGCTCCTGAGGCGTGCCAGAACCAAAGCTTGCACCCACCTTGCCGCCGGTGTAATCGACCAGGATTCCCTTATCGCCGCCCTGGGCGCGCGTGACTTCCCAGGTGTTCTGGTAGCCCGTGTCCGCGTACGTGTTGCCGTTGTTGTGGGCCATGTACCAAAAGCGATCGTCGAACTGCACGTGGAGCTTCGAGTTCGTCCCCATGGGAAGCTCTTTGATCGCCGTCACCTTCAGCGGCTCGAAGCTGGCCTTTCCGTAGTTGACTCCCCGGAGCATCGAGAACGGAATTGCGAGGACGACGTGGTCGACGGTCGTGGTCCGCGTGGTCGCCCCGTTCTGGAACGTCAGGGTGAAGGACCCGCCGCTGTTCTGCTTGATCACCGTCAGGACGTGATCCAGCTTGATCTGCCCTGAGAGCCGGGCTCCCAGCTCCGCCGGCACCTGATCGTTGCCGCCGTTGACGCGGTACTTCTCGTTCGACTGTCCGAAGACGCGGAACTGGCCCTGGCCGGAGAAGCCGAGGAGGTAGAGCAGGTTGAGCGAGCTCTGCTCGCTGCACTCGGCGCCGTACTCGATGTTGTAGGCGATGCCGAGGACGCGTCCCAGGTTCGAGTTCGCGCCGCCCGGAACCGTCTCGTTGAGCCAGTCGATGATCGACATGTGGTCGAGCTCCCACCCGCGTTGAGTGTACGAATTCCAGAGCGTGGGGTAGCTGGCGGCGGAGACGTCTTTGTGCATCTTCTGGTAGATGCCGTTGAGGTCGACGACGAGCTGTGAGTAGGGATATTTGGCGCCGTTCACGTAGAAGAAGTCCTCGGTGCCGTTCGGTTGGGCTTGCAGAAGGTTGTCGAGCGTGAAGCCGAGCTCCTGGGACAGCTGGCGCATGGCCGTGTGACCCTGGTCAATCAGCTCGCCGCCGTGCTCCGCGATCTGGCCCTCCGCGAAACTACGGATCGTCCAGCAGCGGCCGCCGATTCGCTCTGGATTCGCCTCGTAGACCGTGGCGTAGTAGCCGGCCTGCTGCAACCGGTAGGCGCACGTCAGGCCCGCGAGGCCTGCCCCGACGACGGCGATCTGGGGCTGACCTGCAGCGTATGCCGCCTTCGCGAAGCGGCCCATCGTGCTTGCCCCCGCCACCGCGGCTCCCACGGCAGCCGTTCGTTTCACCAGCTCGCGCCGTGTCGTCCGGCTCTCGGCGACCTCGGCATAGGCGTCCTCGATGCGCTGAGCCAGTGGTGTTCTCGCCACTCTCACTCCTCCCCGCACGATTGCGAGGGGGAGCATCCAACATTCGCAATGCGAGTTCAAGTAGGGCCTTGCGTTGACCGAATGCGCACCGCATGGTACGAATCGCCTCGCTTTGCGTAGAACGATCGCTCAGCCGGCCATGGCCGAGCCTCGTCGGGGGCCGATCAGCGCCCCGCCCCGAATCGACGCCCTCGACCAGGGGATCATCGAGGCGCTCCAGGCGAACGGCCGTGAGTCCTTCCGGGCCATCGCTTCCCGGCTCGGCGTCTCGGAGGCAACGATCAGGGCGCGGTATGCACGGCTGTGCGCCGAGGACATCCTGCAGGTCGTCGGAGTGACGAACCCCCTCGGTCTCGGCTTCGAGCAGGCGCTCGTCGGGGTCAAGACGGCGGGATCCCCGGAGCCCGTCGCCGATGCGATCGCCAGCTGGATCGAGGCGGATTACGTCGTCGTCACGGCAGGCCAGTACGACCTCGTCGTCGAGGTCGTGGCAACAGACCGCCGCGAGCTCCTCGAGCTGACGAACCGGATGCGGGCGCTCGACGGCGTCGTCTCCACGGAGACATTCCTTTATCTCCAGATGGTCAAGCAGCTGTACGACTGGGGCACTCGAGTTGGGGAGGCGAATTGACGACAACTGCACCTGAGCAGCTCGATCTGCAGCGCGCCGCGCGCGACCATCTCTGGCTGCATTTCACGAGGATGGGCGGTTACCGGGATGCAGAGGTACCGATCATCGTCCGCGGCGACGGCTGCTACCTCGAGGACTCGAAAGGCAAGCGCTACCTCGACGCACTGGCGGGCCTCTTCTCGGTCAACATCGGGTACGGCTACGGCGAAGAGATGGGGGAAGCCGCAGCGGCGCAAATGCGCGAGCTGCCGTTCTACACGAACTGGTCCTACGCACATCCGAGGGCGATCGAGCTCGCGTCCGAAGTGGCCTCGCTGGCGCCGGGTGACCTGAACAGGCTCTTCTTCGTCTCAGGTGGCTCCGAGGCCGTGGAGTCGGCGTGGAAGCTCGCGCGCCAGTACTACACGGCACGGGGCGAGATGCGCTTTCGCGCGGCGCGTGTACCCGGGCAGCGCGTCGAGGCCGTGGTCGACTTCGATGCGATGGAGGCTCTTCAACAGACCTCGCGACGCCGGTGGAAGGCCATCTCGCACCACATCGCGTATCACGGGACAACGATGGGTGCGCTCTCGATCAACGGAATCCCTGCAATCCGTGAGCCGTTCGAACCGCTCGTCCCCGAGGTGCACCACGTTCGCAACACGAACCGCTATCACCGTCCACCCGACGAGAGCGAGGCGGAGTTCACGGCCTTCTTGCTCGACGAGCTGGAGCAGACGATCGAGGCCGCAGGCCCGGAGACGATTGCGATGGTGATCTTCGAGCCGGTGCAGAACGCCGGCGGTGCATTCACGCCGCCGGAGGGGTACTGGCGCGGCGTCCGAGAGCTGTGCGACCACTACGACATCCTGCTCTGCGCCGACGAGGTCATCACCGGCTTCGGCCGCCTCGGGGCGTGGTTCGGCTCGGAGCTCTACGACATCCGGCCCGATCTGATGACGATCGCGAAAGGCCTCTCCTCGTCGTACGCCGCAATCGGCGCGGTCGTCGCCTCAGACCGGGTGATGGAGCCCTTCATGGAAGGGACGCGGATGTACTCCCACGGGATCACCTTCGGGGGGCATCCGGTGCAGGCCGCGGTTGCGCTGAAGAACATCGAGATCATGCGGCGGGACCGCATCGTCGAGCACGTCGCAGAGACGCGGGACACGTTCCGCCAGACGCTCGAGCAGCTCCTCGACCTCCCGATCGTCGGCGATGTTCGTGGGACCGGCTTCTTCTACGCCATCGAGCTCGTGAAGGACAAGGAGACGCGTCAGACCTTCGACGACGAGGAGTGCGAGACGCTGCTTCGCGGCTTCCTCTCCCCGGCGCTCTTCGAGCGCGGTCTCATCTGCCGCGCGGACGACCGGGGCGATCCGGTCATCCAGATCTCACCCCCGCTCGTGGCGGGGCAGCAGGAGTTCGACCAGATCGTCTCGATCCTCGGCGACGTTCTCGCCGAGGCCTGGACCCGTATCCACTGATGAGCGAGGTCGCCGATGTCCGGCTCGTCGACGTAATGAAGCGCTTCGACGATGTCACGGCCGTCGACCGGCTCAGTTTGGAGATCGAGCACGGCAGCTTCTTCGCCCTGCTCGGACCGTCGGGTTGCGGGAAGACGACGACCCTCAGGATGATCGGCGGCTTCGAGCAGCCGACCGAAGGGCAGATCTATCTGGGCAACACGGAAGTGAGCGGGCTCCCGTCCTACAAGCGGGACGTCAACACCGTCTTCCAGTCCTATGCCCTCTTTCCGCATCTATCCGTGTTCGAGAACGTCGCCTTCGGGCTGCGGCGCCGCGGCATGCGAGGCGGGACGTTGACGGGGCAGGTCAACGAGATCCTTCGGCTCGTCGGCCTCGAGGGGATGGGCAAACGCAAGCCCCGCCAGCTCTCGGGTGGACAGCAGCAGCGGGTCGCGGTCGCACGAGCGCTGGTCAACAAGCCGAAGGTGCTCCTCCTGGACGAGCCCCTCGGCGCGCTCGACCTCAAGCTCCGAAAGCAGATGCAACTGGAGCTGAAAGGGATCCAACACGACGTAGCCATCACCTTCATCCACGTCACGCACGATCAGGAAGAGGCAATGACGATGGCCGATCGCATCGCGGTCATGAATCACGGCCGGATCGAGCAACTCGGCACGCCGACCGAGCTCTACGAGAGCCCTGCAACGGCTTTCGTCGCCGGCTTCCTGGGAGTCTCGAACCTGATTCGCGGAACCGTTAGCGGTCCCGACACGGTGCAGCTGTACAGCGGTTCGGTGGTACGTGTGCCGCCGGCTGCATTGGCGGGACGCACTGGGGAAGTCGCCGTCGGGATCAGGCCCGAGAAGATCGAGCTCGGCGAGGGTCACGGGAACGAGCTCGCCGGCACCGTCGTCGAGCAGGCATACGTCGGGGTCGCAACCCAGTACATCGTCGAGACCGATTGCGGTCGCTTGACCGTCTACCGCCAGAATGCGTCGCCGGGTCTGAACGGGGCCGCGCCTGGCCAACGACTCACGCTCAGCTGGAGCCCAGACTCCACTTTCGTCGTCGACTCACTGGAGGGATCCGAATGACTGATGTCCTGACCAGACGCGACCTGCTCCGTCGTGCCGCAGCAGGCGGCGCCTTCCTGACGGTGCCGGGTGTGCTGGCAGCCTGCGGGGGCAGCAGCTCGAAGTCCGCGAGCGAGAGCAAGACGCTCGCGAAGACGCTCCGCTTCTCGAACTGGACGCTCTACATCGACATCGACGAGAAGACGAAGCGCCATCCGACGCTCGACGCCTTCAAGAAGAAGTACGGCACGACAGTCCAGTACACGGAAGACATCAACGACAACGCGACCTACTTCGGGAAAATCCAGGGGCCGCTGTCGCGTGGGCAGTCGATCGACCGCGACATCATCGTGATGACCGACAACTCGCGCTACCCGTCGCTCCTGATCAAGAAGGGGTGGGTCGAGAAGCTCGACAAGAGCGCGATCCCGAACTTCAAGAATCTGCAGCCGACGCTGCAGCATCCGAACTGGGATCCGAGTCGCGACTACAGCCTTCCCTGGCAGTCCGGTCTCACGGGGATCGCGTACAACGACAAGCTGACGGATCCAGTGCTGACCGTTCCCGAGCTGCTCGAGAATCCGAAGCTCAAGGGCAAGATCACGCTCCTCGAAGGCGTCGGCGACACGATGCCCTTGATCATGGCTGCGAACGGCGACGACCCGACGAAGGTGACCGATGCCTCGTGGGACCGCGCGATCAAGGTTGTCCAGAAGGCCGTGGACTCCGGGCAGATCCGGCAGTTCACCGGGAACGACTACAGCGGGCCGCTTGCGAAAGGCGACCTGAAGGCTTGCTTCGCATGGTCCGGTGACGTGGTTCAGTTGGAGGCGGACAACAAGCATCTCCACTGGAACCTGCCGAAGGAGGGCGGGGGGATCTGGACGGATAACATGCTGATCCCGAAAGGCGGAAACATCTACACCGCCTCCGTCTACATGAACTACTACTACGACCCGAAGGTCGCGGCGGCGGTCGAGGACTACGTCAACTACATCTGTCCCGTCGTCGGAGCGAAGGAAGTTCTGCTCAAGCAAGACCCTTCGATCGCAAAGAACACGCTGATCTTCCCGACGAAGGCGATGCTCGACAACGCGCACAACTTCGATGCGGCAGCATTGAACAACCAGAAGTACATCACCGCCTGGCAAAACCTCATCTCGGGCTAGTCGGTAGGCGTGGGATTCCTGCACCGTCATCGGAATCTCACGCCCTACCTCCTGCTTGCGCCCGGGTTGCTCTATCTCGGGTTCTTCTTCGTCATCCCACTCGGTTTCCTCGCGTACCAGTCGCTCGAATCGGGGAGCTTCGACGTCGGCTACGCCTTCACCTGGGCCTGGGGGAACTACTGGGATGCGATTCGGAACTACAGCGGGCACTTCGTCCGCTCGCTCGAGTACGCGGGGATCGCGACGATCCTGGCGCTTCTCCTCGGCTATCCGCTCGCCTACTGGATCGCGTTTCGCGGCGGACGCTGGAAGAACTTGCTCCTGCTCTTCATCGTCGCTCCCTTCTTCGTCACCTACCTGATCCGGACGCTCGCGTGGGAGACGATCCTCGCCGATCAAGGCGTGGTGGTCGGCGTCCTGCGCGACGTCGGAATTCTCGGGCATGACGGCCGGTTGCTAGCGACGTCCACGGCAGTGGTGGCAGGGATCACCTACAACTTCTTCCCCTTCATGGCGCTGCCGCTCTACGTCTCGCTCGAGCAGATCGACCAGCGCCTGATCGAGGCGGCGCAGGATCTCTACGCGAGCAAGTGGAAGGCTTTTATACGCATCACCCTGCCGCTCTCTCTGCCGGGCGTCGTCGCAGGGACGCTTTTGACGTTCATTCCGGCCGCCGGCGACTTCATCAATGCGCAGCTCCTCGGTTCGCCACAGAACCACATGATCGGAAATGTGATCCAGTCGAAGTTCCTCGAGCTCACCGACTATCCGGCCGCGGCCTCGATGTCGTTCGTCCTGATGGCGGCGATTCTCCTGATGGTGGCGCTCTACGCCCGCGTGGTCGGAACGGAGAAGCTCACAGGATGAGCGTCGCTCGCCTGCGGCTCGCTCCCGTGAGGGAAACCATGTTTCCCTCGCGAGCTCGGTTCTTCGGGGATCGCCTCGGCCCCCGCGCCGCTGAGATCGCCGCGTGGGCCGAGGAGAACAAGAGGGGAAACCTCCCGGTTTCCCCTTACGCCCCTTCCACCGGTCATCGGCCGGAGTGCAGCCGATGAGCGTCGCCGTCGAGACGGTCGCTCGGTCGCGGGAAGGTGTGCCCGTACGTGTGTGGGCGCTCGTCAAGCACCACGTCCTGACCGTGTACTCGCTGCTCGCCTTCGTCTACCTGATGCTGCCGATTGCCGTCGTGATCGCGTTCTCGTTCAACAATCCGAAAGGCCGCTTCAACTACGTCTGGTCGGGTTTCACCCTGGACAACTGGAAGAACTGGGACGGTGTGCCCGGCCTGCGCAGCGCCATGGTCCTCTCGATCGAGATCGCGTTGCTCGCAAGCCTGATCGCAACGGCTCTGGGGATGCTGATCGCGCTCGCCCTCGTGCGTTACGACTTCCGCGGCCGTGGCGCGACCAACCTGCTGATCTTCCTGCCGCTCTCGTCGCCCGAGATCGT
>WNGD01001046.1_pt1 | contig 30518 bp, 25 predicted proteins | sample 5400671 | NCBI WGS metagenome assembly WNGD01 (sample SAMN13153369, study PRJNA577476) | soil metagenome | isolation source: 40 cm soil or saprolite under grassland replicate 2 | place: USA:California | collected 2016-06-15
CGCAATATTCCCCACTGCTGCCTCCCGTAGGAGTCTGGGCCGTGTCTCAGTCCCAATGTGGCTGGCCATCCTCTCAGACCAGCTACCCGTCGTCGCCTTGGTGGGCCGTTACCCCGCCAACTAGCTGATAGGCCGCGAGCCCCCCCGTCGGCGCAACCTTGCGGCTGCTTTCCTCACCCAGGGATGCCCCCGAGTGAACGTATGCGGTATTAACCAGCCGTTGGGCTGGCTGTCCCCCACCGTCGGTCAGGTTGCTCACGTGTTACGCACCCGTCTGCCACTGAACGGAGAGTTGCCCCCCCGTCCCGTACGACTTGCATGTGTTAGGCACGCCGCCAGCGTTCGTCCTGAGCCAGGATCAAACTCTCCAATGATTGAAGAATTCGAACAGCTCGAACCGAACGACTGTATTCTGCTGTCGTCCGAATCACGTCAGAGTTGAAACCCCATGGCGCCACGCGTCTGACCGCGTGTGCGCTCGTATCGGGGCCGCACTCCACACGCTCGACCATCAATTCTCAAAGAGCCCGCGCCCGAAAAAAGGTACTTGAAGATACGGGCTCCCCCGGGAGTCAAAGCGCGAGCTGCACCCTGGCGTAATAGAACCCCCCGTTCATCCCGAACTGGGAGACCCGGCGACTGTACACGAAGCGCCCGGAGCTGATGTTTGCCGCCTTCTGCTGGGGGTCTGGGTAGGTGTTGAACACGTTGTTGCCGCCCACGGCCATGCGGACACCGTCGCGCAGCGCATACGACAGGTCGAGATCGAGCAGTGTCTTCGCCCCGAACCGCTCGTCGTTGGTGGAGGAGAGAGGGTTCAGATACCGGATCGCCCCGTAGTACGTGGCCCGGGCGAGCCCGCCGAACCGTCCCAGCACGTAGCGGGCGCCGAGGGAGGCCTTCTGGTGCGGCAGCGCGTCCTCCAGCCGGTTCTGGTCTTCCCGGTTGAGCAGTTTGGCGCGCACCGAGTCGAGGTTACCGCCCGCGAAGATGTTCGCCATCGCCTGGGGGATGTTGACGCGCTCCACCTCGGTCTTGGTGAGGCTCGCGGAACCCGTCAGGGTCAGCGTGCCGCGCCCGATGCCGCGCGCGTACGCCGCCACGACGTCGAGCCCCGTCGTCTTGGTGTCCACGGCATTGGCGAAGAATTGCGCCCCGGTCACGCCTGCGCTCTGGAACGGGAGGAGGATCTCCGCCACGCGCGCGCCGATCGTCGGATCGTTGCTCGCGAACTGACTTGTGATCACGATGCGCCCGTCAATCGTGATCCGATACGCGTCGACGGTGAGCGACAGGTTGCTGATGGGCCGGGCAGTGACACCCGCGCTCACGTTGACGGACGTCTCCTCGGTGAGGTCGGGAATCCCGAACGCCTTCGTCACCCGACTCTGGTTCGTGCTGGTGAGGACGTTGCGCGGCTCGAGGGTGGCGCCGACCGGAACGAACTGCGTGCTGACGTTGTTGAACCACACCTGCTGGAGCGAGGGGGCCCGGAAGCCCGAGCTCACGGCGGCCCGGAGCGCGACGCGGGGCGCAATCTCGTAGCGGCCGGCGAGCTTGCCGATGACGGTGCTGCCGAAGTCGCTGTAGTTCTCGTAGCGGCCCCCCACGTCCAGCAACAGCCGGTCGGTGAGCTGGCTTTCCAGCCCGCCGTACGCACTGAGGCTGGTGCGGGAGCGGTCCACCTGGTTGGCCGGCTGGAAGCCGGGGAAGCCCTGCGAGCCGGCCGCCTTGGGTGCCCCCGACGCGGTGGTGTCGTAGTCGATCCCCTTCCGCGTTCCGCCGTTGCCGAGCTGCCACGAGGCGGCGTCGCCGGCCTCGATGCGATAACTCTCGAGCCGGAACTCGCCGCCGGCCACGAACGAGACCGCCTTGAGGCCGCGGATCTCAAGCGGCCGCACGAGGTCCAAGTTCCCGATCGACTGGGCAAAGGCTAGGCGGCCGGCGTCGAACGTCGTCGGGCTCCCCGGCAGCGAGGCGTTGACTGTGTTGTCGATGATGAAGTGGAAGTCGTTGCGACCGTGAGTGAGGCTGAAATCGACGTCCCAGCCATGCGAGGTGCCGCGCACGCCCGCGGTGAGCGAGCGGTCCACGATCCCCGTGTTGATGAACGGGAGGAAGCCGTTGGGGAAGATCTGCGGCGCGACCTGGGTCGCCTGGTTCGGCAATCGAAAAACGGCACCGGCCCGGCCGTCGCGCGACGAGAAGCCGCCGAAGCTGTAAAAGTCCCCGTTCTCGCCGAGCGGCACCATGGTATTGAAAAACGCGGTGCCGAAAGTCGCCGCGGCCTGACCAACCTGCATGGTGAAGTCTCGACGGGTGAGGCCGCGGGCCGCGAGCTCGGCATCGGTCGCGGCAGTGCCGGTCACGCCGGGAAAGATGTCCCCCGACCAGGGCGCGGCGCGGTTGGTGGCACCACGGTCGAGATACTCGGCCGTGACGTTGAAGAAGCCGCGGTCCCCGACCGCGAAGCCGTAATTGGCATCGGCCTTGACTTGGTCACCGTCATGGTGATCGGCTATGTCCCAGAAGCCGCCGCCGCCCGGCGTGGTGCCGACCGTTGAACTGGCCTCGAGGCGCTCGGTTTGCCGCTTGAGCACGATGTTGATCACGCCCGCGATGGCATCGGAGCCGTACTGGGCTGCGGCACCGTCCCGCAGCACCTCGATGCGCTCGATCGCGGCCGCGGGGATCGCGTTGAGGTCCACCCCCACGGTGCCCCGGCCGAACGTGCCGTTGACGTGCACGAGCGCGGCCGGGTGCCGCCGCTTGCCGTTCACCAAGACCAGCACCTGATCGGGGCCGAGGCCGCGCAGGCTCGCCGGGTTGATGTGGTCCGACCCGTCGGCGATGGTCTGGTGCGAGGCGTTGAACGAGGGAGCGAGCGTCGCCAGGATCTGATTGACCTCGGTCTGGCCGTTGTCGGCGATCTCCTGCGCCGAGATCACGTCCACGGGCACCGGCGTCTCGACGGCGGTGCGCGAAGTGCGCGCGCCGACCACCACCACCGCGTTCAACGACAGGGGCGTCGCGGCAAGCTTGAAGTCGGCGGTCACGGTCTGCCCCGCCGCCACGGTGATCCGCTGCTCGGCAGCCTCGTACCCGATGAGCCGCGCGCGCACGGTGTGCGCCCCGGCCGGGACGCTGAGGCGGTACTGCCCCTTGTCATTGGTAAGCACGCTGCGCACGGTTCCGACGATCACGACGCTGGCGCCTGCGAGCGGCGTCCCCGACTGGGCCGCGACGGTCCCCGCGACGGTCCCGGTCTGCTGGGCGGCGCTGGGCAGCGTGACGAAGCACGCGGTAAGCAGCGGCAGGACGCAATGCGATCTCACGGGCCACCTCCTGGAGGCGGGCGCTGACACGCTTACTCCGGCGGGCCGCCGCCCCCGGACGACGGTGTGCCGGGGTTCCCTCGCCGGATCAGCTCGATCACGCTGATGGTCGCCGCGGCCGCGAGAACGGCGAGCAGGCCCGCCGTCCGGCCGCGCTGTAACCGCTTCACTTCCACTTGGAGGACGTCACGCGGAGTGACCGCGATCCGCTGGTACAGCGCCGGCGCGCCGGCGCGCCATTCGGCCGCGTCCGTGCGCACGGCGAGCAGCAGGCGGTCGCCGTCCCGCTCGACGAGGGTGCCCTGCACCGTCTGCCGCCGCAGCCCCAGGCTGTCGCGCAGGGCGAGCTGGGCCTCGGTGGACAGCGTCGCCCGCACCGCGCTACCGGACGGCACGACGTCGAGGCTCGCCGGCACGTAGCGGTAGCACGCCAGGACGAGTGCGATGGCGCAGCACCCGAGCGCAATTCTCACGGCACGTTGGGGTTCGTCTCGCGCTCGTTCCGGCCGACGGGGAAGCACAGCGCGCGCGCCACCGGGGTCGTCATGGTTTCGATCGGCGTCGGGGACAAGGTACCCGGGTGCGACGCGCGATACGTGCCATCCACGTAGGCGCCTGGAGTGTTGTTGGCGATCCAGCGGCGCAGGTCCCCGATTCGTCGCGCCTCGAGCCAAAACTCGATGGCGCGCTCCAACTTCAAGAGCGTCCACGCAGAGTCGAGCGTAATCGCGGGGTCGTAGAGCGGCAGCGCGAGGTTGGTGCGGCGCAGATTCATCTTGGTGACGGCGGTCGTCACATCGCCGCCCACCAGCGCCGCTTCGGCCTCGATCAAGCGCATCTCCCAGCCGCTCGAGAGCCGCACCGGCGCCGCCGTGGTCGTGTACTTCGCCTCTGGCCAGAACGGCACCCGCCCGCCGAACTTCGCGACGGCCGCGTCACCCAGGGTGTCCGATTTGGTCGTCGTGTCCCACCTGACGCGAGGATCCCGCGTGCGGCGATAGTAGTCCTCGTAGAACGTTCCCCACTCGGTGTGCGCGCGGAACGATTGGTTGGCCCGCGCCCAGTAGAGGTAGTTGTACTGATCGGGGGATGCCGCAGAGTAGGGCGCGAGGAACTTGGCCGTGTCGGGGACCAGGGCCGCGTCCCCCGTCGCATCCGCCCAAGGCGCCAGCCCGTAGCTGGCGAGGTCGGCGCGGACCGCGGCCCGCCCGGCGTGTGCGGCACGGATGAAGTTGACTGTCTGGGTATCGGTCTTACCGGTCGCGGTGAAGACGGCAAGTGCGTTCGTGAACGCCGTATCGGCTCGCAGGAAATAGAGCGTGTGCGAGCCCAGATTCCCCGGTGCCAGCACATAGTGCGTGGGGTTGGGTACTTCCACCGGAATGACCGACTGGCAGAAGTTCTCACCGAGCAAGCGGTTCGCAAACCCGGCGTAGAGGTACGCCTGCGCCACGAACGGCGACTTCGGGAACAGGGTATCGGGCATGACGCGCCGGAAGCGGGCTACCGCGGCCTCAGCGGCGTACCGGGCCACGTTCGATTGGGTCCAATCGCCGTTCATCGTCGCGTCGGTGGGGAGCCCCGCCTGTACGTCGGTCGGAATGCCGTAGCTGCCCGTGGAACCGGCCGGGTTGATCTCGAAGGTCACGGCGGCGCCCCAGTAAAGCAGTTGACTGACCGGTCCGGCGCTCGAGCCGACGGCGTCGGACAGGGCGCGGCGCGCGCCGACGACGACGGCGGGCCAGGCCGCGGGCTTGTCGAGCTGCTCGTCGGGAGTGAGCCCCGGGTTCGTGACGGAGGTGTCGCACCCCGCGAGGAGGAGGGCCACCACCGCTGCTGCACGGGTACGCATGGCTCGCTCCTTTCTCAAAACGTCACACGGAGGTTGACGGTGATCACTGCCGGCGGCGGGATGTGCTCGGCGATGTCTCGGTTTTGCGAGTCGAGGGCGTCACGGCCCACCATCTCCGGATCGAACAACCGCAGCTCCTGGTTGATCCACTTCAGGTAGTTCTGCGCCGTGATGCTGAGCGTAGCCGAGCTCGCCCGGCGGATCGCCCAGCCGACGGGGATCGTCACCGTCACATCGCGCAGCTTCCAGAAGTCCTGGGGGAACCAGAACGTGTCCAGGTTGGTGTTGAGGGGCAGGCATTCCTTGCGCTCCCGCGCGGTGAGGAGCGAGACCTTCGTCGGATCGAGCGCTCCGTTCGCCCCCGTGTACGCCACCGCGTACGCCCGGCTGCACGTCGGCCAGCGGACCGAACGCGACAGCGCATTGAACGAGGCGCCGTCCTGAATCCACGCCCCACCTTGATATTCGCCCCGCGCCGAGAGCGTGATCCCCTTTGGCAGGCGCAGCGTCAGAGATTGGCCGAGAATGAGGGTGGGCTGCTGCGGGCCGAAGATGTGGAACCCGTCGGCGGTGCACGAGGAGCGGCACACCGTGTCGGGCGGAGCGATGGCGTCGGGGTTGTTAATGACGATGCCGCGCGCCACCATGGGCGGGAAGCCCACCTCCACCCAGCCGCCGCCCGCCGCGAACGGCACGGTGGGGCCCAGGGCCGTGCGTCCGAGGTCGCGTACGAGCCCGTGATTGGTGTAGATACTGCCGCCCAGGTCGAGCCCCCACGCGGGCTTGTTGACCAGGGTGCCGTTCACGGAAAGCTCGATACCGGTGTTCGACATACTGCCGACGTTCGCGGTCTGGCTTTGGGGGAAGCCCAGCGAAGAGATCTGCCGCACGGAGTACAGGGCGTCGGTCGTGAGCCGGTGATACCAGGTCGCTGCAATGGTCAGCCGGTTGCCGAGCAATGCGGCGTCCAAGCCTAACTCCGCTTCGCGGGTGCGCTCGGGGCCGATGAGGGTGTCGCCGACACTGCCTGGCTCGTAGCCGGATTGGCCGCTCGACGTGACCGCCCTCCAGCTGCGCACGGCGTCGAAGGCACCGGGGGCCCGGCCCGACCACCCGAGCGCGCCCCGGAGCTTCAGCTCGCCCAGGCGCGCCGGCCAGAACGGTTCGTCCGAGATCACGTAGGACCCACTGACCTTGGGATACGCCTGGAGGCCGAGCGATCTGCCAAATGCCGTATTGCCGTCGAAACGCACGCCGCCGGTGAGGAAATAGCGATCCCGGAACTTGAGGACGTCCTGGAAGAAGAACCCGGCGTTCACGACACGCAGGCGCGCTTCGCTGGCCACGAACAGCGCGGCGTTGGACACGACCGGCAGCCCTGGACCGGGGAAGCCCTCGCCATAGGCCGTGGTGCGCACTTCCTCCGACGTGATGCTCTGGCCGCCGAATGAGAAGGTCGAGGCCAACTGCGGCGACAGCCGGAAGTCCAGGTTCCCGACGTAATCCGCCGTCAGGATCGAGTAGCGGATCTGCTCGTCGTTCAAGATGCCCTGGGGCGCGGCGACGAAGCCGAAGGGTCGGAGGTTGCGGTTCTCCTGCTGCGCCAGGTCGTAGCCGATGGTGACCCGGTGCGAGAACCACGAGGCCGGGGTGTACGTCACCGTGCCGCCGGTGACGAGCCGCTCGATCCCGCTCGTGATCGTCTGGTTGAGCAGGGAGTCGATCACCCTCGGGTCGCTCGAGTTGCGATAGTTTCGCTCCGCCCGATACACGTTGAGCACCAGCCCGTGGGCGTTGTTGCCCGCCGGGGTGTTCGACAGGTCGGTCTTCCCGTACATCGTGTTCCAGTCGACCCGGACGTTGTCGAACAGGCTGAAGCCAAAGTTTCCCCGGGTCACGAGCTTCCGCTCGTTGTCGAGCGGCAACACGCCGTCGTTGTCGTCCCACGTGCCGGAGACGTAGTACTTGAATCCCGCTCCCCCGCTCAGTCCCCCGGACACGGAGCCGGCGTAGCGCGAGCGGTAGGCGTTGCGAATCCAGGAGCATCCCACGACGGGGTTCTCGTGACACTGCCCGTTCACGGCCCCGGCGGGTCGCAGATTGAGATAGGGAACCGAATCCGTGCCGAACGGGCGCAGCTGGGCGAACCCCTGCCCGGTCTCGAACGACCAGCGTGGCGCGCCGCTGGTGCCGTGTTTCGTGAAGATCTGGATGACGCCCGCCGCGGCCTCGGTGCCGTACAGCGTGCTCGCCGCGGAGCCCTTGATGATCTCGATGTGGTCGATGTCGGCGGGGCTAATGTCGTTCAGCGGGCTCGCCTGGTAGTTGGCGCCGCGGAACCCGTTCGAGTCGTCGAACGGCGGCCGGTTGCGGCGGTACCCCTCGCTGCGGACACGAATGCCGTCGACGTAGACGATCGGCTGGTTGCTCTGGGTCACGCTCACCGCGCCGCGCAGCCGGATCTGCGCACCCTCACCCGCCATACCGCTCGTCTGCATCACGCTCAGGCCCGGCGCACGCGCCTGGAGCAGCTGGTCCATGTTGGCCGGCGGATCCTTGACCTCGGCCAGGTTGACCTTCGCGATGCTGTTGCCGACTTCGCGCACGCGCGCCACCCCGGCCGTTCCGGTCACGACGACCGCATCGAGCTCGAGCACGCTCGGCGTGAGCTGCGCGTCCGCGGTGGTGACCGTGTCGGACCGCACCACCAGCCGCAGCGTCCCCAGCTTGTAGCCGATCGCGAGGATGCGGAGGTCGTGCGGGCCGGCCGGAACGTCGAGCAGCGCGAACCGCCCCTCCGGGTTGGTCCGCGTACCGAGGTTCGTCCCGACGACCGAAACCTCGGCGCTCGGAATGGGCGCGCCGCTTGCGGCCGCGGTGACACGGCCCTCGACCCGCCCCCCCTGGGCGGCGGCGAGCTCGGCCGAGGAGGCCAAGCCCAGGGCGATGACGAGAGCACCGGGGATGCAGCTCATGAGCGTCTTCCTGTGGAGGCCCGCTTCGGCTGAGGGACATACGACGGCCGCTCGGAGAGCGGCGGAATCGCCGGCTCCGGGACGGAGCTACCTCTGGCCGGGAGGGTTGTCAAGAGTTGCGGCACCACCCGCTGGCCCAGACGGCAACGCGGAGGCAGATTCCAGGGTGCCTTTCTCCCGCCGCAACGAGTCCCCCCCCGCCGACCGGCGCGCCCCGGCCGATCGCCGCAGCGGGACCGAGCGCCGCAACGGCGACCGTCGCAGCACGCTCGCGCTCGTCACCGTCGAGCGGCGCTCCGGCGACGAGCGGCGCCAACACGCCGAGCGCCGCGCCACGGGGCGGCGGGGCGGACAGGAGCGGCGCGGGCAGGAATCGGCGGCGGAGCACATCCGCAACGCCCTACAGCTGATCGCGGAGGTCGCGGACGCGCGCGAGCTCGACGACGAGCACCGGCGCGACTTGGACGCAGCCCTGTTCCGGTTACGGTTCGCGCTCGACCGGTTGGAGACGCCGGTCGGGGGTACCTGGGGCGGCGCCGCCGGGCGATAACAGCACCGCCTTCATCCCGCCGAGCTGCCGGCGACGCAGCCGCGGCTCGTACACCACGAACGGGCGCTCCACGAAGCGGAGCACGTACTCCCGGTCGAGCAGGTCCAGAAACCCCGGCGGAAACACCACGCCACCGTAGCAGCGATCGCCGGCGCTCGCCGTGCAGGCGCGGAGCGCCGCCGGGATGTGCGCGCGATCGGCTCCCGTGAAGTCGACCAGGACGACCGCCCCGAAACTCGCGTCCCGCATCCGTCTCGTGAAGTCGGCCGCCACGTCCGGATGCTCCCGCGCTAGCAGCCGCAGATTGAACGGATCGAGCACGCGCGGCCGCTGTCCCGCCATCACCGGCAGCAGCGGGTTCTCGCTCAAAAGATCGTGGCGTTGCGGCCCGAGTGCCTGCACGATCGCGGCGACCTTCCACCGCTCCGGTCTGCCCCCCTTCTCGATGAGCGACTTGATGGAGATCATCCCCGGCACCCACGTCAGCGCCGTGAGCCCGGCGAGCGCCACCGCCAGTCCCACGGCGGGCCTCGGAGCGGGAGGGCCGGCCGCGCGCGTCAGCCGCCAACCGAGCAGCAGGACCGCCGCGCCCAAGAGATCGATGAAGTGGTTGCTGTCGGTGCCGGGGGAGGTGAAGATCGCGAGGGTCCCCGCCGCCGCGAGCAGGAAGTAGCCGACCGGGAAGCTGATCCGCGCCTTCCCAACGAGCGCGGCGGCGTACAGCGCGGCGACCGCGACGATGCTCAAGAACACCGGATCCTGCAGCGCCACCAACAGGAACCAGAGCGGCGCGCCGAGCGCGTAGCCGGGACGCGCGCCGCCGCTCGCCACGGCGCGGAACGACGCGAGGGCCCGGCCGTCGCTCGCCCACTGGATGAGCGCGAGCGCGCCGACCGCGAGCGCGGCGAGCACGGCGGCCAACGTGACGGCCTGGCGCCGTTCCCCCCGCCGCACCAGCCAGACACACACGGCCACCGCGCCCCACAGGGCGGTGAACTTCGTCAGGAAGGCGCCGAGCAGCGCCACGGCGCAGCACCACAGCACGAGCGGCGACCGGGTGCGCGCGTAGCGCAATCCGAAGGATATCCCCCACAAGTTGAGCGCCGCGGCGAGAAAGTCGCCCTTCACCTGGAGCGACAGCAGCTGAAACGAGACGGCGGCGTGACACAGCACCGAGAGCGGCACGGCGAGCGACCATGGCACATCGAGGGCGCGCAAACACGAGAGCAGCGCGAGGTCGAACAGCACGATGGACGCGACCGTGAGGAGCAGCCCGGCGACGATCGGGTCGAGCGACAGACGGATCAGGGTGCCATGCAGTACGAAGAAGAGCGGCATATAGCGCGTGCCGCCGAACCCGTACGCATCGGCGGTGGGCCGATAGAGGATGCCGTTCGCAAAGTCCTGCGCCAGGGCCGTCCACACCCCGCTCGTGCTGTCCTGCGGGAGCGACCCGGGCCAGTACCACAGCATCAAGACGATCGAGCTGACGAACGGGACGAGACACCCGATCCAGATCAGCCGACGCTGCGCCTGCGACAGGGAGTTCACGATGCTCCGGCTCGAGATCGAGCGGCAATATACCCAGGGCTCCGGGAGAGCTGCCGGGGCGCCGCTGCCCCTGCCGTGACCCGAGACGATAGCGATGCGCCCGGGAGGATTCGAACCTCCGACCAACAGCTTAGAAGGCTGCTGCTCTATCCACCTGAGCTACGGGCGCCGAAAGACTAGACGGCGAGACGGGTAGACGGAGAGACGGGTAGAGAATCTAGCAAGATCGGGGTCCCCTCGCCGCATGTCGCTCTCACGCCAACGTCTTAGATTGGTTGGCAGATGGAAACCAAGCGGAAATACGAGGTCCCGGTCGAGCCGCGTACGGCGACCCTGCCGGCCAGCCCGGTCGAGCGGGCGCTGCGCGTGCATCCGCGTGAGGAGCGCAACCCCGGCACGCCCCTCGACCTCGACCTGGTGCGCGCGCTGCGCGTGAACCGCAGCGCGGTCGAGCGCCGCGCCGCCACGATCCCTACGCGCCGCACCGTCAAGCGCGAGTGGCAAGCCGCCTGGTTGCTGCGGGCGATCACCTGCATCGACTTGACCACCCTCCAGGGTGACGACACCCCGACCAACGTGCTGCGCCTCTGCGCCAAGGCGAAACAGCCCGTGCGCCAGGATCTGCTCGCGGCGCTGGACGCCACTGACTTGGGGATCAAGGTCGGCGCGGTGTGCTTGTATCACGCCTTCGTGCCGGTCGCCGTCCAAGCGCTCCAGGGCTCGGGGATCCCGGTCGCGGCCGTATCGACTGGTTTTCCGGCCGGGCTCAACCCCCTGCCCCAGCGGATCGAGGAGATTCGAGCCTCGGTCGCGGCCGGGGCGGGCGAGATCGACGTGGTGATCACGCGCGCCCACGCGCTGGCCGGCGACTGGGAAGCGACGTACGACGAAGTCCGCGCCTTCCGCGCGGCGTGCGGCACCGCGCACATGAAGGTGATCCTCGGCACCGGGGACCTGGCGACGCTCGCGAACGTGGCGCGCGCGAGCCAGGTGGCGATGATGGCCGGTGCCGATTTCATCAAGACGTCCACCGGCAAGGAAGCGGTGAATGCGACCCTGCCGGTCGGGGTCGTCATGACGCGGATGATCCGCGACTACCACGAGCGCACCGGGCACGCGGTCGGCTTCAAGCCGGCCGGCGGGATTCGGAGCGCCAAGACGGCCCTGCAGTGGCTCATCCTGATGAAGGAGGAGCTGGGCGACCGTTGGCTCACGGCGGACCGGTTCCGCCTCGGCGCCTCCAGCCTGCTCACCGACATCGAGCGTCAGCTCGAGCACTTCGTGACCGGGCGCTACTCGGCGGCGCACCGCCACCCGATGGTATGACGACCGTCTCCGAGATCTTCGAGACGATGGCCTACGGGCCCGCGCCGGAGAGCGACAAGCAGGCGCTCGAATGGATCACGCGGCACGGCGGCGAATTCGGTCTGTTCATCGGTGGCGGCTGGACGAACGGCAAGGGCGGCGAGCTGTTCGACGTGATCAACCCCGCCACCACGGCCCGGCTCGCGCGGGTCACCCAAGCGGGCCCGGCGGACGTGGATGCCGCGGTGGCCGCGGCGCGCCAGGCCTTGGGCTCGTGGTCCACGCTGTCGGGGCACGCCCGGGCGCGTCATCTCTACGCGGTGGCGCGCGCCGTCCAGAAGCACGCGCGGCTGCTCGCGGTGCTCGAAAGCCTCGACAACGGCAAGTCGATCCGCGAGACCCGCGATCTCGACATCCCGCTCGTCGCCCGGCACTTCTACCATCACGCGGGGTGGGCGCAGCTCGTCGAGTCCGAGTTTCCAGGCCACGGTCCCGTGGGCGTGGTGGGGCAGATCATCCCCTGGAACTTCCCGCTCCTGATGGTCGCCTGGAAGATCGCGCCGGCGCTCGCGGCCGGAAACACCGTGGTCCTCAAGCCCGCGGAGTTCACGCCGCTCACGGCGCTGTCCCTGGCCGAGATCGCGCATCACGCCGGGCTTCCCCCCGGCGTGCTGAACGTCGTCACGGGCGACGGCCGCACCGGCGGGCTGCTGGTCGCCAACGGCGATGTCGACAAGATCGCCTTCACCGGCTCGACCGACGTCGGACGCATCATCCGCCAGGCGACCGCCGGGTCGGGGAAGAAGCTGTCGCTCGAGCTCGGCGGTAAGAGTCCGTTCCTCGTGTTCGACGACGCCGACTTGGACAGCGTGGTCGAGGGTGTGGTGGACGCGATCTGGTTCAACCAGGGGCAGGTGTGCTGCGCGGGGTCGCGGCTGCTGGCGCACGAGGGCATCGCCGAGCGGCTGGTGACGAAGCTGCGCGCGCGGATGGAAAAGCTGCGGGTCGGCCCGCCGCTCGACAAGGCGATCGACATGGGTGCGATCGTGGCGCCGGTGCAGCTCGAGCGCATCCGCACGCTGGTGAGCACCGGGGTCGCGGAAGGCGCCACGATGTGGCAACCGTCGTGGGCGTGTCCCGCGGAGGGGTACTTCTACCCGCCCACCTTGTTCACGAACGTGGCGCCGGCCGCCACGATCGCCCAGGTCGAGATCTTCGGCCCCGTGCTCGTCGCGATGACGTTCCGTACCCCCGCCGAGGCGGTCGAGCTCGCCAACAATACGCCCTACGGACTCGCGGCGAGCGTCTGGACGGAGAACATCAACCTCGCGCTGGACGTGGCGCCGAAGATCAAAGCGGGCGTCGTATGGATCAACTGCACGAACCTGTTCGATGCCGCGTCGGGGTTCGGCGGGTACCGCGAGTCCGGGTTCGGCCGGGAGGGTGGGAAAGAGGGGATGTGGGAGTACCTAAAGCCCGTGTGGGGCCGGGGAAAGCGGAAAGGGGAAGGGGTCTCACAGAAGGCCGCACCGAAGCGCGGGAAGAGCGCGCCCCTTCCCTCTGCCCCGTTCTCCCTTCCCCCGATCGATCGCACCTACAAGATGTTCATCGGGGGCAAGCAGGTTCGGCCCGATGCGCCCTACGCCCGTCAGATCAGCGGAGCGGGGGGCCGCCGTCTCGGGGAGGTCGGCGACGGGAATCGCAAGGACATCCGCGACGCGGTCGAAGCGGCGCACGCGGCCGCCGGCTGGGCGCAGACGAGCGGTCACAGTCGCGGCCAGATTCTCTACTACATCGCCGAGAACCTCGCGGTCCGCGCGGACGAGTTCGCGAGCCACATCGAGGCCTTGAGCGGCGGGAGCGCCGATGCCCGGCGCGAGGTGGACGTCACGCTGTCCCGTCTCTTCACCTACGCGGCCTGGGCGGACAAATACGACGGCGCGGTCCACCAGGTGCCGATCCGCGGCGTGACGCTCGCCATGCACGAACCGATCGGGGTGATGGGGCTCGCCTGCCCGGAGGAGTGCCCGCTGCTCGGCTTCGTCTCGCTGGTGGCGCCCGCTATTGCGACCGGGAACACGGTGGTCGTGATCCCGTCGGAAACCCACCCACTCGCCGCGACCGAGCTATACACCGTGCTCGAAGCCTCCGACGTGCCGAACGGCGTGGTCAACATCGTGACGGGCTCGAAGGACGGGCTCGCGAAGGTGCTCGCCGAGCACGCCGATGTGGACGCGGTGTGGTACTTCGGGAATCAGGCGGGGGCCGCCCTAGTCGAGCGCGCGTCGGCCGGCAACATGAAGCGCACGTGGGCCGAGTGGGAAGCGAGAGATTGGCGCGACAGCCGGCAAGGCGAAGGGCGGGAATTCCTGAGACAGGCGACTCACGTCAAGAACATCTGGATACCGTACGGAGAATAATCGGCTGTGGGCTCAGAAGCCTCGGTCGTGCATTACGACCCGCAGTTGCAGCACGGTCACCGCTAGCCGGCCGACCATGTCCGGGCCGGGATCGGTGGCGAAGCGGGCGCGAACACCCACCCACACGTCGGGTGTACTGAAGACGGTGTCGTTCACCGACCGCGTCACCGGTGGCAGCAGGGTATCTGTCTGCACGCCCGACACGGTGGCGTTGGCACTGACGTACGGCTGGCCGATGAAGAGGCTGGCCTCGTCCTTTGCGAAGAAGACATCGAGGGTGACGGTCCCGCCGCCCTGGGTGCTCTCGAGGATCGCGCCGGCGGTCACCTGAACGGAGTCCACCCGGCCCGGCCCGAACCGCGATGGCACTGAGAACAGCTGGGACGCCGTGAGGTCCGTCTGGGGCACGCCGCCGCGGATGCCGAAGGAGAACGCGTCGAGCCCCTGCGACCGAAGGAAGCTCAGCACATCAACGGTGACGACGATGCGCGCTGGACCGCATGCCGCCAGCGCCACCGCGAAGCACAACGTCCCTGCTGCCGCCGCCTTCTTCATCGGGCCTCCCCAGCAGCGATAGCCATCCAGCCTAGCTGCTCGGTGGATACGACGTGTCCCTTATGCTACACGATAACCCCATGAAAGCAATCGGCGGGGTGCTCTCTCGCATCAGGCGGCGAGTCGCTTGCCGTCGGGCCGCGCTACCTCGGTTTTTTGGAGTTTCCAACGTCCGCAGACCGGACATCCCGCGTAGGTTCGACCCAACCAGTCCGTTTCGTACCGCACCGGATGTTTGCAGCCGCGGCGCCCAGCTCGTCTCGGCGCGCGGCGGTCAGTCCTCGTAGCCATGTGCACCGTCCAACGTTGCGTTGCGACCATATGAAACCACGGTGCGAGCAGACCGGTTCCCGCGCACTGCGGAGCGCCGGTCGGTGTCGCACGGTCGCTTCGGTAGCGACGCCTCAGGTGAGGGATGCACGCCCGCCGCTAACCCCTTGGCACGGAACTCGCTAATCCACGGCGACACGTCCGCGGAGAGGGAGCCGTGACTGCACGAACTGAACAGGTCAGAGAAGCGCCGCGGCGTGCCGCGGCGCCCGCCGCTCGCATGTCGGGCGCCCAAATGCGCCGCGCCCGCGACTCGGCGAATCTCGACCTGTTGCGGGCGATCGCGCTGCTCGCCGTCCTCTCCGTGCATATTCTGGGATTCCTCGGCGTGATCCCCGCGGGCAGCCCGCTGCTGCGCATGGGGCGGTTCGCCGTGCTGCTCTTCTTCGTGCACACCAGTCTCGTGCTGATGCAGTCGCTCGCGCGCCGATACCGAGGAGAGCGATGGCGTGACGTGTTCGGCCACTTCCTCGTGCGGCGCTGCTTCCGAATCTATCCCCTCAGCATCCTGCTCGTCCTGGTGGTCTTCGCCTTCAAGATTCCGGCTGCAAACCTGGGCGTCTGGAGCATCCACTACGTCGACCTGGGGCTAGCGGGGCTCTTTTCCAATCTCTTGCTGGTGCAGAACCTGACGTTCACACCGTCCATCGTCGGGCAGCTGTGGAGCTTGCCGGTCGAAATGCAGATGTACGTGCTCCTCCCGTCGCTGTTTCTGCTGGCCCGGCGCACGACATCGGTGCGACCGTTGCTCGGGCTGTGGGTGGCCGCGGTGGCGCTCGCGCTCGTGCAACCGCGCATCAGCGATCGCCTCGACCTCGGACAGTTCGTGCCGTCGTTCCTTCCCGGCATCATCGGGTTTTACCTGACGGGCACGACGCGGCGCCGCTGGCCGTCCTGGGCGTGGCCCGTGTTCCTCGCGGCGCTCTGGGTGGCGTACCGGTTCTCACAGCCGTACGAGCACGGCTGGGTGCTGTGCCTGCTCGCGGGCCTGGCCCTGCCTCACTTCCGCGAACTGCGTCACGGCTGGGTGCGCCGTGCGGCGCACGAGCTGGCTAAGTATTCCTACGGGACCTATCTGACGCACGTCTTCGCGCTGTGGTTCGCGTTCGTCCGGCTCGCCGCGCTCCCGCTGGCTGCGCGAGCGGCGGTGTTCCTGGTGCTGCTCGTCAGCCTGCCGGTATTGCTATACCACACACTGGAAGCGCCGCTCATCCGTTACGGGGCACGGCTTGCCGATCGGTGGTTTCCTCAGCGGGCGGGATGACATTGTCGGCGTCGGGTTGGCGGACTCACTACTTGGCAGGCGTGATGTCCGTTACCGGCAGATCCCAGTGCGCGAGCAGGATCTCGAAGCGCCGCTGCTCCTCACGTTTATAGCTCGCCTGGTCGGGCCACAGCTGGTTGATCCAGGATTCTTCCTGCGGGTTGGCGGTGGTCGCCAGGGTCGAGTTCTTGAATTTGATGGTGACGCGATAATCCCAGCGCGCGTCTTCGGTCATGTGGTTCGACGGCGTTTCAATCTTCACGGACACCATGCGACCACTCTCCACGCCCCGCTTCAGCAGGGGGTAGTGGTTCTTGAGGAATAGCTGCAGGAACTCTTGCTGGTGTCCCCACTGCACCTTGTAGTAGTACTCCATCGTGTACGGCTGGTCGGGGGCAACCTGGGGCGGGGCACCCTGAGCGGGCAGGGCGCGCGCGAGCACTGAAACACACAGTGCCATCGGCAGCGGCTTCATCTCTCCTCCGAAGCAAGCCTTGAAAAGGTCGGGGCGCCGGGATTCGAACCCGGGACCTTCTGGTCCCAAACCAGACGCGCTACCGGACTGCGCTACGCCCCGGGCACCGCAACCCAACCCCACACCGTGAACAGCCTAGCGACTGGCTGCGAACAGTACCAGACGCACAGCAGGTGCAAGTTAAGAGAGAGCAGGAATCAATGCTACGAGCGCGCTGCGCGCCGACTCAGCCGTTGCCGCTCTCGCGCCCTGGGGCCTCCAGCACGGTGGTCAGCCAATCGAAGATCTGGCGCAGGTTGAACGGCTTGCGCAGCAGGGCGCACGGATTGCGCGCGATCCAGGTGCGCACCTCGTCGGCGTCCGCGTCGCCGGTCATGATGGCGATCCGCCCCGCAAGCGCAGGCCAGCGGTTGACGATGGCGAGAAACAGCGCGAGTCCCGACATGGTGGGCAGCCGGATGTCGAGCAGCACCGCATCCGCCGGGCCCGCGGTGAGCAGCTCGTAGGCCGTTTCGGCGCTGCCGGCGCCGAGCACCCGATACCCTTCCCGCTCGAGTGCGCGCTCGAGGACGCGACGCAGCGGCGCCTCGTCGTCGACGATCAGCACCGTGCGCTGCGGCTCGCTCACGAGACGGAAGCCTGCGCCTGATGGGTCGGGAAGAAGCCGTGCACGACGCGCTCGAGCGCCTCGTCCGGAGCGAGCGTGAGACGCATCTCGCCGGCGGTGAGCCCGAGATACGTGCGGGCGTGCAGTTGCAGCGTCTTGGTTTGCGCGTAGCCCAGGCGCACCGCAACGTCTTCGATCGTGAACCCGGGATCCTGCAGCAGGCGATGTGCATACAGCACGCGCGTGGCGGCGAGGAAGTGGCGCGGCGAGGGGAGGCCCACGCGCATGAACCAACGCTCGAAGGTGCGGCGGTCCACCCGGGCGCGGGCCGCCACCTGTTGGACGGTTTGGACCTCTGCGGGCGAGCGTAGCACTTCCTCGAGCACCCAGCGCAGCTCGCTCGGCAGCGGGGAGAGGGCCCACGCGAACTGATCGAGCAGCTGCTGCGAGGTGGAGCGCGCCTCTTCCTGCGCCAGGACGTGGCGCAGATGTACGGGGTGATCGTCGTAGCGGGAGAACACCACGTGCCGAATGCCGCGCTGGCCGAGCGCGAGCAGCACTGCCGCCGTCTGCGGCGTGAGGCACGTGTAGAGGATGAGCGGCAGCGACGGGAACAGCACGCGCAGCCGCTCGATCTCCCGATCGCTCGCGGTCCCCGTCAACAACGGATCCACCACCGCCAGCTCGACCGGGCGGCTGCGGATCGCGGCCAGCACCGCGTCCCAGGTCGACGCATGCACCACGGCGAACCGCGCCGCGGCCGCGCGGCGCAGCTTGTGAAACTGAATCCCGGAGACGGCGGCTAAAACCAGCATGAATGTCGCAAAACCACCCCACGATGCCGCGAAAACGCCCTAAAAAACATCCGCTCGAATACCGAGCTTAGCGTTGTCGCCCGAAGTACACACAGTAACTCAACCCTTGGAGGTCCTATGTTGCGCCCAACCCGCACGCTGCTCGCACTGCTCCTTGTGGCGTTCGCGCTCGTCGCCTCGGCGTGTGCCGATACCACCGGCCCCCGTCCCGGCGGGACTCCGTGCGACGTGAGCAATCCTAACACCTGCCATTGAGGCTCTCAGCCTCCTAGGCGGGCAAGGGACGCAGCAACTTCTCCCACGGCGGAGTCACCGTGTTGAAACGGCTCCGCAGCTGTATCGGAGGCGCCGCAGTAATTCGCCTCGCAGCTGCGGAGCCCGTTTCTGATCCGCTCGATTCGGAACGCCAATTCGTTGGAATCGGCCCGCTCGGCCACCACCAACGCCGCGTTCATCAAGTCTTCGGCCCGTCGGAACCGGCCGAACCGCGCCTGGCCGATCCCTGCCTTGAGGAGGAAGTCCGCTAAGATATTCGGGGGCATTTTTTCCTTGCGCGCTTCGCACGCACTGCGCCACCGCTCGAACCCGACCCGATCGCGCCTGTAGGAGGCGCAATGCATCAGTTCAATCATGGCATTGCTCACGTTGTCTCGTGCCCCGCCGCGGCGGACCACCTCCGTGAGCGCACGTTCGGCGTCGTCGACACGCCCCACAGCAGCGAGCATGACCCCAAGATCGTTTAGCGCACGCACGCTGGACGACTCGTCCTCGTACATCTCGAACGCCTGCCACACTTGCACAATCGCGTCGAAGATTTGTCCCCGTAGCAGCAGCGTCGTACCGAGCGCGTGGTGCGCGCGCGCCTCGATGTCGCGTTCCTGCGCCGCACGCGCGTCGACGGCGAGCTCTCGGAACAGTCGCTCAGCCTCGACGAGATTCCCTCTGGCTTGGGTCGAGATCGCCCGTCCTACGCGGCTGAGGAACGCCGAATGGACGTTCCCCGCCGCCTCCGCCAGCACTCCGGCTAGAGCGTATGCCACGTCACCATCGATGAACCGATTCAACTTTCGGTTGACGCGGCCGATCCGCAGCTGCACGGCGATCGCATCCGCGCACGCTAGGTGTTCGGCGCCGACGCGGTGGAGAGTCTCCAGCGCATCGAGGGCTTCGTCCAGACGCAGCTCATCCTCCAGGAAGTGCGCGTAGGCGAGCAGCGCAGGGGCCACGACGCGAACCTCTTGGTCTTGGAAAGCATCGGCCGCCGCTCGCACGAGCCCGGTTAGATGGCCGGTTTCGGGGCAGTCGGCGGGGAGCGCGCGACACACCCGCTCGGTGGCCGCTTGCTGATAGCGAAACACATCGGCGTGCGCCGGCCCGCTCCCGGGGCCGAGCAGGTCGACGAGCCGGAGCGCGAGAAACGCCCCGTTGCCGAGCCGGGCGTCGGCCGACGTCGCCGAGGGAGCGCCTGCGAGGCGCCTGAGGAACACCGCATGCGTCAGACCGTCCCGTTCCGTACAAGTTTGCGTCACCATTGGCCTCCCTCGCTGCGACCGGACGGGGTTCCCCCGCTGCCTCCGCCTCGCTCCGCCGCCCGCGCCCACCCCCAGTTCCCGGGACCAAGTTATCGCATCCCCCGCCCGCTCGAAACACCCCGCGCCGCGCCGCGCGTGTGCGCGGCGTCACCACGACACCGTCGCCGGATCCACTGCCGGCGCGAGCCCCTGCAGGTAGGTCACGAGCTTCCAGATGGCGTCGGGGGGCAGCAGGCCGCCGAACGCCGGCATGCCACGCGGCCGGCCGTAATAGATCGAATGGAAGATCGCGCCGTCGGCGCCCCCATAGCGCCAGCGCCCGTCGGCGAGGCTCGGCCCCTCCCCCCCTGTGGCGCCCAGGGAATGACAGCCGTCACAGTTGAAAGCGCTGAACAGCTTCTCCCCGTCCGCCGCCGAGCGCCGATCGCCCTTGAACGGGTTCTCGAGCATCTCGGCCGGCGGCGCCGCTCCGCCCGCGAAGACGTGCTGGTCGTAGCGCACGGCGGGGGGGACGGCCTGCTGCCCCGACGTCACGAGCAGGGCGATCAGCGGGGCCGTGGCTACAGCGCGAACAGCCATACGATCCCTCCCAGACTGGTGTGGCGCGCCAGGTCCGGCATGAAGCTCGCCGGCGGGCGCACGTCCGCGGGATCGTCGGAGCGGACATCACCGGCGAGCAACGCCCAGTCGCCGCCCAGCCCCGCGTAGACCGCTACGTACTGCTTGCCGGCGGCGCCGGTAAACGTGATGGGATTTCCCACCACCCCCGACCCCACCTTGAACTTCCAGAGCGCCGCGCCGCTGTTCGCATCCACTGCCTTGAACCAGCCGTCCAACGTCCCGTAGAACACCACGCCGCCGGCCGTAACGAGCGCACCACTCCAGACAGGGTACTTCTCCTTGATCTCCCAGACCTTCTTCCCGATGCCTGCGTCCCACGCGATCACGGCGCCCAGGTTGCCGCCGGGCCCGGGCTTGTACGGGGCGTTGAGACCGATGAACGGCGTCCCGGCGAGGTACGTGACGGGCGCGGTCTGATAATCCATGCACATGTTGTTGGTGGGAACGTAGAACAGCCCGGTGCGCGGGGAGTACGCGGCGGGCTGCTGGTTCTTGCCGCCTTCGAGCGTGGGGCAGATGTCCCGCACGCTCCCGCGCGAGGCACCCGTGAGCTTGGTCGAATCGACCTCGGGGCGACCGGTCTTGAGATCGACTCGCTTCGCCCAATTCACGGCCACAAACGGCTCCGCCACCAGCACCTCTCCCGTGGCGCGGTCGATCGTGTACGCGAAGCCGTTCTTGTCGAAGTGCACCAGCACCCGGCGGCGGTGGCCCCGGACGGTCAGGTCCACCAGGATCATCTCCTGCACGGCGTCGTAGTCCCAGTTGTCGGCTGGCGTGAACTGGTACGCCCAAACCAGCGTGCCGTCGCCGGGGCGGCGCGCCAAGACGCTCGTCGCCCACTTGTTGTCCCCGGGACGCTGCTCGGCGTTGTACGGTGCCGGGTTGCCGGTGCCGTAATAGAAGAGGTCGAGCGCCGGATCGTACGAGAGCCATCCCCACACCGGCGCGCCGCCGTGCTTCCACCCATCGGGGGGCCAGGTGGTCTGGGAGAGGCCGGTGCCCCTGTCGTAAAACGGCCGGAATGTCTCGGGGCGCGCCAGGATCTCGGCATCGGGCCCGGCATTGTAGGCCGTCCAGACGACGCGGCCGGTCGCAAGGTCGAGGCCCTTCACCCAGCCCCGCACGCCGTACTCGCCGCCGGCCGTCCCCACGATGACCCGGTCGCCGACGACGAGGGGAGCCATGGGGGTCGTCTCCCCTTGCCGCACGTCGGCGACCTTCGTGTTCCAGATCTCCCGACCCGTGGCGGCCGCGATCGCCACGGTATGACCGTCGAGCAGGTTATAGACGACGCGGTCGTTCGCGAAGAACGCACCGCGGTTCACGACATCGCAGCACGCGATGCCGATGGCCGCCGCGTCGACGTTAGGTCGGTACTTCCACTTGAGCGGGTAGCCCTCCTGCGCGAGATCGAAGGCGTACAGGACGTTCGGGTAGGGGGTGACGACGTACATGGTCTGGTGCACGACCAAGGGCTGTCCCTCGTGTCCGGCGAGGACGCCGGTGGAGAAGCTCCACGCCGCGCGCAGCGCCTTGGCGTTCGCCGCGGTGATCTGCGTCAGGGCGCTGTAGCGCGTCGCGGCGTAGTCCTTGGCGGGCATGGGCCATTGGCCATCCGGCGCGCCCGGCGCGGGGCGTTGCACGACGAGGACGACGAGCAGGGTGGCTACGATCATGGGCGTCCCCTCCTTATTTACTGCGGCGCACGAGCACCTCGATCAGGGCGCGAATGGCGCGTCCCCGATGCGAGACGCGCTGCTTGGCCGCGAGCGGCGCTTCGGCGAAGCTTGTGCCGAGATCGGTGGACAGGAACAGCGGGTCGTAGCCGAACCCGCCGCCCCCGCGGGGCGCCGCGAGGATGCGACCCTCGCACGTCGCCTCGACGAGCTCCGGCTTGGCGGTGGCGGTCTCGACGTACGCCACGACGCAGCGGAAGCGGGCGGTGCGCTGCTCGTCGGGCACCTGGGCGAGGCGCTCGAGCAGCAGCGCATTGTTCTGGGCGTCGAGTCCCCCTTCCCCCTGGCCGGCGACCTCCCTCCCGTGCATCAGGGCCCAGCGCGCGGAGAAAACCCCCGGGGCGCCGTCAAGCGCGTCCACTTCCAGCCCCGAGTCTTCGGCGAGCGTGGGGAGGTGACTGCGCTCGGCGAAATAGCGCGCCTTGGCCACGGCGTTCTCGGAGAAGCTCGAGCCACGCTCCAGGTCCTGCTCCTCCGGCAGCCGCTCCAAGAACTGGTCCGCCGGAAAGACGAGCTGAAACGGCAGCGCTACGAAGATATCACGGATCTCCCGGGCTTTCCCATCGTTGCGCGTCGCGATCAGGAGCTTCATCGGCTCGCGTCCCGCCGCAGCCGTCCGAGGAGCTCGCTGGTCGAGTAGCCCGGCACGACCGCCACCCGCACGACGCGCCCGCCCCACCCTTCCACCTCGGCGGCCCCCACGATGTCGTTCCGCGCGTAGTCCGCACCTTTGACGAGCACGTCGGGCCGCAGCTCGGTGATGAGGGCCCGCGGGGTGTCGGCGTCGAACAGCACGACGCAGTCGACGCAGGCAAGCGCGGCGAGCAAGCGGGCGCGGTCCGCGCCAGGCACGATCGGGCGGTCGTCGCCCTTGCCCAGCCGGCGCACGGAGGCGTCGCTGTTCACGCCCACGACGAGCGCCGCGCCCTCGGCGCGCGCGGCCTCCAGCAAGCTCACGTGCCCCACGTGCAACAGGTCGAACACCCCGTTTGTGAACACGACCGGGCCGCGCTGGCGTTGCCGCCACGCGGCGGCCTCCTCGGGGGTGCGGAGCTTGGCGGCAGTATTCAGGGGCGCTACAGCGGCTGGGTCGCCTTGGGATGAAAAGTGAACGTGTGGGTGAAGAGGGGGAGATGGATGGTCTCGCTGTACTGGGCCTCGATCGCGATCTCGCGCGGCGACGCGCGGCGCACGATCCGGACGTTCTGCGCCTGATCCGGAAGGCCGATGTCCTGCGCAGTCGCTTGAATGCGGCGCCGGATCGTCCCGTCGTCCAGCGCCGCGGCGAGCTGGGCCTGCGTCTGCATCTCGTCGAGCAAGCGGTAGTACCGGAAGTACACCTCGCCGATGTTCACACCGTAGTACAGCACGGCCACGAGGATCAACAGCGAGACGAGACACCCGGTCGAGCTCGCGCCGCGCCGGCCCAGGGACCGCGATGCCAGCGCGCCGCTCACCATTGGGACTGGGCGCCGTCGACCAGGTCGTTGACGAGCTTCTGGAGGGCGACTTTGCGCCCGGCCGCCTCCTGTGGCGGCGGGTATTCGCCCACCACGGTGAGGCCCTGCTTCTGCCACAGCGACTTGTTGTCGCGCTGGTCGAACAGCTCGACGTCGACCGTGATCTGTACCTGCCGCCGGGTCACGTCGGGCCGCTGGCCGGGCTGGAACGACAGCGGGACGTCCGACTCGTACCGCACCACACGCCCCCGCACGACGGCATCGGCGTTGGCCTCCGCCGCCGGGCGCAAGCCGAGCCGCCCCTGAAAGGCCTCGAGCACGGCGTCGTTGACCTCCTTGGTCAAAGCCGGCTCCGGCGTCTGGTTGTCGAACGGCAGGATGGCGACGGTCTTGATGTTGGGCAAGCCGCCGCCGGCAAAGCCGTAGAGGCAGGCGGCGAGCGCCAGTCCGCTCGCGCTACCGGCGGCGGCGCCACAGCGCCGGATCGATGACCGCCGCGGTGTCCACCGCAACCACCGAGAGCTCAAAACGGGCCGGGCCCTCCGGGAAATCGAGTCGGGCGCCCGCCGGCAAGCCGCGCCCGTCGAACTGCGTGGTGCTGCGGGCGAGCATCTTTCCGGCCTGCCGCCACTCCGCCTGCAGCACGCGACCCGCGCCTTCCAGCACCACGTAGTCCAGCGTGTCCGAGCCGTCGACGAAACGCCAAATCTGCCGGCGGGAGTCGCCCGCCGCGTCGCTCAGACCGAAGACTTGGGCATCGGCGGGCGGCCGCGCGACGCCGAGACCCGCCCACAGCATCCGCACCGCCGGCACGAGCGAGCGGAAGTTCCGCTCCGGGTCGGCCCACAGCACCGAGTCCGCCACGACCACCGCCGCCCCCGCGCCCAACCCGAGCGGTCCCACGTAGTCGAACCGCAGCGAGTCGGGCGGCGCGATGCGGGCCTGCCCGCGGCCACCCCAGCGTCGGTCCGCATCCTGGTACTTCCAGCGGAACCGGATGGCGGTATCGCGCCCCGGGAGCGTCGCGCGGGCCCACGCCGCCGCCGCCGCAGGATCGGCCGGGGCGAGCGGCATCGGCACGAGCGGCGCCGGCTTGCCCGGACAGCCGGCGAGCAGCCAACAGGCGCCAATGTAGGAGAGGGTCACCCGCCGGTCAAGCGAAACGCGTTGCCGGCTCAATAGTTAAACCCGAAGAAGAAGTCGACGAAGCGCGAGCCGCGGCTCCCCGACGGGAGCGCATAGCCGGAAATGTCACCGGCGTGAAACCGGTACCCGAGATCGAGCCGCAGGACGAGCGGCGCGCCGAGCGACATGCGCAACCCCAGTCCGGTGCTGCCGAGCGTGCCGCGGTCGAGCGCGGTCGCGGTGGTGGCGCTCCCCAGATCGCAGAACAACGCGCCCTGCACACCCGGGAACCGCGCCACGCCGAACGGGAAGCCGATTGAGAGGAAGTCGGTGATCGGGAAGCGCCACTCCGAGTTGAGGAGCCAGGCGCGCGTGCCCGCCACGTAGCCGTAGCGCGGATAGCCGCGCAGCCCCCACGAGCCGCCGATGTTGACACGACGGGGGCGCTCGCCGCCAGCGTAGTAGCCCAGCAGGCGCAGCGCGATCGCGCTGCGCAACGACGTGCGAAGGTAGCGGCGGTAATCCCCCGTGACGACCCACGTGTCGAAGCGGCCGTGGCTGATGTCGTTCACCAGGCCGCCGGTCAGGTTCATCCGTACGCCGTCGATCGGTCCGGTGGGGAGCCAGAGAGTGTTGTCCCGTACGTAGCTCACGTAGTTCGACGCGAGCCAGCCCACACGGTGGAACTCGGTGGGACCATTCTCGAGCAGATCCGGTCGGGTGATGTCGAACCGGTTCGAGTGCTCGATGCGGTACTCCGCTTCGATGCGCGTGAACCGGGACAGCGGATAGCGGATCTCCCCGAACACGCCCCCCGAGGTCTCGTCGTACAAGGTGCTGAAGTCGCCCTCGTAGAACAGCCCCCGCAGGCGGAAGGCGCCGACTCCCCAGTTGACCCGGTGGGACTGGTTCAGGTAGAAGGCGGTGCCGCTGAAGTTGTCGAGCAGGTTGCCGAAGCCCGAGCCCGAGAACGACGACACGAGCAGGTACAGCTGATGGTCGCTCAGCAGGTCGCTGAAGACGAAGACGGCGCCCTGGGCCGACCCGACGCCCGGCGCCACCACGGCGTCTCCCGCCGCGAAGTCGAGGCTGAACTTGTGCTCGTACGGGGCCGCGTTGGCGCGCGCGTACTGCGGGCTGGCGAGCTCGGCCCAGGTCCACTCCGGCGCGCCCCGTTCCGCGGCGAGCGCCACCGAGCGGGCGGCGCTGTCCGCGACGGGGTGCGCCAGGTAGATGTTGTAGCTCAGATCGGCGAACCCGCCGAACACGAGGCCGTGATCGGCGTCCACCCACTCCGGGTCGAACGCGCCATTGAGCGTGTTGGTCTCACGGCGCCCCGCGCCCGTGGCGTCGACGGAATAGATCTGGTAGGTGCCGTCGCGGTCCGACGCGAAGAAGATGCGGCCGTCGGGCGCGCTGCGGGGCTGATCGTCGCGCCAATCGCCGTAGGTAAGGTAGCTGATCGTCCCCGACGTGAAGTCGAGCGTGAAGAGGTTCCGCGCGCCACCCGGACCGAAGGGGGTGCGGTCGGACGAGAACACCACGGTCTTCCCGTCAGGACTCACCGTGGGATCCAGATCCTGATACCGGTCCGACGTGAGGCGCTCCAGCCGACCGTCCGCGAGCCAGAGGCGGTACAGGTCGGAATAGCCGGAGACGGCGAGCCCCGAGAACACGATGCTCTGGCGATCCGGCGCCCATGCGGGCGACAGGATCGAGATGAGCTCCGGGAATTGATAGCGACCGACGACCCGCCGTTTTGCGAGGCTCCACAGAAACAACGCGTCGCGGTCGAAGTACTTGCTCGAGAACGCGACGATGCCGTCGCTCGACACGCCGATCCGCGACTCGAAGAAATGGAAGGATTCGAACTCGGCACTGCGCTCACCTTTGACGACGGCGCGCGGCGCGTCGCCCGCGAACGACTGCGCGTAGATGTTCGTGTACCCGGTGGAGGGCGAGAAGTACAGCACGCCGCGGGCGCTGTCGGGGCCGGCGGACGGCCCGAACACCGCCGGCTTGATGGCGAGCCGGGTGAGCAGGCGGGCGGTGATCGAGAGCGGCTCCGCCGCCACGACGGCGGGATAGTAGCGCTGCCGCATCCAGTATTGCCACTCGTCGGACAGCTGGCCGAGCGTCCGGCCGTACACGGCGCGCACCTCGTCCTCGAACGACCCGTACTTCCACACGTCGCGGTACATCTCGTTGATGCGCCACTCCCCGTACGTCGCCGCGAGAAAGTGATGGATCGCACCGCCCAGCGGGTACACGATCCCGCCCGCCGCGTACGCCAGGTCGCCGAGCGCCGGCAGCCGCCCCGACAGCGTCAGATCGCGCAGGATCATCTCGTCGCGTGAGTCCTCCCCGGCCGAGAAATACTCCGCGAGCCCTTCGGTCCACCACAGCGGCGGGTCGACGTGACGCACGCGCGGATAGCGCGCGAAGGCCTGGTTCGTGAGGCTCAGCTGGAACACGTGCACCAGCTCGTGACGCAGCGTGTGGCGGAAATCGAAATAGCTGCCGGTGAACGGCAGGGCCACGCGCTGCTTCAGGAACTCGGTCACGCCGAGCAATCCCTCGGGCGGCACGAAGGGCAACACGTTCGTCTGCTCGAAGTCGGAGTGCGAGGCGTAGATGATGAGCGGGGTGCGGCGGTGCGGGTGATGGGTGAAGCGCCGCTCCAGCACGCCGTAGCTCTCTTCCGCGTAGGTGAGGGCGACGCGCGCGAGTTCCTGTTCCTCCGGATAGTAGTACAGGTCGACGTGCTCGCCGCGCAGCACGTGCCAGTCGAAGCCGCGGTACTGGATCTTGTTCTGGCCGAAGTAGCCGAATTGGGCGGCCGCCGAACGGGCAAGCAAGAGGAGTAGGACGAGAACCCGCGACGCTGTCATGCTCTCACCGATGGATGCTCCGGATGCGATCGCCCTGGGCGATGGAGCTCAGCACGGTAAACCCCGAGACCAGCCGACCGAATACGGTGTAGCCGCCGTCCAAGTGCGGCTGCGGCGAATGGGTGATAAAGAACTGGCTCCCGCCCGTATCGGGCCCGGAAAGCGCCATACCCATGGTACCCACGTCGTAACGCACGGGATTCATCTCGTCCCGGAGCACGAAGCCCGGCCCTCCCCACCCATCACCCCGCGGATCGCCGTCCTGTACGACGAAGTTGGGCACGACCCGGTGCCAGCGGGACCCGTCAAAGTAGCGTCGCTCCACCAGGTCGAGAAAGGCGGCGACCGTGAGCGGGGCCTCGGTCGCGTACAGCTCGGCGACCATGGTGCCCCGGTCGGTTTCGATCGTCACCCGCGGGGGCTGGCCCCGCAGCGCCGCCAGGAGGTAGCGACGCACGGCGTCGCGGTACGCCTCCGGGCCGCGGCCGGTGGCGATGGGCACCGCAGGCCCCCACCGGTCAGCGGCGTCGGGAAGCCGCTCGGCCGCCAGCCGGCGCACCAGATAATCGTCGGCGCGCGGCGCGGTCGCGAGAAACCGGCCGGCGACGGCGAGGCGCCCCTCGGCGCCGGCGCGCGCGATCGCTCCGAGGGCGGCGACGGCCGAGAGGCGCGCGTCATCGAACGGATCTCCCGCGGCTCGGGTGTAGGCCTGGATCAGACGGTCCACGTCCGCCGTGGCCGGGTGGCGCGCCAGCAGGTCGGCCGCGACGCTCCGCACGGCGGGATCGGGGTGCACGAGCAGCTCCCGCGCCCGCGGGCCGAGCGTGGTGTCGGCCTCGGGCACGATGCGGGCCAGCGTCTGGAGGGCTTGCGCCACGACCCGACCGTCGGCGTCGGCGAGCTGGGCGTCGAGCCGGGGGCGATGGTGCGCCGCCCCGAACGCCTCCGCGGCCACGCTGCGCCAGCGCCAGTCGGCGTCGCCGAGCAGTGCCGCGGCGGCCGTCACGCCGGCCGCGCTGTCGGCCTGCGCGAGCGCGATCAGCGCCTGCCGCCGCAGGGCGAACACCGCGCTGGCCAGACGGACGCCGAGCGCTTCGACCGCGGCCCGCCCACCCAGCACGCCGAGCGTCGTCTCCGCCTGGACCGCGACGTTCACATCCGCATCGCCGGCGAGCGGAACGGCAAGGCGGGCGAACGCGCTGTCGTGAAACGTGGCGAGCGCCCGCAGGGCGTTGATCCGCACCTGTGGATCGCGGTCGGCGAGCAGGGGCCGGAGGCGGCCGACGACGCCCTGCGGGTCGAGCCGCGCGCTGTCGACGAGGGCCCGGCTCACGCCACGGGCGGCGACGGCCCGCACGAAGGGAGTGCTGTCGTCGAGCGCCCGCAGCAGCGCCGGCACACCGCGGGCCACGCGCAGTCGGGCGAGCGCATACACGGCGTGCCAGCGGGCGGTCGGGTCCGGGTCCTCGGCGAATCCGACGAGCGATGGCACCGGTGCCTGGGCGCCGAAGCGCCAGGCCTCGAGCAGCGCCGTGCTCTGGACGAGCGACGTCGGCACGCCCGGCGTGGACCCGTTGCCCAGGATACCGCGCAGCGCACCCGCGCCCTCGTCGCCGCCGATCTTGGCGATCGCCGTGACGGCCTCCGCTTGCGGCGGGCCCTGCCCCGCCGCTGGGACGGCGCGCACCAGCGCCAGCAGCGGCGCGACGGCCCGCGCGTCCTTGAGCAGCCCCAGCCCGAAGGCCGCCGCGGCCTGGACGGCCGCGCCTGAGTCCGCGAGCGCCTCGACCAGCAGGTCGGTGCCTGCGGGGTCGCCGATCCGCCCGATCGCCAGGGCCGCCTGGCGGCGCACCACGGCGTCGGGATGATGCAGCGTCTCGCGGAACAGCGCCGCATCGAACACCCGGGCATCGGCGGCCGCGAGCAGGCGGGCTAGCTGGCCCACCAGCGCTTCGTCCTGCTGCTGGGCCCGGCCGCCGCGCCATGGCGCGGCGGCCGCCAGCACCAGCAGCAGGCCCGCGCTACACGCGGACCGGATCCGGGACCGGCTTGAGGAGCTCGACGACATGGTCGGGAATCCGCGTGAGCGTATGGTCGTGCGTCAGCGATACGAGCGCCGTCTCGCCCGTGGCGAGGAGCTCCGCCGTGGCGGCGCGCTCCACCGCGTACCCGAAGGTCACGCGCCGCGACGCGAGGTCGCGCACCCAGCAACGCACCCGCACCAGGTCGTCATATCGGGCCGCGGCACGGTAGCGGACCTTCACTTCCGAGACCGCGAGGTACACGCCCTGCTGCTCCAGCTCCTTGTACGTGACCCCGGTCTCGCGCATCAGCTCGGTGCGTGCGCGGTCGAACCAGATCAAGTAGTTGGCGTGATAGACCACGCCCATCTGATCGGTCTCCGAGTAATTGACGCGCAGCGTAATCGTGGTGATCACGTCGCGCAAAATACAGCATCGCCGCTTGCGGCGCTCCAGAGCCGCTCCTAGCTTGGGGCCGTGCCCTCCCGCGTGCTCGTCGTCGCCGACGCCCATCTGGGACAGGTCCCACCCGCAGTCGAGTCCGCGTTCCACCGCTTCCTCGAGGCCGTTCCCGACCTGGGCGAGGCCCTCCTCATCAACGGCGACCTGTTCGACTTCTGGTTCGAGTACGGCGCCGTGATCCCGCGGCGCCACTTCGCCACGGTGGCGAAATTGCACGCGCTGCGCGCCAAGGGCATTGCCATCACGCTGGTCGGCGGCAATCACGATCGCTGGGGCGGCGATTTTCTCACCGAGGACCTGGGGATCGGTTTCCACGGGGGGGAAGCGGAGATCCTAGTCGCAGGCCGGCGCGCGTTCGTGGCGCACGGCGACGGGCTGACCGAGCAGCACTGGAGCGCGAAGCTGATGCATCGGGTCACGCGCCATCCCGCCACGGTGCGCGTATTCCGCGCGCTGCACCCCGACCTGGGCTTCTGGATCGCGCACCGCCTGTCCGGCACGCTCGCCGACAGCACCCGCGATCCCGCGGTGCTCGACCGCGCCGCGCGGGCCCAGGCGCAGTACGCCGCAGACCTGCTGCGCCGTCGCCCCGACCTCGGACTCGTTATCCTCGCGCACACCCACCGGCCGGCG
>WNGD01003031.1_pt1 | contig 30498 bp, 32 predicted proteins | sample 5400671 | NCBI WGS metagenome assembly WNGD01 (sample SAMN13153369, study PRJNA577476) | soil metagenome | isolation source: 40 cm soil or saprolite under grassland replicate 2 | place: USA:California | collected 2016-06-15
ACGTCATGATCCAGGCGCAGATCCTCGAGTTGCTCGAGCGGCTGAAGCGGGAACTCGACCTCTCGATGATCCTGATCTCGCACGACCTGTCCGTCATGGCGGAGACGTGCGACTCGATGGCGATCATGTACGCCGGGAAAATCGTCGAGACGGGGAGCGTGCGGGACGTGTATAAGAACCCGAAGCATCCGTACACGAAGGACCTGATCGGCGCGTTCCCCGACATCGAGGGGCCGCAGACCCTCCCCGCGTACATCCCCGGGCTCCTTCCGAGCCTCATCCACCCGCCCGAGGGCTGCCGATTCCATCCCCGGTGCAAGTACGCGTGGCAGCTGTGCATCGACCGGGAGCCGCCGCTCGACGCGGTCGGGGAGGGCCACCGCGCGGCCTGCCATCTGAACACCACGAACCCGCCCCCGAAGGAGGCGGCGTGAGTGGCGCGGGAGCCGTACCTCGTCCTTCGGAACTTCCGAGTGTGGTTCGAGAAGCGCCGCGGGTTCATCGAGGCGTTGCGGAAGACGCAACCCGAGTACGTCCGCGCCGTGGACGGAGTCGACATGGACGTCGGGCGCGGCGAGATCTTCTGCCTCGTCGGCGAGAGCGGGTGCGGCAAGACGACGACGGGCAAGGGGATCCTGCGGCTCGTCGAGCCGACCGGGGGCGACGTCTTCGTTGGCGCGCCACAATCCGTCCTCGCGCGGTTCGAGGCGTCGCACGCCGCGGGGGACGAGCGGACGCTCGAGGAGATCCGGCGGCGGCACTCGCTCTCGTGGAAGGAGCGTCGGCCCTGGACCGTCAAGGACCGGGGCCTCCTCGCCGGCGCCGTCGCAGGCGCCGCCGTCCTCGCGACCCTCGTTCCCACGGTCGTCACCGCGGGGTTCTTCCACCTGCCCTTCACGGACGGCTGGAGCCTCCTCGGGCTCGCGATCGTCACGGCCCTGCTGCTCGCGTTCTTCGGGAGCCTCCCTCCGACGCGGGCGAATCCGCGCACGGCGCCGATCCTCGGGCTCCTGAGCCTCATCGCCTTCAACCTCGGGTCGTACCTCGGGGTCGTCCTCTCGGGATACCTGGACCCGGGCGCGGTCTACGGCAGCACGTACTGGGGCAGTCAAGCGACCGAGATGCTCGGAGGTTCGTTGTTCGGCTTCATCGCCGCGACGGCCGTGGCGCGGATCTTCCTCTGGACGCGCCTCCGGGAAGAGGGCCTCGAGGGCGTGAAGATCCGCAGCCTTCGGCGGAAGCTGCAGATCATCTTCCAGGACCCCTACGAGTCGCTGAACCCGAAACACTCCGTATACGACATCGTCTCCGAGCCGCTCGTCGTGAACCGCATCAGCCGGAACCGCGCGGAGACCGAGGCGCGCGTGGAACAGGCGCTCCACGACGCGGGCCTGAGGCCGCCCCGCGACTTCCTGTTCCGGTTCCCCCACGAGCTGTCGGGCGGACAGCGGCAGCGCGTCTCGATCGCGGGTGCCCTCGTGCTCGACCCGGAGTTCCTCGTCGCGGACGAGCCGGTATCGATGCTCGACGTGTCGATCCGTACGGAGATCCTTGAGCTGCTCCTCGAGCTCCGCAAGAAGAAAGGCCTCACGTACTTGTTCATCACGCACGACCTGAGCCTCGCGTGGGTCCTTGCCGACCGCATCGGGGTCATGTACCTCGGGAAAATCGTCGAGCAGGGGCCGACCCGCGAGCTGATCAAGAATCCCCGGCACCCCTACACGAAGGCGCTCGTCTCCGTCGTGCCGGTGCCGGACCCGGACCGTCGGCGGGAGCGGATCATCCTGAAGGGGGAGCGGCCGGATCCGTCCTCAATCCCGCCCGGATGCCGGTTCCATCCGCGATGCCCGGTCGCCTTTGAGCGATGCGGGTGGACGTCGGACGAGGTGCTCGCCGACCTCAAGGGCCTCGTCGCGGGCCTGCCGACGGGATCACTCTTCGCGACCGCGACCTCGGACGGCGCGCGCGCATTCACGATGCCGGGGGCGCCACCCGGGGCCGAGTCGACGCTCCGCGACCTCGTGGCGCACCGGTCGGAGGATGTCCGAGCCCTGAAGGCGATCCGGTCCATCGAACGACTCGGCGACGCCGTGCGCGTGTCCCTCCACGACTTCGCGGAGCCGGAACTCAAGGATGTGACGGCCGACACGAAGGTCTCGTGTCACCTCTTCGCGTAGCGGTCGCGGCAAAACGCTTACCTACCGAGGTCGCCTAGCGGGGGCGGGCCCAAAGACGATGGAGAAGCTCGTGATCACGGTCGCCCCGACGGGGTCCGTCCCCCGCAAGAAAGACACGCCCCACGTGCCCGTGACGCCGGACGAGATCGCGGACACCGCCTACGCCTGCGCGCAGGAAGGCGCGTCAATCATCCACGTGCACTGCCGCGATCCGGACGAGCGGCCGACCTCCAAGTTCGAGATCTTCAAGGAGACCGTCGACAAGATCCGGAAGCGGACGAAACTCATCGTGATGACGTCCACGAGCGGAATCGCGGGCTCGACGGACGCGGACCGCGCGACTCCGTTGCAGACGAATCCGGAGATGGGGAGCCTGACGACCGGTTCGCTCAATTTCGCCGGCCGAAAGCCCTCGGTCGTCTACGTGAATTCGGTCGAGACGGTCCAGTTCCTCGCGAAGACGATGGCCGACAAAGGGATCAAGCCGGAGATCGAGGCGTTCGATGTCGGGTTCATCCAGCAGGGCAAGAGGCTGATCGACATGGGCCTCGTCAAGGAGCCGGCGCACTTCCAGCTCGTGATGGGCGTCGACGGCGGCATACCCGCGACCCCGGAGAACCTGTTCCACATGGCCAACCAGCTCCCGCCCCGGGCGACCTACGTCGTCGCGGGCATGTCGCGGATGCAGCTGCCCATGACGACTCTGGCCATCGTGATGGGCGGGCACGTCCGCGTCGGCCTCGAGGACAACCTCTACCTGAAGAAAGGCGTCCTCGCTCGAAACGAGGAACTCGTGGCGCGCGCGCGACATCTCGCCGAAGAACTGCAACGGGAGGTCGCGACGCCGGACGAGGCGCGCGCCATCATGGGCCTCGCGCCGCGCGGGTAATCACGCAGCCTGCAGGGCGTCGTCCAGCGCTTCGATCGTCTGACGAATCGCGGCGTCGTCGTGGGCGGTTGAGAGGTAGAACGGCTTCGCGGGCTTGACGAAGATCCCCCGTTCGAGCAACGCGATGTCGAGGGCCTTTCGTTTCCTCGAATCGTCGCGGAGTGTGTCGCGATAGTTCTGGATGACGCCGTCCAGGAAGAGGATCGAGAATACCGAGCCGACCTGCGGCACGCGAGCGTGGACGTGCTGTTGCTCGACGATCCGCTCGAATCCGGCGGCCAGAGTCCGCGTCTTCGCGAGGAGGCTTTCGAACATCCCCGGCACCTCGAGTTCATCGAGCGTCGCCATCCCGGCCGCCATCGCGGGCGGATATCCGGCGAACGTGCTGCTGTGGAAGAAATCGTCCGATCGAGGATCGGCGAGGTCGAGGACGTCCGAGCGGCCGAGGAATGCGCCGCAGGGGAGGCCGCCGCCGACGACCTTTCCCAGGCACGTGAGGTCCGGCGTGACACCGTAGGCATGCTGCGCACCGCCGAATGCCACGCGGAAGCCGCTCATCACCTCGTCAAAGATCAGCGGGATGTCCTTCTGAGCGGTGATCTCCCGAACTCCTCTCAGGAACTCCGGATCGGGCGCGATGAACGATCGCTCGATGGGCTCCAAGATGACGCAGGCGAGGCGATCCGCATGACCGCGGATCCGCGCCTCCGTCTCGGCGAGATCGTTGAAGGGGAGCACGAGCGTGTTCTCGAGCACGTGGGCCGGCGTGCCGCGCGATCCCGCCACGGGGTGGAGTCCGCGGTCCGTCTCCGCTTTCGACGGGGCGTGGCTCACGAGGAGTTCGTCGACGCCGCCGTGGTAGTGCCCCTCGAACTTCGCGATCATCGGCCGCTGGCGGTACGCTCGCGCCGCACGCACGGCGTGGACGGTCGCCTCCGTCCCGGACACGGTGAAGCGCAACTTGCCGTCCGGGCGGAAGATCCGCAAGAGGCGCTCCGCGTACGTCGCCTCGAGTTCGTGTGGCGTGCCGAACATCGTGGTGCCCGCGGACGCGAGCGCCTCATGGATCGCCTTCATCACGCGGGGGTGACTGTGGCCCAGGATGAGTGGCCCGAAGGAAAGGCAGTAGTCGATGTACTCGTTCCCGTCGAGGTCCCAGAGGCGGGCGCCTCGGGCCCGTTTCATCGCGATCGGGTACGGGTCGAAGTACTTCACGTTCGCCGTGACGCCGCCGGGTAGCGATTTCCGCGCGCGGTCGGCGTACGCCCTCGAGGCCTTCGTGCGTGCCTCGAAACCGACGGACTTGGTGACGGCCTTCGCCATGCCGCTCGTCGTCGCCAACGAGGGGCGGCCGATATAGTCTTTTCCGCACGGGCGCGCCTTCAAAGTCGAGGCGGGCATTCCAAGGGTTGTGCCCGTCGTCCTAGGAGCCGCGAAGGCGCGTCGATTCTTCGACCGCATCGCGCCGTGGTACGATCGGATCAACGCGCGGATCTACAAGCGGGCATGGCTAGAACGAATCCGATCCGAGATCCGAGGTGCGCGGGTCCTCGATGTCGGCGTGGGCACGGGGTTCACCACGGGCCACCTTTCCGACGCCGTGGGAATCGACCTGTCGGTGGAGATGCTGCATCGCGCGCGATATCGGGGTGCGTTGGTCCGTGCCGACTTCATGCGGCCTCCATTCCGCGGGACGGACTTCGATACGATCGTCTTCGCGGGCTCCTTCTATTACATGCGGGATCCGCGCGCAGCCGCCAGGATCGCCGCGGAGCTCTTACGATCCGGAGGGCGGGTCGTCCTCCTGTCGCCGGCGACGCTCCTCCTTGCCGCGTTCGTCCGCGTCTTGTCGCCGCACGATTATCAGGAGATCTTCGCCTCGGCGGGGTTCGGAGGTGTCCGCTACGAGCGATTGAACTGGTCCGCGTGCCTCGTCATCGCGGAGAAGCCCTAGTCTCGTCCTTGTGAATCGGGCACGGCTTCCCCGCCTTGCAGAAGCGGCACTTCTCCGGCTTCATCACGGGGAGCGGCTTGATCATCCGGCCATACTTGCGACGCGGCGTATGGGCACCGTCCTCCGTCTCGGACCTCACACCGCTTCCACGAGCGCCATCTCCGCTTGCGCGTGCTTCAGGATCTCCGCGACCTCCTCGAACGCGTCGAGATGCGCCGCGACATCCGCCTTCGTGTGCGCGACGGAGGTCGTCCACTGCTCGTCCGGTCCGGTCGCCATCGGGATGATCCCGCGATTGAGCATCGCGGTAAAGTAGCCCCACCACCGGCCCACGTCGACGTCTTGGAACGACCGCCAGTCCGTGACCGCGGCCCGCGTGAAATGTACCGTGCCGCTGATCCCGCCATATTGGACTTTCACCGCGAGCCGATGGTCTCGCACGATGTCGATGTATCCTTTCGCGAGTGAGGTCCCGATGCGTTGCGCGTGCTGCATGCCCGCCTTTGTGAGGATCTTCGTGAGTGTGACAAGTCCGGCGGAGACGCTGAGCGGGTTCGCGTTGAAGGTGCCTGCGTGGGCGATCTGGCCTGGGACCACCTGGTCCATGATCGACGCCTTTCCTCCGACGGCGGCGAGCGGGAAGCCGCCGCAGATCGCCTTGCCGAAAACCTTCACGTCCGGGGCGACCCCGAAGGCCTCCTCCGCGCCGCCGTACCACTTGCCGCAGGTCTTCACCTCGTCGAAGATCAGGACCGCGCCGATCCGGTCGGCGAGGGCCCGCAAGCCTTCGAGGAATCCCGGTTCCGGCTGGACGTACCCCATGTTCATCGGCACGGGCTCGAGGATGATCCCGGCGATGTCGTCCGCGTGCTCGGTCGCGATCGCCTCTGTCGACGCGAGATCGTTGAACGGCGCGACGACCGCGGTCTCGACGAGTTCCTTCAGGAGACCCTTCGACGCGGGCACGGGGTTCGGACGCCTCGGATCCCCCGAGACCTCCCGTCGCGGCTTGATCGAGACCATGAGCGCGTCGTGGGAGCCGTGGTAGCAGCCCTCGAACTTCAGGATCCGCCGCCGGCCTGTGACGGCGCGCGCGAGGCGGACCGAGAAGAGCGTCGCGTCGAGGCCGGTCATCGAGAACTTGAGCCGGTCGACATGGAACCGCTTGCAGATGTGCTCGGCGAGCGGACCCGCATCGACGGACTCGTACCCGAAGATCGTGCCGTTCGACACACGCTCCCGCATCGCCTTCGCGAGGATCGGATGGCTGTGGCCCGCGACGAGCGCGCCGAAGGCCATGTTGAAGTCGACGTACTCGTTGTCGTCCGCGTCCCAGAGGCGCGAGCCTTTCGCCCGACGAACGTAGAGCGGATACGGGTCGACGAGGCGGTAGTTGCTGCTCACACCGGAGGGGATGTACCGCTTCGCGGCCTCCCAAGCGCGCGCGGATTTCCTCGTCCGCCGCCGAAACGCCTGGAGCTCTTCCTCCCACATCTGCATGATATCGATATGTCTGCGCGTCCGAAGGCGCGCATACTATTAGCCCGTTTCGCGCGTACATGCGCGGATCGTTCGAGGTCTCGCGAAAAGGCCGCGGACGCTTCTTCGGACGGCCGAAAAAGCTAATCTTGTTCAAGGTAAACCGACTGCACCGGCGTGCTCGGTCCGCGGGGTCCCGCGGACATTAAAGGCCCTTGTCGCGTTCCCAACTCGATGGCCTTCGACGTCGTGATCCGCGGGGGCCGGGTGCTCGACGGAACCGGCGCGACCTGGCGGACCGCCGACGTCGGAATCCGCAAGGGGACAATTGCTCGCGTGGGCCGTCTCGGGACCGCGAAGGCCGAACGCGTCATCGAGGCAAGGGGCGCGTACGTCGCACCCGGATTCATCGACATCCACACGCATAGCGACATCGGGATCCTCGTCGAGCCCACGGCGGAGTGCGCGGTTCGTCAGGGTGTGACGACGCACGTGATCGGCAACTGCGGCGACTCGCCCGCGCCGATCGGCGAAGGGTATCGCGACTTGGCGGTGCGTCGCTTCGAGTACTACGCGCAAGCGCGGGACTGGACTTGGTCGACGTACGGCGAGTATCTTGATTTCATGGAAGGCCTCGGGGTCGGGATCAACGTCGCAGGCCTCGTCGGGCATGGGAGCGTTCGGCTGGCGGTGATGGGTTTCGAGGAGCGCCCGCCGACGCGGGATGAGTTGCGGGCGATGAAGGGCCACGTCGAGGAGGCGATGCGCGCGGGCGCATTCGGCATGAGCACGGGCCTAGTCTACCCGCCGGGCTGCTTCGCGGACACGGGCGAGATCGTCGAGCTGTCACGGGTCGTCGCCCGCCGCGGTGGCTTCTACGCCTCGCACATCCGCGGGGAACGGGAGACGATCGTCGATGCGGTGCAGGAATGCATCGAGATCGGCGAGCTCGCGGGCTGCCCGGTCCAGATCAGCCACAACAACCCGAAGTACGGCGGGCTCGGAAAGTCGGATGAGATCCAGGCGCTGTGGGAGGCGGCTCGGACTCGAGGGGTCGACGTCCTGGCGGACAACGACGCGCACACGGATTTCGGGCCACCGCTCAGCCACGCGCTCCCGCAGTGGACGCAGAAGCTCCCGCCGGAGGAGCTCTTGACATTGCTGGCCGACCGCGTGCAGAGGGACGCGCTGAAGTCGGAGATCAAGGCGGACAAGCGGCCGGGTGCGGGGTACGTCGGGCTGCTCGTCCACGAGCGCTTCGACCGGATCTGGCTCCTCCGATGCCCGCGCGATTCGACGAAGGAAGGGCTGACGATCGCGGGACTCGCGGAGCGGCGCGGCGTCGACCCATGGACCGCGTTCTTCGATACGATCATCGAGGAACGCGATCAGGCCGTGGGCTTGTTCGACTACATGGATCTCGAGGAGATCAAGCGCACGCTGCGGCATCCGCTCGTCATGATCTGTTCCGACGGCTGGGTCGCGCCGAAGGAAGAGCGGACGTCGGCGACCGCCCCATACCAGCCGTGCACCTACGGCGAGTTCCCCGGGATCCTCGAGCGGTTCGTGCGCGAAGAGCCGGTGTTGCGGCTCGAAGACGCGATCCACAAGATGACCGGGATGCCCGCCGCACGCCTCGGCCTCACGGAGCGCGGGCTGTTGCGGGAGGGTTTCGCGGCCGACGTCGTCGTGTTCGATCTTTCGCGGGTGCGGGACCGGGCGACGAACCTGTGGCCGCACGCCCATCCGTTCGAGAACTATCCGCACGGCTACCCGGAGGGGATCGACTGGGTGCTCGTCAACGGGTCCGTCGCGGTCGACGCGGGGCGGCCGACCGGGGTCCTCGCGGGCCGCGTCTTACGCCACCGGGCGTAATCCTCGCGGGGTCGCGCCTCCGCCCAGTTCGCTCTCTCAACCCCGATAACGAAGGCACAGCCTTCATACCCGAGGAAGACCGACTCGCGCGCGCGTGGAACTGAGCGGCATCCTCAAGGCGAAAATCTGCCTGATCGGCGAGGCCGCCGTCGGCAAGACCTCCCTCATCCGGCGATACGTCGAGGACGCTTTCGAGGATCGATACATCTCGACGCTGGGCAGCAAGGTGAGCCTGAAGCGAATCTGGCTCACGCACAAGACGGATCCATCGAAGCAGCTCGAGGTCCAGCTGAGCATCTGGGACCTGATCGGCGAGCGATCGTACCTGGAAACGCTCCATCAGGAGTACCTGCGCGGCGCGCAAGGCCTCATCGCGGTCTGCGACGTGACCCGCTACTCGACCTTCGAAGCGCTCGACGAGTGGATCCGGCGGTCGTTCGTGATCAGCGGCGAGGTCCCCCTCGCGATCGTCGTCAACAAGGCGGACCTCAAAGACCAGGTCATGGTCCTCTACGACGAGAACGAGCCGCAGCAGAAGGCGGAGCGGTACGGCGGGTTCGCGATGTGGGCCAGCGCCAGGACGGGGGAGAACGTCAATCCGATCTTCGGCCGGCTGGCGCTCGGCATCGTCCGCACGATCGCGAAGACGGACGCGGTTTGAGGCGTCCGCGACTCACTCCCAACGGAAGAGCTTGACCGCGAGGCCGAACACGACTACGGCGAAGAGCCCGAGGGTTCCGAGGTCCACCGCAATCTCCGCGAAGCCGGCCCCGCGGATCATGACCGCACGAAGGGCGTCGGAGAAGTACGTCAGCGGCATCATGTACGCGAGGATTTGGACCGCCTGGGGGAGCCGCTCGATCGGGATGAAGACGCCGCCGAGGAAGAACATCGGGAACGTCACGAGGCCCGTGAGGTTCTCCGCGCTGTCCGCGTTCCGGGACACGGAGGAGACGAAGAAGCCGAGGGAGATGAACACGAACGCGCCGAACAACGCCGCTACGATCAGGACGAGGATGTTCCCTACGATATGCACGCCGAAGGCGAAGACGGCGAGGGAGAGCAGGAGGCCGAGCTGTACGAGGCTAATCAGCAGCGCAGGGACGATGCGCCCCGCGAGGATGTACGCCGCGCCCGCCGGCGTCGCGTGAAGCCGTTTCAGGATCCGCTTCTCGCGGGACGACACGATGAAGAGGGCGAGGCCGTACACCCCGCTCTGCATGATTGCCATCGCCGTGATCCCGGGCGCGAGGAAGTCGATGTAGTCGAGCGACTGCGCGTTCACCGACTCCGGCGCCACGCCTAGGGTCGTCGAACTGTTCGTGGCCGCGCGGAAGAAGGCGTCGGAGACCTCGCGGACGGTCTGAAGGGCGACTTGGCCGGAGCCTCGCTCGTCGATCCCCCAGTACGCGATCAGGGCGAGGGTCCGGTTCTTGTCCCCGGTCGGGGACGTCTGGTTGTCCATGAAGGCACCGAAGCCCTGCGGCACGATGACGAGGATGTCCAGCGTACCGGCCTTCACGGCGGAGAGCCCGGAGCCCTGATCCGTGTAGTTCGTGATCTTGAACGGTAGGGACTTGTTCGCGAAGGTGGTCCAGAGAGCCGTCGACCATGTAGACCCGTCGTCGTCCATCATGCCGACGTGGAACGACACGGGATCCGTGCGGCCGAAACCGAGGCCGAGGAGCCCCATGAAGATGATCGGGAAGAGGATCGCCCAGACGATGGTCGCGCGGTCCCGTAAGAACATGCGCAGGTTCGCGCCGACCCACTTGTGGAATCCCAGGGGCAGCTTCATTCGCGGATCCGCCTCCCCGTCATCTGGAGGAAGACGTCCTCCAGGGACGCGTTCCGGACGCGGAAGTCCTCGACGGGCAACGCGTGGGTGCGCGCGTATTCGAACACGGCGGTGAGCGTCGTCTCGAGTTTCCGTGTGTAGAGCGTCACGCGGCCGTCCTCGACGTTGATCTCCTCGACGCCGGGCAGCGTGCCGAACGCCGACGAATCTCCATTCGAGTGGAACTCGACCGCGTCGCGCTGCCCGAGGTTCCGGATGAGCTGCCCGGGCTCATCGAGGGCGAGGATCTTCCCATGGTCCATCACGCCGACCCGGTGGCAGAGGCGTTCCGCCTCTTCCATGTAGTGCGTCGTGAGCATCGTCGTCTTCCCGGTGTCGCGGAGCTTCGCGATGACGTCCCACAGGCTGCGCCTCGCCTGCGGATCGAGGCCCGTCGTGGGCTCGTCGAGGAACACCACCTCGGGATCGTTCACGAGGGCGAGCGCGACCGCGAGCCGCTGCTTCTGCCCTCCGGACAGTTTCTCCGTCCACTCGTCCGCCTTCTCCTCGAGATTGACGAGCGTCAGGAGCTCGTCGGCTGGCAGGCTCCGCGCATACATGGCCCCAAACACCTCGAGGGTCTCGCGGGACGTGAGCCGCTCGAACAGCGCGGTCGCCTGCAGCTGGACGCCGATGAGCTCGCGCAACTTGCGGCGGTCCTTGCGGAGGTCGAGTCCTGCGACGCGCACCTCGCCCTTGTCCGCGTGACGGAGCCCTTCGAGGATCTCCCAGGTCGTCGTCTTGCCGGCCCCGTTTGGGCCGACGATGCCGAAGACCTCGCCCTTGCCGACCGAGAACGAGATGCCGTCCACGGCCCGAAGGTCGCCGTACGACTTCGTCAGGTCGCGTACGGTCACGACGTCGGCCATGTACGCGTCTCGAACTCGAACGTCCGAGATAAAGATATGGCGCAAGAGGCCCGCAATCGGAAGTCGAGTGGGCTCGACCGAACCCATGCCGCTTCCGGTTTGGGTTCATCGGAACCTTCCCAGGCAGGCGCAGCTTCAACGCGGTGGTTCGAATCTCACGGGGCTTCCAAATCCAGAATGGCGTTCGCGCAGAGCTCGCGCACACCGCACCGCAAGCAGAACCTACATCGGTACAGGCGCGACGGGGGACTCGACTAGCTCGGGGGCTTCGATTCCGGCGGAGCCATCTCAGGAGGCTTCATCGCCTCCGTCAGCTGACGGAGCCGCCGAGAGATGAGGACCGCCATCGCGATGACGCCCCCGGCGAGCGCGAAGAGCCCCGCAAAGAAGACCAGCGCGAACGTGAACAAAGTGGTGACGAGACCCTCCGGCAGGCTGAAACCGCCGGTGCCGTTTCCCGAGCCGCTTCCCGAGCCGTTGTTTCCGCCGCAGTTGGTCGTGCACCCCCCGCTGCCGGTGTTGACCGTCAGGGTAGAAGCCGCTGAGCCTTGGCTGCCCGAGGTGTCAACCGCATCGACGTGAACGTTGTAGGTGCCGGAGGATGTCGGCGTGCACGAGAAGTTGTTCGAGTAATTGGGGGTCGTAAACGGTATTTGCTGCGGGGCGCATCCCGGCGCGCTCCCGTTCACCCAGACAGTGAAGGGGGCGCTGCCGCCGTTGAATTGAAGAGAAATCTGCATTTGCGTACCCGCCGAAACCGGGTTCGGCGAGAACGAAAGACTGACCGTGAAGGCGGCCTGCGCGGCGAGCCGAATCGTCTGCGATCGCGCGGGCGCGAGGGAAACGCCGAAAACGCCGAAGGCCGATCCCACCACCAGCAGGAACGTGAGGACGATCGCGAGAACGCATTCTTGCCGCCCGCCTCTGTCACCCGCCGAGCCGCGCATGCCCGCGCAGCCTCGGACGGTCCTTAAGAAGCTGCGGTCGTGGTTATCATGGCATGAAAAGGCCGTTCTCCATGGGCGCAACGGAGCGGCGGTCAACGGGCGACGATAGACACAGCTACCCGATAGATGCGTCAGGGATTTTTCTCATAGCGTGCGGAGCTTGCGGCATTGGTGGCGCTCAGGCTCCCGACATTCGTCGATTTTTGGATGGCACATGTTTCGGGATCGTCTTTCCCGGGGGATTCATGAAATTGACCGACGATACCGTGGATTGCTTCGTCACACGCTATATAATGAACGCGTCGTGTCCTGTTCGTGCGCAAGTCCAGCCCGCGGAGCGGTACGATCATCGGACGAGGAACAAGAGCTCCCCTCATGGTACAAGCGGTCTTCGTGGCAGGCCCGACGGGGACATGGAAAGTCGAGAGACTCGAAGGGGTTCGTGGGCCTTCGTTGGCAGCGGCCAGCCATCTCGAGGTCAACCTCGGGTCCAAGACCGCTGCGCGGCACGCCGTGTGGATCCTCCGCGGGGTGGCCGGCCATGAGCGATATGCAACCCGGGCCGAGCACGACCGGCTCGCGACGGTGCAACCTCCCCTTGACCGGGCGGAAGCGACAAGAGCCGCCCTCATCCCGATCGCCAAGTCCGGGGAGTGGTGGGAGTTGTCCCAGGACGAACGACGGGCGATTTTCGAAGAAGACTCGCACCACATCGCGATCGGCCTCGAGCACCTCCCCGCTATCGCCCGACGCCTCTACCATTGTCGCGATCTAGGAGAACCCTTTGACTTCCTGACATGGTTCGAGTACGCGCCCGCCGACGCGGCCTCGTTCGACCGGCTTGTAGCGCGGCTCCGCAAGACGCGAGAATGGGATTACGTCGAACGTGAAGTCGACATCAGGCTCGCCCGTTAGATTTCGAACCGGAAGTCGAGTGGGCTCGACCGGATTCGAACCGGTGACCTTCGCCATGTCAAGGCGATGTCATAGCCGCTAGACCACGAGCCCGCGCCGCGGCCTATCCCCACGACCGCCTTAAGGCTTTCTTCCTCCGTCCGGAGAATGCCCTCATCATCGGCCGACTCACCGCTGCAGACCGCAACGGATATGAGGCGTAAGCGCCTCGTTCGCTCGAGGGTCGAAGGGACGCTCATGACGTCGAAGGACAACTTCGAGTTCGCGCACGAGCATCGCAAGGAGGTCGCGTGGATGTCTCAGAACACGAACACGCTGCCGGTGCACCCCGCCATCCTCGATGCGATCCGGCGGAGCGCGGAGCGCGGACGATCGCGAGTTCAACCTCTATCCACGCAAGGCCGGCGTCTTCGGGTTGTCCGAGGCGATTCGGGCAGACCTCGGCCTTGACGAGGCCGACATGATCCTCACGAACGGCGGGATCGAGGGGGAGTACATCGCGACTCGCGCCCTCTTGAAAGCGGGCGACGAGGCCCTGTCGACGGACCCCGCGTTCCTCCCGATCCACGATCAGGTCGCGATGGCGGGCGCTCAAGCGATCGAAGCGGACATCTACCGCAAGCCGTACGTCCTCACGCCGGAACTCGCCCTCGAGTCGCTGACGCCCGCGACGAAGATGCTCCTGGTCATCGACCCGAACAACCCGCTCGGCTCGGGGTACGCGCGCTCGCAGGTGAAGGGCCTCGCGGAGATCGCGAAGGACCACGGTCTCTGGCTGATCGACGACATCACGTACCGCGATTTCAACGCGGACCACGTCCTCGCGACGGACTTCTATCCGGAGAAGACCTTGTTGTCGTACTCGTTCAGCAAGGGCCCCGGCCTCGCGGGCATGCGGATCGGCGCGATCCTCGGGCCGCCCGACGCGATCAAGGCCCTGAGGAAGTACGACACGAACGTCCTCGGCGTGAACGTGCTGGCGCAACGCGCGGCGCTCGCCGCGCTACACGCGAAGAACGAATGGCTCCCCGAAGTGCGTCGGGTGTGCGAGCGGAACCAAGAGACGATCCGACGGACCGTCGCGAAGGTCGACGGCGCCTCGCTCCCCGTATTCCCGTCGAAAGCGAACATGTTCGTCATCGACCTCGCTCCGACGGGCGTGAATCCGGAAGCTGTCGAGGAGCGCCTGCTCCTTGACCATTACGTGCACACGCGCGCGGGCTCGTACCTCTCGAAGAAACACGGGGGCAAGTTCCTCCGGGTCTCCTTCACCGTCGCGGAGGCGGACTGCAATCGCTTCGCGGACGCCTTTCCCGCGGTCATGGACAAACTCGCCGCGTGATGCGACAGCCTCATAGCGGGCCACGTGCTTTTGGGACCGAGATCATGGGATTCCTCCAACAGCTCGCCGGCCGAGTCGAAGAAGTCGCCGCAGCGGGCGGCAAGTTTGCGGACGCCTTCGTGCGGACCGCCGGCGCCACGGTCTCCGGCGCCCTCGTGTTCGTCGACCGGGAGATCGGGTTCGCCGCGCAGGCGGCAAAGAAGCGGAACGCGACGAAGTCGGAAGGCCGCAAGCGCCCGGCCGAGAAGTAAGGACCCCGGGCGCGAACGCGGGCCCGGGGAGCCCGGCGAGTCTCTCACTGACCGCTATCGGGAATCTCGAGCGACGGCAGCTGCAGGGTCGTCGTCGGCTCCCGTCGGCGAGGGACGTGCTTCTTCGGCTTCGGGCCCTTGGCCTTCTCCTGCGGAGGACGCCGAAGGTGGGCTTCCGCCCGCTTGATGTCCTCGAACTCCGCATTGCACGTGCATCGGTAAACGGTCTTTTCTTCCACGAAGATGCTGTGGGCTTTCATGTCGTCCGACCGCTTCCGCATCAAAGGCTCCCGCACTTATACTATTGCGAGAGGATATCACATTTTGTAAGCAGGAAACATCGGCGTCCCTCCATGTGATGCAGGCATATCGAGGGTGCATCGCAGATCGACCGACCCGCGCCGCGAAAGCTACTTAGCGGTCGGCGGCCCTAACCGCTCCCACCGGGGAGGATAGCGTGGGCAGGCCGGAGTATCTGAACTACGTGAACGGCGAGTGGGTACCGTCCCACACCGAGGCGACCTTCACCGTATTCAACCCCGCCACGGGCGGGAAGATCGCCGCGGTGCCGCAGAGCGACGTCGAGGACACGCGGGCGGCGATCGACGCGGCCCGAGAGGCGTTCGACAAGGGCAAGTGGCCCCGGATGACGCCCGGGGACCGGTCGGCGGCGCTGTTCAAACTCGCGAACCTGATCGAGGCGAACCTGGACCGCCTCGCGCCCATCGAGACCCAGAACCAGGGGAAGACGATCAAGCAGGCCCGCGACGGGGACCTCCCCTTCTCCGTCGACAACGTGCGGTTCATGGCGGGCGCGGCCCGCACGCTGACCGGCCAGGCATCCATGGAGTACGCCTACGGCGGGACGAGCGTGATCCGACGCGAGCCGATCGGCGTGATCGGCCAGATCACCCCGTGGAACTATCCGTTCATGATGGCGATCTGGAAGCTCGCTCCGGCCCTCGCCGCGGGGAACACCGCGGTGCTGAAGCCCGCGAGCCTCACGCCCCTCACGACGCTCGAGCTCGGCAAGCTGATCGAGGAGGCGGGCATCCCGGCGGGGACCGTGAATCTTATTACAGGCCCGGGTCCGATCGTCGGGAACGAACTTGCGTCGAGCGAGAAGGTCGACATGGTCTCGCTGACGGGCGACACCGCGACGGGCAAGGAGATCATGGGCGCCGCGAAATCGAATGTGAAGCGGCTCCACCTGGAACTGGGCGGCAAGGCGCCGTTCATCGTCTTCGAGGATGCGAACATCGCGGCCGCCGCGGAAGGCGCCGTCGCCGCGTCGATGGTCAACGGCGGTCAGGACTGCACGCAGGCGGCGCGATTCATCGTCCAGGACAGAGCGTACAAGAAATTCCAGGACAAATTCCTCGAGCGGCTGAAGACCGTCCGCATGGGAGATCCGCTCCAGCGTTCGACGGACCTCGGACCGCTCGTATCCCAGAGGCAACGGGAGAAGGTCGAGCAGTACGTCGAGATCGGCGAGGACGAGGGCGCGAAGCTCGCGACGGGCGGCAAGCGGCCGCATGGCAAGACGTTCGACAAGGGCTGGTTCTACGAGCCGACCGCGTTCGTCGATACGGACCCGTCGATGCGCATCGCGAAGGAGGAGGTCTTCGGGCCCGTCGTCAGCGTGCAGCGGTTCTCGAAGGAGGAGGATGCGATCGAGGCCGCGAACGACGTCGTGTACGGACTGTACTCGTCCGTCTGGACGAAGGACGTGCAGCGGGCGCACCGCGTCGCGAACGCCTTGCGGTTCGGCGCCGTCGAGATCAACGACCACCTGCCGATCGTGAGCGAGATGCCGCACGGTGGGTACAAGCAGAGCGGGTTCGGGAAGGACCTGAGCGTCTACAGCCTCGAGGAGTACACGGAGATCAAGCACGTGTTCATCGACCTCACGGACCAGGTCCGGAAGCCGTGGCACTACCTGACCTTCGGCGACCCGACGTGAGCGGGAACGACGCGATCCATTCAGGGACGAAGCGCTTTCGACCACGTGACGATCGCGTCCGCCGTCGCCTCGGGGGATTCCCACATCGGCATGTGCCCGACGTCCGGCAGGATCGCGCGAATCGGCGGCCGACCCGACAAGGGTTGCGCCGCTTCCGCGACCGGAATCAGGCCATCCGCGCTCCCGTGGACAACGAGCCGCGGCCCGGAGAATTTGTCGAACACGGCGGCGCGGTCCGGCCTCGCCGCCATCGCCGCGAGACCCGCGATCACGCCATCGGCGCGCGCCTGCTCGATAATCCGGCTCGCTCGCGGCCGCCACGCCACCGCGCCGCCAGTTCCCAGGAGCTTCTCCGCGAGGCCGGGCAGGAGGACCTTCGTCCCGCCCGCGCGGACCTTTTCGATCGTCTCGAGCCGACCACGGCGGACGGTGTCATTGTCGGCGCCCGTCCGCGACGCGATGAGGCCGAGCCCACCGACCATATCCGGCCTCATTTCGGCGAGCGCGAGCGCAACGTACCCGCCGAAGCTGTGCCCGGCGACCGCGGACTGACGAGGCCCGACGGCCTCGAGGAACGTCGCCAGTTCCGCGGCGTAGCCCTCCACCCGATGGCTAGGACCCGGAAGCGGGGGGCTTTCGCCGAAGCCCGACAGGTCCGGAGCGAGCACCCGGAATCCCGAGGCGACGAGGCGGGGCGTGACCTCGGACCAAATCGTGCGGATCAGGGGCCAGCCATGCACGAGGACGATCACGGGGCCGTCGCCCCGGCCGGCGGCATCGTAGGCGAGCATCGGGCGACCCACTCCGCCGGACCACTAAAGGTTTGACCAAAGGCGAGTGACGGTTGGCGGTGCGCTCGTCACGCGCCCCTGGTGAACCAAAATCCGCCGCCGGAATCGACGATGCGGCTCGAGCGATCGCTAGTACGACCGCCTTCGAACAATCTCGAACGAGGCCTCCAAAAAGCTCATCCACGAGGACCGCGACTCCGCCCCGCCGCAGGGCGCGTCCGGAAGAGACCGCTGCCGATGCCCAACATCGTGATCGTCGGAGACCGTGATTCTGGGAAGACGACGTTCCTCGCGCTCCTGTACGCGGCGCAGGTCAAATCAGGATCGGATCGGGCCGATGACTTTCGATTTCATGTCGCCTTCGAATCGATCGACGAGATCTCCGGCGTCTTCCAGCAGGTGATGTCGGGGAGCTTCCCGGATTCCGCCGCGAAGGAGGGCATTCGCGGGATCACGTTCCACCTCGGCTTCCGAAAGTCGGGGTTGGGGATCTTGTCACGATTTCGATCGCGAGGGTGGACGCCCGGTGCCCCCGCCTCGTTGCGCTTCGTCCTCCTCAGGAATCTCGAGGACGAAATGGATCGATTCCGAAAAGGAAGTTCCCTCACCAATGCGATGCTGCGAGACGTCCTCGATAGCGACGCGATTGCGATCCTGGTGGACGGCCGCAAGCTCGCCCTCCCGGACGAAGACCGGCAGCTCGGTACCGTGGGAAAGTACGACGGCGCTGTCGACGCGCTGTTGTCGGCCATGCAAGGTTCGCGCGGACGTGGTAGCCGGAGGTCGCTCCACCCGATCTTCGTGTTCACCAAGTTCGATTCCGTGGATCCGAAGGCCCTACACGCCGCCAACGTGGAAGGCGCGCCGCCCGAGGCCAAGAAGACCGGCCCTCGAACGGCCTACGCGGACGCGCTCCTGGATCACAACCTGCCGAACGCGGTGGCGCGGGTCCGCGCGCGGGGGAATCGCGGAGCGACGTTCACGACGCCCTCGTATTTTTTCAGCTGGGTGCGGACGGATGCGGCGACACCGGGCCGCCGGGAGCGGATTCGGCTTCGGCGCAGCGAGGGCGGCGGTTGGGAGCCGGATTATTCCAAGGACGAGTACCTCGCCTTGCTCGAATGTTTCTGGGAGATTGCGAGGAACGCTAGGGAGTGAATTCGCCGCCTCGCCGCGCTCGGGTTGTCGCGACGATGATAACGTTGGGATTAGGATTAAGTACGGTCGGGGGGTCATCCCGCCGTCATGCCCTGCGCACTACTCGGGGACCGCGCTTCCGGTAAGACGACGTTCTTGGGACTCCTGTATTCGGCCCAGGTCAAGTACGGTACCGGCGTCCAAGACGACTTCCGTTTCCACGCGCCAATCCAATCCCTGAATCTCATGTCGGCGGTCTACGAAGGCATGAAAGACGGACGCTTCCCCAGCGCCACCCTGAAGGAGGAAATCACGGAGCTCGGTTTCGTCTTCGGTTATCTCCGGAAGGTCGTCGGCAAGTTGCCCTACTACATCCGGCAGCAGAACTGGGTCCAGCCGTTCTCTACCCTCCGGTTCTCCGCGTACGACGTCTCCGGCGAAGACATCGAGGAGTTCATCGACACCGGGATCGCGTCGAGGCCGTTGATCCAGCAGCTCCTGAAGAGTGTCGTCGTCGTGGTCTTGGTCGACTGCAGCAAGATGACGACCGAGGTCGACACGGCCGCGTACAAGAAGATGCTCCGGTACGACAGCACGGTCGCGAAGTTGCTCGTCGCGTTTCAGACGTACAAGAAGCAGGAGTACGACCGGTTGAAGGATTCCGGCGTCAAGGCCGATGCCCCGAGGATCTACCCTGCGTTCGTGCTCGCCAAGTTCGACACCCTCAAGGACGACGTCCTCGCGCGACTAGGCCTGCACCGCGGATTCCCCGAGGGCAAGCGCCAGCGGAAGGAATACGCGGAGGCGCTGCTCCGGGTCTTCGTGCCGCAAACCCTCTCCCAGATCCGCGGCGGGAAGATCGCCGGCGTCAGCATGGACAAGTCCGCGTACTTCCTCAGCTGGGTGCGCACGGAGCAGCAGGAGGGCATGGAGCCGGTCGGGCAGCCGAAGATCGTCCGCACGGGATTCGCACCGGAAGGCGGCGGGGAACCGGACTTCGCGTACGACGAGTACGTGGAGTTCATCGAACACTTCCGAGACATCGCGCACAAGATCCCCGACGAAATCCTCGAGGCGGAGAAGTTCCAAGCTCAGGCTCTCGCTCGGTCGGCGTAAGCGGGCTTCACCATGGGAAGCGCAGATTCCGGTCAGGGCACGACAGACGGAGGCGTCGTGGAGTTCGACCACTGGATCTACGGGGCGCTCCCCGGGGTCGGCTACACCACGAGGGCCGTCTCGAAAGGCCTCGACGCGGGCCTGTACGACCCCTACCTGCGCGGACACTACACCCCGATCCGCGGCGCGATCGCCCAATCGACCGAGGACCCGATCGACCTGCACATGATGCACCCGGTGCGCGGCGGCCGAGAGATCCTGCTGTCCGGGATCACCCGAGGACCGCCCGACGAGGCGGGCAGGCCGACCTTCGCGAACCACACCGCCGTCGCACGGACCGACGTGCTCCGATCCGGTCGGATCAACCTGGACGCGGTCTATCGCGCGATGAACGAGTTCGATCGCCGGGACCCGCAGATCGCCGGCGAGATGGCCCTCCTCCAGGTGCCGCCCCGGTCCGAGGAGGAAAGTCGCATGCCGTTCGGAAGCGGCATCCACAAGCACCTCACGTTCCCCGCCATCGAGACCCTCGCGACCCGCATCATGACGGACCCGACCAGCCGGACGCTGCTGCTGTGCCGCAACACCACGCCGGAGGCGCGCAACACGACCCTGAACCTGATCTTCGAGCTCCTGGTATGGTCGTGCGGACTCCCGATCCCCACGGCGATCAGCGAGGCTCCGCGGGCTTCCGCGTTGAACTTCTTCAACCTGGTCATTGCACCGAGAGGCGTCCGGGCCGATTCGACGTGGGCGATCCTGGAGAGTGCGCTCGCTCAGCCGGTTTTGCCTCGAGTCCTCGATCACGACGACGTATACCAAGTGTTGACGGCGACGGTCCGTCAGTCCGCCGATTTGCTCTCGGCCCGATAGGTCCTCACGCCGCCGTCCGCACGTTCGCGCACGACGGTCCATCCGTGGCCGATGTTCCATTGGCCGTCCTTCGCGTGGCGGTCCGGATGCCCCTTGTCGGGATGATCGAGCTCCGCCTCGAGATAGTCTCCGTCCGTGTCGGCCTCGGGCACGAGGTTGCCGTCGGAGAGGAGCTGGCACAGCAGCGTCAGGCCGCTCGGTTTCCCTTTCCAGTGGACCGCCATGAACGCTTTGCGGCCCGAGGCGTCGGTGAGGAGGAGCTCCCTCAGGCCGAGGTACGATTCGCGATCGCGCGGATTCTCGCGGGGAGGCGCCTCGAGCCGCGCCTTCCGTTTCTCGAGGCCCTTCAGCACGACGAGCCAGTCCTTCTTCGTCATCTCCGTCCGCTCCCAGGGAGACGCGGGGATCGGCTCGGCCGTCGCGGCCTCCGCGGCCCTTGACTCCCTCGGGGGACCTCCACCCGCCTGCATGAGGTCGTACGTCGCAGCGTCGTCGGGGTTCTTGGGTGGGACCACGCGGATCGTCAACGCGCTCATCCCCGGATGGAAGCGGGGATCGAGGACGGTCAGGACGTTGACGGCGTCGTGAGTGAAGAGTTCGGCGAGGGTCATGCTGACCTCGGACGATCCGTTCCGTCGGGCGAGGTCGCTGAGCCGCTCGAGCGGGAGGAATGCGTCTCCGCGGCGCGCGGTCGCCGCCAGGTCGTCGAGGTACGCCTGCGCGACCTGTTGCGTGAGCCGCGGCCGTTTCGAACCGAGGGTGAAGGTGACCATCTTCGCCATCATCGCGGAGCCGCGAAAAATCCCCGCGACCCCGGCACGAAGGAAGGCGACAGCGCCACTCGCCTCGACGCACTGATTAATGAGGATCGTCAGCCGGACGGAGAGCTTTCGACTCAGCCGGCCGCCGGGGACTCGGGACTCGAAGAAGATCCCGCCCCACCGAAGCGGCATCGATCCGACCCAACTTGGATCCGAGGGACTGCGCTGATACCAGTCGAAGGTCTTCGCGCGCAAGATCGCGCTGACCAAGAGCGGGTCCTCGGTCTCGGCGCGGACCCGGGGCAACAGCGCTTCGGCCGTCCGGAGGAGTTCGCGCAGGACTCGCTTGTCGCCGTGGGTCTCCCCGACCAAGGCTGGAGCATCGATCGCGTTGATCGCCTCGATGTCGAACTTCTCCTCCGGGTTCATCTGAAGGAAGGCCACGAGCTCGCGGGGTTCCGGCCGGGAGGCGCCCGGAGGTTTGGAGGGAGGCCTCAAGGCGTCCCCGGGCTTCTTCGGTTTCTCCGACGCGGCCGAAACGGTGGCCGTCAGCATCGCTAATGCTACGAAAGGCACGCTGCTCCCCATACGATGGTTCACCCACGCGCACGGGGTTCGATAAATCCGTTGCTGGTAATTATCGGTCTTGATACGCGGCGTACCGATGAGCGATCGGGCGGAGGCCAACCATGGGCCCGGACACGACGCGCTGGTCTCCAAACGTTTACGACCTTGGGCCCGGTTCGGCGTGGTTGGATTCCGAGTGACGAACCGACGTGATAGGCCCTTCTTCACCCCCGCCCAAATCGCGGCGTTCCGGGTGAAGCGGCACCATCTGGATCGTCGGGCGCCCCGAGGCCGGCTCGCCGACGTCGTTGGCGACGTCTGCGGAGTGCAGGCGCAAGTCGCCAGCATGGCCCGGATCGCCCTCTGGGCTCGCATCCGCCCGCTGACGATCGACGACGTCCAGGGGGCGCTCGTGCAGCGGCGGACGATCGTCAAGACGTGGTCGCTGCGCGGCGCATTGCATCTTCATCCGTCGAGGGAACTCCCCGCCGTCCTCGGCGCTCTCATGCCGACGCGGCTGGCCTACCACCAACGATGGATCCGAGGCCTCGGCCTGAAAGAAGAGGAGACCACCGCGCTCGTGCTCAAGGCCCTCGAGGACGGACCGCTCACCCGAGATCAGCTCGCCGAATATCTGGCGAAGCGGCTCCCCGCGAAATGGGAAGAGTGGACCGACGGAGGGTGGGGACGGAAGACCGAGGGATCGAGTCTCTCGTGGCATCTCGTGAGGCCCGCGGTCGTCCGAGGCCTCGTGTGCTTTGGTCCGAATGCCGGACAGGAGATCACGTTCGCGAGAGTCGATCGATGGCTGCACGACCCGCCGTCGATGCCGACGGAGCAAGCGGAGGAGGCGCTCGTTCGACGGTACCTCCAATCGTTCGGCCCGGCGGATGCGCACGACCTCCGGATGTGGTCCGGGATCCACATGCGGCCCATTCGGGCGACGATGGAACGCCTCGGAGACGAGCTCGTCGAGGTGGACCGGGACGGCCGTCGCGGATTCCTGTTGGCGAAGGACCTCCCGGACCTGGGACGGGGGCGAGGCGATCACGAGACCGTGCGATTGCTCCCGAGTTTCGATCCCTTCCTGTTGGGCCATGACGAACGGAGCCATCTCGTCGACCGGGCCCACTACGCGCGCGTCTACAAGGATGCGGGTTGGCTTGCGCCCGTCGTCTTGGTGGACGGTCGCGTCGCCGGGGCATGGTCCTATCAGCGCACTCCTCGCAAGCTCGAACTCGACGTGAAGATGTTCAACTCCTTGAGCAAAGAGTTACGAACGAAAGTGGAGGAGGAAGCCCACGAACTCTCGCGATTCCTCGAGACTCCAGACGTGGCGCTTCGGTTCCTAAAGTGAGACCCCTCTCCCGGCGCGACGCGACTCGGTGGGATGCCGACGAGCGCCAGGTCACAAATTCCCGCGCACCTAACGCCAGGCATGGAAGACCATCCTGCATTGTTGGACTTGTGCCAGAAGCCGGTTCCCGGTCCTCCTCGCAGCGTGCGGGGCGAAGGCGAGCCTGTGGAACCGCGAAGGAAACGTGGAAATTCGCTCGACTCTCCGAAATCCCACGGTCCGCAACATTGCTTCTATGGCGGCCGGGTTCGGGCCACACCAGTTTGTGAAATCCCTGTGAAGTTCGTCGTTCGGATAAAACGCCATGGCCGGGCGCCGGTTCCACAAGAGGTCCACATGTGTCTCGAGAATTAGCCGTTCCTTGGTCACGCCAAATACTCGCTCCAAGGCAAGGAGCGGATGCCTCATGTGGTAAAGAACCCCGAGGAACAGGACGAGATCAAACGTACCGATCCGATCTGGCGACAGGTCAAGTACATCGATGTAGAGGGATTCGACCTTCGAGCCGAGAGTTCTCTTCGCAAACTCGAAGCCGGTTTTCGTCCCCCAGCCCCCGCCGCCCCATGAAAACGAGTCTGTGGCGAGCACACGAGCCGCTCCTCGTCGCTCAGCCTCGAACGAATAGAATCCATCCCAGGCCCCAATGTCGAGGACCGTCTTGCCCACAAGTCGAGCAGGCATGCCGAGCCTCTGGAGCGTCGTGACGTTGTCGGCGTTGCCCGGGGTAACGATTCCATTCCCAAGGTCTATGCTATGCCACCAATTGATGCGGCCGACTTCGCGTCGAAGGTCCTCGATCGACGTTGCCATTGTGAAACCGCATGGCACGAGTGACTAAGGGCTTTTCCGATGCCGCACCGGACCCGTTGGCGTCGAACTAGGTCGACGAGAGGCCACCTCATGGTGGGATGCTCCCGGCGGGGTGCCGCCTAGCGCTAGGTTGTTCTCCCGCAAGTTCTGCAAGCGCAGGCCAGGTCGCCGGCTGCACGAGGGAACGCCCATCGGCTTTTTTGCCTAAACGACGTTGCGTCGCATGTCCCACCATGGCCGATGCCAAGAGTATCACCTTCCGCCCTGCCGTGCCCTCGGACGCACAGGTCGTCGCCGCCATGGTGAACGGCGCCTATCGTGGCGACGCCACGGGCCGCGGCTGGACAAGCGAGGCGGATCTCATCGCCGGCCCGCGCATCGACGAGGTGGGGTTCCTTGCGCTCCTCGCTAAGGATGCGAGCGTTGTCCTCCTCGGGCTGCGCGATGGCGACATTGTCGGCTGCGTCCACCTCGAGGGCAGCGAGGACGGGGTGGCCTTCCTCGGCCTGCTCTCCGTCCGCGTTACCGAACAAGGCTCGGGGCTCGGGCGCGCGCTCGTCGCGGTGGCCGAGGACTACGCGCGGCGCGAACTTGGCGCGCGCGTCATCGCGATGTACGTCCTGACGGTGCGGCGCGAACTACTAGCTTGGTACGAGCGCCGCGGTTACCGGCGGACCGGCGACATCGTGCCTTTCCATTCCCCTCCGGGCCAACGATTCCTCCGGGGCCCGCTCGAGTTCGAGCGGCTTGAAAAGCGACTCGCTTGACCGTGAGATAGGCTCCAGCGCAGCGCTCTTGGGCCCGCAACATGCCCTCAGCGAACCTGTCATGCCGTGAAGCGCTGGCCTGCAAATTCGGTGGACCAAAGTCTTTTGGCCTGCAATTTCGGGGGCCAAAATGGATTTGGTTCCGAGATTCGCCTCGTCGCTCTTCGTCTCCGTCCGTCACTCCGTGCCGCTCGGCGCGCGTCTTTCCCCCTTTGCTGTGGAGGTCCGACAACGCTCTTTGACGCGGAAGAACGCCTTCTAAAACGCTCCGTAAGGCTCCTAGATGCCCTAGAATTGATTTGGACCACAAACGGATGTCTGAGACCAAGGGTTCGTACCGTTCCAGCACGGCTCCGGGGCAAGGCAAAGGTGTCGGGGAAGAGCCGCCGTTTCCTCGCCCTGTTACGAGGGGCCTGGGGCAATCCCACATTGTGGGTGGCAGCTACGTATATGTGGCTGCGCCGATCGGACCTGGGCTGTCTGAGAGAACGAACTGGGAAAGAAGGGGAGACAAGAAGCCTCTGCTACCGGAAAATCGACTTCGTATTAGGATGCTCCCGGCGGGATTCGAACCCGCGTCTGAGGCTCGAAAGGCCCCGATCCTTGACCGGACTAGACTACGGGAGCGGAAAGCCGGGTTAGCCCCGTGGGCCATAAATGCTTTTGGAGCCACGAGGTTCGAAGAAAACCGGAAACTACTTGCGCGAACCTCGCTTCGACATCGTGATGCGCCGCTCGAAGCCGACGGCGACGGAACTGTCATTCTTCATCTGTGGATTCCTGATCATCGTCGTCGGATGGCTTGCAGACCTGCTCGGCATTTTCGAGTTCGGGGCAACGGTGGGAGAGCACGGCGGCGGGAGCTCGTTCCAGCTGCGGTTGTTCCTCACGATGTTCGGGGTCGCCTTCTCGACGATCGGCGTGGGCTACGAGAACTTCCCGGAGATCCTCACGGATGGAGAGATGGCGAAGAGATACCTCGTCGCATTCCTGTTCCTCGCGGACGGATCGCTCCATCTGTACGCGTTCAACGACCACCTCGGCGACGCGTTCCCCGCCGCGTTCTTCGCGGTCTTCGCGAGCCTCCAGCTCGCCGCGGCCTTCATCACCCCGTACAGCCACCGCCGGCTCGACGCGGCGTGGCTCGCGATCACGGCCTTCCTGATCGCCGCCTACGTGGTCACGCGCACAGTGTCCGTCTGGCCCATCGGCGTCGTCGAGAACGTCGACCCGCTTGGCGTCGTCTCGAAGTTCGTCGAGGTCGTGACCGTCCTCGCGCTCGTCTCCCTCTGGCAGGCGGAACGCGCATCCCGCCGGAATGCGCCCGGCGCCGCCTCGGCGGCTGGCCGCTGAGCCGTCACACCTCGCCGGCGACTTCCTTCGCGAGCACCTTGTACTCCTGCTCCTTCATCGCCGCCGGGTTCGCGGAGATCAACAGGTACGAGTCGTTCAGCACGATCTTCTCGTTCACCTTCTGAAGGAAGCGCATGATCGACGCGAAGCCGTTCTGGGAGATCATGTACTCGAGGCCCTCGAGGAGGACCGCCGCGTTCCCGCCGTCCGCGGCGAAGTCCGAAATCGCGGACGCGATGTCGACGAGCGCGCTCGGCTCCGCGACCGCCATGTCCCTCGCCTTCTGTCCGGGGGACTTCGAGAGCCAGATGAACCCGGCCTCCCGGATGCGGTAGCGGGTGCGGAGGTCGTCCGGGTGGACGCGGGTGATGCAGAGGCCGCGCGCCTTCCCCTGGAGGAGTTCCGCGAACAGCTCGAAGATCCGATCGGCCTTCGGCTCGCGCACGAGGTACGCGCCACGACGGCCGAGGTCCTTCCACGTGGGCATCTCGCCGCCACCCACGACTGGGATACCCTCCTGCTCGAGGAGCCGGGCCTCCATCGCCTCGACGTCGCGATAGAGGACCGCCACCTTTGACTTCGCCATGACCATGAGTTCCGTCGAAGAGTATCCGCGCGTCGTCAGCGAGCCGATCTCCCGCCACGCGGCCTTCAGGCCTTCCTCGAACCCCTTCAGAAAGGCCTTGCGCCGCTCGTCGTCGCCCATCCCTGTGACCCCGATAAGGCACCCCCCGACGTATAGAGATTTCGCGACAGACTGAGCTGTTCGGATTATCGTGATCGGCGCCGTCGGGCGTCCTTGCGTTCGACTCGAACGCCCCGACGCTCGGCCTCGCGGGCCACCCTGAGTGCGAACTCGGCCACGTCAAAGTCCGACAGCCGATAAGACGAGCCGTCGAAGTCAACATGATCGCGGAAGCGCCGCCCCTTAATCTCCAAGAATGCACCTACGCGACTCGAATAGCCACCCATGGGAATGACGCGGGTTCCGAAGCGAACTTTGACGATCTCCTGCCAGCGGATTGCCTTCCGGATACGCGAGCCCCTTCGGAGACGGATCCCCCCTGAGTCCATGAGGAGCTCGGTCTCCGGCCGATAGTACATCACCCCAGCCAAGCCGCCGGCGACGAAGATCCCTAAGACCGCAGCAACCCAAAGGTCGCTGTTGCCCTGGTAGATCCCGATCAGGTTGACAGCCTCGAAGAAACCGAATACCGCCACGCAGGCTACGCAGACGTAGAATGCGTACCCTCTCGGAGCGAGGAGGCGGTACACGTCGCCCGCGCTGTCTTCAGTTTCCCTGTACGTCGCTCAGGAATAGTTGTCAAACCCGATAAAACTGAGTCGCGACGGGTCGCGAGGAGACGAGCAGGCATTCGCATGTTCGGATCCAGATCGGCTGAGCAGGGGGGAACCCCGCGCCAACGAGGCGAGTGGAGGTGAATCCGATTGTCTCGATGGCCCCGTCCGGGCATTGTCAGCCGATGTACCCGAGGTCCTCGCGCTTGTCCGGCGTCTCGGGCGCCGCCTCGATGTCTTTCAGCTTGGACGTAATCTGGTCGATCTGCTTCGCCTTGTTCTCCAGCTCGTTGAAGGAGATCTCGATGCCCAAGTACTTCGTGAGTACATCGAGCACGGCCTGCGCGGACTTCGGGTCGACGAAGTACCCGGACGTCTCGCCCATCAGGCACACCGCCTGCATGTCGTACAGCCGCCCGAGGCCCAGGAGCAGTCCGCTCGCGCCGACGATCCCCGCGCCGGGCTCGCCGCGCGAGAAGACGACGCCGTACTTCTCCATCTCCTTCACGAGGTCGCCGCCCGTCGCGGCGCCGAGGACGCGCGGCTTCGTCACCATGCGGCCCATGCCGTACCCGCCGAGCGTGAACACGCGCCGCACGCCGAGTTTCTTCAGCTCCTGCAAGATGAAGTCGCTGAGCTCGTACTGGCCCTCCGGCGTCAGGCCCTGGTAGTCGCCCGTGAGCAGGACGAGGTCCTTGCCGCCGTTCCTCTTGACGTAATGCATCTCGTTGTTCACGAGCTTGACCTGGCCGTCCTCCTGCACGAGGACCTGCGGGGGGAAGTACTTCGAGAAGATCTCCGCGAACTTGACCGCCTTCAGCTCGTCCTTCAGATGCTCCGCGGCGAGCTTGCCGACGTTCCCGATCCCCGGGAGGCCCTCGATGAAGATCGGGTCGTCCAGCTTCGGGTGGTCGGTGTAGCGGATCACGATGTTCTCCATGGTGTCTCATCTCTCCAATTCATGGGCCCGCTTAAGTTTGCGCCTGTACACGCCATAGCGGTCCTCCGGGGAGTATCGCGGCGGCATCGGATTCCCGGCGGCATGGCCGCAAGCGGGGCATACCTCCTTCAACGTGTACCGACCGCAGGCCCCGCACTTCTTCATCACGGACCGCATCGCGACTCAATCCTTCCGGTGGAACTTCGCCTCGCCGCCTTTCGCGGTCAGGGCCTTGATCACGCGGGCCGCGGCCTTCTGGATCTCCTCTTCCGCGGTCTTGTAATCCGGCGCCCGCACGACGAGCCGGTACCGGGGCGCGCCAATGTACTGCACCTTCACGCTCACGCCGTCGTTCTCGATGGCCGCCTTCGTGAGCGCCTCGCGGATGTGGACCGCGCCGTCCGGACAGAAGTCGGTCGCCTCGACGTAGCCGTCGATCGAGACGTGAGGCGGGATGATGTTCTCCCGCGCGACCTCGACGAACGTCGTGACCCAGGGTCCCTTGAAGCCCTCGTCCTCGAGCGCCTTCTCCTCCATGACGCTCTCTTCGAATGCCCGGTAGAGCGTGCCGAACGAATCGAGGAGGTCGTACCCAAAGTCCTCCCAGCACTCCGCGGGCGTCTTGCCGAGCCGCGTCGCGACGATGGACAGGAGGTTCTCCGCCTTCTGCTCGTTCTTCCACTCTTGGATCTTCTCGCGCCGTTGATGTTCGTTGACCGCCTTCAGGGAGAGGTCGATGTGGCCCTTGTCCTGGTCCACCTTGAGGACCTTGCAGACGACGCGCGCGCCCTCGCGGACGTAATCGCGGATGTACTTGATCCACCCGGACGACACCTCCGCGATGTGGATGAAGCCCTCCTTGCTCTCGTACTCGTCGAGCGTGACGAACGCCCCGAAGTTCTTGACGTTGGACACGGTGCACACGACGAGTTCGCCCTCGTCGGGCCAGTCGTAGCCGCGCCCCGCGGCCTTCGCCGCCTTCGCTTCCGCCATTACTCGAGGACCCCCAGGATCTCGCCTCGGATCGCGGCCTTCCCGCCGGTCGGCTTCGCGACCGTGGCGCCGCACACCTGGCACAGGACCACGCTCGCCGCCCGGTCGAAGACGACCTGCTCGTTGCCGCAATCCTCGCACTTGACCCGGAGGAACCGGCTCGTGGGCTTCGGAATCACTTGTGCACCTCCACGAGCTCGAACTTCTTCGCGCGGATGCCGGGCCGCTGGTGGGCCTTCTTGCACTCCCGGCAGCGGAACCGCAGATGGATCCGTTTCGTGGGCTTCTCGCGACCTTCGGGCTTCGGTCGGGGGAAGCCGCCGTACCCCGCCGTCACGCGTCGGAACCGGCGCTGGCCGGCGCGGAGCTCCGAACGCGGGCGGTTCTTCACCCGTTCGACCTCCAGCTCCGTGTGCTTGTTGCAGAAGGGGCAGTAACCGCGGATACGCTGGGGCATCTTCATGGAGGGCGACCGAGCATCGATACAGAGGGGAAGTGGTATTTGAGTCTTGCTGGGTCCGCCTCGGAGAAACTCGTGTCCGCGGACCTCACCCGCAATCGCCGCGATCGCGTCTTCGGCGCGGCCGAATTCCGCCGTCCGCGGGGAGGTTCGACGGTTGAATCGCAACAAATATATATTGCTAAATTAATAAATGGGGGGGAGATACAATGAGCCGGGAAGTCCGCCTCAGCCGGAGGGACGAGACCCTGGTGGACCTGCTCATCGAGACGGGCCTCTCGCGGAACATCGCGAAGACGCTCGTGTTCCTCTCGAAGCGAGACGAGACGACATCGGTCGAGATCGAGAAGGCCACCGGGCTGCGGCAACCGGAGGTCAGCATCGCGATGCAGGAACTCCGCCGTCGGAAATGGGTCGACAAGCGGGACATCAAGAAGGAGGGCAAGGGCCGCCCCGTGCACTCGTACCGGCTCAGCGTCTCCTGGCCCGAGATCCTCGCGCAGATCGACCGCGAGGAGCAGGCGAAGATCGACCGCATCGAAGCGAACCGCAAGAAGCTCAGGACGTTCGCGTAGGCCGCAAGGTCCGCACGCCCTCGTCCGATGCGACGAGGACCGCGTCTGCCATCCCGAGGAACAACCCGTGCCCGACGACGCCCGGGATCGCGGCGATCCGCGCCGCGAGTTTCGAAGGCACCTTGATCGGCCCGAACCGCGCGTCGAGGAGGTTGTTGCCGTTGTCGGTCCGCACGGTCTCCGAGTCGCGCCGGCGCAGCT
>WNGD01001481.1_pt1 | contig 30457 bp, 27 predicted proteins | sample 5400671 | NCBI WGS metagenome assembly WNGD01 (sample SAMN13153369, study PRJNA577476) | soil metagenome | isolation source: 40 cm soil or saprolite under grassland replicate 2 | place: USA:California | collected 2016-06-15
GCCGACGTCGGCATCAATATGAGGATCCGCGTGACCGAGTTCGCAACATCGCTCAAGCAAGCCGAGGCCGGCGAGTATCAGGCCTTTCTCCTCGGCTGGAGCGGCCGCACTGATCCCGACGGCAACGTTTATGCCTTCTACAAATGCAAGGCGCCGTTGGATTATCCCGGCTATTGCAACCCCGAAGTCGATAATCTGCTCGACCAATCGCGCATTCCCTCCGACATGGCGCAGCGTAAGGCGATCTATGAAAAGCTGGCCAAGATCATTCTAGAAGATGCGCCGATTCTCTACCTCTATCACCCGCGCATGCTGATCGCTCACACGACGCGGCTTGAGGGTTATCGGCAGATGGCTGACGGTCTCGTGCGCGTGGTCGGATTGAAGCTGAAATAAGCTCCCGCGCCAGGCGTGCAAACGCCATGCTGACGTTCCTCGGCAAACGGCTGTTGCAGCTCATCCCGACGTTGTTCTTCGTGTCGGTGATCATCTTTTCGCTGCAACAGCTGCTACCGGGCGACCCCGCGCTGGTCATGGCGGGGGAAGAGCGCGATCCCGAGGTGATCGAGCAGATTCGCCGGCAGTATCATCTCGATCAGCCGCTGCCAGTCCAATACGTCTATTGGGTCAAGGGCGTGCTGTCCGGCGACCTCGGCGAATCGATGCGGATCAAGCAGCCGGTTCTTTCGCTCATTCGTGAAAAGCTCCCTGTGACGATTCAACTCGCATCATTGGCCATCATCATCGCGCTCGTCATCGGCGTCGGTGCGGGCATCGTCTCTGCGGTGAAGAAGGATAGCATCTGGGACTATGTGGCGAACGGCTTCGCGTTATGGGGGATCTCAACGCCGAATTTCTGGCTCGGCATCATGCTGATCTTTCTGTTTTCGGTGAAGCTAGGTTGGCTGCCAGCCTCGGGCTATGTGCCGCTCTTGGAGGACTGGCGCGTAAGCTTCGCCTCGATGATCATGCCCGCTTTCGTGCTCGGCAACGCGATTGCCGCGATCCTGATGCGGCACACGCGCAGCGCCATGCTGCAGGTGCTGGAAAGCGACTATGTCCGCACCGCGCGTGCCAAGGGGCTGCTCGAGCGGAGCGTCATTCTCAAGCACGCAATGCGCAACGCGCTGACGCCGGTCATTACCCTCGGTGCGCTCGAATTCGGCACCTTGCTTTCGGGTGCCGTGCTGACCGAGCAGATTTTCACCATTCCAGGATTTGGCAAGCTGATCGTCGACGCGGTGTTCAATCGCGATTATGCGGTGGTTCAGGGAGTGGTGTTGGTAACGGCAACGACCTATATCGCCCTAAATCTTCTGGCGGATATGGCCTACATCCTGGTCAATCCGCGACTGCGCGATTGAGCGATGGGTGAAGGGGCGCTCATAACCGGGCTTGGCGGCGCGACCGAAGACGTGGCTCTCGAGTCGCCTGCGGCACGCGCGACGCGTCGATTGCTACGCCGCAAGGGAGCAGCGTTCGGACTCTTCGTCATCGCGCTTTTTGTCGCGCTGGCGTTGCTTGCGCCGTTGATCTCGCCCTACGATCCGAACCTGCAGACTTGGAGTGCCGTGCGGAAGGCGCCGTCGGCGCTGCATTGGTTCGGCACCGACGATGTCGGACGGGACGTGCTCGCGCGCGTGATCTATGGTGCGCGCGCCTCGCTGCTGGCGGGTGTCATCTCGGTCGCGATCGCGCTTTTGGTCGGCGTGCCGATAGGCATAATCTGCGGCTATGTGGGCGGCTTCGTCGATGCGTTGTTCGGCCGCATCACCGATGCCGTTCTGGCGTGCCCGTTTCTCATTCTTGCCATTGCGCTCGCCGCCTTCCTGGGGCCCAGCCTCAGCAATGCGATGATCGCAATCGGCATTACGACGACGCCAATATTCATACGGCTGACGCGCGCCCAGGTGATGGCCGTGAAGGTCGAGGACTATGTCGAGGCTGCGCGTGCGGTCGGCAACCCGCATTGGCGAATCGCGCTCGTTCATATCCTGCCGAATGTCCTGCCCGCGTTGCTGGTGCAGGCGACGCTGTCGATCGCCGCCGCCATCATCGCCGAAGCGTCGCTGTCTTTTCTGGGCCTTGGTCAACAGCCTCCCGCGCCTTCGTGGGGCAGCATGCTCAACTCCGCCCAGCGTTTCCTCGTCAATGCGCCCTGGATGGCGGTTTGGCCGGGGCTGGCAATTTTTCTTGCTGTTCTTGGCTTCAACTTGGTCGGCGACGGCCTGCGCGACGCGCTCGATCCGCGCTCGCGTTGATCGTGCCGCCTCGCAGCGGGGCGTTTTACGCAGCCAGGGTCAAAGGTGGAAAGGCTCAGAAGGAGCAAATGTTTTCCGGTTTGCCCCCGAAGGCGGGCAAATAGCAGACGTCTCGGTACGTCCGCTTCGTGGCACTAACGGACCTTAGTTGCCCTTAAATCCAAACATCATTCTCGGCCGTGCGCTCGCCGCCCGCATGGCCGGTATTGAGTACGCCGCGCGGCTCGATCAGCAACAGCTTGACCTCGTGTTCGGCGTAAGGCTTGTGCTCTACACCCTTCGGGACAACGAACATCTCGCCCGCCGACAACCGGACCGCCCCATCGCGAAAATCGATCCTCAGAACGCCCTCTAGGACGATGAAGGTCTCATCCGTATGCTTGTGATCGTGCCAAATAAAGTCGCCCTGCAGCCTCACGAGCTTGAACTGGTAGTCGTTCATTTCGGCTACGACCTTCGGCTGCCATTGCTCGTGGAATAACCCGAACTTCTTGCCGAAATTGATCGCGTCGTAGGTCATGTGGCCTCGCTGTCGATAGTCGTGCAACCATACCAATTTCCAATGACCGTCTGCATTCACGTCGATGTCCCGATGTCCGCGTTAGGTCCGCTTATCCTCGAAGAGCGGCGCCAAAGCGGACATCGGGAAAAATCCGGTCAGGTTGCCCTCCGGCCGCGTCAGGCCCGCAATGAAGCCGCCTCCGATTGGAACTCCGTCTTGCCAGTCCCGGCGAAAACGTCGAGCGCCGCGTTCACGGCAGCCCCGTCCTCGAACGGGTAGCCCATCTGCCGGATGACGGTTTCGAAGGCTCCGAGCGCGGCGACCACGTCGGCCTCGGAGATGGCCCCCATCGTCCCCCAACGCCACATCTTCCCGGCCATCTTGCCCTGTCCGGAGATCACGACGCCATGCTCATCGCGCAGCTTCGTCAACACCGTCTTGTTGTCGAGCCCGTGTGGCGTCACAATGCCGGTGACGGTGACCGAATGCACGCCGTCGCGTGAGAAGATCTGCATCCCAAGCGCCTTGATGGCTTGATGAAGCGCGTCGGTGTAGCGTGCGTGACGCGCCCAGACGTTCCGGGGCCCTTCCCTTTCGTAAAGGTCGATCGCGACGTCGAGTGCAAAAGCAACCGAAACCGGCGGCGTCCAGGGCGGCTCGCCCTTGTCGAAAAACTCCTTGTGCTTCTGTAAATCGAAGTAGAAGCGCGGCGCCTTGTTCGCCTTTATCTTCTTCCATGCGCGCGGGCTCACCGCGACCAGCGCGAGGCCGGGAGGACACGCGAGCGCCTTTTGCGACGCAGCGCAGACGATGTCGAGCTTCCACTCGTCCATCTTGAATTCGCTCGCGCCCAACCCGCTCACCGAGTCGACGACGACGTACGCCGGGTGATTCCCGATCGCACGCGACATCGCGCCCAGATCGATCTGGACGGCGGTGGAGGTCTCGTTGTGGGTCAACAGGATGCCGGTGATCTTGTTTTCGCGGTCGGCGCGCAGCCGCGCGGCCAACGCTTCAGGGTCAACCCCGGCGCCCCATGGCGTCTCGAGCACCTCGACCGTGCAGCCCCACATCTTCGCGATCGTGGCGATCCGCTCGCCAAAAACGCCGGTCGGGCACGCGAGGAGAGTGTCACCCGAGCCGAACATGTTGGTTACCGCCGCTTCGAGGCTGCCCGTCCCCGATGCGCCCAACAACAATACATCGCCTGTCGTTGCGAAGATCGATTGCATGCGTTCGGCGATGCTGTGGAGCAGGCGCGCGTACTCGGGGCCGCGATGATTGATGAGCGGCTTCGCCATCGCGGCCAGCACTGGCTCGGAAACGGCCACGGGTCCAGGGATGAACAGCAGGCTCTTTTGCATAGGAAGAAATTTCTAGCGGTAAAGGCGTCGGTGTCGGTGCTGCGACCCAAACGATAGCACATCGCGGTGCCGTCAGTAGACCGCTGCTCTATGGGATTTCGCTCCCGCCACCGCGGCTTCACGTCTCCGCCTTGGGCCAAAAGCGGAAAGGCTCAAAACAAGCGCGTCAGGGCGTCAAAGCGGACCCCGCGAGCTCCAGCATCCTACACGGCCGTGTTCCCGATCGACCTCGCCGTGCGTGGACGGCTTTGGCGCGCGCAGTCTGGGTAGCGCGCTCAGCGCGCGTTTCCGAAAGTCGGTTTTCCAGGAGATTTAGGCCCACCGCCCGCCTTCCTGTGGGTCATTATGACTTCCATATAATGTTCCCCCTTTGACTGCATGCTGGGACAGGCTGCTAGGCTTATTCACCTTCCTTCCTGCCCAAGCTTCGGATGCGAGCGGACCGGGCGCGACGAAGGTGACGAATGTGAGAAAGACAATAACTTTGGCCATTGAAGCTGCCTGTGCGTACGTGGCCGGCATTGAAGTTCAAATCCAGATGAGCGGCAGCTTGGCTGCGTTCAACGTGACCGCATCGCTCCTCCAGTTTTTGCAGTTGAGGCGGGCGTCGATGCTGGCTTCGCGCGAACGCTTGAGATTGTGGCCTCCTGGAGCTTTATCTGAAGATACTGCTGCTTGCTCTTTGAAGTTTTCGCATCGGCGGACGTAGCGACCGCGGCCATCGCAAGGATCAAAAGCACCACCGCATATAAGACCGAAAAGTTTTTCATGGCACTCTCCCGACACAAATCAGACCGGTCAATGATCGAACGGTATGGGCCCATGTCCCATGTGGTTTTCTGTCACACTCAAAATGTTTGGAATCGCTGGCTGATGTCCGCTTCTTGCCAATGGGCGACATCAGTTCTTCCGCGCGCAAACAAACGGTGTAACATTATCCTCAAGCTGTCAGCGCGACATACCGACGCCGTCCTGAGGGGCATGCCGTCGGCAGGGCGATGAAACTTCCTCGTAGACAATTTCTGCATCTGGCCGCGGGTGCGGCTGCGCTGCCGGCAGTCTCACGAATCGCGCGCGCGCAAGCGCAGGACTTTCCCGCCAGGCCGGTCCGGATCATCACCCATTCGGCGCCGGGCGGCTCCCCGGACGCGCTGTTGCGGATTGTCGCCGACCGCCTGTCGCAGATGTGGGGGCGGCAGGTCCTCGCGCTCAACCATCCGGGTGCCGGCGGCGCCGTGGCCGCGCGCACCGCCGCTGCCGCCGCGCCCGACGGCTATACGCTCTACATGCCCGCCTCGTCCGCCTTCGTGACGCTGCCGGGGCTGCAAGCCAACCTGCCGCTCGAAGTGCCGCGCGATTTTGTCCCGGTGGGCTTCGTCGGCGAGCAGCCGTTTTTCCTGTCGGTGACGTCCTCGCTCGGCGTGACGACGCTGCCGGAATTCATCGCGTTCGCGAAATCACGGCCGGGCGAAATCTCGTACGCCGCAACCGGACGCGGGACGCTGTCCCACCTGGTCGGCCAAGCGCTACAACAACAAGCAGACATCAAGCTGCTCATGGTTCCTTATCTCGGCGGCACCGCGCAAGCGCTCAACGATGTGATCGCCGGGCGCGTGCCGATGGTCATCGACGGTTATCCGCCACTCGCGGGCGCGTTGCAGGCCGGAGCCATCAAGGCGCTCGCCGTCGGCTCGACGGCGCGCCTGTCCGACTTTCCGGATCTGCCCACCGCCGCGGAAACGCTTCCCGGCTTCAACGCCCGCGGCTGGCTCGCGCTGGTCGCGCCGGTCGGGACGCCCGACGCCATCGTGCGCAAGCTGAGCGACGATTTGAGCGCGGCGGTCACCGATCCCGCGACCAAGACCAAGCTCGAAACGACCGGCAACTATCCGCATCCGATGACGCCGACCGAACTCCTGTCCTTCATCCACGCCGAGCAGCAGATGTGGAAACCTGTGCTGGAGCAGATCGCGCGCAATCCGTAGTGCGGCTCACTCGTCGTAGACCAAATCGCCGAACCGCACCCAGCGCTTGCCGTCAAACCGCATCAGCTGCAGCTGCTGGACCGGATAATAGTCGGTCGGACTGGTGCTGACTTTGATGCCGGGCAGCAGCATCGGCAGCTCGAGGTCGCGCAGGTTCGTCGCCTGGCGCATGATATTCTCGCGCGAGAGATCGTTGCCCGCCTGTTTGAGCACCTGCACCATGGTGGCCGCAGAGTTGTAGCCGTAAACAAAGCTCGGCCGGCGCACATCCTCACCCGGCAGATACTTGCTCATCCAGGCGCGCCAATCTTTCATCCCCGGGTCATTCTCAAAGGCAGGATCAAGCGGGTCCTTGATCCAGGTCGAGGACAACAAACCGATGCTGCTCTCGAGCCCGGCCGACTGGAGCACAAGGGGTACCGAGACTGAGATACTGTTCATGAAAAAAATCGGCTTCCAGCCGAGATCGCGGACCTTACGGATCGCCTGCACGGCGAACGGCGGGAGGGTGACGGCGATCAGCGCATTGCAGCCGGTCGCCTTGAGTTCGACGATCTGCCGGTCGATCGAGGCATCCGTGAACTCGTAGGTCGCTTCCCTGACGGTCGCAGCGTATTTGTCGCCCAGCACGTCGCGCATGCCGGCCGTATAGTCGCGACCGAAGTCATTGTCCTCATAGAGGATACAGATTTTTGGATTTGGATCCTGCCGGAGAATATGTCGGGTATAAAGGCGCGCTCCCAGTCGGTAGCTCGGGGCGAGGCCGCCGATCGAGTAGGGGGTCTCCTTGTAATTGCCCCAGCGGTAGGCGCCGCTCGCGATGAACAGCTGCGGAATTTTTCGCTCGTTGAGATATTTTGCGACCGAGACCTGAGTGGGCGTCCCAATCGAACCGAAAGTAAAGGCGACGTGGTCCACTTCGATCAGCTTGCGCGTCTCGTTGCCGGTTCGCCACAGCAGGAAGCCGTCGTCGACACTGATCAGGTTGATCTTGCGACCATTGACGCCGCCCTGATCGTTGATCATTTGCATGTAGGCCTTCTCGGCCAAACCGATAGACGAGAGCCAGGCGCCCGGACCGGTATAAGGCATGGTCTGGCCGATCTTGATCTCGCTGTCGGTCACCCCCGGCGCGTTCTCCGCGGCCGCCGGCATCGCCATGGCGCCGCTGAGGAGCAATGAGCCGAACAAAATCCGAAGCACTGCGCGCCCCCTTTCGCCTTCGATATGGCGGATTGCCTTCAGGCCCTGGCGGAACGTCCGCGGCCGCTCGCAGACCGCCGGCTGCCGCGCGCTCGCCGCCAGCGGCCAAGCCGCCGCGCCGCCGACAAGGCTGATGAAATCCCGTCGCTTCATTCGATCACCTCGTCGGCAAAGTGGCGGACGCGTGCGGAAGGGGCGCTGTCCCAACGACTCAGGCGTCCCTCTCACATTTGCGCATGAAACTGTTCTTAGCGGCGCCGTAGAGTTTCTTGCCCTCCGCGCTCACCGCCTTTGGCGCGCATGCCTCCCGTTTACATTTTTTCACGAAGCTGTTGAGAGCGGCGCCGGCCAGTGGCTTGCCATTCTTGTCGATTGCTTTGCTTGCGCACGTTTCTTGCGCCATTGCCGGGCCGATCGCCAAGGCCGCAATCATGGCAGCGAAGACAATTCCCTTCATGGGACTTCCTCCCGTTGGTCAACCCGTCGTCTATAGCAAAAATTGCGGCTCCCAACAGCAGCAATACGTCGCCCGACAGCGCCGAAGCCTCCGCTTCAGGTCCAATTGCTTCCGTGCCTCGGCCCCGCAGGGAATCGACGCGGAGTGCCGGACGCGCAGATCAGCACGCGCGTGCACGCTAAACAGCCATTTGCCGCCGACTACCAATTCGGCGGCCGCTTTTCGATGAACGCCCGCACTCCTTCCTGAGCGTCGGTGGTCGCGGCAACGTCGCAGAAATTCTCCACCGCCTCGCCAATGCCGCGCCGGTAATCGAGATCGTTGATACGCACGAAAGCAGCGCGTCCCAGCCGCATGGTTGATCGCGACTTCGTCGCAAAAACACGCGCCATTGCCCGTGCTTCGTCCCGCACCCGCTCGTCCGGCACGATCCGGCTGACGAGGCCGAGGGAAAGGGCTTCTTCGGCGCCAAAGGCGCGGCCGCTGAACAGCAGCTCGAAGGCGCGATGACGGCCGACAATGCGCGGCAGATGCACAAAATGAATTGCCGGAACGAGGCCGAGATCGATTTCGGGATAGCCAAATGTCGCGCTTTCCCCGGCAAGGAGCACGTCGCAGGAAATGGCCAGCGTCATGCCGCCACCCCGCGCAGAACCGCCGACGGCGGCGATCGACGGCTTGCCGAGATTGTATTGTACGTCGGCCAACTCCACGTAGAGCTTGTCCAGCAATCGTCGCACGTCGGTTGCCGGCCTGCCGAGCATCAGACGCAAGTCCAACCCCGCGCTGAATCGACGCGGCAGCGCGCTCGTCAGCACGACGGCGCGAACGTTCTCGTCGGCCGCGGCCCGCCGCAACGCCGCTATGAGTTGCTCGAGCAACGAAAGGCTCAACGCATTCACTGGCGCTCGCGCGAGGCTGATCTCCGCGATCTGGTCGGAAACGTCGTAGCGCAAGCCTTCATCCGTCATTACTGCCGACCTCCTAGGGCGGGAGCCCGCCAATGAACTGGCTGCTCGGGAAGGCTCAGAACGAGCACATGTTGTCCTCTCTGCTCCCCGAAAGCGGACCTGCGATCTGCGCGGTTAGTAAGCACACAGCCTAGATTTGCGGAACACTTGCTCACGCCGCTGATTTCAAGCCGGCCATGATGCTCTGCACGTCGGGCCAGTGTTCCGCGCCGCGGCGAGTCATGAGTTCGATGTAGCTCGGGTTTTCCCACGTCTTGATGCCCGATTCGAAACTTGGCCGCGCCTTGCAGCGAGCATACCACTCGGCCACGCGATTACGATCGCCGACCATGCCGAAAATGTTCAGGTGCTCGAGCCGAGCCAAATAGGGTGTAAAGGCAACATCCGCCAGGGTGTATTCCTCACAGCCGAGCCAGCGATGCTCCGTGAGCGCTTCCTCCATCTCATCCAGGAGCTGCAGCATGCGCTGCACGGCTATCATGAAATGTTGCGAGCGGGTGCCGTTCTCAATCACCTCACGCCGGCGCTCGCGTTTGAAGACGTTTGGAATTCGTTCGAGCATTGCTTTTCCGAGCTCGGCGCGCTCGAGATATTGATGACGGAAGGCGATCCCGAAACTGAGGATCGCCGCGCCGCCATCATGGACATCTTCATCCAGTTGCTTGATCCAAAGGCGCATCTTCGACCTGGCATACGGATCACTCGGCCGCAGCCGCGGCTGTGGAAAGACGTCCTCAAGATACTCGAGAATGACATTGGACTCCGTAACAACGTGTCCATCGTGAACGAGCGTCGGCACCACGGCGCGGCGGTTAAGCTTGAGATACCACGGCTGCTGATGCTCCGCCGCCCGCAGCACCAGGTGCTTGTCCTCCCAGGCGAGTCCTTTCTCGGCGAGACAGATCCTCACCTTTTGCGCGCACAGCGACATGTCATTGTGGTAAAGCGTCAGCATTCGAAGCTCCTTCCGAATTTATCGATCTCTCGTGCGGACGCTTGTTGAGCGGCGTAGCTTGCCGCTGAACAAATGCGCATCACGCCGATGCTTGCTCATTCTGCAGTTCCTCAACGCTTGGGCCAGCCCGTGAATTCGAGGATGTACAGCCCGCCGTTGTAGTCGGTGCTGTAGATCAGGCCGCCGGCATCGACGAAAACGTCGGCGGATTGGATCACCTGCGCGCGATTTGGCCGGTGGTCCATCATGCGCGCGGGCGCGGGCGGCACCAGCGCGCCAACTTCGTTGGGCCGGTATTGGTCGCGGATGTCGAACACGCGCACTCCTGCGTTCTGATAGGTCGCAAAGATCAATTCCGAGCTTACGAAACTGCCCGGCCGGTTCTCGTGGATATTGTGCGGGCCGAAGTGGCCGCCCTTATGCACGTAGTCGGCTTCCGCCGGCGTCGGGAAAGTGGAAATGCTCACGGAATTTCCCTTCACCCGGTTGTCGAAGACCCAGATGAGCTTGAGGCCATCCTCCTGATGATCCAGCACGGCTTCATCGAGCACGACAAGGAGATCGCGGTCGGCCAGCGGCAGGCAATTGTGCGTCCCTCCGCCGAACGGCGGCGACCAGTTCCGCTGCGTGATCAACTTGGGTTGCGTGCGGTCGGCGACATCGATCACCACCATGCCGGCATCGCGCCACGCGGCGTAAGCGGTGTCGCCGTGCACAATCGCATGGTGCAATCCATAACGGCTGGTCGCCGGCCATGACGGCGTCTCGCCGCCGGCCTGGTTCATGCCGGGGATCCAGTAACACCCGGCCGCGCGCGGATTCGCCGGGTCGTCCATATCCACGGTCATGAAGATGTAATCGGTGAAGCCGTCGAGCAGCGCGGAGACGTAGGCCCACCGTCCGCCAGTGTACCAGATGCGGTGAATGCCGCCGCCGTCAACCGGCATGAAGCCGATGCGCGTCGGCGTATGCGGTTTGGAGATGTCATAGACTGCGAGCCCTGCAGTCCAGTCGCGCGCGGTACTTTTCTTCTCAGCCGTGCCCACCACCTTGCCGAGCTGACCTTTGTAATAGGCCTTCTCGTCGGCGAACTCCGCCGCCGCGAACATGTCCTTGGCGTTGATGACGAGGAGCAGGTCGTCATGGGTTTGCAGGTGGATGTTCCAGGTCGCCGGCGGCGCGGCCAGGTAGTTCACCGCGCGCGGGCGCTTGGGGTCGCGTACATCGACAACGCTGAAGCCCTTGGAGAACATGTGGCCGATATAGGCGTAGCCGCGATGCACCATGATCTGCACGCCGTCGGGCCTGCCGCCCTGGTCGGAATGGCCGATGATGCGCATGTTGCGCGCGTAATCGGGTTTCGGCAGGTCGGTCATCGATAGGCGGCCAAGAAATTCGGTACCGCGATCCAGTCCATCATGGCGCGATCATCCTGCAACAGCTTCCACATCGCGCGGTCTTCGTCCGTGCGCAAATTCACACCGAGATGGGTGCCGAGCTTGCGTCCGTGCAGCATGATGCGCTCGCCGATCGGCTGGCGAATCCTATTATACGCGGCAAGCCCAGCGTCGATATCGTCATGGCTGCCGAGCGCCTCGGCGAGCGCCTCCGTGTCGCCGCCGGCCTTGGCCATGCCGAAGCCCATATGCGGGCGCGCGGCCGACGCAGCATCCCCGACCAGCACAACGCGCCCGAATACCAATTGCGGGGTCGAGAAGTCGTAGATCGGCGTGAAGAACGGCCGCATCTGGCGGAGGCAATCCAGAAACTGGGGCGGCATGATCGCTTCGGCATCCGCGCGCATCTGCGCGATCAGGTCTTTGCGGATGAGCGGCGGCGGCACGGAATACTCGTGCTGGTGGCCGTTCTCGTCCACGCACATTTCGCGCAGCGTCTGCGCGTCGCCGACCCGATACCAGATGAAATTGTAGCGGCGATGGCCGAATCGCAGGTCGTTGTTCAGTCCGGCGATGGGATAGCCGATGATCTGCTGCCGCTCCGGCAGGAAGAACGTGAAGTAAGGGAAAATACTTTCGCGCGTCCGCGGCTTGAGGTCGGCTTCGTTCGGCGCGCCGCGCCAGATGTAATAGCCGGAATAGATCAGCTGGATCGCCGGTGCGACCTGCGCGCGCACACTGGAACGGATGCCGTCGCTGCCGATGAGGATATCGGCGCGCTCGCTATGCCCGCCGGCGAAATGCACGACGACGCCGGAGCCGTCCTGCTCCACGCGCTCGAAGGTATGGCCGAGGTGGTAACGCGCCGCATCGATGGTCTCGCGCAGGAGCCGCTGCAGCCGGTCCCAGGAGGTGAGAATCTGCGGCAGGTATTTCTCTGCGATCACGCGCCCGTCGCGGTCGAGAGCGATGCGTTTCTCGACCTCGACGCCGAGGTCGCGGGTGCCAGCGCCGCTCTCGCGAAGCGCGTCCAGCAGCTCTGGATGGGTGGTGATCCCGGCGCCGCGGCCGACCAGTTCGACCATCGAGCGCTCATAGACGTCGGCGTCCCACCCCTTCTGCCGCAGGAATGCCGCGGCAAACAGGCCGGACATCGAGCCACCGATGATGATGGCGCGACGCCTGCGCCGCGAGGAAGAGGAAAAAGAAACCGGCATCTGCTGGATCGGACAAAGCAACTTTCGAAAAATGATACACCACCTCCTCGCGCAAGCGAGAGGCGAGCGCGGCATCATAAATTCCGCTGCGAGCAGCGCCGCCGCAACCCGTGGTCAGTGTTTTGTGGAACGGGAAGGCGGATTACGCTATATCCCGCCAGAAGGGCTTTTGACGCCCGTCTTCGCGGGCTATGGACGGGCATAAACGCCCTTGGAGCCCATCCGCCCCGAGGGCTACAACAGGGAAGGAAAACGACGTGCAGTCGTGTCTACGCGCGAGCTGCGTCGCCGTCTTGCTTGCCGGAGTCTTGGGTGCCGAAGCTTCGGCGCAAACGCCGGAACAGTTCTACGCCGGCAAGACCGTCGATTTCGTCATCGGCTACCCGCCCGGCGGCAGCAACGACACTTTCGGGCGGCTGCTCGCCCGCCATCTCGGCAAGCACATTCCCGGAAAGCCCTCGATCGTGCCGAAGAACCAGCCCGGCGCCGGCAGCTTCCTGGCGGTGAACACGATTTTCAACGTCGCTCCCAAGGACGGCACCGTCATCGGCATCGGCGCGCCGACCATCCCGCTCGACGAGAAGCTCGGCACTCAGGGCGTGCGCTTCAAGACCGCCGAGCTCAATTGGATCGGCCGCATCGACTCGCTCGTCAACATCGTGTTCATGTGGAAGACCTCGCCGGTAAAAACCTTCGCCGATGCCCAGAAACGCGAATCCACGCTGTCGGGGACCGGGGTCGGCTCGACCGTCTCGATCTATCCCACCGTCATGAACAACGTGTTCGGAACGAAGTTCAAGCTGGTGATGGGATACAAAGGCTCGAACGAAGCCATGCTCGCGGTCGAGCGCGGCGAGGTCGAGGGTCACTCGACCTCGTGGACCGCGCTCAAGGTCGCCCACCCCGACTGGATACGCGACGCCAACGTCGCGATCCTCGTGCAGTTCGCGCTCAAGCGGCACGCCGAGCTGCCCGATATTCCCACCGCCGTCGAGCTCGCCCGCAACGACGAGGAGCGCGCGATCCTCAGCGCAGTCATGAATGCGACCGAGGTCGGCACCGCCTTTTTCACCACCCCCGGCGTCCCCGCCGATCGCCTCGCCGCGCTGCGGCGCGCGTTCGACGCCACCATGAAGGACCCCGAATTGCTCGCCGAGGCCCAGCGGATCAACGTCGGCGTGTCGCCGCTGGCGGGCGAGGAGCTGCAACGCCTCGTGGCCCAGGTCAGCGAGCTGCCGCCGGCCTTGCTGGACAAGGTCCGCGCCGCCTACACCCTGCCGCGGACGAATTGACCGCGAGCGCGGCAGCGGCGTGGCGCGGCACAGGGCTCGTCTCTCGGCCCCCGGCCATGGGCGCACCGTTCGTGTTGTCCCGCCGCGGGATCTAGCCGCTGCGGCGCCTCGGCTCACCGCTGACCAATTCCCCTATCGCGCCATCGACGCGAAGGCGTCGGTGCTGAACGGATCGCAGCCATTCGACTTGTTCCGCCAGCGCGAGCCAATGGTTCGCAACCTCTGCGAACGCGGCTCTTACGGATGGGTCGATTGCTCCCGCCGCGGACTGCCTGGCCACGATGGCTCGTCTGCGGTAGTACGTTGCCTGTACATCCATGAAGCCCCCCGTTGTTGTGATTGCGCGACATTGCAAGGCAAATCAGTGCTGGATTGCGGTGCGATTCAAAAAAATCCCAAGCGTTGCAAAAATCTCACAGAGCGCCCCGAGGGAGCGCACGGGATGAGGTGCGGGTGAACGAGTTCCACTGGCGGCGCGCGGGGAATGTTTATTTTCATCATACATGCGCGCGCCATTGTCGAAGGTTTTAAGTCTCACCCTCGCTGTGGGATTTGCTCTTGCGACGGGCGAAACCGCATCGGCGCGGCCGAAGAAGCACCGCGTTGAGCCTCCCGTCCCGCCAAAGGTCGAGCGTTCCGTCCTACCGATAACGCTGGACGAGAGTGCAATCCCAATCAGCGTGCAGGGCCTGCCAAAACGGCCTGCTCGGAGCGAGGATCAGCCGAAGGAACGCGCGGAACGCCCGCGCACGATTCGCGCGGCAGCAGCACCTACCTGCCGCCGGTTCTGGCGCCGAGCGCGCCGTCGCTGCCGGTCCAGCCGGCCCTGCCCGTTTAGAAGCCGCCGCCGATCAACAGCGTGGGCGGCCGCGCCATCAATTGCTGCACGCGTTTCCGCTCAATGCGGGTCTGCGGAACAACCCCACCAATCGCGACTTCTAGGTGCGCTCCTGCGTGATCCGCATGCCCCACCGCGTGCGCGGACCGCTGCACACAACCAGCCCTTTTCCGGAAAGCCTAAGGCTCTGGACCAGCACGCAATTTTCGACGATCCCTGTTGCCTTAATTTTCGACGGTCGCCGTCACCTTTTGGCCATGGTGCTGGGGTCGCCTACGCCTGCGGACAGGGGATCGTCCGCACAGGGGAGGCTGCAATGACCAAAGTCCTGAACGAAATCTTGCTGTTTTCCTCCATGGCTGTATTCGTCACGGGGATCGTGCTCGCAGCCGCAAGGCTGCTCATCTAACCGAGCCACGAACAAGAGACGAAAAAAAGCCCGGCAGTCTCAGCTGCCGGGCTTTTTGCATGGATCGTTGCCGCAATGCCGATGACGAGACGCTCGAGTAGTGTCTCAGTTTGCTCTCTTCCGCTCGTCCCCGCGAAAGCGGGGACCCAGCCCTCGGCCCTGGATTCCCGCTTTCGCGGGAATGAGCGGAGTTTGTTACGCGGTCGGCAGTGTCTCATTTAAACTGAGACGCTACCGCGCTCGACGCCGCGGCGTGAGCTGGTCGCGCCATCCCGAACCATCACGCGAAATTCGTGCGCCCCCCGAAGCGCCTGCGTGGCGACAAGCGCCGCTACGTCTGCTCGGGCTCAAAGTTCATGGCGACGCCGTTGATGCAATAGCGCAGATGCGTCGGCGGGGGCCCGTCGTTGAACACGTGCCCGAGATGGCTGCCGCACCGGCTGCAATGCACCTCGGTGCGCGCCATCCCATAGCTTCGGTCGGTCGAGGTTTCGACCGCACCTTGAACCGGATCGTTGAAGCTCGGCCAGCCGGTGCCGCTCTCGAACTTCTTCTTCGATACGAACAGCGATTGGCCACATCCGGCGCAGACGAACGTGCCGGGACGCTTCTCATAGTTGAGCGCGCAGCTGCCGGGCGCTTCGGTCCCGTGTCCGCGCAGCACCTGGTATTGCTCGGGCGTGAGCAGACGGCGCCATTCCTCGTCCGTATGGGTGACCGCAAAGTGCTTGTCGTCCATGGTTCCTCCTCCGCTCGCGTTCGCCGCTTCGTCCGGCTCAGGCGGCGTTGCGATCGAGCAGCTCGATCGATACTCCCTCGGGCGCGCGCAGGAAGGCGACGCGCACCCCGGGCCGCACCGTGGTGGGGTCGCGGGTGAACTCGACGCCCTTGGCCTTGAGTTCGGCGACCACGGCATCGATCCCGCTGACCGTGAGCCCGAAGTGATCGAGGCCCTGGTAGGGCGTGACCGGCGGCGGGTTGACGCCATCGCCGGGCGCGACCGGCGCGATGAAGATGTTGGCGCCGCCGAGCTTGAGGTCGATGCGCGGCTTGCCCTGCTGCATGGTGCGGATCACCTCGGCGCCGAGCATGCGTGCATACCACTGGGCGGTCGCTTCGGGATTGGCGGTTCGCAAATGGATGTGATCCCAGGTGTACTTGACCATGGTTCGATCTCCGTCGGTTGCCGCGTGGGTAGCGTAGCGCGGATCGCGCGGCGGCGAAATCCGAGAAAAGCCGCGCATCGGCGATCCATCCCGGATGTCGCCAGCGCCTCGTCCGGGCTCTCCGGCTCACCCGGCGCGCGCTTCGCGCCACTCACGGCCGAGCTCGGCGAAGATTTCCTCGTTGTGCTGGCCGAGCGTGGGCGGGGCCGAGTCGATGCGCGGACCACTATGGGCGAAGGTGAACGCGGCCAGCGGCACGCCGAAACCGCCCTCCACCCCGGCGGCGCCGGCATGGCGGTGAACGACGCCGCGGGTCGCCAGTTGCGGGTCGGCGAGCGCCTCGCCCATGGTGCGCACGCGCGCGGCCGGCACGTGGCGCGCTTGCAAGAACTCCTCCCACTCGTCGGCGGTGCGCGTCAACATGATCTCCGAGAGGATGGCGATCTCGCGGTCGTGATCCTCGTCGCGCTCGTCGTTGGTGCGCTTGATCATGTCGGGGCGCCCGAGCACGGTCCACAAGCGGCGCTGCTGGCGCAGGTTGCTGGCGCCGAGCATCACCAGCCCGTCTTTGGTTTCGAAGGCGCCGTTGGTGGCATGGGGATGGCGATTGCCGTGGGGCTTGGGATGGACGCCGTTGCGCAGATAGCCGGTCAGATGCGAGCTCATCAGGATCATCGCCACGTCGAGCATGGCCATGTCGATGCGCTGGCCGCGTCCGGTACGCTCGCGCTGGAACAGCGCCGACGCCAACGCGAAGGCGCCGGTCATGCCGGTGGCGTAATCGATCGCCGGCGCGCCGAACTTCACGGGGTGCACGTCCTTGGTCCCCGTCATGGCCATGATGCCGGAGGTGGCTTGGATCACGTGATCGTAGGCCGTTTGTGGGCCGCGCGGACCGTGCTGGCCGAAGGCCGAGAACGAGGCGTAGATCAGCCGCGGATTGATCGCCGACAGCGCGTCGTAGCCCAGGCCCAGCGCGTCGAACGCGCCCGGCCGGTAGTTCTCCACGAACACGTCGGCGGTGGCGACAAGCTTTTTGAGGATGTCGCGATCCGCTTGCGCCTTGAGGTCGAGCGTGATCGCGCGCTTGTTGGAGGCTTGCGTCAGGAAGGAGGTGCCCATGTTGCGGCGGTTGAGCGCCTTGTCGGTGCCGGATCCGCGGCTCTGGTCGGGCTCGTCGGGGTGCTCTACCTTGATCACGTCGGCGCCGAGCACGGCCAATTGATACGTTGCGAACGGCCCCGCCAGCACATGCGTGACGTCGATCACCCTGATGCCCTCGAACGGTCGCGTCATCGCGCTCTCCTTGCAGGTGGCGTTGCTTCGCATGCTCCATGAAAGCTGCGATAGAACTGGGTGGGGTGGTATTCGCGCTTCACGCGGTCAAGCATCTTCAGGCCGCTGGACAAGCTTGTAGACCGGAGCTTTCGTCGAATCCCGCCTGTCCATGATCTGCAGGCAAACGACGCATTTTGCGACGTTGCTTTCGCTCTTGGGAAGCCGCGAATGGGTCACCGAATAAAGTGCTCCGCAGTGGGGACAAAAGAAGCTCTTGCCCTCGGGAACTGGCCCTGTGAGAGGCATGGGAGCGCCTCCGTAGACACGGGGCTACTATGCGCCCCGAACGACATAAATTCCAGCGGCCGCCGCCGGAATGGAGCGCGCGCGAAATCCTTGGGGCGCTCGCGCCCCCCACGCGACGAACTCTCGGATTTCGCTAATGCTCAATCGGGCTACGGAGTATCGCCCGAAAACCCTCACGTCCCGCTCTTCGCCGCCGGGCCCGCGCTTCCCGCCACCGTCGCGATCTTGGTCGCGGTGTGCAGGTGGCCGTCCCAGCGCTTGGCAAAGGGCGCGGGCAGATCGAACTGGTCGAGCACGCGGGCGACGATATGGTTGACGATGTCGTCGACCGTCTGCGGGTGGTTGTAGAACGCCGGCACCGGCGGCACGATCGTCACCCCCATGCGGGCGAGCTTGAGCATGTTCTCGAGGTGAACCTCCGACAACGGCGTTTCCCGCACCACCAGGACCAGCCGCCGGCGCTCCTTGAGCACTACGTCGGCGGCGCGGTGAACGAGGTGCTCGCCGTAGCCGTTGGCGATGCCGGCGAGCGTGTGCACCGAACACGGCATGACCACCATGCCTTCGGTCTTGAACGAGCCGGATGAGATCGACGCGCCCATGTCGCCCTGGCTGTGGACGACGCTGGCAAGCGAGCGCACCTGCTCGACGGTGTAGGGGGTCTCGTGCTCGAGCGTGCGCTGCGCCCACTTGCTGATGATGAGGTGGGATTCGACGTCGCTGCCCTTGAGCGCCTCGAGCATCCGCACGCCGAAGATGGCACCGGTCGAGCCGGTCATGCCGATGATGAGACGCCGCATTCCGTTTCCTCCGCCATCGCCCGATCAAGGGCCATGTATGACAGCAAACGCACGAAATCCATTCCGTTGCAAGGACATCTCGGTAGTGCTCCCGGCTTGCAATCGAGGATCGCGGGAAAGGGTTAAGCCGTCATAAGCGTGTTTACGCGCATCTTCCGATCAAGTGTCGAACAGGTGGCCGAATTTCTCCCGCGCCACGCGGCGCTCCTCCGGCGTGGGCACGTTCACCTTGGGGAATTTGTCGCGCCAGTGCCAGGGCCGGCAGGCATCGATGATCGCCCGGCTGTTGGTGGTGTCGCCGACCGCCTTGCGCTCGGGCTCGATGCGCGGATCGAGCGGGGTCGACCAGGCGTTGCGGATGATGTCGATCGAAGTGGCGGGGTCCGAGCGCGTGAGCATGGCCCAGACCAGTTCTTCGAGATTGGACACGTCGATGTCGTCGTCGACCACGATCACGTAGCGGCCGCAATAGGCGCCGACGTGGCACATGGCCGCGATATGGCCGGCCTGCTTGGCATGGCCGGGATAGCGCTGGTTGACGGCGACGCCGAGCAGGAGCCGCGCGTTGCCGACCTCGTGCGCCCAGGCCGCCGTCACCCCGGGCACGCCCGCCTTCGCGATATTCTCGCGCAACAGGCCCGAGCGGACCACGGCGCGATAGCGGCAAATCTCGTCCGGCGGACGCTGCGGCACGCAGCCGAGCAGAATGGGATTGTTTCGGTAGTAGACGGCCTTGATGTCGAGCACGGGCTCGGGCCGCAAGTCGCTGGCGTAATAGCCGGTCCATTCGGCGAACGGCCCTTCGACGCGCTCGTTGCCGGGCTCGACGAAGCCCTCGAGCACGATCTCGGCATTGGCCGGAATCGGCAGCCCGGTGACGGGGCCGTTCACGACCTCCACCGGCTTGCCGCGAACGCCGCCCACGATCTCGTACTCGCTCACCCCGTAGGGCACCTCGCTCGAGGCCATGAGGAAAGTCATGGGATCGCCGCCGCAGACCACGGCGACCGGCATCGCCGCGCGGCGCGCTTGGTACTTGTCGCGCATCTGGCGGCCGTGCTTGCCCGGCGAGATGTAGAAGCCCGCGGTCTTGGCGTCGTGGATCATCACGCGATAGGTGCCGCAGTTGACCCAGCCCTCGTCGGGATCGCGGGTGATGTTGAAGCTGCCGGTGCCGATGTAGCGGCCGCCGTCGGCCGCGTGCCATTTGGGCGCGGGGAAGGCGGTGACGTCGACGTCGTCTCCGGTCATGACGTTCTCGAAAATCGGACCGTCAGCGACGTATTTGGGCGCGATGCGCGTCATCGGGCCCATGAAATTGGTGCGGAACCCTTCGCTCAGCTCGATCTTGCTGAGATCGGTGGGGAACCCGAGCGTCATGTTCTTGCGCTTGCCGCCGAAGAAGTTGACCAGCACCCGGCTGCCTTTGATCGTGCCGGGTACTGCGTCGAACACGAAGCAGGGCGCACCGTCGTCGTGGACCATGCCCGCGACCATGCCGATATCCTGCTGCCAGCTGAGCCCGCTCACGTCCTTGACCTCGCCGAGCTTGCGCGCCTCCTCGAGCCATTGACGCAGATCGTCGTAGCAAAGCCGCGGCTCGAGATTCGAGCGTCCCGCGGCATCGGCGGTTTTCGACGTGCCGGTCGCACCGTTCATGGGATCGGCTTGTGCGGCCATTCGCGTCCTCCAGGCGGCGGCGAGCTTACATGCGGGGTCGCTGGCGCGCATCCGGCAAATTTTCGCTCCGCGGTCCGTCGTTCCGTATGCGGGAACGACCGGGCATATATTCGGTTCGTGTCAACTTGTATTTCCCATGTGTCGCCCGCGGGCTTGACCCGCGGGTCCATCATCTTCGCAAGAACGATGGATTGCCGGGTCATAAGCGCGTTTACGCGCGTCTTCGACGCGCTACGCCCGGCAATGACTGAGGGATGTCAGTCGAACACGCCTTGCTGGCGGTAGGAGTCGTATTCCGCCTCGGTCAATCCGATGAGATCGCGGAACACGAAATCATTGTCGGCGCCGACGCAGGGCGCCGGCCCCACGATGTCGCCGGGCGCCTCCGCGAGATCGAAACCCGGATAGCAGTAGGCGTGATCCCCCATCTCCGCATGGCGCCGCACGCGGAACTGGCGGCGGGCGCGAAGCTGCGGGTCCGAGTAGAGGCCGGCCATGGTCACCACCGGATAGGCGGCGACGCCGGCCGCCTGCAAGGCGACGGCGGCGGCCTCGGCGCTGCGTTGCGCGGTCCAACCTGAGATGACGGCGTCGAGCGCCTGGATATTGGCCCGCCGCGCGGCGGCGCAAGCAAAGCGCGCGTCGATCGCCAGCTTTTCGTCGCCGATCGCTTGGGCGAGCGCCGCAAAATCGGCGTCCGACCAGCACGACAGCGCGACCCACGCGCGGTCGCGGCAGAAGAACGCGCCGTGCGGCACGGCGACGGGGTCGTCGTTGCCGCGGCGCTGGGGCAGGCGGCCGCTGGCGAAAAAATCCTGAAGCGCCGCGCCCATGAACACCAGACCGCATTCGTATTGCGACAGATCGATCAGCGCGCCCCGGCCGGTTCTGCGGCTGCGGATCACGCCCGCGATCGCGGCCGAGGTGCCGAGCAGCGAGGCGATGTAGTCGATGTAGGGACCGTAGAGCAGCATGGGGGGACCATCGGGAACGCCGGTCAGCTCGCACATGCCGGCGAGCGCCGAGAGCTGCGAGCCGAAGCCCGGCTGGTCCGCGCGCGGCCCAGTCTGTCCCATATTGCAGGTCGACAGCATCACGAGCCGCGGATTGAGCTCGGCGAGCGCGGCGAAGCCGAGGCCGAGGCGCTCCATCACGCCGGCCCGCATGTTCTCGACGATGAGGTCGCACCATTGCGCCATGCGACGCGCGAGCGCCACGCCCGCCGGCTTCTTGAGATCGACGGTGACGCTGTATTTCGAATCGTTGAAGAAGGCGAAGCAGCCGCTGCGGTTGTAGCCGTGGCGATTGTCCTTGAACGGCGGATATTGAATGCGGAAGCCGTCGGGACGCTCGCGCGATTCCATGTGAATGGTGCTGGCGCCGAAATTGGCCAGCACCTTGCCGATATGCGGGCCCGCGGCATAGCCGCCGAACTCGAGGACCTTGAGCCCGGCCAGCGCCTGCGCCACCGCGGTCATGGCTCTTTCCCGGCCTGGCGTGGCGGCTCCGCCATCGCGGGCGCAGCTTGCGTGCACTTGGCCGCAGCGAACGGCTCGCCGGGGGCGTGACGCAAGGGCGGCCGCGCGCCGTCGACCACCGCGAAGCTGCCGCAAAAGCGCTCGGCGGAGCCGGCGACGGCCTGGAAGAAGCCGCGCGCCGCCAGTTGGGGATCGCTGGCGATATCGGCAACCGTCGACACCGGATAGCCCAGCATTTCGCGCCGGTGCCCTTCGGTCAGGAATTCGCGCTTGCTCAGGCGAGCGAAGAATTTCGCCACCGGCGCCTCGATGGCGTCGACCTCGGCCTGATCGGCCTTGGTGGGGTCCCAGACCTTCCAGTCGATGGCGGCGAGCGCGCCGAGCTCGGCGCCGCGTTCGCGCATCCAAGCGACGAGCTGCTCGTTGGTGCGCCGTCCCGCCACGCCGCCATAGAAGATGAAATTGATGTAGCCGTCGCGGCACGGCCAGAACACGCGATAGCGCGCGCCCTTGATCGAGCGCCCGGTGATGAAAGCGCCGGCGCGCGTGGGCTCGAGGCCGACGAGATCGACGAAGGCGGGCGCATGCGACAGCGCGGTCACGACCGACGCCTGGGCGGAGACGTCGACGAGATCGCCGCGGCCGGTGGCGTGGCGATGAAACAGCGCAACGAGTGCGCCGATCGCGGCTTGGGCGCCGGCCCAGCCGTAGGATTGCGGCTCGCTCACCCGCACGGGCATGCCGTCCGGCTCGCCTGCGAGCGCCATGGCGCCGCCCGCGGCCATGAGCTCGATGTCGCTCGCCTTCCATGTGCTGCGCGGACCGACGCCGCCGAACGGCCGGATGGCGACGACAACCAAGCGCGGATAATTCTCCCGCAGCGTCTGCGGATCGAGATGCGCGGCGGAATCGGATGGCGTGAGCAGGCAGATGTCGGACGCGCGCAGCAAGTCCTCGATCCGCGCCCGGTCGGCGGGCGCTTGCAGATCGAGTTCGAGGATTCGCTTGTTGACGTTGAAGGCACGCCAGTCCGCGCCGCCGCGGTCGCTGCCGGGCGGCTCGAGCTTGACGACGTCCGCGCCCAGGTCGGCAAGCACGCGGCCGGCGACCCAGCCGAGCCGGTCCGTCGCGTCGATGATCAAGACGTCGGACAGCAGCATGGAGCCACTCTTTCCACCCGTCATGCGCGGGCTTGACCCGCGCATCCATCCTTTTCGCAACAAGGTCTTTTTACGAAGGCCGATGGATTGCCGGGCATAAGCGCGTTTACGCGCGTCTTCGACGCGCTATGCCCGGCAATGACGACGATAGCTTGGCATCGCTCAGCGTCCGCTGCGGGCGAGCGAGTGGACCCAGCCCACCATGCGCGAGCGCGCGTTCTCGATGTCCTTCTTGCTGAAGAAGTCCTCCGGCTTGACCCGGTCCACCGGATAGACCGGGCGCAGAAAGTCGCTCTCGTAGCCGAACGGCACGGTGGCATCGATGCCCATACCGCCCTCGAAATTGGTGTTCGAGGCGGTCCACTGCTTCTCGCCCGCGGTCATGCGCTCGGCCGGCATGAAGGTCTGGCCGCGGCCGCCGGGGATCGGATTGAGGATATCGGCGCGCGGGTTCACGCGCGTGGTGAGGCACCACATGATGTCGTCCATCGAATATGGATCGACGTCCTCGCTCACCGCGATCGCGAGCCGCATGCCCTGCGAGCAGGAGAGCGCCGCGGCCATGAAGTTGCGCTGCCACCCTTCGTCGATCTGGTGGCGCTTCTTCACCTGGATGATGCAGCCGCCCCAGTCGGTCATGCAGTAGGGGATCACCACGTTCTGCACGATGCCGGGCTGCAGCCGCTCGCACAGCTCGTAGATCGCCGCCTCGCGCACCGTGGTGTCGATGTTGTGGTCGTCGAGGGTGTGGACGCCGAGCGCAAAGATAATCGGCTTGGTCTTGGGGTTGCGCATGGTGACGGCGGTCACGTGGAAGGTCGGCGCCTTGTACGCCTTGCCCATGTAGCCCGCCCATTCCGGATGGAAATGGAAACGTCCCTGGACGCCGGCGTCCTCCGATTCCTTGGTCTCGAACCGGCGGTCGCGCGGATTGACGTAGCCCTCCAGCACAAGCTCGGAATCGGCGAGCGCCATGGCGTTGACGGTGCGCGCCTTGACCAAGCGGATGGGCGCGCCCTGCACGGCGCCGGCAATGCCGATCTCGTCACAGCCCATGGGCAGCACCGCGTAGTCGAAGCCCGCGCCCGCGAGCAAGGTGCAGGCCGGCGGCACGCCGAAGCACATGGTGATCGGCACCGGTTCCTTCGACTTGTAGTACTTGTTCACGACCTGCCACATGTGCGAGCCGGGCGAGATCTGGAACGTGCCGACATTGCCCCAGCGGAAATTCATGCGGTTGTAGCCGAGGTCCGAGCCGCCATCGAACTCCGGTCCGGTGACGCAGCGGATGGCCGAGCCCACGGTCAGCTCGGGCTCGTAGGTGGTGTGCCGGATCGCCACCACGTGCTCGTTCACGTCCTTCGGCGACTTGATCACGTGCTCCTGACACGGCGCGTCCTGCTGCGGGATTTCGACCGGCTTGAGCGGATGGCTCAGCGCATAGGCGAGCTTCTTCACCCGCTCGGCGTCATCCTTCCAGCCGAACATCTTGTTGATCACCTTCATGTCGCCGAACAGGTTGGTGACCACGCGATGATGGGGCTTGTTTTTGACGTTGTTGAACAGCACCGGGCAGCCGCCGTCCATGTGCTTCTGCAGGCCGGTGATTTCGAGGTCGGGATCGACCGTCTTGTCGGTTTCGATCAGGTCGCCCTGGCTGCGCAGCCAGTCGAGCGCGGTGCGCAGATCAGCCGCATGGTGCTGCTGGGCGGCAGCAGGTTTTTCCTTGCGCAGTGCTTTTTGCCTGGTTCTTGGGCTCCCTCGTGAGGCGGCGCGTGCTCCGCCTGCCGTTTTCGCAATTGGTCCGAAATCCGTCCGGCACGGTGGTAAAGCATTTTCACCGCAGCGCCAAGGAGCATCAGGGCTTGCGGCTCTGCGCGTTCCAGTAGCGCTCGAGATTTGCGATCAAGGCCGGGCTGAAGTGGCAATAGGCCTGCTCGCGCGCATAGATGGCGAAATAGGCGCGGAACATATCGAGCGGCTCCTGCGCAATGCGAAAGGCGCGCCGGTTGCTCGCCGCGCTCACGACACCCGAATTGGTCAGCCCCTTGACCACGCGCTCGATGGCTGCGTCCATCTCGCCGGTCTCGACGATCTCGTCGCAGATCAGCCGCCCTTCCGGGCTGTCGCATTCGAGCCGGCGTTCATACTGGATCGCCTGCCGCGCGATGCGGTCGCCGGTGAACCGCGGCAAGCGCATATTGGCCGCGCCCGGGATGATGCCTTCCTTGCGGGCGGGCAACGTCAGGAATGCGCTGCGCTCGGCCAGCACATAGTCCATCACCAGCAAGACTTGGCAGTGACCGCCGATGGCAAAGGATTCGACCGCCGCGATCCAAGGCTTCTCGATGCTGTTGCCGCCGAACTCGTCGGGCGGCGCGTCGTCGGCGAACGCGAGGCCGCGATAGATCTTGTTCACGTAGCCGAGATCGCGCTGGAGATACCAAACGAACGGGATGCGGCCGTGATAGAGATGCGTGAGATTGATGCCGGCGCCGAACACGCGGCGCCCCTTGTATTTCGGATGCTCGACGACGGCGCCGCGCATGACGGCGATCTCGGTCGCGGGATCGAGCAGCGCGAGATCGACGCAGATCTCCGCGCCGTCGAGCGAGGTCTGATCTTCCGCGTTGAGAAAGCGCGGATTGTCCTGCGTCACCACCGCGGCCTTGCCGGCGCGGTGAACCGACGCGCCGTCAAGCTTCACCCTGCCATCGCGCTGGAACTGGGGCAGCAAGGCTTGCGCCTCGACCCGCGGCAGCAACATGGCATGGCAGAGGTGGCGCCCACAGCGCTCGCTACCGAGCACCGCCGAGAGAAAGAGGCCCTGATCGATCTCGAGGCCGCTCTTGTCGCGCTGGATGGAGCCGTCCTCGGCGGCGATCTCCTGCGCCGTCGGAACGAGGCCCGGCACCACGCCCGCGGCGCGGAGCACCAGCTCCTCGACCCGCACGAAGCGCGACCGCCGCACCGTCAATGCATCGTAGACGGCATCGCCATGGCGGCGGAGAAAGCGCACGCGGGCGTCGCGCGCCGCATCTTGAATCGCGGTGGCCGCAGCCTGCTCGCTGGCGTTGCGCCGCGGCTTCGGCGGCAGCCGTCCGATGAGACGCGCGGATGCCCGCCAATAGCTGGAGAACGTCTCGCGGTCGGCGGGAAAATCGGTGGCCTCGCCCGGTTCCGCCTGCAGCCAGGCCTTGACCTCGCTGGCGGGTAACCCCGCCGCCGCGAGGCATTCACTTGCATCGCTTTCGCGCGCGCTTGTCACGGCCCGCGGACATTAGCCAGATCGCCGGTGCAATGAAAGCATACCAGAGAAGCACTAACCTCCGCTCACCCCCGCGGAAGCGGGGGTCCAGGTCTGTATTCCCGCTGGGAGTTCACCCTCGCGAAAGCGGGAGCGGGAATGGGCGGAAGCTGCGAAGCGCAATTTCACGCTATGCCGCCTTCTCGAAATATTTCTTGAGGTTTGCGCGCACGCGCGCGAGCGGCGCAACCGAGAGGTCGGGCAGCGCAAACTCGCGCCCGGTGACCTTTTCGTAGACGTCGATATAGGTGGCCGCGGCCTGCAAAATGACGTCTTGCGGGATTTCGGGAATGGGATCGGCGTAGGGATCGCAGCGCGCCGCCACCCAGCGCCGGATGAAATCTTTATCGAGCGTATCGGGCGGCGCGCCGGCGGCAAAGCGTGCGGGATAGGTCGCGGCAAGCCAGTAGCGGCTGCTGTCGGGGGTGTGAACCTCGTCGGCCAGAACGATGGCACCCTTGGCGTCGAAACCGAACTCGTACTTGGTATCGACCAGGATCAACCCCTGCCGCGCCGCCATCTCGCGGCCGAACGCAAACAGCGCCAGCGCCTTGTCCGAAACCTCGCGCCACTGCTGTTCGCTCAAGAGCTTGCGCCCCACGATCTCGTCCGCGCTGAGCGGCGCATCATGGGCGCCCTGGGCCGCCTTGGTGGTGGGGGTAATGATCGTTTGCGGGAGTTTCTGGTTGTCGCGCAGCCCGTCCTCGAAGCGGTGGCCGTACATCTCGCGCGCGCCATTCTTGTACATCTGCAGGATCGACGTGGAGGTGGTGCCGGCGAGATAATCGCGCACCACGATCTCGACCGGCATCATGTCGAGGCGCTTGCTCACCAACACGTTGGGATCGGGATATTCGATGACGTGGTTGGGACAGAGGCTTTGCGTGGCCTCGAACCAGAAACGCGCGGTCTGCGTCAGCACCTGCCCTTTCAGCGGGATCACGGCGAGGTTGCGGTCGAAGGCGCTCACCCGATCGGTGGCGACGAGGATGCGCGCGCCGTTCCTGAGATCGTAGTTCTCGCGCACCTTGCCGCGGTAATAGCCGGGAAGCTCGGGAATGACGGCGTCGGGCAGGGTATAATGCGCGTAGGGAGCGAGCTTGGACGTGCTGATCATTGGGGATGAGGAGCGGCCAGAAGCAACGGTTGGAATGCCGAATCTAACGTCCCGTCCCGGGCACCTCAATGCTCCCTGCCCGATTATCCTCAGAACTCGCTGCCCTGGAACCCTTGCCGCGGCGCGCGCGGCCCACTTCAATCCGGTCGGCTCACCGCCATGCGGAAATGACGGCTCGCACATCGCTGGATTTTCCGGCTATACCGCCTTGAAGGAGAGCAAACCTATGAAGCCAGGCCTTCGCCCGGGCGCCTCCCGGGTCAACCGCATCAACATCGGTTCGGAGCGCACCATCAGCTTCATGGGCGAGGAAGCGCGCACCTACGCCACGCCAGCGATGATCCGCGATATCGAGTACACCTGCCGCGACCTCATCATGGAACATGCCGATCCCGGCGAGGATTCCGTGGGGATGGAGGTCGCCGTCAAGCATCTCGCGCCGACGCTGCTGGGGATGACGGTCGAGATCGCGGTGCGCGTGCTTGCGGTGGACGGACGCAAGGTGTCGTTCGACGTTGCGGTCAAGGACGAACTCGACACTGTCGGCGCCGGCACCCACACCCGCTTCGTCGTCGACAAGGCCAAGACCTTCGAGCGCCTCAAGGCCAAGGCCGCGCGCTTCGCCGCGCGATCGGAGTGACGCATGGCGGACGCGCTTCGCAAGGATGATGAGACGTTCATGTTCGATCGCGCGGCCGAGACCATGGCGCGCGACGAGCTGGCGGCGCTGCAGCTTCATCGCCTCAAACAGACGATCGCGCGCGCGTACGCCAAAGTTTCGCCGTTTCGTCGCAAGCTCGATGCCGCCGGCGTGCGGCCGGACGATCTCAAGACGCTCGCCGACATCGCGCGCTTTCCGTTCACGGTCAAAGCGGACTTGCGCGACAATTATCCCTTCGGCCTGTTCGCAGTGCCGCGCGAGAAGGTGCTGCGGCTGCACGCCTCCTCGGGAACCACCGGCAAGCCGACCGTCGTCGGCTACACACGAGCCGATCTAGACCTATGGTCTGATCTGATGGCGCGCGCGCTCGCCTGCATGGGCGCCAAGCCCGGCGACATCCTTCACAATGCCTACGGCTACGGGCTGTTCACCGGCGGCCTCGGATTCCACTACGGCGCCGAGCGGCTCGGCCTGACCACGGTGCCGGTCTCGGGCGGCGCTACCGAACGGCAGGTGATGCTGATGCAGGATTTCGGCGCGCATATTCTGGGCGCGACGCCCTCCTACGCGCTCAACATTGCCGAGGTGGCGGCGGGCATGGGCGTCGACCTGCGCAAGCTGCCGCTACGCTACGGGTGCTTCGGCGCCGAACCCTGGAGCGACGCCATGCGCCGCGAGCTGGAGGAGAAATTCGCTATCAAGGCCATGGACATTTATGGGCTCTCCGAGATCATCGGGCCGGGCGTCGCCAGCGAATGCCATCAGGCGCAGCGCGGCCTGCACCTGTGGGAGGATCATTTCTTCTGCGAGGTGATCGATCCGGATACCACCGAGCCATTGCCGTTGGGTGAAGCCGGAGAGCTGGTCCTCACCACGCTCACCAAGGAGGCGCTGCCGATGCTGCGCTACCGCACGCGCGACATCACCCGGCTGATCGAGGAGCCTTGCATCTGCGGGCGCACCCATCGCCGCATGCTGCGCGTGACCGGGCGCAGCGACGACATGCTGATCATCCGCGGGATCAACGTCTATCCGTCCCAGGTCGAGGCGTTCCTGGTGGGCTTTCCCGGGCTCGCCCCGCATTATCAGCTCGTGCTCACCCGCGACGGGCCGATGGATGCGATCACGATCGAGGTCGAGCTCGCGACCCCTGCCCCGCGCGATGCGCCGTTCGCGGCAAAAATCGCGGCCGACGTGCGCCAGCACATCAAGGCGATGGTCGGCGTGAGCTGCGACGTCGTGCTCAAGGCGCCGGGCGAGGTTCCGCGCTCGCAGGGCAAGGCCGTGCGCGTGAAGGATTTGCGGCAAGCGAACAAGCCATGACACGCAACACGTCCGAGGAGCAACTGATCCTGGTCGACGAACGCAATCGCGCCACCGGCTCGGCGGGCAAAACCGCGATTCATCGCGCCGGGCTTCTGCATCGCGCCTTTTCGATCTTCATCGTGGACGCGCGCGGGCGCATCGTGGTGCAGCGGCGCAGTCCGGACAAATATCACTCGGGCGGATTGTGGGCGAATTCCTGTTGCGGCCATCCGCGCTCCGGCGAACGCACCGTCGCGGCGGCGCGCCGGCGGCTCGGCGAGGAGCTCGGCGTGACGAGCGCGCTGTCGTTCGGCTTTTTCGCGCGCTACCAGGCCGCGCTCGGCAACGGCATGCACGAGAACGAATTCGTCTACGTCTATTTCGGGCGGCTCAAGTCCGCGCCCCGGCCCGACCCCGCCGAGATCGCCGACATCGCGCACCTGTCGTTCGACGACATCGGCCGGCGCATCGCGCGCGATCCGCATGCCTTCACGTTCTGGTTCAAGCACTATGTTCGCAACCATGGCGCCGAGATCGCGCGGCTCACCGAACAGGCATCCCGTCTCCCGGCGATGTGAGCAGCCATGACCGCCATTGCGCACCTGACGACCGAGGGCGGCGCGCATGCGTGCGGTCTCGCCCATGGCCGGCGGTTTGCGCGAGAGATCGCCGACAATGTCGCGACGTATCTGCGCCGCTTCGCCGCCTCGGGCCTCGATCGGGACGAGGCCTTCGCCGAGGCCGCGAGGTGGCGGGCGGCGATCGCCGGGCACAATCCCGCCTATGCCGAGGAAATGCGAGGAATTGCCGACGGCTGCGGGCAGAGCGAAGACACCATTGCGCTGCTCAATGCGCGCTACGAGCTCGCCTTCACGCTGTTCGGCCAAGAGGCGAAGCAAGGGCAGACGCAGAAAGAGTTGCTCGAACTCGGCCTCGACGGCTGCACCACGTTCGGCCTCATGCCCGAGGCGACCGCCGATCGCCACACCTGGCTCGGGCAGAACTGGGACTGGCTCGAAGGCGTGCATGGACGGACCTTCGTGTTGCGCGCGCGGCGAAAGGGAGCGCCGAGTTTCGTCTGCCTCACCGAGGCCGGGATCGCCGGCGGAAAAATGGGGGTCAACGAATGCGGGATCGGCCTGGTCGAAAACGGTCTCGCCTCGAGCCACGACGGCCGCAATCCCTATCAAAAGCCGTTTCATGTGCGTTGCCGCGAGGTGCTGGACGCGGAGCGATTTGAGGCGGCGTCGCGGCCGGTGACCGACACCGCCCGCACCTGCTCGGCCAACTTCGTGATCGGCGCGGCCGGCGGCCACATCGTCGATATCGAGTCGAGCCCCGACCATGT
>WNGD01001023.1_pt1 | contig 30440 bp, 31 predicted proteins | sample 5400671 | NCBI WGS metagenome assembly WNGD01 (sample SAMN13153369, study PRJNA577476) | soil metagenome | isolation source: 40 cm soil or saprolite under grassland replicate 2 | place: USA:California | collected 2016-06-15
TGATCGTATGCTGAGGCCGCGAGAGCACGATCTCCGCCTCTTTGAGATGCACCCGCACCGTTTCGTCCTCCACCCGGATCCCGGTTTGCTCTGCCATATAATCCGCAAGCCGCTGGAGCGTCCACATCGCCTACGGCTGTCCCAAGCTCCGAGGCCGACGCCGCACCACTTGAAGCAACTGCTCCTTATACGCCTCGGTCACCTTTGCAGGAGCCCCACCAGCCCAGGCGTCTTGCAAGCCTGCAATCCCTTCAGCCAGGTAGCGTTTGAGCCAGCACCGCACTGCTCCCTCACTTTCACGCACAATCACGGCGATCGCGGCTGTCGTCAGGTGCTGTTCAGCGGCCAGCAGCACCATTTGGGCACGCGTGCGCAGCCGCACATTGTGCGTCGTCCGGTACAACTCCGCTAACGCCTTGATTTGTTCTTCGTTCTGCTCAGGGATCTGGATTGGTCTCATGACTCCCTCCTTTTCCCCTTAGTATACATCCTCAATTCTTTATCTGATTGTACTTAGAGCTTAACGTTGTAAATTTCGTTGGCGGGCCTAATAGGCCGTTATTGGCTATCGCATAGACCGGCAAGACTCGTGGATGCGTAAACTCAATGCCTGGGGCTGGAAACAGCTGGTTGGCTGGGTGTTAGGGGTTCGTGTGCGAGACATGGACTGTGCTTTCAAGCTCCTACATACAGAATTTCTCCATCAGCAACCATTGGAGACACGTGGGGCAATGATCAATACAGAAATGTTGTACCGCTTGACACGATCGGGGGGGAGCTACCGGGAAATTGGTGTCCATCACCTGTCTCGCATAGGCGGACGTGCCACGGGAGCTAAGATCAGTGTGATTCTACGTGCCTTGCGTGAACTCTTCCTGTATGCACACAAGTGTCAGCGAGAGGAACAACGACATACACTACCACACACTATGCGTTACGACTGAGGAGGACAGACATTTGGAGAGAAGACTTCCCGTGAGCGGACTTGAGTGCTGTCCTGCCTGTCATCCTGAGCGAAGCGAAGGATCTGGCTCGACGGACGCCGAGATCCTTCGCTTCGCTCAGGATGACAGGCATTCTCTCCAAATGTCTATGAGGAGGAAGGGTGTTTGGTGATTGTGAAGTGCAGTGCTGAAAATTTATTATACATTTCCAATGAAAAATTAATATTAGTGGCTTATACTGAAGGATATGGGAGAACTCTCCCATATCTAATTATGAAAAACATTTATTGTGCCACAAGATATTGATGGTTCATCAGAAGCATCTGCTTCCAAACACGACGGATTGGCTCGGTCAGAGCGACCTGCCGTGTGAAGATTGGAGACACTATGGAAACGAATCCATATGAAAACGACGGAACAGTGCCGTGGTATTCACAGGAGCATCACCTGATTGAAGAAACGAATCCGTATGAATCCGATAGGACAGTGCCGTGGTATTCACAGGAGCATCACCTGATTGAAGATAGGTATGCAAGCCCTGCTGCCAACCACGAGCAGAAGCTCAAAGTGCTGGAACGTATGCCAAAGGAACAGGCATTTGCGCTGGCACGCAACTATAAGAAATGGCTCATTATTGCGTCCCTCGTGGGCTTTGGCGTATTCAGCGGAGCGATTGCATATCGACAAGCTGACGTTTGGGCAAATTCGGTATTTTCAGAGGATTCACAGGTAACACCTATGAACTCATCCTCTTGCAATGGCTTCTTTGAACGTCGAGGAGAACATCATTTTGGACACAGACACGATTCACAAGAACCTTTCTCCGGAACCCATACCTCCTGAATATAGGACTCCTACAGGTATGCATCGTGAAGAGTTTCGGGCGATGGGAACAACCATTTCTCTCCTTGTTCCTGAGAGCCAGGCAGAGGTCGGGATGCACATCGTTCGCACGCTCTTCACGGAGTGGGAAGATACTTTGAGCCGCTTTCTACCGGAGAGCGAATTGTCGCAGCTCAATCAGCGAGCGGGTCAATCCGTTGCGGTCAGTGACCTGCTCTATGCTGTTCTAACTACTGCGTTGACTGCTGCTCAGGCGACGGGAGGCGTCTATGATCCCGCTATGCTCGATCAACTGGTGCGGGCAGGCTATGACCGTACTTTCGACGACCTTCCGGCTACCCGCGTTGCTCCTCTCTTACCTGGGGAGCCAGGAGGAGGATGGCGCGGCATTCGAGTGGATACCATCCGGCGGCGAGTGACCCTCCCGGTAGGTATTAAGCTTGATTTTGGAGGCATCGCTAAAGGTATGGCTGTCGATGCAGCTCTGGAGAAATTGCGTCAGAGCGGTTTACACTCTGCGTTGGTCAACGCGGGAGGTGATCTGGCAGTGTTGGGACTTCCGCCTGATGAGGAACAGTGGCCTATTGCCGTTCCCGGACGTGAGTGTACCTGGACAATTCCACTGCGTCAAGGAGCGGTCGCGACCTCTGGCATTGCACGCCGTCACTGGTGGATGGGGAACACTCTACGCCATCACCTGCTTGATCCGCGTACTGGTCTGCCAGCCGAAAGCGATCTCTGGTCGGTAACGGTTGTCACCGCACGCTGTGAGCAGGCTGAGGTAGCGGCAAAAGTTGCCTTTATTCTCGGCTCGCGGCAAGGTGTCGACTTTCTACGGAAGCACCAGATTGCTGCTCTGCTCGTGCATGAGGATGGCACATGGGAAAGCGTGGAGCCGTGGCCAACACACCTGATGGAGGAGCAACACTCTTCCTCATAATGAAGGTTGTTGAAACCGCGCAAGGGCTTATCGCGTGCTTTAGGTAGACCTATATACTAAGGATGAGCATACGATGGTGTATGTAGTCAAGGAAAGTGAGGATACTATCATGGCACGGAATACAACTCTCAATGGTTACACGGCTCAGGATATCAAAGGTAAGGCAAAAGATGTGGCCCAGTCTACAGTGGCAACGGTCCAGGATGTAGGTAGTAAAGCCAGAGATACTGTGCAAACCACGGCTGCCAATGTGCAAGAAAACGTACAGACTGGTTTGGCAAAGACTCAAGAGGCGTTGCTGGTAGGACTTGATCTGGCCCAGGAACTGCTCACGCGTAATCAGAAACAGGCGGCTAAGAACCTGAAGAAGGCTCAGAAGCAGGCAAGCAAGCTTCAGGGTACGCTGCAGGAGAATGTGCAGGTTGGTTTGTCAGTGACCCAAGATGTACTTGGGCAGGGTACCCAGATCGCAAGTAAGAACCTGAAGAAGGCTCAGAAGCAGGCAAGCAAGCTTCAGGGTACGCTGCAGGAGAATGTGCAGAGTGGTCTGGGCACAGCTCAAGATGTTTTGAGTAAGAACGCCAAAAAGGCTAGTGAGACTGCGGCGAAGAGCCTGCAAAAGGTTGCCGATAACGTGCAGGATATGCAGGATTCCATGCAGGATCGTATCGAAAGCTATCAGCGCAAACGGGCGCGAGCTAAACTCCTGTTCCGCATAGGATTAGTGACTGGTGTGGTGGCCGCACTCTTGTTTGCTCCGTGGCCTGGTTCTGAGACGCGTCGCCAGATCGGCGAATACTGGCAACAGGTACAAAAACAGGCGCAAGCCCTGCTTGAACGAGTCAATGCTTAATATCGTTGTGAAGCTAAGGGGGCGTGTAGCCCGCACCAACCGGCGGGCTACACGCTTCTTTGGCTTATGCCGGTCTTTTGATGTGGGCCAGATCGTTCAAGACGTACAGAACACGATGCTGGCCTGCTACACGCACGACGGTAATCGAGGTGTTGCCACAGGGGAAGAAAAATTCTTTGTCCAGACCAAGCACTTCGGCAACGTAGGCGTTGATGATACCACCGTGACCGAAGACGAGGATACGTTGCCCAATATGCTTGCTGGCAATGTCATCCAGGGCATTGACGGTGCGTTGGCGAAAGGCTTTGGAGGATTCGCTGCCCTCAATGGAGTCCCAGCTACCTGTAGCGGCACCGATGCGTACAATATCGACGAGACGCTGTCGAAGAGCCTGAGAGAGGGCTGCCAGATCTTTGTCATCGGTGGGCAGTGGGCGTATCTTGCCAATGCTGACCTCCTGCAAGTCTGGTACGATTACTGGTGTCAGCCCTAAACGTTGAGCGAGGGGAGCGGCTGTCTCTTTACAGCGTTCGAGAGGACTGCTATAGATAGCATCGATATGCAAATCGCCCAGGCGTGCAGCCAGAGCCTGGACCTGTTCGCGCCCAATGCGGCTGAGGGGGAGATTGTCATAGACGCCGCTGGGAATGATCTCATCTTCATCGGGGAGAGCGTCCCCATGACGGATGAGGAAGAGTTCGGCGGCATTGGTGTGTTGAAATAAGAATGGATCTTCCATGAGTGCTTCCTACGATTGCTATGTTAGTTGCTTGATAACCAGTCGTGCGACGGCACGTTTGTGAACTTCATCAGGGCCATCGACGATGTGCAGGGTACGCCCGTGTGCCCACATAGAGGCCAGAGGGAAGTCGTCGCTGACACCGGCGGCTCCGAAGGCTTGAATGGCGCGGTTGACGACGTTGGTCATCATTTGGGGAGCGACGATTTTGATCATGGCGATTTCTTTTTGAGCGGCCTTTTTACCCAACGTGTCGATCATCCAGGCGGCTTTGAGGGTGAGCAGGCGTGCCTGTTCGATCTCTAACTGTGATGTAGTAATCCAATCCTGGACGATACCTTGTTCGGCTATGGGTTTGCCGAAGGCGACGCGGGAGGTAGCACGTTTGCACATGAGTTCGAGGGCATACTGAGCGGCTCCGATGGCACGCATGCAGTGATGAATGCGTCCGGGGCCAAGACGTGCCTGGGCGATAGCAAAGCCGCCACCTTCCTCACCGAGCAGATTGCTGGTGGGGACGCGCACATTCTCAAAGCTCAATTCACAGTGACTTTCGTTATCCATATAGCCCATGACAGGCAGGCTGCGGACGATGGTCAGGCCGGGGGTATCACGAGGAACAAGCACCATACTTTGCTGTTTGTGCCGGTCGGGATTGTTTGGATCGGTCTTGCCCATGACGATAAAGATTTTGCAGCGTTCGCGACCAGCCCCCGAAGCCCACCATTTGCGCCCGTTCAGGATATATTCATCGCCCTCGTGACGAATGGAGAACTGGATGTTGGTGGCATCAGAACTGGCAACATCCGGTTCGGTCATAGCAAAGGCCGAGCGGATCTCGCCATTGAGCAGGGGCAGAAGCCACTGTTTTTTCTGTTCCTCTGTGCCAAATTGGGCTAGAATTTCCATGTTGCCAGTATCCGGTGCGGAGCAGTTAAAGACTTCCGAGGCCCAGGCAACACGACCCATGATCTCGGCCAGAGGAGCGTATTCAAGGTTGGTGAGTCCTGCGCCGTACTCTTTATCGGGCAAAAAGAGGTTCCAGAGACCTGCCTCTCTGGCCCCGGCCTTCAGTTCATCGACGATTTCGGCATGGTGATGTGGATTGCCAGAGGCGGCGATTTGCTGGTGATAAGTTTGCTCATTGGGATAAATATAACGTTCCATGAAGTCGTTGATCTGTTGACGGAGCCTATTGACTTTCTCTGAGTAGGCAAAGTCCATTTATGATCCTGCCTTTCTAAACGTCTTGAAACGTCTTGATTGCGCTGAAGCGTTCTTCCTTTGACTATACCACATCGAGGCTGTCTTCTCATGAAAAAAAGTAGGTGCTGACAGCACCTACTTCTCCTCCAGTTCTTTACTCCTTTTTCCTGATTCTATCCCCTCCCTCTGAGTTATGACTCGATGTCAGGCATTGCTCTGGCTACTTTTTTGTGCGTGCGGGTTTGCGGTCTTTTTTGCGTGCAAGCTGTTGGTTTTCTGCCTGCTGCTTCTGCTCGATCAGCGCCAGTTCTCGCTCGCCACGCTCAACTAATTTGTCCAGCCATTGCTCCTTATAAGGACGCAGAGTGTGAACGAGGGTGCGTGCCACGAGCAAATTGCGATACCATTTGTTGTTGGCAGGCACGATATACCAGGGAGCTTCATCGGTACTACACTTGGAGAGGGCATCTTCATAGGCGTCTTGATAAGCGTCCCAGTATTTCCGCTCTACCCAATCAGCAATGGAGAGTTTCCAGGCGTCCATTTTATCCTCCTGCCGGGCGAGTAAGCGTCTTTCCTGCTCCTCGTTGCTCATATGTAAGTAGAACTTGAGAATAATCATGTCACTCTGGGCGAGCCCGTGCTCAAAGCTGTTAATGACGTCGTAGCGTTGACTCCAGACCTGTTCTGGCACGAGATTGTGTACGCGCACCACGAGTATGTCCTCATAGTGGGAGCGATTGAAAATGCCGATCATGCCCTTAGCTGGAGTGACCCGATGGACACGCCAGAGGAAATCATGAGCCAGTTCTCGCAGATTAGGTGCTTTAAACGAGCGCACCTCGCAGCCCTGTGGATTGACTTGAGTGAGGACCTGGTGAATCGTATCCGCTTTGCCACTGCTATCCATCCCTTGCAATACGACGAGCAGGCTATGATGATGTGCTGCCGCCAATAGCTCCTGTAACTCACTGAGTTCCTCGCCGAGTTGTTCCAGTTCTGCCCTGGCCAATGCGGGATCGGTATTCTCATCCACATAGCCTGGATCATAGTCCTGTAACTTGACGTTACTGCCTGCTTCAACTTTCCATGCGAGTTGCATCTCTCTCTTCTCCTTGGTGGTCATCCTGCCGTCTTCTGAAACTCCTCTATAAGTGTCCGTTCTCGCTCGCCACGCTTGACTAATTTGTCCATCCATTCCTTCTTATAAGGACGCAGAGTCTGAACGATGGTGCGTGCCACGAGCAAATTGCGATACCATTTCCGGTTGGCAGGCACGATATACCAGGGAGCTTCATCGGTACTGCACTTGGAGAGGGCATCTTCGTAGGCTGCCTGATAATCGTTCCAATATTGCCGCTCCGCCCAATCGGCAGCAGAGAGTTTCCATGCCTTGGTTTTCTCCTCTTGTCGGGCGAGTAAGCGTGCTTCCTGCTCCTGGTTGCTAATATGCAAGTAGAACTTGAGAATAATCATGTCATTCTCGGCGAGCATTTGCTCAAAGTTGTTAATGGCGCTATAGCGGCGCCTCCAGATCTTTTCTGGTACGAGATTATGCACGCGCACCACGAGTACGTCCTCATAGTGGGAGCGATTGAAAATGCTGATCATTCCCCTGCCTGGGGTGACCCTGTGGATACGCCAGAGGAAATCATGGGCCTGTTCCCGGGGTGCAGGCCCTTTAAACGAGCGCACCTCGCATCCCTGCGGATTGACGTGGGCCATGACCTGGCGAATCGTGCCATCTTTACCGCTGGTATCCATCCCTTGCAGCACCATGAGCAAGCTATGATGCTGTGCTGCCGCCAACAACTGCTGTAACTGGCTCAGTTCCTCGCTGAGTTTTTCCAGTTCTGCACTTGCTAATGCGCGATCAGTATACTTATCAACATAGTTTGGGTCGTAGTCCTTCAACTTGACTTTGCTACCTTCTTCAACTTTCCATGCGAGTTGCATCTGCCTTCCCCTTTCTGCTCAGCAGTTTTCTTAGAGAAGATATCTTTAAGGAGCATAGTTGACAACCAGGGAGCAAGGCAGTACCCAAAAGGAGTAATTGCAAGGTGATTTTTGCCGAAGAAAGGAGGAAAGCACACCTAAAAAGTGTTCCTCATATAAAGAGCATGGTAAAGAGGTGCATGTAATCTTTGGCACCTCGTCCCCTCTCTCGTGGACGTTTGCTCTGCTGTGTTACTCAAGATGTTACCTATTACGATGGACCTCAACGGTTGGGTAACAAGACGGGTGTAGAATCGGCTTGCTGGAACTCTAGGTGTTTTGCTGCTGTTGCAGTTTCCATTGCTCCTGGGCCTGCTCTAACGACAACAACTGTTGCTCAAGTTGCATAATCTGATCCTGCATTTGCTTTTTCTGTTGATATGGGCCAAAGAGTTGAGCACCCTCGATCATTCTGCCTATATTGTGAATGGCTCCTCGTTGGGCGAACGAGTCAAGCTCAAAGTAATTTGAGCGCGTGCCGGATATATGTTGATTTAACTGTCTGAGTTGCAATTTTAGACTTTTGAGTTGCAAGCGTAGTTGAGCGATCTGGTCTCGGTAAGGATTCTTGGGCTTAGCCGCTCTAGGACGGCGAGGGACGTTTTGAGCAGGTGGCATTTGTGGACTCCTGGATGCCGGAGGTGACGGTGTGATGCCTCCCGGTGCTTGTAGTGGAGCTCCACATCTGTTGCAGAAGTGGTCTCCATCCTTAACGTGCTCACCGCAGTTTGTGCAGAACATGGCATCCTCTCCTTTGTCACTATGTATTACTGCTTATTTTATGGCATCATGTTGTGGATAGCAAGATTGACATCCTCTCCTCCCACAATGGTCCCTGCGGCCAATACTACTATACAACGCCTTCGCAGGCTGATACAGTGATAGAATGTGAGCACTGAGGAGCAGGCATACAGACAGAGAGATAGCGTACCATCTCCCTGTCTGTATGCCTTCTCGTACTGAACCATCATCAATACCTGGAGAATAGCCAAAAACAATAAAAGCTTTTCAGTGCTTGTGCCGACAGTGGATAGGACGAAGTTGGCTTTTTTCGAGAGAACTCTATAAGTCTATTGACCAGCCGGGATTGAACATTCCGGTGAAGTGGTCTTTGCGCAGATGCAAGACTCATAGATGTTTGTGACGCTGAGATGATCTGTAATGAGTTTGCCGAAGCGAACATTCTCCCGCCCAGAGAATTCAATTTCCTGAATCGCGCCGGTTGGTATAGGATGTTCCCGGCAAAAGTGCTTGAATGCTGCCTTACTATTGCCATCCATCTGCAAGGGATGAGTTTCCAGTATCCATAACATAGCCTGGATGAATTGGCCATGAGTAAAGACAGCGATAAAGTCTTGCTTGCTATGCCTGAGGGATTCTATGACATGATAGACGCGAGTAATAAATTGGGTGAAAGACTCTGCCTCCACACCGTCTGAGTAGTCAGGATCGCTGTTGTTCCAGAATTGCTGTACAAACTGACACCGCTCCGGCCGGGTTGTCCACAAAGTCTTTTTTTCTGAGAGATAGGTGAATTCGTGAACAGGCCATTCTTGCCTAAGAGCGTGGGGGAAGGCCTCTTGTGTGGGCTGGGCCGTTTGCTGAGACCGCCTATACTCTGAGGTCACGATGAGAGAAGGTTCGCGGAAATAAGGTGAATAGAATGCTTGGACAATTTCTTGGGCCTGTTTGTGGCCGACTGCTGTCAGCAGGGTTTCTTTGGAGCTACATGTTAGTTCTCCTATGTTTGATTGACTTTCGCCATGCCTGTTAAACCAAATGATCGGCATTGCTTTATATCTCCTCCTACAAGTGAACAAATTAGTACTGCATGTTTCACCACATGAATTTGTTAGTGGCTATGCATATACCATTAGGTGTTTGTAGTATACTTCTGCTATATGCCTGAAACGTGCCAAGAATGTGCCCAGAGTACTTCATTGATGATTGTGAGGAATAATGTGTAAGAAGGAAACACGTTTGGTTACTTGCCGAGTATGCTCTTAGTTTGAAGAATGTACTGTAAACATCTACTGAGACATGTTTCTAGAGGCGTGCGGGTATCGATGCTCAATCTGCCCACAGGCAAATGGCGGAAATATGTAGACTCATCTTCGATAGCCGCTGTTGCCATCGGGAGCATGAATGGGTGATGGAGATTAGCAGCAGCACGCTCATTCAGCCGCTCCAGGCGAATATGGGCAGGGACACTGCAGTGAATAATTTTCATCTCTGCGCCAGCAACACCAACAATGCGTGTAGCATGTTGCAGAATAAATGGGAAATGAGCAGAGGTATCAAGAATGATCGAGAGCTGTTGCTGCACAATGAATTCTTCAACCTGATAAAATAATAGTTCGTAGGCGACTCTGCCAGTTTCTTCATCTGTCATTCCAGCTCCGCATCGAATAAGCGATGACTTGTAGAGGTCTTTGCTAACAACAGGCCAACCTGTGGCCTTTCCCAGTTTTGTAGCAAGAGTACTTTTGCCGCTACCAGGTAGTCCAGCCATCATGACAAAGAGCAGTTTTTCATTACGTTGAGAGAGCATGTGTCAGTCCATACAGTTTCAAAATATGTCAATGGCACATAGATATTTGTCTTCTACTATAGAGACGAGAATACTTTATAATAATAAAAAAGAAGGAACTGGTGGATGTAAAGTCATAAGGAAGATAAGGAGATAGAAGGAGTAGTTACGGACAGGCATTATAGCCCCGCAGAAATGAGCTAAAACACATTCACGCTATTCATTGTCGTCTTGTTTGCAAGCGGCCTCCATCTCAAGGAGACGGTTCGCGAGGGCCGTGATGGCATCTTCTTTTTCGCGATGATACTGGCGCAAGCTCATTGCCAAGCGATGAGCTATGCCTGCCTGAGTCAGTGCATTGTTCTTGGTATTGTTCTTGGAGAAGTAGGTGTAGGAGAGAAGGTTGTAGATTTTCCACGAGGGCACCGTATCCCCACGTTCACCATTGCCCTGTAGTTGTTCAAAGGCCTCGGTGAGTATGTCACGGATGATCTGTCCTTTTTCAAAGGGCGAAGTGACACCTTTTTGCTCGATACGCATGGTGACCACTTTGAGATGGCGCAGCGTACTGGTGGCAAGAGTAACAGGCGAGTCGAGATGTTTCAAGGCCTCTGCTAGTTCATTGTGGATCACCTGAGTATCCATATGCAGAAGTGAAAGCCCGCAGATGTCGCGCACAAAGGCACGAAACAAAGAACTCAGGCTCAGTTCTGGTAGCTCACGCTCCGGCAGATGAACATAATTGGCCTTTTCTTTCAGTGCTTCTTGCTCTTGCTCGCTTAATCCTTCCCACAGATACTTGAAGTGGGGCTCTAGATCACGGTATGCTTGATTGGCGACACGCTTTCTGTTCACTTCAGAGGGAACGTGCTGGGATTTTTCCTCGAACAGAAAATAGCAGAGGCGCAGGATGAAAAAGGGATGGCGACCAGCCAGCTTGAGAATCCAGGCGCATTCTTCTTCCGTGAACGGGTAGTCGGTCTGCTGCGAGGGGATCATAATCAAGTCATGGGCTTCCGCTTGCGTGAGAGGCTTGACGCGGAGTTTGGCGAAGATGGTGAAAAAGGGAGAGCCTTGAAGATCGTGATGACAGATAAGCTCCAAGGACTGAATCGAAGCAGTCACGTAGCTGACTAATCCGATATTGGCCTGTGCTCGCAAGAACATGAAGAATTCGGGATCAAAGGCCTTACTCCTGGCGATATTGTCGAAAACATCGAGGAGCATGACGGTGTGCAGTCCTTGCTCCTGAACTTGCCTGAGGATGTCCATGAATCTGTCTTCAGCGACCTTTGGCGAGGAAAGCTCAATTCGTCCCCGGCTAGCGGCAATGATTTCTTCACATATGAAATCGAGGAAGCCCTCGCTGGTTTTCCTGAGACAGTTTCTGACATCGAGATACACAAAGAGATGGTGACTGAAATCATACTCTGCGAAGTGAGCCTGGATAGCTGGCATGCTCAAGCAGCGCAAGAGGGTGCTTTTGCCTGAATGGCGCGAACCTATCAAAGCAACACTCTGATTGCTCGCCACAATAGAGCAAATGGTGCGCAAGACGGCGAACGGACCAAAGAACATGCCAGGATCGTTGATAGGCTGCAAAATGAGATAGGGATTTTTGAGCTTTGCCTGCTCTAATTGCATGAGTATTCTCCTTCCGACAAAGTGAGAAGCCTATTATAGTGATCGCAGTATACCCTACTGAATGCTTGCCGACGTGCCGGAAGTGTGTCACTCTTGCCCTAATTTACGATTTGACAAATTTGACATAGTTTTGACACATGAATACAGAACATTTATAGTACACTTATAACAAATTATTGTGGAAGAATCAAGAGGTGATGAACATGGTATCTGCTTCGCTGGTGACGCCTTTGCGCGACACCCTCAGAGCTGGACTATCCGTCGTTCAAGAAGTGTGGAACTATAAAGCCAAAGATTGGATCACGAGTGTTCATGCCGCAGACATCAATAATGATGGCCACCTTGAAATCATCATTTGCTCAAGGGATGGCCGGGTGCGGGCCTTTGATAAAGATCGCAATGTGCTCTGGAAGCGCGTCGTTGGCAGTAAAGCCTGGGTAGGAGCGATTGCGGGTATTGAGGGAGACGATGATATCCCTGCCCGTATCATAGTAGGAACACGTGATGGTAAGGTGTATGCGTTTGCTGAGGATGGGCAAACGGTGGGCAGAGATGGCAGATTGTATGCCTTCGGCAAAGATGGCAAGGCCCTCGATCGAGAAGCAGAAATAGCCTCGTGCTGGCTGGACACGAAGGCGGCGGTACGACAGATATTTGTCAATCCCACACTCTCTCCTGATATTATTGTCGGTTCTGAAGATGGCTGTGCATACGCGATCAATATACGAACGGGTGAACAGCACTGGGTGTTCCCTGCGGATGGCTGGGTACGAGCGGTATATCATAGCGATATCGATGGTGATGGGCGGGTAGAAACCATTATTGGCTCTAATGAGAAAAGTCTTTTTGTGCTGTCAGATCGAGGAAAGCTTCTTCGTCGTGTAAATATGCGCTATCCAATCCATGCTGTTTTTGCCGCAGACATTGATGATGATGGGGAGATGGAGATACTGGTGGCAACGGATGGAAAAGATCTGGTTGCTTTGTCGCCGAGACTAGACAAAAAATGGTTCCGTGTGTTCGACAATCGTATCCTCGCGTTGTATGTTGCCGATATCAATGAAGATGGGCAGGAAGAGATCATCGCTGGCTCGGAAGATAGGCATGTTTATATCCTCAACCAGCAAGGTGAGAGGCTCTGGCGTCATAACGTTAAATATCGCGTGATAAGTGTGTATGCCGCCGATATCAACAACGATGATCGGATGGAGATACTGGTTGGAGCAGGTAACGATAGAGCATATGCGTACCATGTAGACCTGATCGATGGTCTGGAGAAACGTATTCGGGGCCATTACGAGGCGCTGAGAAAGGCCTTGAAAAATTCACCAACTGATCTTACCCAAGTCTTGCGTGCTGACGAATTGCGCTTGCTGCATGATCTTCTGGGAGAAGAAGGGCGACAGAGAGAAGAGCTCAAGCATATCACTTTTAAAGAAGTGAATCGGCTTATGACAGCGGGGCAGTACTATGATGCACTTGTAAGCTTGATCAAGATGGAACAGTACCGGATCGAGTTGCAACTGCGCAAAGGGAAACAGGATGGTCTGGAGAATATTCGTAGCCTGTGTATTGGCCGTATGAACAATGGGAAAAGAAGCGTTGTGGTGGGGACAAACGATGGTAATGTCTATGTTTTGACCGTCAAGGGCAGACGCGTAGGAGAAGTGAGCATCGATGAGCGCATTTTGGATGTCCAGACCGGATATATAAACCAGGATCAGTTGGAATGTATCATTGTGTGTACTTCGAACCATAAAGTTTATATTTTGCCCGCCACAGGGCGGGAAGGGAAGTATGAGTGGGAGCTGGGTTACGAAACGGCTTGTATTTATGTGAATAAAGGTAACAGGCAGAGGCCTTCTGAAATCCTTACGGGTACAGATACAACGATTATGATTTATGGAGAGGGTATCGAGACTCCATCTAATACCATTCATTTAAAAGATGACGTTGGCCTTGTGCATGCCTACGCCAGAACAGAGCAGGAGATGCCGGAAGTTATCGCGGCCAGCGCGAATCGCTCTGTCTATGCCTGCAGGCGTAGGGGGATGTGTTTGTGGGATTATGAAGTATGGGATCGTGTGCAGGCACTTGACATGAAGGATATCGATAGGGATAACGAAGTCGAGGTGATCGTTGGTTCAGAGGATCGTAACCTCCATGTCTTGGATAGTCATGGCAAACTGCGCTGGCGTTTCTTCTTGCCGCATAGCGTGCTGGCAGTGCAAGCCATCGATGTTGACCAGGATGGTCAAATAGAAATTCTTGCCGGATGTGCCAATGGATGGTTGTATGTCTTCAGCAAAGATGGGGACCTGCTCTGGAAGTATCATGCGAGTGATCGCATTCGTGCCCTTAAGGCTGAGGATGTTGATGATGATGGGAACATCGAGATCGTTGTAGGGGCAGAGGATGAGCTCGAGATTCTTTCGGTAGTCAACCGGGAGCAAGTACGAGGGCGTATCGAGCAATGTCTCGTGATGATACAGCAGGGCAGAAGCCTCGAGGAGATGTACGGTGAGCTTTTACAGCCGACTCGCCCAGACATTCCCTTCGATCCTGAATTGCGTGCATTTGCCATTATACGCTTGGCGAAATTGCCCAACCAGACCTCGGCGGTGTTTGGCCCCTTTGAGCCATATGTGAAGGACAACTATGTCAGCGTACGTAAAGCTGTGATTCAGGCTGTAGTGGCCTGTTATTTGCTTGATCCGCAACAGGCAATGCACTTACTGAACCAACTGGCGCAAGATGGAGACCTGGAAGTCAGGCTGGCTTTCATAGAACAGATGCCTGTATTGATGGAGCGTGACTGGCGCAGTGGTTTCGCATATCTTGAACGATTTTTTGTCGAAGGCGACCGCATGGGGCGGCGTGCCGTTGTGCGACAGCTCAATCGCTTAATCGATATGTCTCAAGAGTATGGTGCGGCTAGAGATATCTTTATACTTTTGCTCAAAGCGGCACAGGACGAAGATTCGGAGTGGATTCGCCAGGAAGCAGCGCGGGCACTAGGGCACTTTTTGGACAGCTATCGCGAACGACTGATTATTTATATGCATCTGTTCCTGGTAAATGAGCTCCGTCCTGAAGTTATGGAGCTGATTGGGCATTATGCGACGATACCGCTTGTACGAAAATTTGTTAGCGTTGTCATGCCTTTCTTTAGCCTTATGGGAGATGATCAGATTCTGGACAACTTACAAAAAGCTGTGCAAGTTGTTCAAGAAATGTCATCGCTCGAATATGGCAAAGATTTGTTGAAGATGTATGAGGAACTCTATCGCCTCTTCGCTATCAACACGATTGAGGGCATCGCGGCGTATCACTGTGCTCTCACGCGTGAAGATTTTGGACAGGACAACGGATTAGCGGCAATCATTCTGGATGTGTTAAAGCAAGTGGGTATGATTACACGCTGCTTTGGTATTTACCTGCGCCGTGAGGGCATCTTTGATCGCTTGGCTAGTTTGCTCGATGCCCAGAAAGCTATAGATGAAGTAGGCAAATTCGTGGAGCGTATTTACTCCGGTTTGTTGATGGGTTATTCGATCAAGTCGTTGCCCGATCATTTGCTCTTCGTGCTGTTATTGCAACGCTGGCAGACCATGGTGCTAACACAATTGCACGAGCTGCGCGGCGGCGTCGAATTGAAGGTCGAATTGCAGACGAAAATCGCACGTAGTGAAGAGCGAGTTGCGGTCCTGTTCAAAGTGAGTAATACCGGGCGCAGGGCGGCGGATAACGTCAAGGTGTCCCTCTTACACAGCGATGACTTTGACATCATCGGTAATCTGTCAGTTGAGATGGAGACGTTGCTGTCTTATGAAACCCTACAAGCCGAGTTCACGCTCAAGCTGCAAGGCGATCACTTGCAGGAACAACAGATAGCACAGAATGAATTCACCGTCAACTACTTGAGGCTGCGTGTAGAAGTAGCCTATGAGGATGCAGAGCATCGTTTACAAACAATTGAATATGCCGACCAGCTAGAGCTATTCAGTACAACGGTGCCGCAAGAATTTTACTATATTCCCAATCCATACTCGACCGGTACGCCGGTGCAAGATAGTATCATGTTTTATGGCCGTGATGACGATGTAGCAGCCCTGCGACACAATCTAGCCGATACCGCAGCAAAAACGGTCATGTTACTCTACGGCCAACGCCGCATGGGGAAAACAACGCTTTTGCTGCACCTGGTTCGCACGGATGTTTTGCGTGAACATATTCCCGTTTTCATTGACATGCAACGCGAGTCGTACAACATCAGTGTTAACAAATTCTTGCACAACGTGGCATATTATATCGCCCAGGCTATAAACAACAAGGGATATACAATGCCCTTGCCGGAAATAAAGGATTATGCTGTCGATCCGACGTTCGTCTTCGATATCTTCCTGGATCACGTGGAAACGCGCTTACACGCACAAAGGGTGATTATCTTGATCGATGAATTCGAGATGTTGGAGGATCAGATCAAGAAAGGCAATCTCAAACCAGAATTCCTGGATTACCTCCGCAGTATCATGCAGCATCATCACCTCATCAGTTTCCTGCTGGCGGGAACGCACCAACTTGAGCAATTGACGCAAGCAAACTGGTCGGTTTTCTTCAACATCGCACGGCAGTACCGGTTGTCGAAGCTTAGCCAGCGGGGTGCGGAAGATTTGATCAAAAAGCCGGTGGCGAACCATCTTGAGTATGGCCTGTTTACCGTAGAGAAGATTCGTTCCCTTACCGCCGATCAGCCGTATCTCATTCACCTGCTCTGTCGTGCGCTTGTCGATCTGTGCAATGAACAACGCAAGGTCTATGTTACCATTAACGATGTGAACGCCGCCCGACGCGAAGCCATGCAAACGTGCGCCTCTCATTTCGACTGGCTATGGAAACACCTGACCTTCGATGAGCAACGCCTCCTGGCGGTGATCTCCGAGCTTAGCAAAGAAGAGGGACGCTGGTTGTTTTACAGTGAGATTGAAGAACGATATCGCTACCATCATTTCTCGTATGAGCGTAAAAGCCTGTATGATTGGATCAAATTGCTGAGGGTAGCAGATATTGTAGAGATCGCTTCGGAGGATGCGGTAGGAGCGTCGTTAACCGACGAGCGTCTCAGGATACCCGCTGGCCTCATGCGTATGTGGCTGCTCAGAGAGAAACCGCTCAGGCTGCTTACCGGTGAGCAGCAGGCGACAGTCTCATAGGCGCTCGCTATGCTTCACACAGGCTCAAAATCAGCGTGACTACCATGCTGAATGTCAGTAGAATGATGGTGGTCAAGAATGCCAACTATGGCGTGGGAGATAAAGCTGGAGGGCAGTGCCAGGGCGAAGATGCAGGCAAAAAGCTAGGGCGCTTGCCATCTTTTCATGATGATAGTGCTCAAGAATGCACAACTGACGAGCCAAAAAGCTACCGGCCAAGCAGCAGTCTGTGCATCGCTATACGGAAGCGTGCTGAGAGACCAGATTAGCACTGCAGCCACCAGATTACCGAAGCACATCATGGCTATAGCGAACCAATACGCCGCTTTATTCGTAGGATGCGGCGGACATCTTCGGGCCGCCACAGGTTCTGCTGCAGCAGTGGGCGAGTACCACGACTTTTCCTTGTGAGGCGGGATGTGGATTGTTCTGGGCGATTGGCGGGCGGCTAGTTCCAGTGCCATCGCGAACTGTCCGGCACTGTCGTAGCGTTGCTCAGGGTTCTTCGCCAGTGCCTCTATGATGACACCCTCGACGGCGAGCGGGATAGATAGCCCACGCTCACGCAGCGATGGCGGATCTGCGCTGAGATGTTGTTTGATAACGCCTGCCTTTGTTCCCTCGAAAGGAGGAATACCGCACAGCAACTCGTAGAGAACCACCGCCAGCGCGTATTGATCGCTGGCAAAGCATGGGTTTCCCATGATTTGTTCTGGAGCCATATAGATCGGCGTACCGCGAATGTTTCCCCGCCGTGTCGCTACCGTGTTTCTCGCGAGAAGAGCAATCCCGAAATCGCCGATGAGAATCTGCTCATCGTATCCGATCAGCAGGTTCTGCGGCTTGATATCGCAGTGAATGATTCCTCGTGCGTTAAGATAGTCCAGCCCACTTGCGATCTGTCTGGCATAATGCACAACCAGAGTAAGAGGAAGTCCCGTCCCTCTGAACTGGCTAAGCGAACCACCTGATGCATAATCCATCACCAGGTACGGCCTGCCGAATTGCACTCCGTATTCGAGTACTCGCACAATATGGGGATGCACGAGCCGGGCGGCTATACGCGCCTCGTTGCTAAAAAGATGCCTTTCGGAGTCAGTGAATTGAAGATGCGGAATTTTGATCGCCGCCTTCATATCGAGATACAGATGTCTGCCAAGAAAGACTGTAGCAAACGCTCCGCGCCCCAACAGCCCCTCGATCAGATAGCTCCCAAATTGCTGTCCGATACGTGTTGCATGGTTAGGCGCGAATTGTATGGAGTTCATAGTCCTCTCTATCACTTATTAGATACTCCGCTTCATTGAAGCACTGTCTACTGGACAACATAACGTATATATGACAGAACAAATAGTTTTGTATATTCCCTGTTAATAATGGAATGGTCTTACTACTCGGCACTTTCCCAAAGCGTCTCGAAAATCTTGCAATAGTTCGCAGTCACTGCCGCATTGGCGGTAATGACGCTCAATCCCACATGTCCCCGGTCATTAACAGGAATATCCCACCCAATCTTTTTGCGTGACTCAACGATAAAGTACTGCTTCAAACTCGCCGGAATGCGCGTGCTATCCACAATGCGTACGCTAATACCGATCTTTTTTAGCAAATCAAGCGTGACTTGCATCTCTGCCGATGCCGCTTCTTCCAGACTGCGTACGAAGAATATCTGTTTTATTTTGCCGCCTTCGGAGATGAAACGTGCCAGGGCATCTTCCATATCCTTTTCGTTCCAGAGATACGACGTTGCTAGTGAACTTGTCGAGAGAAATGTGGCAGTAGAGTATGCTTTCAGCATGCGCTTGAAGTTGAGGCGGAAGCTACTACTGTCATTCACCTGAACTTTGCTGTCTTTCATCGCAATTTGCAGTGTGTGAAACATGCCTGAGAAGAAGTTGTTGCCCAATACTTTCCGCAGATCGGGGTTGATATGCATAATAATTTCCTCCATTTGTTCCATCTCCGCCTTTGAAAGCAAGTTCTCCAGCTTGCCCTGTGTCTCGTTGCTCTTGTTCAGGATCGCGGCTAGCGTTCCTAGCCCCATTGAGGTAATCACCAGGATGATCATCGGAACCTGACTGGCTGCAATCAGGTGAAAAAAATTGAATATGTCACCTAGAGAGACCACCAGCGAGACAATAGCTATTGTCGGTAATAAAAGAACTTCGATGAAGCGCATGAACTTTGTCATGTATAACCTCCTTGCCCTATATCGAGCACGTGACTTGCTAGAATCTTCTTACTCATAGCATATGCGATGGTTTGTTCCAAAACGTGCCATATTATTGTCAATGATCGCAGCTTGTAGCCTCGAACATGATCATCTACGGATATGGTAATCTGGATTGAAGGTAGATCAGCGATTTCCTAAGCTGGTGTAGCCCTCATCGACCAGTGTCAGCAATTTCAGGTCGCACGGCATCAACGCCTGTAGCTCTGAGGCGATATTGCAGGTTGGTTCCCGATCGTTATTTTAATGGAGGGTCTCCATGCTCCACCCTGATCTCGTCTAGCACATCATCATCCTTGATATGCTCGAAAGGGGTATGACAGGTGTTACAATAATATTGCACGGTCAACAGTTGCTGGCCGAACAACGAAAAGAGTTCAGTATCGGTTGAAAGACAATACGGGCAGGTGACCTCTCTCTTTGAGGCTGCCTCGTCAAAATGAGGAGACATAGCACTTACTCCAACCTTCTTCCTACGGCATCCCATTTTTCCCAAGGCAAGGGCTGCGTCAGTTCCCAGCGTTTTGTGGTGGCGTTGAAGGAGACTGGCTCTTCGATGGCCACGCTACTCAGTGTGGGCATGATCTTTTGGAGGTAGCGACTGCGCAGTTCGTCAGGAGTAGCGTCGATGATGCCCTCGTGGTACAATCGCTGCATATTGGTATCATCATTGGGGCCAAACCAACACAGTGTCTCATCCCAGAGGCGATTGATGGAGTTGGTCAGGACCTTGGGCACTGCTCCTCCCACCTTGGCTAAGCGGCGTACCCAGGCCTCACCATGGACTTGGTGGATGCGCTCCTCCTGCACGACTTTGCGTGCTCGCTGGCGCAAGGGATCGTAGGTGGAGTTCTGCGCTGCTTCAAAGAACGTCGTGAGGGCGATGTCCAACAAAAAGTTCGTGGCGACGAAGTCAGTCCAGCCGGCAAAGTCCTTGTCCAGGAAAGCCAGATGGTAATGCAGAGATCTCGTCATGGGATCAACCTGGTTCGGATCTTCTCTGGCCTGGGTAAAGTTTTCGAGCAGGGGATAGAGCGTGCGTGCGTGCCCAAGCTCATCTTGAGTCATGGCAGCGGCAGCAACGGCAGCTTCCAGGGCAGGTGCGCCATTACTCCAGTAGGCGTACCGACGTCCAATCGCTTGCTTGTTGTCAGCAAGTGATGAAAGAACAGCAAAGAGTGCTGCATTATCTAGAGATGTACTGGTGGTCATATGCTGATCCTTGGTCGCAGCCTATAGCATACACAAGAGAACGGGGCAGCACTCTATGGGTGCCTTGTACGGGCATACATGCGACCCCCAGGTGTAACAATACTATGATTCAATGACCGTGACAATGGTCTCACGCGGCACCAGCACCATCTCGATCCAAGCAAATTCATCATAGATGCTGCGTGCATAGACCTTGGCCAGTTCCACATCATCGGCCATGACATTACCGATTTCGTGCAATGGCTCTTCATATTTCTGACGTGCATAGACCTGCCACACGCGGCTTTCGTTCAACGCTGCCCGTCGGTTTGGGGTGCTGGTAGCTGTGTGATTCATGCTGATATCCCCCATGTACGCAGAATTTCGATACCCTCCTCGCTGAGCCGTGCCTTGGTCCAGACAGGGTCCCACACAATGTCGATACGAACCTCCTGGATGCCGGACTCCTGGAGTAGGCGGGTACGAATATCGTCCATGATGAATTCCATGGCGGGACATCCCATCGCGGTAAAGGTGAGTTTGAGATCAACGATCCCTTTGTGTTGCTGAAGATCGACGATCAAGCCCATATCGACGACGCTGATGGGAATTTCCGGGTCGGTCACGTCGCGCAAAGCGTCCCACAAGGCCGGGCACAAGGTGTCATTATCAAGATGGGTTGACAAAGATGGATATGTTGTGGTCATGTCTCTTGCTCCACTAAGCGCAGCATCTCACGCTTGCCGCGCTGAAGCATCCCGACAAACTCCTCGTTCTTAGGGCCGCGAGCCTTCCAGCGCTTCATCACATCCTCCCAGGTGCAGGGGCCATCCCACTGCTTCGCCTTGACATCGAAATGGGCAGGGAAGGCACAGTTGACGACATATTTGCCAGCTTCCTGATCATAATGTGCAGGAACGGTGAGACCGAGCTCCTCGCACAGCGGCACAGCGGTTGCCATCCACAGTTGGCGAAGCTCGTCGTTACTCTTGCCCTTAAAACCATACTCCAGCTGCTCACCATGCTTCTTTAAGTCATCGGGCAGGCCAAACCACTCAACCGTGAGCAAGAACATCCAGTTCACGGCTCGCTGGAGTGCTTCATGACCACTGGCAGTCTGATTTAATTTGCGCATGCCCTGTTCCCCATGACGTAGGTGGAACGTCTCTTCCTTGTCGACTTTGATCAGGGCACGCTTCCAGGGGCCGAAGGTCGTGCTCTGATAGACATCGCTGAGCAAGGTATAGCCAGCGCGATCATAAAAGGCGTTGGCCACGATCAGTTCGGTCCAGCTCTCTAAAGGGACATCGAAGGCATAGGGGTACTTGAAGTGGTGCGGGTCGCGCTCAAAGATCAAGTGTTCGGTGTCAACGCCAAGGTCGCGCATCAAGCGGTAGGCGATATGGGCATGCGATAACTCGTCCTGAATGATCGACATAGCCGTGCCAAAGTTATTGAGGGTGGGGGCATGCACAGCGGCATGGTAATAGGCAGGGGCACTGATCAGTTCGGTATCTGCTGAGACCGTCAGAATGCGCGTGATCCCTTCGAGATACACAGGGCTCATCTGCTCGACAGACTCGATGAGATGCTGCTTACGAAGACGTTCTACCACAGACGCTTCGCTCTGTAAGACAGAAGAGGCCATAAATGTTGCTCCTTCATGAACGAGGCAAATAACTTTTTGAACAACTGGTATAATAGTATCTAACAGACAAGAGAAAGTCAAGGTTTTTTGTGATGAATGTTTACCAGGTAGTAGAAATTTAGTGAGAGCGTACTTTTCGCTGTTGACAACAGACCGCTTTCCTTCTAATATTGAGTTAAACGACAAGTAGAAAAAGGAAATCTTACATGAGCCAGGAACGAAAAGCTGTTCAGGTACCGAAAGCACACAAAAAACCAGATCAAGGAAATGGGAAGCGTGTACGTCTAACCCAGCAAGCCATTGTGGCAGCCGCAGCCGAACTGTTCGCACGCAACGGGTTCGGGGCAACCAGTCTGGACGATATCGCCACTACGCTCGGCGTCACCAAAGGCGCATTCTACTACCACGTCAAAAACAAAGAGGAGATTCTGCGCTTGATCTACCTGACGGTGTTGACAGTCAGTGAAGAGCCGCTCCGGCGCATTGTCGAATCCGACTTTCCACCGCTGGAAAAGTTACGTCGTGCAGTAGAGCACCATACTGCCGTGGCGGCTGATCGCTCACCAGCCATGATGGTGTTTTACCGAGAACAGTCCTACCTAACCGGCCCATTTGCCAAAGAAATTCTCCTGCGGAAGAAAGCCTACGAGCGATATTTCGAACAAATCATGCAGGAGGGTCAAGCGGCTGGCATTTTCAAGCCTGATCTTGACCCGAAGATGCTCACTTTTGGTCTGCTCGGAATGTGCAACTGGCTGTCCCAGTGGTACAAACCATCCGGTCGCTACACGCACCAGCAGATCGCAGGGATGTTCGTGGAGATGGTCGAGCATGGCTTGGTCCCCTGCTCCTCGCCAGCTCAGACGTCTTCAGTTCCGTAGACGACGTTATCTATCGAAGACTCCGATGGTGGACTTCTTTATCAAAGAACTGCCTCTGCGCGGTCGTGCTCCACGCAAAGCGGTTGAAGAGGGCCTTGAGGAGGCAGAAGAAACCTTCGATCCCGTGATAATGCATTGAAAAGCAGTGATGTACCCATGTGTTTGCAACCGTCCTTTGGTCATGGTAGGCTATTTTTAGCATACCGTTGCGAACACCACCATCACAGGTGAGAACAGAGCTTCATCAAACACGTATTTCAAGGAGGCAGTATCATGAACGAACGCATTGGTTTTATTGGCCTTGGCAACATGGGGCAACCGATAGCGAGCAATCTGCTCAAAGCTGGCTATGACTTGCACGTCTACAATCGTGATGCCAGCAAAGCAGCACCGCTCATTGCGCAAGGGGCACAGCAGGGTCTACGTCCAGGTGAGGTAGTGGAACTAGGAGGCATCGTCATCACCATGCTAGCAGACGATGCGGCCCTGGAGCAGGTGACCCTTGGAGAAGATGGGATTCTCAAGCGTCTGGGCCCAGGCGGTGTCCATATCTCCATGAGTACTGTCTCTCCTGCCATCGCCCGTCGCATGGCCGACCTGCATGCTCAACATGGATGTGCCTACGTTGCTGCACCTGTCTTTGGCAGACCTGAGGCTGCGGCAGCGAAAAAACTCTGGATATGCCTTGCGGGCGCACCTGCCGCCAGGGAGCGCGTCCACCCAATCCTGCAGACGATCGGACAGGGCCTGTTCGATTTTGGTGAAGACCCTGCCATGGCGAATGTGGTGAAACTGTGTGGCAACTTCCTTATCGGCTCGGCCATGGAAGCCATGGCCGAAGCACTGACCCTCGCCGAAAAAAACGGTATTGAGAGAACTGCTGTCATCAACATGTTTGGGCAAACCCTCTTTGCCTGTCCCATTTATCAGAACTACGGCAAGATGATTGCCGAAAAACGCTACACCCCCGTCGGGTTTCACATGAGCCTGGCCCTCAAAGATCTCACGCTGCTCCTGAATGCGGCGCAGCAAGCAACCATCGCTCTGCCCATTGCTGACATTGTGCATGATCGCTTGCTGACTGGAGTTGCCAAAGGGCGAGGCGAGATGGACTGGACGGCGTTGAGTACGTTAGTCTCTGAGGATGCAGGTCTAGGGTAACCTGAGCATGGAGGTACCTCGTATATACCACGCATAGAAAGAGAAGGGAAAGCACATGTCACTGATCTCACCAGAAGATCGACAAACCCTGCAAACGCTCTTCGCGCAGGAACTGCAGGATGAGGTGAATATCACCTACTTCACCCAGCGCGAGTCCGTGTTAATCATTCCGGGCCAGGAGTGCTCCTATTGTAAGGAGACCCGCGAACTGCTCGAGGAGTTGACCGATGTCTCGGACAAACTGCACCTGACCGTCAAAGATTTCGTCCGCGACGAGCAAGAGGCCCAGAGCCTGGGCATTACGCGCATTCCCGCGTTCATTCTCCAGGGTCATACCAAAGGCACGGTGCGCTACTTCGGCATCCCGGCAGGCTACGAATTCTCCACGCTGATCGAAGACCTCATCGATGTCTCCAAAGGAACGACGAACCTGAGCGAAAAAACACGCGAAGCGCTGGCAACAGTCGATCAGGACCTGCACATTCAGGTTTTTGTCACCCCGACCTGACCCTATTGTCCACGTGCGGCCAGGTTGGCCCATAAGCTTGCCATCGAAAACGAGCATATCACCGCCGATGTGGTCGAAGTCTCGGAGTTCATTGATATGGCGCAACGCTACCTCGTGCAGGGTGTCCCCAAAACCGTGGTGAACGATCGCATCGAAATTGTAGGGGCCGTGCCGGAGCCTCGCTTCGTCCAACAGGTCTTGCAGGCGCTTGATAAGGGGCAGGAAGGAGCGTAGGCTGTCATCTGGCTGGTCCCATTGATTGCCGGACTCGCAGGCATCTGCCTGATTGCTCCCTTTTTTGGGTATACACTGAGAGGCCAAAGAAAGGCCAGTCCCGTATAGAAAGCAAATCAAAGGGCCTATGAACAGTGATTGTTGTTCATGGGCCACATATCTAAGCAACAGAGAGCTCATCTGGGAGGCGATAACGGTATTATCCTCTGAACACAAAGGTCGTCCCGACACTGTTGGGCACAAAAGCTTCTGGCATCACCTGGGCAATACGTTGCGTAGCGCGCCATCCCGTGCAATGGGCAGGCACCACGACCGCCTGGTTGATCTTCTGTAATGCCTCAACCGTTTGAGGGATGATAGGCTCGAAGAGTGCCCCGGTGAGATGGAAGCCACCCAGCAAAGCGTAGACCTGCTCAACGCCTGTCTGCACACGCGCTTGTCTTACACCTATTGCTACCTTCTACAGGATATTTTCACGGCAGAAATGGCCTTACTCCACTTTTCTGTTCCAATGATACACAGACCCCTAAAACAGCTCCTGCACATAGGCGTGCAGTGCCCCGGTAGTGCCAAACTGGCCCCAGAAGCCAACATAGCCATCGGGACGAATCAGAAGCAGCCCTCCATGCTCGACTTCATAGCGCTGGTGCAGTTCGCCTGTGAAGTCATGCAGGATACTGCGGGCCTCTTGCTCCGATCCAGGGGCGACATGCTCTGTGACCAGGTACGCCTCTAGTATCTTATCATAGCCCTCGGCCAGCAGTGCCTCGATCTCGCGCCATTCTCGCTCGACTGCGGTCGCCTCCTGCTTGCCCGTAAACACGAGCAGAATCGACCGTGGACTCTTGAATTTCTCGAAAAGGGGTAGTGGTTCTGATCCCTCACTCGTTCGCACCATGCCGTTGGGGGCGCGATCACCAGCTTGCAGTGCTCCCTTTTTGCTACGCTGATCACGCACGATGGGACTGTGATGATAGGCAATGCTAATCTCGGTAAGAGCTTCGGCCAGGCGATGCAACGCGCCAGGAAGTGATGAGAAGTAGAGTGGTGCGAGCTGGTTGCGCAGAGTAATGAGCAGCGGATTGCGCATCAGCACCAGGCGCGTGCCGCGTTCGGTCCCGCGTAATAACGCCTCTCCCACCTGCTCGCGCTCTGCCTCATAACTCGCCAGCAGGTGTTGAGAAGCCTGCCCTTTGACCACGAGCGCGAGCTTCCAGCCCAGATTAAAGGCGTCCTGCATGCCCGTATTCATGCCCTGCGCTCCAATAGGCGAATGAATATGGGCCGCATCGCCAGCCAGAAAGATGCGTCCCCGCGCATAGTGCTCGGCCTTGCGCTGGTTGACATGAAATCGTTCTAGATCCGCCGGTTCAGAGGCACGCGTTCCCGCCGGGCCACAGGTATCGATCACGTGCTGAATTTCTTCCAGCGTGACATCACCTGTGGGGGCCTTGTCCAGTTCATAGGCAATCACCACACGGTGGCGTCCATCGGCCATGGGGAAGTAGGCAATGAAACTGCCCCGATGAACAAAGGCGAAAATTTCATCATAAGGCAAATCCCAGGTCAGGCACACATTGCCAACAGCAAAACTCTGTTCGAAGGTCATCCCTACGAAGTCGAGTTCGAGCAGATGGCGCACCGTACTGTGTGCACCGTCACAGCCGATCAGCCAGGAAGCCGAGACGTGTTCTTCCTGCCCGTTAGGATGGCGAAGCAGCGCCTCCACGCCTTGCTCATCCTGCGTGACACTGATCAGCTCAACCTGCCATTCAATCGCAGCACCCTGGCTCTGCAAATGTTCCGTCAACAGCACCTCCACCTTGTTCTGTGGCAGCATCAGCACATAGGGATACGGGCTGTCGAGCAGGTGCTCCCGGAAGTCAATCCTGGTGAGGCGCTTGCCGTCGCTATAGGGGCTAAACACAGGGGTCTTGAGGCCCCGCTCAATAGCCGTCTGTGCCACTCCCATCTTTGTCAGCAGTTCCAGCGTTCTGGGCATAATGCCCAATGCCTTTGTCTTCTGGGTGGCATGGGGCGCGCTATCGATAATGCGACAGCGTACACCATGTCGGATCAATTCGTTGGCCAGTGTCAGACCAACAGGCCCCGCTCCAACGACCAGAACGTCATTCGTAGCATGAGTTATAGACAAACTTTTCCCCTTCCTTTTCTTCATACTCTGTTCACTTACAGGCAGGTCGGAGGGATAGACCGGCACAGGATGCGCGAAAGCACCTGCACCAGTCTCGGCTCAGGACTGGGAGGCCGTGTACTGCTGCGCCAAGCCACAAAGCCATCAGGCCGGATCAGCATAGCCCCATCACCCGACACACCCATTTTCGCTGGCCAGCCGTTCTCCAGATCGAGCAGGTCGGCATTTGCCCCGATACGATAGGTCGAAAGAGAGATCCCCAGGCGCGCGGCAACCGCCGTTGCCGCCTCGCCCCAGGCAGTTCCACCTGCGCCTGTGAGCAGGACGAAGCGACCGTCGAGCAGATCAAGCGTGGAGATGCGCTGCCCTTGCCGCTCGACCCACAGATGCGGCACGCGCGTGCCGGGCTGTCCGGTCAATTCCGGGCGCTCCAGCAGTTCTACCTCGCCAGGCGTCGATGGAGCCGTGTCTTCTGAGACAATCGCCTGGGAGCGATAGCGGTAGCCAACAATGAGAGAAAAGAGCGAGACCCTTTTCTCCTCAGGAAGCAGTGCGCTATCTGTTCCCTTCGTCAGAAAAGTAGCTGCCGGTCCGGTAAGCGATTGCTCGGCCGCCAACCACGCGACGGGATGCCGCTCCGTCTCGTAGGTCGCCAAAAGCTGTGGAGAGGCATTTCCCTTGAGCACCGCGGCCAGTTTCCAGGCCAGGTTCTGCGCACTCTGAATAGCCGTGTTGACGCCAAGTCCCATTTTGGGAGGCATGGTATGAGCCGCATCCCCGACCAGGAACACATGCCCCTGCTGGAACCGCTCAGCGACGCGCTCAGCGGGCTGCCAGTGTGCCATATCCACGATCTCGATAGCCATATCGGCTTTCCCCATCGCCGAGAGAATCATGTTCTTACAGCGCTCGGCTGTAAAATTCTGCGCGGATTCTCCCTGTGAAGGAGAGTACATGATGAGAAACATTCCGCGGTCCTTATCAGTAATCAGGAACATGCTGCGCACATTCGTGTTCTCGATCAGGATCCCGTCAGATTCGTAGCCTCGTATAAGCTGGCTCCAGTCAGCTCGAAAGTACACAAAGATGTAGTGTTCATCTAGCTCGCCAAGTCCTTTCGTCGGCACACCGAGCGTCTCGCGAATCTTGCTATGAGCGCCATCGGCAGCGATCAGGTAATCTGAGTGCATGACCTGCGATCTTCCAGTGGCGCGGTCCTGGAGGGTTGCGGTCACTCCGGTGTCATCTTGCATGAAGGAGACGAGTTCTGTGTTATAACGCACATCGCCGCCGCGACGACGAGCCTCCGCCAGCAGGAGCGGCTCGAGCCGACTCTGGGGACAATACCAAATGAATTGGTCCGGGCTGATGGCTTCCAGATGTTCAAACAGCATGGAAGGATCGAGTAACTCCTCTTGTTCGCTTGAGGCAAGGCTTTGCTTGCGGAACACACGCGATACCCTTGTTCCAGCCGCGCGGACTTCTGCTTCCAGTCCCAGCCCGCGGAAAATTTCCAGGGTGCGGAAATTGAGGTTACGCGCGCGTGGATACCACGAAACGTCGGAACGCCGCTCGACCAGCATCGAGAGAATCCCCTGCTGGCGCAGCAAGAGGGAGAGGGATAAGCCAGCGCCGCCAGCTCCCACAATCAAAACCGGTATGTGTTCCTGAGTCATAAGATGGACCTTTCTAGTCTAGACAGGCATGGCTGCTCCGCTCTCCTGGGCGATGCACGCCCAGCCAATGCGTGCATTGGGCACCATCGGCTGCCAGCCGCTCACCTCTTTGAAACGGCGATTGGAGACGCGCAAGCTGCGGCTCATCATGTCATACACTACGCCTGCCATCACCCGCATGAGCAGGGCAGGTGGCTGCCACATCCGCTTGCGCCCCACTGCCTGGGCCATCGCGGCAAAGACCTCGCCTCGGGTGAGCGGTTCATCGTCGGCGACATCATAGATGCCTGACGGGATCGGCTGCATCAGAGCGGCGACGATGGCGCGGGCTCCATCCTGGACAGAGACCTGTGACAGGTAGGCCTCGCTGCGTCCAGGAAGGGCCGCGATGCCTTTGCGAGCGTAGTCGAGTGCTCGTGTGTGGCCGGGGATTCAGGCCCATAGAGTGAACCCAGGCGCAATGAGAGGCCCCGATGCTGCTCCCCTGCGAACTGCGCGACGGCGGCTTCGGTATCGACTGTGGATTGCAGGGTCGGGGTCGGTTGCGCAGCCGTTGTGCTGGCGTCAATCCACCGATCGCCGCTGTCGGGGTAGACGAAGGCATAGCTTGGGTAGATGAGGGTGTGTACCCCACCGACGGCGAGGGCCGCCTCGACCAGGGTGCGTGTGCCCTCACGGCGAATGCGATCATTCTCGTACCAGGAGGCGCGTTTGGCCATCTTCGAGGTGGGGGCGATCCTGGTCGCCAGGTGCAGGACCGCCTCGCACCCCGCCAGCGCCTGCTTCAGCGATGCCCCGTCGAACAGATCGGCCTGAATGGGCTGCGCGCCGAGGCTGTACAGCACCTCTCTATTCGCTTCAGAGTGGCTAAGCGCATGGACGGCATGACCTTCGGCAATGAGCCTGGGAACCACAGCCTTTCCAAGCACGCCGGTGGCTCCTGTGACAAAAACCTGCATAACGTTCTCTCTCCTCTAGGAAGCGTGCTTCCTTGTTCCAGGATCAGGACACCAGACCGTGAAACTCGGCACGCAAGCGAACGATGCGACGGCTGCACCTCGTGCTAGACTGACTCAATACGAGCTTCGAGTTCCATGATCCACCTCCTTCTCCCTGTTCCATCCACTACCGAGAGTCTAGCGTATTGAGCGCCATGCGGCATCGGCAATTAAACGTATTCTGTGACTTCTCTGGTAGTGGCAGGAAATGCTGCAAGGGGGAGGTGTTGCCTAGGCAAGGGCATTTCATCGGTCATGACAGGGGGAAATAGATGAGGAGCAGATAGAGGATGAAGCAGCTAGATCAGGTGGTGTTCGAGCGCAAAGTAGGTGGCCGCGTTGCGTGAGGTAATGTCCAGCTTACTATAGATGGAGCGCAGGTGCGAGTTGACCGTGCGCGGGCTGATCACCAGGATTTCCGCAACCTGGGCATCGGAGAGCCCTCGTGCCACCAGCCGCAGCACCTCCACTTCACGTTCGGTCAGCTCGTTGGGAGAGGCTGGGGAAGGAACGTGGGGACGGTCCGCCCTGGCACTCACGGGTGGGTGACTGGCAGGCATGGTGTGCCTCAGTGCTGCCACCGCTTGCTCCGGTGTCATCGCTCGCCCCTCGGTCCACGCGAGTGTGAACGCCTCCTCGCCGAGTTCAGCACGCGCGGTCGTGGCTGCGCGTGCCACGAAGGCACGCTCGGTTGGGGGCAGGGATGTCCCCAGGGCTGCACACAAGCCTTCCGCAGTGCCCCAGAGCTGTACAGCCTCCGCCAGTCGCCCCTGCGCCGCAACTGCCACGCCGATACTCTGCAGACAGGTGGCGATGGACCAGCTATCGTTCACTTCGCGTAGGAGCGCCAG
>WNGD01001329.1_pt1 | contig 30439 bp, 22 predicted proteins | sample 5400671 | NCBI WGS metagenome assembly WNGD01 (sample SAMN13153369, study PRJNA577476) | soil metagenome | isolation source: 40 cm soil or saprolite under grassland replicate 2 | place: USA:California | collected 2016-06-15
GCATGTTTTTCGAATTTGCCACGTCTGTTACCTTTCCCTGTAACGGCTTCAGCGGTAGTTCTGCGGAGCGCATATCAATGCTCTTGCGCCCGCAGTCGCGATTTATTGCACCTCTATACTTGTATCACCGGTTGATTCATTAGTGATGGTTGTTCCAGTTTCTTCTGCCTCAGCGGGCGCAATGTTTTGGGTCTCTACACCTGGCTCCTCTTGCTCCTGGGTACCCGCAACCTCTTCTTCGCCTGCATCGGCGGGCGCAATGAATTGGGCCTCTACGCTTGACTCTTCCTCATTGCTTTCGAGATGAGGGCCCGTCGCCAGTTCTACCAGGCGTGTAATGGCCTTTTCATGGAGAAGGCTCTCTGCCAGCGCTCGAATCTGCCCTTCTGTTCGGGACAGATTTTGTCCCATCTGAGCATAAGCACGGAAGAGGGACTCTACCTCTTCAGGCGTTACAGTGATCTCTTCTTTCTTAATGACTTCGTCAAGCACAAGTCGACGTTTCACACGCTGTTCGGCATCAGGCTCGAGTTCTTTCAAATATTCTGCGCGTGACTCTGTTGCTCCAGTAAATGCGAGAATTGGTGCAACATAGCCTCCACTTCTTCCTGGATCAGCACAGGATGAAGTGTGAAGTGTGATTGCTCGATGACTGCATTGACTACCTTCTCTCGTAATTCATCGCGTATACGTCGCTGCTTGCTTTCGAGTAGATTATCGCCGATAGCCTTGCGCAGGTCTTCTAGGGTCTGATACTCATCGTTGCTTACCTGGACCGCGAGTGCATCATCAAGCTCAGGAAGTTCTTTGAATTCCACTTTGTGCAGGGTGACTGCGTATTGGGCTTCTTTCCCTGCGAGTTTCTCATTGCTGTAATCGCCTGGTATGATGGTGGTAAATGTTTTGCTCTCACCTGCCTGCATACCTACAATATGCGCATCCATACCTGCAAAGAGACCAAATCGTTCCTCTGCCAGTTCAAAGGGATTGTCTTTCAGGTCAGAAATGGTTTCGTCACCTACTGTTAGCTTAAGATTCATCGTGACGCGGTCGCCTATCTGAGCAGGACGCTCCGCAACCTCCCAACGTGCCTGTCGATTACGCAGTGACTCGAGCTCCTGCTCAACCTCTTCGGAAGTGATAGTAGCTTCTTCGCTCTCGAAGTGCAACGCGCGATAGTCACCCAGTTCAACAGGGGTCAGGATAGGTACCTTGAGACTGAAGTGGTAGGGCTGGCCAATCTCAAAGGCTGGCGCATCCATTTCAGGCTGTGCAAGAGGGGTGATATCGTGTTCTTTGAGAACGTTGCGATAAGTCTCAGCCATCAAGTCGTCGAGACCTTCCTGATAGATATACTCCTTGCCGAGTCTACGTTCTAGCAGTGAACGGGGAGCTTTCCCCCGCCGAAAACCAGGGATATCAACCTTTTGCACCAGCTTGCGGTATGCCTTATCTGAAGCTTTTTCCACTTCATCCCAGGAAAAATCGATTTCAACCTGTGCCTCGCTGTCTGGCAACTTTTCAACCGAAACCTTCACGTATCCTCCAGATGTGTCTTGTGGTATGTCTATCTTGCGCGATAGCCACAAGGGTAGCCCCTCTATTACATACTTATATACGTTACTTTGATTATACCTGAGGCAAACTTCAATTGGGAAGTATTGCGAAAATAAAAGGGCGCTGTACCCAGAGCTGTTACTGAAGTGGGCGGTGAGAGACTCGAACTCTCATGGCTTGCGCCAACGGATCCTAAGTCCGCCCTGTCTACCAGTTTCAGCAACCGCCCATATTCTCCCCTGAGAATAGAAAAAATCTCACTCCACGATGATACATCAGCGCACAAGCTACTGTCAAGATAACTATGGGTACCACTCCGTTTGGGCTACTTCGCATGTTTAGGGATCTCCATTCTTGTGAGCGAAAAAATGTTAAAATCACCCGGGACAAAGAGCAATGTTTGCAGCACGCTCCCGTAGAATGATAGAATAAGGTGAGGTATATTCCTCCCAGGGATGGACAGGATAGTTTAAGCTATGCAGCATCAGCCGGAATCTGGAATCACCTTTACAGACCTGCATCAACCCGATCTTTATATCAATCGTGAATTGAGTTTGGTCGAGTTTAACCGCCGCGTATTTGAAGAGTCGCAAGATAGCCGCCACCCGTTGCTGGAGCGCGTGAAGTTTCTCTCCATCTTCGAAACCAATCTCGACGAATTCAACATGATTCGTCTGGCTGGACTGAAAGATCAAATGGCTGCTCACGTCACCAATGTTAGTCCCGATGGCCTCACCGCAGGACAGCAGTTGCAGGCTGTGCGTCAACGCCTGGCACCATTGATCCAACAGGTTCGTCAGTGCTGGCGGGATGAACTTGTACCACTGCTTGTGGCACAACACATCCATATCCTTGATTATGAACAATTGGACATGCAGCAGCGTGCTGCAATGCGATCCTATTTTGAGCGTGAGATTTTCCCAGTTTTGACCCCTCTTGCTGTTGATCCGGGCCATCCTTTTCCGCATATCTCTAACCGCAGTCTAAACCTTGCGGTTGTGATTACTGATAGCGCCTATGGTGAGCCATTATTTGCGCGTATCAAAGTTCCCCCTACTTTGCCACGCCTGATACCTGTGCCACTTGCAGAAAACACACAGGGGGCTAGGGCTTTTGTGTGGATCGAACAGGTTATCGCCGCTCACTTAAGCACGCTTTTTCCAGGTTTTGATGTATGGGAATCTTATCCATTTCGCGTGTTGCGTGACGCAGATATCGAGCTGAGGGAGGACGACGCCGCCGATCTGCTTGAAAGTATTGAACAAGGACTGCGTGAAAGGCGTTTTGGTTCGGTGGTTGACCTCACGGTTAATCCGTCGATGCCGCCGCGTATTCGCAGCTTGCTGCTTGACAACCTGGAGATCACTCAGGAAGATCTGACAGTTATCGATGGGCCACTTGGTATGGGCGACGTCATGGAATTACACGACCTGGATCGACCAGATTTAAAGGATCCGCCGTTTTCGCCACGCACTCCGCCAGAACTACGCCTAGGGTATGATCTTTTTGGTGCTATTCGGCAGCATGATTTGCTGATGCACCATCCATACGATACTTTTGACTCTGTGGTTGAGTTCATTCGCGCAGCCGCACGTGACCCATACGTACTGGCGATTAAACAAACGCTTTATCGCGTAGGGACGAAATCACCTGTCGTCAATGCACTTCTGGAGGCCGTAGAAAACGGCAAGCAGGTAGCAGTGCTGGTCGAGCTGAAGGCACGTTTCGATGAGGAGAATAATATTGAATGGGCAAGGGCGTTAGAGAGTGCGGGTGTCCATGTGGTATATGGACTGGTAGAGTTGAGAGGGTTGATAGGCTTGAAGACGCATGCAAAGATCGCGCTGGTGGTGCGTAAGGAGCCTGATGGCTTGCAGCGCTATGTACACCTGGGAACCGGAAACTATAATGCTACTACTGCGCGTATCTATGAGGATTTGTGCCTGATGACCTGCCGCCCCGAAATTGGGGCGGATGCCTCGTCCCTCTTTAACCTGCTGACTGGGTACTCGCGTCAAAGCACATATAGCAAGTTGCTGGTTGCTCCTTTGGGGCTGCGGCGTGGCATGGTTGAACGCATTGAGCGCGAAATTGCCCTGCACCGCGAGCAGGGCAATGGACATCTGATATTTAAGATGAATGCGCTGGTAGACCCTGCGATCATTCACACGCTCTATCGCGCATCGCAAGCAGGTGTGCGTATTGACCTGCTTGTACGAGGCATTTGTTGTCTACGCCCAGGGATCGCGGATGTGAGTGAGACTATTCGTGTAAGAAGTATCGTTGGGCGTTTTCTGGAACATAGCCGCATTTACTATTTCAGGAATGGCGGTGATGAGGAAATACTTTTGGGCAGCGCCGATATGATGCAGCGCAACCTGGACGGCCGTGTGGAGACGCTCTTTCCCATCGAAGATCCTGTATTACGCACTGCAATCTGCGAACGATTGCTGAAGCCTGCACTCGCTGATACGGCGAATGCCCGTGAGTTGCTGCCAGATGGACACTATCTACGAGTACAGCCCGAGCCTGGAGAGTCGCCATTTGATAGCCAGCAATGGTTCATTTCACATCCTCTGCTCGAATCTGATAGAGGCTCTCAGAACCATACGATTAGTGCGTTGCCATCGGGGGCATAATAAGGACTTAGTTGGTGAATGACAGTGGTAGGGGAATCGTCTGCCAGGGTCCCCACTAGGCATCGCCCTAAGTGACCTAACCATGTCCTGCTGAGCGCAGCTCAGCAGGACATGGGCGCGCTCAGGATGACATGGCTGTACCTTTCTGCCGGGCTCTGGATGGCATCCCCTCGCGGTCGCCCTCGCAAGGCCTGTCCGCCATGAGCCTTACGTGAACGCCTCTGCGGGACCTCTCCCGTCTTTGATTACTAGGAAATGAACGTCACTCCTGGGCCAGGAGCAAACTCTACATTTGTCACCTTCCAGTAGTACACGCCCCAATTCATATTACTGGCGATCACATGTCCATTCCTGAGAACCTTCTCCACCACCGCTACATGTCCCCAACCGTAGGCGCCCTGAACCCAGGGTTGCAGGTCAACAATAGATCCTGGCGAAGGTTTGCTTGAAACCTTCCAGTGGAAGTCTCTAGCACGGGCGGTCCACTGCCAGGCGTCCGATTGTGTCGTCCATGGCACGTAGATGTGGTGCAACTGAAAATAGCGCTGATTTGCCCACCAGGTACACTGGCCATAGGGGAAATAATTTCCAGTGCCTTTGACAGGGGACGGTCCATTGTGCACAGGCTGCTTACCGGGAATACAAACTATCTGCTGAACATAGATCAGGTTAGGATTGGCAATATGGTTATAGGAGGCAAGACGTGGCCAGGTCGTGTGGTACCGGGCTGCGATGCCTCCTAGCGTATCACCGCTTACAACAGTGTACACCTGGTCGCCGCTAGAGCATGGGGAATGGGCAAATACGCCGATTGCGCGAATGCCCAGGCCGCTGCCAAGTAAAACCAATCCTAGAATCACCACCTTCACGAGGCTTGCATGCCGTATTAGGGGTGACCACAATGATCCTCGCTCCTCTCCATCGCTACCCCGGCCTAGACGATTGAACCAGATTGGTTGGTGCATTTGCATACGCAAGTTAACTTCTCCTCTGTAAGTTGTTGTGGATCAGCACAAGTCAGAGTGCTTTTAATCAAATAAAGCAAAGAGGAAAGAATATTAGCTTATCCTATACTGTGAATGAGCTTGATACATTTTGAAACATAGGAGAAAAAGGCTACAGTGAAGGCGTTGACGGCTCGTAGGGGGAATGTTATAGTGGGGCGCATAGAAATTGAAAGCCAAGGTAGCTCAGTTGGTAGAGCACAGCACTGAAAATGCTGGTGTCGTCGGTTCGATTCCGTCCCTTGGCACCATACTTTATTGCATATATGGTTCCATCGTATTAATCACATCTTCCACGAAAAACGGCTTCTGTAGGATCGCGTCTGCATCGAGCGAGACTGCCTCCTCAGCGTTATCTAACGCTGACATTAATACGATAATATGGCGCTTACGCAACTGAGGTTCAGCTTCGAGCGCAGTGCATAGCTCTTTGCCACTCATTCCAGGCATCAAAATATCCAGAAAAACGAGAAAATCTTGCTCACCGCGCAGCAGCTGCAATGCTTCATACCCATTGCGTGCTACCGAGATCGAATATCCCTCAAAATCCAAAATATCCTTCATCATATCGCGGATAATTGGATCATCATCAGCCACTAAAACCTTGCGAGTTTTGTAATTCTGGTTCATCGTCCTTACTCATATCAATGGGTGCCTCAATACGTGGGAGATAGAAACTAAAGATAGAGCCTTCGCCAGGGACGCTTTGTTCAAGCCAGAGCCTGCCACCCATCGCCTCAATGTAGCGGCGACAGATGTAGAGACCCAGGCCGGACCCGCGTATTGGAGTTGTCAATGAACGAGAAGCCCGTACAAACTTTTCGAAAATTTTCTGCTGGTCTTCGGGAGCGATGCCTTCACCTTCATCACATACATGCACCACGGCCAGCGGAGGATCATCACCATTTGCCAGCAAAGCGTAATCGACCTGATCTTCTGGTAGCTGCGAGAGCGTAGTGGCGCGACCCGTAATGAGAATACGACTACCAGGTGGTGAATATTTGGCTGCATTATCTAACAGGTTGCTCAGCACCTGCCCCAGCCGCATTGCATCGCAATACGCCCAGAGATCGCCTGCTATCTGGATAGTGATCTTCTGTTCAATATTGATGCTGAGTACGGTTGACGCCATTTCCACCGCTGCGAGTAGCTGTACTGGTCCTGGCTGCAAATCCATTTTTTTGTCCAGCGGCCCCATTTTCGCTGCCTCGGTCATGTTGGCCACTAGGTCGCTTAATTGGTGAGTGGCACTGCTAATTTTTGTGGCAAAACGCAGAATCTGTTGCGGTGTAATGCGCCCACTCTGCCGCTTGAGCAACGATGAGTAGCCGCTAATAGCGCTGAGCGGCGTACGTAGCTCGTGAGAGGCTGTCACGATAAACTCGTCCTTGAGCTTATCCATGCGCTGTAACTCGGCATAGGCTTCCTCGATCTCTTCGAAGAGCTGAGCGTTTCGGATAGCGCTTGCGGCCTGCCCAGAGATGGCGAGGAGCGCTCCCAACTCTTCTGGACGGAACTTGCGATTCGAGTATGGTGTATGTATCGCCAGGATACCAACGATCTCCGTCTGGTAATGCACTGGGATCATCAGCATTTGTTGTATGTGCGTCTCGTGCAGAAAGATTGCGCCGCCCTCTCCGCTTAGCTGGGCAAGTTCTTCGACCATAGTTTGGTCAAGATAGAAATATGCTTGTGATTCAACTAACTGTTCCAGCATTGAATCTTTGAACGGAAGGCGGATCATCTCTATGAGATCATTATGATTCTCGTCTTTATTTCTGCCTTTGTTCGCATCCTTCCATTTGCCTGTCATATCGTAAATGGCCTGTGCGATCAGTTCTTTTTTGTCGGCTGAGAGTTGGAAAAAGGTACACATCTCTGCCTGTACCAGGTTTGCTACGGTCTCGACAAATTTGCGCAGCAGTTCGGCGACGTTCAATACGGTACTAATGGCTTGCAGAGCACTGTACATTGCAGCCAGGGATTCCTGACGCTGCTTTGCTTTGAGTAAGGCCTGGCGTGAACGATCGTAGAGCTTGGCATTCTCAATACTGACCGAAATAATTTGTACCATGGTCTCCAGAAGCAGAATCTCCTCCAGGCTATATGCATCCGGACGCGTACTGGTGAGGCAAAGCGAGCCAATAACTCGTGTAAACATCTTCATTGGAAGTAATAAAAATGTCTCTGCTTTGGTTTGATCCCCCCAGACGCCCTTCAACAATTCTTCGTACTTACCGTAATTTCCATGCTCCTGGCTGGCAAGCGTTAACAACAGGGTACTCTTTTCCTCCTGTGTAACTTGCCACCACAACGGACGGTTTTCAGGAAGAGCGACTACGGGTTGCTTCAGCAACATGTCATTACGTTTTCCATGATCGATTGCGAACACATCATAGATCTTCTCAGTGTCGCGGTCGTAGAGCGTGAGCAACATTGAGGAGACATCGACTACGTTGGTAACAAACTGGTAGACATCCTCAACTAATTCTGATAGCCTGACAGCTCTGGGGAATGCCGTGCTGATCTGCTGGAGGCGTTTCATATAGTCTCTTGTGCGCAAGTGTAAATGTCGCAACTGGTAGTTCTGGATATAGAGGGCTATTCGCTCGGTAAATTGGTGTACCTCACTACGCTGTTTCTGTTGAAAGCCGATCCCTGGACTTGCCTGATAGAGTATGACTATGCCTAGCACAGTGGCATGCTGGTTCTTGCTATGCACGTCAAATGCAAGCTCAGGGATCCTGATGGGTGCGCAGAGATAATAGCTAGGGACGATATCCGCCGGAAAAGGTACCTGGCCAAGCGGTTGAAAGTATGAGATGTACTCATCATAACGGATTATGAAAGGTTCATTTCTGCGCCATGTGTAACCGATCAAGCCTTGTCCATAGGGATATGTAGTGCCGATGGGAAAGAGCGAACTTCTTTCTGGCGGACCTGACATATCTGCGCTCAATGGTTGCGAGATGCGTTTCGTTTTTCCCTGGGTCGAGGTAGGCTGGTCGGCTAAATCGATGGTGATACGGCGACGGAAAGGGTCCTTATCTTCACCTGCTGGGTAGCTGCCGGTGGGAGCAGGTGTGGGACTACGCAAGCGCAAATGCAGGCGTATAACCATCTGGTTGATGCTTTCATCATAGAGGGCAACACAGCCACCGCTAGCCCCAAACTGCCTGATCATCTCTTGTAAGAGTTTTTTAAGTAATGATAACGGATAGACCTCTGCTGTAGTATGTGGTTCAGACTCTCCCCATATAGCGGTAGACATCCGATTTGTTTCTCCTCAAATGTTTGGCGGGAAGCACTTAGGAAACGCAGGCATTTTTACTGGTATGCTGTACTGAAAAAATTTACTGTGCCATTCTCATATGGAGTAGCATATCATAGGCGCTTACTCTATATCAACCTTCGTGACGGGGAAATGTTGCCAGGCAGCACAATTTGACAATCCTCACTCCCTAGAGCTATCATGCTATAAAGAAATAATACCTTTGCACCCTGGAGGATTGCCCCATGACTGAATCCACAGCCAACAACGGCACTGTGTTTCATACGCACCGTCTTTCTAATGGTCTGCAGATCGTCGCACAGCCAATGGCCGATTTTGAGTCTGTTGCTGTGTCGTACTATGTGCGTACTGGCTCCCGTGATGAACCAGACCCAAGTATTGCAGGTATCTCCCATTTCCTGGAGCATATGGTCTTTAAGGGCACACAAACGCTGGATTGGCAGGAAATAACGCTTGAGTTTAATAAGATTGGCGCCGAACTCAATGCCTTTACCTCGCATGAGGCTACCGTCTACTATGCCCGAATCCTGGGCGAATACTTGGAGCGTGCTATCGAACTGCTCAGCGATATGATGTATCCCCGTCTTGCTGAAAGCGATTTCGAAACAGAGAAAGAGGTTATCGTCAACGAAATTGCACGTTCGGAAGATCAACCCTATAACCTGGCCTTCCGGCGTATGATGCAGACTTACTTCGGTGATCATCCGCTAGGGCATGATGTGCTTGGTTCGCGTGAAAGCATTCGTAATATGCGCATTGAGCAGATGCGGGACTATTGGCATCGTCGCTATGCCGCGAACAACATAATTTTGGCGGTTGCTGGCAATTTCGATTGGGAGCATATCGTCAATCTCGCCGAAAAACACAGTACTACCTGGCGCACTGGAGATTCCGAACGCGATGTTGCGCCTTACGAGCCGGCAAACGCGATTAATGACATTATAGTTGATAAGAAACTCAAGCAGCAGATCATGATTCTTGCGATGCCAGCCGTAGACGTGAAGGATCCCGACTATTATGCAGCCGTGCTGGGCGGTAGTATTTTGGGGGATAGCGACGGCTCGCGCCTCTACTGGAACATCTATCAAAAGGGCCTGGCGGAATCGGCCAGCGCTGGCATCTGGGCAATGGAGGGTACAGGTATTTTGATGATGGAGGCGAACTCGACACCAGAAGAGGCGCCCCATGTCCTCAGGTTGCTGCGCACCGAACTTGATAGCCTGTTAGAAGATGGTGCATACGAGGATGAGCTACGCCGCGCCAAAGATAAATGGATCAGCAATCTTGTCCTGAACAGCGAGTCAACTTTTGCGCGCATGCGCTCCATTGCCAACGACTGGGTGACCGAGGGCCGCCTGATCAGCGTCGATGAGGAGGTGGAGCGTATTGAGAAGGTGACGACAGAGGATGCCATGCGCGCTCTACGTCGTTTCCCGGTGCATGAGAAACAGGTGCTCACGGCATTGGGTCCCCTGAGCGAAGAGGAATTGCTGGCCTGACATGAGAATGTCATTCTAGAGTTCTCCAATTTATCTCTACGATAGCGTTCTTTCAAGCAGACAGAGAAGTTGTTTCTTGTAAGGAGGTTATCGTGCGTAAAAAAGTAGTCGTATTTTTCGCCTTTTTAGCTGTTCTGCTGCTTGCCACTAGCATTATTTTCCCCAGTCGTTTCTTCCATCCGGCAAACGCAGAAGCTCGTCTTCAGCCAATGTCTGTTGGCGGCACTCCACCATTATTGAGAGTCAGTCAATTACGGGGTGCTGATCGGTCAAATCGGACATTGCAAATGAGTATTGGCCTTTCGGTGCGTAACCAGGGCCAACTCAGTGAATTATTGCAGAGCCTGTATAATCCATCTTCTCCTAACTATCACCAGTTCTTGACGCCTGCTGAGTTTGCGCAGCAATTTGGCCCCACAGCCGACCAGCGGCAGGCAGTTATCGACTATTTGACCCAGCAAGGGTTTACGATAACACGGACGTATCCCACTCTGATTGACTTCAGGGGCTCAGTATCCCTGGCAGAAAAGGTCTTTGGTGTAACCATCAACAACTATCGGGGGCCTGATGGGCGCGTTTTTTATGCCAATGCAACGCAGCCGACCCTCCCAACCTATCTCGCTTCATATGTCACTTCCATAAGTGGCCTGGATAATGCCAATCAGTTCTCTCATCCGCCCATCCCTGGACAAAATGCACCGAGGGTGCATCCCAGAGCCGGGAGTAACTGCCCGGCTGCCGGTCAGGGCGGTGGTAGTCAGGTAGCCTATATTCCTAGCCAATTTGCCAGGGCCTATAACTATGATGGCTTGCACAATGCAGGTTTGCAGGGTGAAGGCCAGACAGTCGGCGTCTTTGAATTGGATGGTTACTCACAGAGCGATATCCAGGCGTATAGCCAGTGCTTTGGCGGCGGAAATGTGCCTATTCAAAATGTCATATTGGACGGCTTTAATGGCCAGCCAGGAGCGGGCGCTATTGAAGTCGAACTTGATGTGGAAGTCATTTTGAGCATGGCCCCGCATTTAGCAAAGTTAATCGTTTACGAGGCTCCCAATTCTACACAAGGCTACAACGATGAATTTGCACGCATCGTCAAAGATCGTACACCAGTGATTAGTGTCAGTTGGGGCGATTGCGAGAAGAACATGGGCCAGCAAGAGGTGAACCAGGAAAACCAGTTCTTCCAGCAAGCGGCTGCCCAGGGCCAGACCATTCTTGTCGCATCTGGGGATAGTGGGAGTTCTAGCTGCTTCCAGTTGATGGGGGGAGGTTTCGATACCTCGCTTAACGCTGATGATCCCGCCGCGCAGCCATTTGTAACAGCAGTAGGAGGCACGAACCTCACGCTTAACAGTGATAATAGCTACCAATCGGAGACTGTGTGGAATGGCGGATTCTTCGGCGGCGCTGGTGGTGGTGGCATCAGCCAGTTCTGGAAGCGTCCCTCGTGGCAAACCGGTCCCGGAGTCAATAATCCACAGTACTCGAATAGTATGCGTGAGACACCGGACGTCTCACTGGATGCTGACCCTGCAACTGGCTACCCGGTCTATTGTACAGCGGGTTCATCCTGTAATAGTAGTGGAGGCGTATTTGGGGGCGGTACGAGTGGCGGCTGGCTGACTGTTGGAGGGACTTCGGCGGCAGCACCAATGTGGGCTGCTATGGTTGCTCTTGCCAACGAACAGGCTGCAAGAGCGGGCAAAGGTCCGCTAGGTTTCTTGAATCCTGCGCTTTATAAAATTGGCAGTGGTTCTCATTACGGCAGTGACTTCCATGATATCACGCCTTCCAGTAATTCCAGTGCGCCGTCAAATAATGATGAAGGCTTCAATAGTGGTGCCTATCCAGTTACTCGTGGCTATGATATGGCAACAGGCTGGGGAACATTCAATGCTGCCAGGCTCGCTTCTGATTTGGTAGCAATGAGATAATTGCCCACGTACGCAAAGAGATGGCCTGGCAACCTATACGCAGAGATTGCCAGGCCAGTTTTTTCGGTGCCATGACGAAGGAGAGAGAAGCCTGGGGGAATGCAAGCGCCCCGGCTTGCCCGCTCCCAAACCATCGCTCAGGGCGCTGTCCCTAGACCCTGTTTCCAAAACCCCTATCCATGTAAGACAACACACTCTCCCGCAATGGCCGGAGTCCCTTACACCCCCACTTCCTGAATGGCATGCCAGTCAAGCCACTTGCCATTTAGCCTGGCGTGTGATACACTTTCTAATGGGGCAATGGGACTTAATTTAAGCATATTTTTAATTTTTGGCTTTTTACTTCTGCAGGCGAAGGCAGAAGGGGAGATAGATAAAAAATACTAATAGCAACGCTACATGTGTTGGTGTAGTGAGGAGGTTTTTATTGCCTTGACAACAGAAAATATTCGACTCATTCCGCTAGGAGGCCTGGGGGAAGTCGGAAAGAATATGACGGTCGTAGAGTATGGTGATGATATTATCATTATAGATGCCGGGGTGATGTTTCCCGACGATGAAATGTTCGGCGTCGATCTTGTTATCCCTGATACCAGGTATCTCAATGACAAAAAGCACCGCATTCACGGTATCTTCATTACGCATGGACATGAAGACCATATTGGCGGTTTACCCTATGTCCTGCCGATGCTCGATTTTCCTCCCATCTATGCGACTCGCTTGACCCAGGGCCTCATCAGCGTCAAACTCAAAGAACATAAGCTACTCGATAAAACCGTCATCAACGTCGTTACACCTGGAGACCAGGTTGCATTAGGTGAGTGCCTGGTTGAGATCATTCGTGTCAATCACAGCGTGCCCGATGCTGTGGCCCTTGCCATTCATACACCCCTGGGCACTATTGTGCATACTGGCGATTACAAATTTGATCATACCCCGACTGACGGGCGACCTGCTGATTTTGGCACCTTTGCCCGCCTTGGCAACCAGGGAGTCCTCGTAATGATGGGCGATAGTACGCGAGTCGAAACACCCGGGTACACACCCTCAGAGAGCATTATTAACGACTCATTCGATAAACTTTTCGCCAATGCCCCAGGTCGTATCATTATCGCCACCTTTGCTTCTCTGCTATCACGGGTGCAACAAGTTATTGATGCTGCCGCTCGCTATGAGCGAGTGGTTGCCCTTGTAGGGCGCAGCATGGTCAGCAATGTGCAAATGGCGATTGACCTTGGCTACTTGAATATACCTAAGGGTATGCTCATTCGTGCAGAAGACATTAACAAGTTTCCAGCAGAGCGGGTCGTTATCATCTGCACTGGCAGCCAGGGAGAGCCAACTTCAGCTCTCACTCGCATCGCTAACCAGGATCATCGACTTGTGCGTATCCAGCAAAACGATACGGTTATCCTCTCGGCGACACCAGTTCCGGGCAACGAGAAAATGGTCAATCGTACCATCAATAATCTCTTCCGCCAGGGGGCAGATGTGTACTACCAGGCTATCGCCAATGTACACGTTTCGGGTCATGCTTCCCAGGAAGAACTAAAGTTGATGTTGAACCTGCTTCGCCCAACTTTCTTTCTGCCCATCCACGGTGAATATCGCCAACTTATCCTCCATGCAAAGCTGGCCTACTCGCTTGGTATCCCAGAAGATCATATTGTCATTGCCGAGGATGGAGACATTGTCGAAGTGACACCGGAGTCAGTCAAAGTCAGGGAGCATGTCCCCTGCGGCAATGTGTTCGTCGATGGACTTGGGGTTGGGGATGTCGGAGAAATTGTGCTGCGTGACCGCCAGGTGCTGGCACAGGATGGTATACTGATGGTCGTGCTCACCGTCGATAAAGAAACGGGGCATCCCGTGGCTGGACCAGATCTTGTCTCGCGTGGTTTTGTTTATATGCGTGATGCCGAAGAACTTCTGGAGAGTGCGCGAGAGCGCGTGCTGGAATCGTTTATCGGTTTGAATGGTCACGCTTCGGACTGGTCTTTTGTCAAAGACAAGATTAAATATACACTCAGCGAGTTCCTCTACGAGAAGACGCATCGTCGCCCGATGATCCTGCCGCTCGTCATGGAAGTATAAGCAAGAAGCGGTGCCCCATTTTGTCCTTGTTTCCTCTTGCTTCTCTGGAACATATGCGCTATCATACAAGTGTTTTCGTGTCCCTTGCAAGAAGGAGAGAATCAGCATGGCGGCAGATGATAAGAGAAATGAACAAAGGAAGCAGGGACGTGTTGGGCCGAGTATAGACGCGAGCAAGACTTCTCGTGTCAGCAGGGCAGCCGGGAGCATCGGTTCTGAAAGCATGCGTGTTGAGCAACGTTCCAACGGTCCTGGGACGAAACAAAGGTCCGATAATCCCATTCCTGCAAGACGATCACGTGGTAATAAGCAAGCACCAAAAAAAGGTGCTCCTGCTAATCGCCCTGCACCTGCTCCTGCGGACTCGCGCATCATCGGCCGCATGCATCATAAGTGGCAATCCCTGGCGCCTCATCAGCAGCAGAGTTTACTTAGTATCATGCTCCTCGGCTTGTCGATTCTCCTGTTTGGTGCGCTTACGCTTTGGCGCGCTATCCCTTTATTCGGACCGCTTGGCGACTTCTTTCTGACCTTCTTTGGCTGGGGCGCTTATCTTTTTGCCTTTGGTATGATAGTCTTTTCCCTGGCTCAGCTCATCGAGGGCATGCAAAATAAGCGCTTTATTCGCTGGACCCTGGTAGCCGGACTGATCACACTATTGCTATTGCTGCTCGCCGAGAGCCGCTTGATCCTGGGAAGTCCTTCAGGGGGGGTGATTGGTGCATTGCTGGTACGCCCTCTACTCGGTTGGCCTGTAACTGTTCAGCATGTGCTGGTTATGGGACTGTTCATAATTTTTGCCATCGTCACCTTCCGCATCACCTTCGGGCAGGTTACTGGCTTCATCAAAAAAATGGTCTCGGCTGTTCCCAAAAGGTCATCAAGTGGCAATGCGGCCAACCCTTCACCGTTTCTTGGGCAGCGACCCCAATTTAGTCGCTATGGAGGGAATCCAGTCAGTCAAGGAATCGGTGGAGATGAAGATGATGAGCTTGACGACGAGATAGATATCGATTTTGAAGCTGATTTTGGCAATCAAGACGACCCACTTAACGATATTAATCTTCACAAGCAAGAGGTGGGCATGGTGCCTCGAGGTTCGCCTCCGGTCAAACAGCTCAACCGTGAAGAGCATGAAGCTGCTGTCCAGGGAGCACGCCAGCAATCCTTGACGTTCGACGAAAAAAGCCAGGAGGCTGACCGCGCCAGGCAAGCAGCAGAAAGCGATGCGGAGTATGAGATGGAACCGCTCGCGCCCAATCCTTTACACGCTAACCAGCCAAAAATGGCCGCCCGCTCAGCAAAGCCTGCTGTGGTCGAGTCGCTATGGAAACTTCCTGAAACGACCATTCTGAACAACCCCGAAGAAGTCAAACTGCACTTATTGGGCGATGATACTACAGCGATGGCAAAAATTATTCAGGACACCCTGCGCAGCTTCCGCGTTGAAGCCGAAGTGAGGGCGGAAGACATCAGCATCGGCCCAACTGTCATCCGTTTTGGCATCCGTCCAACGGGCAAAGCTGCTTTGAAAGAGGATGAGAGAGGCCGGTTGGTTCCAATCAAAGACGCTGATGGCAACATTGTCTATGAACAGCGTACTCGTGTGAGCCGCATTATGGCCTTACAAAATGACCTCGCGCTCGTGCTTGAAGCCAAAACCATCCGCATGGAAGCTCCTGTGCCTGGTCGTCCTTATATCGGAGTCGAGATCCCTAATAAGAATAGCCGCCTCGTGACCCTACGTGAAGTGCTGGAAAGTAAAGAGTATCAGGTGGCAAAAGCAAAATCCAGGTTAACTATTGCACTGGGTAAGGACGTTGCGGGAGCAGTACGTATCGGCGATTTAGCGCGTATGCCGCACTTGCTGATCGCCGGAGCAACCGGGTCAGGGAAATCAGTCAGCATCAATGCGATCATTGGCAGCATCCTCACCCAGGCTACCCCTGATGACGTGCGCATATTGATGATTGACCCTAAAATGGTCGAACTGAACATGTATAACGGCATTCCTCACCTGCTCTCACCCGTGGTGACTGAGGTGGATAAGGTGGTAGCATTGCTGAAGATTGCCGTTAACGAGATGGAGAAACGTTACCGTATCTTCTCGCAACTAGGCGTGCGCAACCTGGATGGCTATCGCAAACTGCGGGCCGAACGAATGGCACGGGGTGATACCGCTCTGAAAAATCTACCCGCCATCGTGATTATCATTGATGAACTGGCGGATCTGATGATGGCTGCCCCTGAAGAGGTCGAAGGATTGATCTGTCGTTTAGCGCAACTGGCGCGGGCCACTGGCATTCACCTGGTCATTGCCACGCAACGCCCCTCTGTTGACGTGATCACAGGCCTCATCAAGGCCAACATCCCGACGCGTATCTCGTTTATGGTTAGCTCTGCGATCGACTCGCGCATCATTATCGATATGGGTGGTGCAGAACGTCTCCTGGGCCGTGGTGACATGCTCTATCTCCCGGCCGATGCTGGCAAACCCGAACGCATCCAGGGAGCATTTGTTGCCGATGACGAGGCTGACAGGCTCATCTCATACTGGAAACAGCAGGCGATGGAGCATGCTACCACTGTGGAGGCCAATGCTGGCAAAACTCTGCAAAGACAGGATGCAGCGGTGGTACCGCCAGCCGTCGAACCCGGTTGGGACGTGAGTGACTATGTCTCTGATGAGTATGAACTGGATGACGAACTACTGGAGCAAGCAGAGCAGGTAGTGCATGAATACGACCGCGCCTCTATCTCGCTTTTGCAGCGGAGGCTGCGCATCGGCTATTCGCGGGCTGCGCGCTTGATTGACCTGCTGGAGGAACGCGGTGTTATCGGACGATCCGAAGCTGGTAGCCGCGCTCGTGAAGTGTTTGAAAGACGGGATGTGAAATATGGCGGAGGCGAGGGACGCACAATTGCTGACGAGGCTGCCGATATTCTTGCCGAAGAGCGGGCGCGGGAAGAGTTTTTGAGGAAGCACGGCACAGGAGGTAATCGGCAGCCCGGACAGGGGCTTGGGAATGGTTCTTCCTGATGAGAGAAATCACATTTTATTCCAATGGTGTTCTCACCTTCCCTCCTTATACTGTGATTGTGGTGAGCGAATACGCCGCACCACCAGTTCACTGTAAGGAAAGGAGGTATACCAATGGAAGATCTTGGAGATGAGGCATCGACTCGGTTGGCCCAGCCGTCCGCTCCGCGCCGGCATGGGCGCAGGTGGCTCCTGATTGGGGGCCTTGCCCTCGCCTTCATGCTCACCCTGGGGGTAGGCGCTCTCCTGGGCTCGACAGCCGGCGCCGCCAATAGCGCCCAAGCCGCGAGCCTTGCGACGGGTGGCGCTAATAACTCTCAGGCGCTGGCTGCCACGAGGAGTGACGCCAATAGCTCTCAGGCTCTGGCTGTCACGCCGGGAGCGCGCGGCCAGTGCGAAGCACTGACTGTGTCGAGCGTGAATGGCAGTACAATCGTGACCAAAGCGCCGGATGGCAGCACGGTTACGATCCACACGACAGCGAGCACCAAGTACACCCGGGCCGGTCAGTCCGTCTCCGCGAGCGCCATCACGGTTGGCTCCCGGATTCACGTTACCGGGACGCGGAACAGCGATGGAAGCATCACTGCCACACACGTTGACATAGGTTGATAGTGTGCCGCCGCATACCGGCGACCAGATAACCCAGATCAGCGGTTCCTGGCTGTGGTGCTCGATCCCTCGGGATCCCGGATTGCCCTGGATCCAACAGGGACCAGCTCCAGGATCCTCTCTTCCTCTCAACGGAGAAGAGAGGATCCAGCAATCTTCAATCCAGAGAATGCGCCTCCGCTAATAGCCCCGCCGTCGAAATGGACGTGCGGGGCCTCTCCTTTACACACAATAAGTCCAGGAATTATTTCCAACCTTCCTCTTCCAACTCCCTCAACAGCTTCAGATCCTCTTTGCTGCTTAAATCCAGCTTCTCGAACAAATCAGGCCGTCTCTCCTTCGTCCTCCTTAGCGACTCCTTGCGTCTCCAGCGAGCGATCCCTGCGTGATTTCCCGATAGCAGTACATCGGGAACACACCAGCCCCGGAAATCTAGCGGACGGGTATAATGCGGATACTCTAACAAATCACTGCTATGTGACTCCTCCAATGTCGACTCGCTGCCTCCCAGTACGCCAGGAATGAGCCGGCTTGTCGCGTCCACTACGACCATAGCCGCCAGTTCTCCGCCTGTCAGCACGTAGTCCCCTATAGATATTTCATCGGTGACCAGATGCTCGCGAACGCGTTCATCAATGCCCTCATAATGTCCGCAGATAAGTGTCACACGCGCTTCCTGGGCCAATGTACGGGCAATCTGTTGATTGAAAAGCCGCCCCTGCGGACTCAAGAGGATAATTGGCCCACCCTGGTAAACAGCCTCAACCGCCGCAAAAATCGGTTCGGGTTTCATTACCATACCGGCGCCACCGCCATAGGGGTAGTCATCAACGACGTGGTGTTTATCGGAGGTGGCTTTACGGATATCGTGCAAGGCAATGCTGAGCAACTCTCGCTCCTGTGCGCGTTTCAGAATGCTTTCAGAAAATGGTCCCTGGAACATATCAGGGAACAGGGTGAAAATATCGAAGTGCATGTCTTCTTCCTCTACCTCTTCTCTCATTTACCGCACCGCCTTGCATCCTCGCGGGCATAACATCTTTTCCATTTGTATTACAGTGACGACTCGCCAGTCCTAACAGGGCGGGGTTTCTCAGGCTTGTGCCTGCTTTGACTGGCTGTTACCATGTGTTACAATAACATCGTTGCCTCTCATTAGCAAGTGGTTGATGAGGTCATCGATCCAGTCTCCTGCATGGAGCGAGTGTATTATGTCCTGGTCCCAAACGCAACAATCCGAGGATCTGTGTGATCAAATTACTATTCTCGTTGGCAGTGCCATCCGGCTACTGTGTGGCGTGGCTGGCGTTCTCGTCATATCGAATGAAGCATTTGATCCGCAGATCAACATTGAATATACTTTGTACGGTCTCAGTGAGTCGACATCTGAGCTTCTATTAGCGTGCATACGAGAGGGCAAACAGCCGAGTTCAAGCTATCCGCTGGTGAAGGATACAATACCATCTACGCTGGTGAAGCACCTTGGGATCTGTGATGAGGATGCTGAGGAGTTAAAAGACGTAGGGGAGCGAGCAGTTCTTGAACGATGTTCTTTATTCGTGAGCGATCGTACAGGCGTCTTAGGTGTACTACACTGCCTGCGACCGGCTGGTTCAAGCTCGTGTTTTGAACAGCATAGTAAGCCGGAAGGTTCACTGCACCTGTTCATTGCGCATTTTGCTGCTGGTTTGCGTTCTGCTTTGAAATCGCAATCCCTGCTGCAAGAACAGAGTCGACTGGCTACCATCTTTCAGCAGAGCGCAGAGGGTATCCTCGCAGTAGATTCGGCGTTGCGTATTACCGATTTTAATCCGGCAATGGAGCGACTCACAGGCTGGAGTCAAAGGGAAGTATTAGGGCGCTTCTACTATGAAGTCCTACGCCCAAAGGATCGCCAGGGAAATGAACTTGGATTGCAAGGGTCACCCATCCTGCAGGCCTTTGCAGGACAGGCCGTCGTGAATCGAGAGATGGTGATCTCAGCGCGAGATGGACAGCATTTCGATGTAAGTGTAACGGCTTCATGTGTTCGTTCAGCCAGAGGGGAACCCATCAGTGGCATTCTCACTGTACGTGATATTACTCGTGAGCGCGAGCAGGAGGAACAGCGCTCGACGTTTATTTCAGTAGTCTCACATGAGTTGCAGACACCAATTGCCATCATAAAAGGCTTTGCTTCGACTTTGGCGCGTACAGATGCGACGTTTGATATGGAAGCGCGGCGTTCTCGTCTGCTCGCCATAGAAGAAGAGGCTGATCGCCTGAATAAGTTAGTAGGCAATCTACTCTACGCTTCACGTATTCAGGCAGGTGGTCTGCAAATGGAAATTGCGCCGCTCGACCTATCGAACCTGGTGCAGAAGGTTGCCCATCGCTTGCAGGTTAAGAGCCCTGGCGTTACTATAATGGTGGATCTGCCAGCAAATTTGCCAACCGTGATGGCAGATAGAGATCGCATTGAAGAACTGCTGGAAAATCTTTTGGATAATGCCTTCAAGTATTCACCTGATAAGCAAGAGATAACAGTTGCTTGCCGAGCTACGGGTGACGAGGTGATTGTCAGCGTGAGCGATCTCGGTATGGGTATCTCTCTACGGGATCAAGTGCAGATCTTTGATCGCTTTTATAGAGTCGGAGACAATATGACGCGCTTAATGCAAGGCGCCGGGCTTGGCTTATATATTTGCCGTGCCATTGTTGAAGCTCACGGAGGCCGCATCTGGGTTGAGAGCGTGCTGCATGAAGGATCAACATTTTCGTTTAGTTTACCTCGTATGGAGAAAGCACAATTGCCTATGGTGGTGTTCTGATGGAGAAGGAAGCGTTTAATTCGCGTGATATGACCATTTTGATCGTGGATGATGAGCCGCGCATTCGCGACTTTGTACGTATGAATTTAGAGCTGGAGCGCTATCATGTTATAGAAGCCAGTAACGGCCAGGAGGCGCTGGAGCAGCTGCGGGAAAACCTGCCGGATTTGATCGTGATCGATGTCATGATGCCTGTAATGGACGGTTTCGAAACATTACGACATATTCGCGAGGTGTCGAATATACCTGTGATTATGCTCACTGTACGCCAGAATGAGCAGGATAAGATACACGGCCTCGATCTAGGCGCTGATGATTACATCGCAAAGCCATTTAGCCCACGAGAATTGCTTTCACGTATCCGGGCACTTTTGCGTCGTTCATTTATGGCTGCACCAGCCCGTAAAACGGAGATTGTTGTTGATTCTGATCTGAAGATCGATTTCTCGCGGCGTGAAGTGATTGTACGAGGTGAAAAGGTTGTATTGCGACCCACTGAGTATCGCCTCCTGTACCATCTTGTCAGCAATGCGGGAAGGTTGTTGACACATGAAACGCTTTTATCTAAAGTCTGGGGACGCGAATATCGTGATGAGGCTCATTATCTGCGTTTATATATTACCTACTTGCGACAAAAGATTGAGCCAGACCCTGCGCATCCAAAATACATTTTGACCGAGCGAGGCATAGGCTATCGCTTCAAGGAATTGGAGGAGTAGGATGATGAGCAATAACAGAGTCCCTCTGACTGGCCGTCTCTACGCTCGGCCTGGGAGTAATTAGCCCTACCAGCTAGCGAAAAAACTGCGGAAAAGTTCTAGAAGAAAGGGAACTTCAATGAATAAAAAAGAACGTGTGGACGCGGCTCTGCGAGGCGCATGGGTAGATCGAGTTCCGGCAAGCATGTGGGGGCACGACTTTGAACGTGAGTGGAGTGCCCAGTCATTGGCGGAGGCTATGGTTGAGAACTTCACACGCTTTGATTGGGATTACATGAAGGTCAACCCGCGTGCCTCCTACCATGTTGAGGGTTGGGGGGTCCGTGTGCGTCCCTCTGGCGAGAAGTACAAAGCGCCGGTCTTCGAGGATACTCCTATCAAAAGCAGTTCCGACTGGAAGCGTATACGCCCCCTGGAGCCAGATCAGGGTGCACTGGGCGAGCAGTTACAGGCGCTGCGATTGATTAACCATGCAATGGGGATTGACGCCTACTTTGTGCAGACCATCTTCTGTCCCCTGGGGGTTGCAAAATACCTGGTTTGCAATAAAAGTGAGCCTGTACTCCAGACGATTCGTCAAGACCGGGCCGCGATGCATGCGGCTCTCCGTGTCATCGCTGAGACGTTCATCAATTATGCCATTGCTTGCCTGGAACAGGGTGCCAGTGGTATCTTCTATGCAACCAACGGCTGGGCTTCTGAAGGCATGTTAACTGCTGACCAGTATCGTGAGTTTGGTGAGCAGTACGACCTGGAGATCCTGGATGCTATCAAGAGCAGGAGCAAGTTCAACATCCTGCATAATTGTGGTACGCATATCTACTTTGATCTCCTTGCGACATATCCGGTACATGCTATCAATTGGGCTGCTACTCTGGAGGGCAATCCTGACCTGCGTGAAGGTAATTTGCGTTCTGGCAAAGCGGTAATGGGGGGGATTAGCGAGAAAACAATCCTCAAGGATGGGGAACCCGGGCAGGTGCAAGAGGAAGTTGCGCGAGCCAGAGAGCTGACAGGTGGCAGGTATTTCCTGCTGGCTCCAGGCTGTTCTATACCGCCTGATACTCGTGTAGATAATCTACTGGCTATTCGCAGTTCACTTGACACCCTTTAAGGGATTGGCTATACTCTCTCGGCAGAGCTATAAAGAGGGTGGCGTTGATGGCAATCAGACTCGCTACTCTTCTTATAGAATAGGGAAGGCACTTCGCGACTGATGGAGCGATATCAAACAATACGAGTTTATTCTGCGGGAGGTGTTGTTTTTCGTCTTGTTCCAAACGATGCAAGAGAGAAGAAAGACACTACTGACCTGTGGGGGACAGGGAAGTATGAAGAAACCTCTGTGGAGGTAGTGCTTGTAGGGCGTAACCATCCTGTTATCTGGGCTTTACCCAAGGGAACTCCGCGCTCTGGAGAAACCCTCGAGCAAGTGGCAGTGCGAGAGGTACAGGAAGAGACCGGATTAAAGGTACGTTTGATTGCCTATATTGGCAGCATCTCCTACGTTTTTATACGCGGCAAGGTGCGATTTCAGAAACAAGTGCGTCACTTCTTATTTGAGGCGATAGGCGGAGATACCGCTCTACACGATGCTGAATATGATCGTGTAGAGTGGTTTTCCTTTCCCGAAGCGTTTCGCCGCCTGACCTACCAAAACGAGGTGAACATCCTTTCCCAGGCGGAAGAAATTTTACAGCGTTGGTTGCAATCTCGGCAGAAAGAAGGACAAAAATAGCTATATGCAGCACGCGTCCCGTTATACGCTGTTGCGGCGTATACTCTATCCCTATAGTGGGGAAGAGCCGCTTTCATTGAAGCAAGGCCTGCGGGTTGTGCTCGCCTGGATGTTGTTTTTCCCTCTTTGTATATGCTTGTTAACACTAGCAATAGCCGTTTTTGGGTCATTTACCTTACAGAGAATGGTAATGCTTTTGATCTTTGTTTTCCTTTCAGGGGTCTTCATCTTTGGCATGCTTGCTTTGCTCATAGTGACCATGGGCAACAAAGCTGCCCGCTTTCGTCAAACCTGGCAGACCCGAAAAGATCAGCAATAACCAGTGGAGGTAGAAGCTATGGATCTGAGCGTCGAAGGCAAAACTGAGCCTATTCCCCCAGGCTCGCATATTTGTCAGCTCTACAGCAAAGTGAATGAAATTCCGGGGGTGACGGCACGTTTAATGCGAGTCGGCCTTTCACTCTCGGAAAAATGTTTATTTGCTGCTGCCCCGACACAAGTAAAGGAATTCCGTGAAGAGCTTCAGAAGCTGCAGATAGATGTCGAAGGAGTCATTGAGGCAGGGCAGTTGGTCTTACACGAGGAACGAGAAATATTTCTTGCGAACGGTAAACGCTTTGATCCGTATTTTTTACTTTCCTCCCATCAAACATTTATTGCCCAGGCACTGCGCGAGGGATGGCAGGCGGGACGTATCTCAATTGATATGACCTGGCTGAGCAAAGATATAGCTACTCCTGAACAAATCCTCAAATATGAGGCAGCGTCAGATGCTGTGTTCACTTTCCAGAAAGCTCCTATTATTGCATTAATGCACTACGATTACAGCAAATTGTTACCTACCCTGGTCGTCGAGATGCTTAAGCTGCATCCTATCGCTGTTGTCGGCAAGTATATCAAGAGGAATCCTTACTATTTGAACTCTGAGCAATACATGCTCAAGATTCTACGTCGACGTGATGAGAAGGAGAGAGGATCGTCGTAGACCGCTTGCGCAACCCAAAATTCCTAGCAACAAGGTAATGTTTACCCACGAAAAGCCCATCACCATCCGTAGGGGCTAGGGAGGCTGGGTGGATGCAGGGTGGGCCTTCATGGTCGCCCGTGGGTGGGGAGGTTGCCCGTTCATCAACGAGCCAGCGTCTCAGGCGAATCGCTGCGGGCGACCATGAAGGCCCACCTTTCCCCACACCACCACCCTCGCCCCTACGGAATCCTGGGCCTGCTGCTTAGGTTGATGCTATTGAGCGCGATAAATCGAGCCCCCTACGCATTTACCATCGCATTGAAAGAGAATAGTAGGAGTGTTATGAAAAGGTTTGCTAAAATTGATTGCCGAATAACTGACCCAGCGATCCTTGAACGTTGCTCGTCCCACCAGCTTGTTGAGCGCCCTCAGCCTGCGGAGGATGATAGCTCATAGACTGGATGCCCAGACGACCTGGTCCAGTAAAGCGGTTGAGTATAATTGAGGCACCCGCAACGAGACCGCCGATGGCACCGAGAATGCCACCGCCACGCTGTGAACCGGCAACTGTTGTGACAGTCATCTGTACCGAGGGGTCTTTCCACAGCCAGGCACCTGGCTCTACGTCCAGCGTTTCCCCTGGCGCCAGCATTTTCTCGAAAACGTTGCCATATCCGTGCAGGATCAACATACCCTCGCCGCCACGACAGGTGAACTGGTCGATAAAGAGGCCTGTACGGCTGAAGAGGATATTGGCTGCGCCTTGCACGAACGTGAAGTTATAGTCAAGGTTGCTGGTAGCAAACAGGAATTGGTGCTCACGCACCTCAACCATCTGGCCTGGCTGCAGGCGTAACGCTACAATCTGGCCAACGGAGTCGCGTGAAAAGGCGATGTTGCCGGGTCCTTGTGCTTGGGTCATGAAGACTTGCAGGCCTGCGAAGAAGCGCTTTGCTAATCCTCTCATAGACATAAAGCCAATCTGTACTCCCGGATGCTTCCACAGCAGAATGTGATGCTCGAAGTAGATGGATAGCTGGTTGCCAAGCATGACATCTACCACCGGCACAAGTGCTCCATCAACAGTAATCGACATATCTGCTACATGCAGTGGCCCTTTAGGGTTGTGTAGCTCTGCTCTTGGTACGGCATTGCCGAAGGCCTGGTTGCTGCTATACTCTTCGTATTGATTAGGTGGTATGTAGGCACCTTGCGCTGGTGCTCCATATTGACTCTGTGGCTGAGACTGAGGTGGTGGCGTTTGGCTCGCTTGAATTGGTGATCCGCAGACACCGCAGAACTTCACTCCATCAGCCACCTGGCTTTGGCAGCGGGGGCAAATCATGGATTGATCTCCTTAAATTGGCACTATGGGATAGGTCTGTAGTATCTACTGCCGGTTATCAAGAGCAATTTGAAATTCTCATATCAGAACAGCAGTATTCCTTGCTTGATAATATCATATCTAAGCAAGTACAGTCGAGGTATAAGTAGTCTTTTCTCTGCACTGACTATGCGCTGGGAGTGAGCGATAATGTTGCCATCAACTGCCCTTGCAGATAGGCGGTGAGGGTTCCCGCTTCTCCTGGGACAAGGTCAATCTGCCCATCCCTATTCGCATCCACCCCGTGATAAGCATTATCCGCCAACCTCACAATCTCCTGGACCGCTGTCAGGTCTGCGGGGTTCCCACGCAGGTGCAGTGCATCTTGCTCGATCGATGTGACCCAGCCTGTGGTATTGGAGAGCGCAATGTTCATCAGCCTGTCGTGCAGGCGCATAGTGTTCGTGGCATCGGACTGACTGACTGCAAATGTGGCATGTTGGGCTGCACCGATAAGGTAGCCTTTCCCCAGCAGACCAAATCCATCGCCAGTTTGCGTCTCATTCTGGGAGGCACATGCTGGCGCGAGCAGCTGATAGTGCGAACCTTGCTTGCCATCAATTATATCGATGAGACTTTGGGCTGCGCACGTAAGTGCAATAGTATCCCGACTGGCTGCGGCATTCTGCAAGACATCTGCCTGGATACTCAGCAGATGTGTTTGCTCTAGCGCACCCACCAACAATCCAATCTTCCCAGGAGTTTTGGGAAAACTCACCAGGACATGCTCGATATGGGCAGAGGCCTTGAGAGGGAACTTGCCAACGAGGATCGCTTTGCCTGCTGGCACCTTAACTGTGCCTTGTTCCATGGTAATCTCGAGCTTATCGCCTCCGGCAAGCAGATTTGAGCCGCTCGCTCCACTATAGTTCAGGACATAGGTCTGGCCTTTCGCCGAGAGCGTTCCTAAGGGAGTGATCGCCTCAGTCTCATCGTTGATGAACCAGGCTGCATACTGGAAGCCAGCAGGAGGGGCATCCACACCATGGACGACAATGTTTAGGGCGTTAGTATGGCCTGATGGTCCGTTCTGACTATCAAAGAACGTTACCTGTCCCGAGGGAGTTGGCATTGCAGCCCCTTTCTGCCAGAGTAACGAGATGCCGATAGTACTACTGGCCGCAACCAATAACACTATCAGAGTAGCGATCAGAACCGTGCGCCGTACCTGCTTCCGCCTAAGCCGCTGCATGAGTGCTGGCCGGCGGCTCACACTCATACTCAAGGGATCGTAATCTGCAAACCCATGCAGCGAGTGCGGGGATGGGGAGCGTTGTGGAGCATTAGCATGATCGGCGACGGCAAAGCCATTGTGGCTCCCAGCTTCCTCAGCGAGCGGCATCTCCTCCAGTGGTGCTCTTATACCCTGAGACTGCTGAGCTTGCATTGAAGGCGCTGCGGAAACGATAAATGGTACTCGATTTTTATTGTTGGGAAGCACATTGCGGTGATAGGCATTGGCAAGTGCTCCTGGTTGGTGATACCGTTGTGCCGGGTCCTTGGCAAGCGCACGTGCAATGATGCTGTACAGTCCTGCCGGCAGGTCACTGCGCCACTGGCTCAGTGGCGGAACTGAGGCGTACAGATGTTGATGAACAAGTTCATCGGGTGTGCTGCCAGCAAATACGGGAGAGCCGGTCAGGAGGTGGTAGAGTACAGCACCCAGCGCATAGACATCAGTGTAGGAACCGACAGGCTTGCCGAGCAACTGCTCTGGGGCAACCCCCTCATTCAGCTTATAGGGTAGATCCTGCGATCCATATTGCCTGTTCAGCTCAAGCATGCTCCTCATGCCAAAGTCAGACACGACCAGGTGTCCATCGAGCCGGATGAAAATACAATCCACTGAGAGACTGCCATGCAGGGCAGCGTGCTCATGAGCATATTCCAGGGCGGTGGCAATTTGATCCAGGTAGCGACCAACAGTGAAGACGTTCAGTGGCCCACTCCTCGCAAGACGGGCACTCAGTGACCGCATTTGGATGTGTGGTGTAATCAGGTAGGGGAGGCCACGATAAACGCGGTCTGGGCCGCCTGGTACTGAAAACGTTCCAGGTAGCTCTCACGATCCCTTGGGGCCAGGTTTATGGACCCGGTCAGCATTTGCAGAATAAACGTGGTGGCTGCTGTATCGGTGCGTACAAGAAAGATGGGTCCTATCCTGCTCTGTCCGATGAGCTGTTCCAGGCGATAGTTTCCAAGCGTTGTCCCGATCAGCTGCTCAAAGGATGAAGGCGCATGCTTCAGCATTCTTTACCTCTCTTCTCTTCGATCTCTCATACCCCATGTAGACTCTCTAGAGGCCCTCAAAGTCTATTAAGAGATCGATAAGTACAAAAGTCCGCTAAAGTGGAGTACGTTGTAGTTGGTAGTACGTAACTGTAGATAAAAAGTATAAGACTTTCGTACTTTTTATCTACTGTTATTTACTCTAGAAAAGCAGCAAGTGAGCCGCAAAGCTGTTCGGGAGGATCCACTTGACAACACGAAAACAGCATGTTGAACAACAGATACCTGGCTATGTCATTCGATATATCGTTTCCTGAGATGAATGCTGACAATACCACAAGGAAAAAGGCCACAGAATAGACACAAACAGGCTTCACCTGTACATGCAGTAAGCTGAACTCGTACAAAAAGTTTGAACAGACTACTTGAGCACAATTTACCGTGCCTACCAGGCTATATTCGGGTAATCAGTCAGAACGTGTAGCTTGATACCGAAGAGCGTTGATTAGAGTACGAAGCTATCCGCCAATGGGCTCCGAGTGTTGCCATTCTCTCGTTTATCCCCACCCGGGTTTACTGGTTGCTGACTTCCCGTCTGGCGACCACTTTGCGCATAGTTATTAGCTCCAGGAGGAGCGTTCTGCAAATTCTGTAAGCTTTGCAACGCCCCTGGCGATTGCGCACTCGTTCCCTGCTCACTGGCAAGCTGAATAGTCTTACCATCAATAACCACTGCAATACCTACGCCGCGCCGTAAGTCTGCGATTTGCCGGCGCAGTTCACGGTTTTCGACCTCCAAAGCGTCCATTAACTTTTTCTGCTCAAGCAGCATCTGAGCAATGCCTTCAAAACCAGCGCTAGCAACACGATCCATCGTGGATTCCTCCTGCATAATAGATGTACCCAATACTTCTAGAAGAAAATCTCCCAACACAGCTCCACTTCCTCCCAACTTACACTTGTATCGTACTCAATAGAGGTACGATCCGATCCCAAACGGCTGCCGCAACGCCTGTTTTGGGCATTACTGGCAGATCTTCCATTGCACCATTTGCATGAAAGATAAAAACCTTATTGGTATCTGCCCCAAAGCCACTATCAGGGCGGCTCACGTCGTTTGCCACCAGCAAATCCAGCTGCTTCGCAGCTAGTTTGGCGCGCGCGTAATTCACCAGGTCACCAGTTTCAGCAGCGAAGCCGACACGCACCAGGCGAAGCTTGAGCCTTTCATTGCCGGTGTGCTTGTCAACCGATTCAGCGAGCTCCTCCAGGATATCAGGATTGCGTACCAATCGTAAGAAGAACCCATGCTGATCATCTAGTTCTTGCGCCCCACTTCCATCCTTCTTAATCTTTTGTGTCGCTGCCTCCGCTGGACGGAAATCCGCTACAGCTGCGCTCATCACCAGCACATCCGCATCGACAACCGCGCTGTGTACTGCGTCTCGCATCTGCTTTGCGGTTTCGACCTTTCGCACATCCACTCCGAAAGGCGCATCTAATGCAACAGACCCTGAGATCAAAATGACATGCGCACCGCGATCTCTGGCTTCTGTTGCCAGAGCGTATCCCATCTTCCCAGAAGAGCGATTTCCCACAAAGCGTACGGGGTCAATCGGTTCCTGAGTGCCTCCTGCGGTTACGACTACCCGGCGACCTGCAAGATCACCGTTACGTCCCAACACGGCATTGATAGCTCCCAGCAGCACGCTGGTATCGGGAAGTCTCCCCATGCCTAATTCCCCTGAAGCCAGCCGTCCTACCTCTGGCTCTACGATAAATGCTCCGCGTTCCCGTAACAAGGTCAGATTTGACTGTGTAGCCGGATTCGTATACATATCCTGGTGCATCGCAGGAGCCAACAGTAGGGGAGCTTTTGTTGCCAGTGCCACTGCTGTAAGCATATTGTCCGCCAAACCGTTGGCCAGCTTCGCAATGGTGTTGGCTGTTGCTGGAACGACCACCAGTATTTCCGCTTCCTCTGCCAGGGCGATATGCGTTTCTGCTGCGCGCCCCGAAGGTTCCCACAGGTCGCTATATACCGGTCGATGGCTCATCGTCGAGAATGTCAGCGGTCGAACAAATTCTTCCGCACGTTCCGACATAATCACATCGACCTGTGCACCGGCCTGTTGCAGACGACTGACCAGCTCGACTGCCTTATAGCATGCAATACCACCACAGATTCCGACGAGAATGCGCTTGTTTAGTAACACTGTTCGCTTGCTCGTTCCTTAGCAACACCTTGCTTCCAAGGTTAATGCTACAATAGCATAGTATGAAACATATTCACAAGAAAGATGCCAAGAAGTACCATTGGTTGTTCTATGACAACGTTGACTGTAGGGGCACGATTTATCGTGCCCGTGTCCTCAGTAAGCTGCATCCCCATGACGGCGGGCACGATAAATCGGGCCCCTACCTTCGAATGTCCTTACGTTTCAAGAAGTAAGCAGTGGCGATGCCAAGAAGCACGATCATCACTACCAGGGCAAGCCAGCATACAAAGAGATGTAAAGCAGCCTCTCCCTGGCTGTAAGTCGAGAAGAGCGTTCCTCTGTATGAGAAGTCGTCCGCGCCCAACTTGTCGCCATGGATACCAACAGAGGAACCCGCGGCAGCCATGGCCCAACGTGCCGCAAAAAGTGCCCCTATGGCCTGCAGTACAGGCCCATTAAGATTGAACAGGATGCCTGCGAAGATAACCTGCGGTATAAGGATAATTGGAATAAAGCTCACTGCCCTGTCGTTATTGGGAGCGATTGCTGAAATTGTCAATCCTATCATCAACCCTGCTAGCGCAGTTAGAGCCATGGTAATGTAGACTTCAAACAATGCTGGTAGGAGGATACCCTGGTGAATGGGCGCAATCCAGTTCACTGCCAAGACCAGTACAGCACTTTGCAGCAGGCACAGCA
>WNGD01003807.1_pt1 | contig 30429 bp, 23 predicted proteins | sample 5400671 | NCBI WGS metagenome assembly WNGD01 (sample SAMN13153369, study PRJNA577476) | soil metagenome | isolation source: 40 cm soil or saprolite under grassland replicate 2 | place: USA:California | collected 2016-06-15
GACCAACCCCTGGCGTCGCACCCTGCAGCTGGATGGCGTAGGCCTACGCGGGTCGACCGACGCTGCGGCGCGGGTGTCAAGAGCGGCGCCACTCCGCTCCCATAGTTCTTTGCCGTAGCCCCGAGGCCACACCGTGCGCTCCGACGAGTCACGCGCCTTCCCGAAACGCATCGCCGCACTGGTTCCTCCCGAAGCGGTCCCCGGAACGGTTTCCGGTCCGGTCCGCCAGCTGACTGCGCTGGCGCGTGGACTGCAGGGTGCGGGGACCGATTGCCTGGTTGTCGCGTTCCATCGGCGGGGCCAGCCGCCCTCGGCATTCGCCCCCTATTTACAGGAGGCCGGCATTCGGCGTTGCATCGTGGAAGACCGCGGGCCGGTCGACTGGCGCGTGGCCTCGCAGGTGGGAACCGTGCTGCGCCGCTGGCGACCGTCCATCGTGCAGACCCACGGTTACAAGGCGACGGCGGTGGCGTATCTGCTGCGCCGGCTGGGTGCTCCGTGGCGCTGGATCGGGTTCTTCCATGGTTTGACCACCGAACCGCTCAAGGCGCGATTCTACCACTGGGTCGATCGACAGCTGCTCGGTGCGGCCGACCGCGTCGTCATGTCGCGCGCCCAAGCCCAAGCGTTCCGCCATTGCGACGGCCGGGTTCGGGTCATCTACAATGCGGCGCTGGCGCTCCCGCCTGCCGGCGGCCCGTCGGAGGGCGACCGCCTTGCCGCCATCGCGGGCAGCCTCCCGCGGCCCATTGTCGGAGTGGTCGGGCGCCTGAGCCAGGAGAAGGGCGTGGACCTCTTCCTCGAAGCTTGCGCCGTGCTGGCGCGGAAAGGCCTCGCCTTCTCCGCGCTCGTGGCAGGGGACGGCCCCGGGCGCGCACGCCTCGAGGCTCGTTGCGCTCGTCTCGGGCTGGAGGCGCGCGTGCGCTTCCTAGGGCACGTGTACGACGTGGACGCCCTGTACAGGATGCTCGATCTGTTGATCCTGCCGTCCCGGAGCGAGGGGTTGCCGAACACACTCCTCGAGGCGATGCAGGCGGACGTGCCCATCGTGGCGACAGCGGTGGGTGCCGTGCCGGAAGTGGTGGGAACTTCGGCGGCGGCTCGCTTGGTGGCGCCGGGATCCACGGCGGCGCTCGTCGAAGCGATTGAGCACGCACTGATCCAGGGGGATCTGCCTGAGGCCGCCGCAGCGCGTCACACAGCGATGAACCGCTTCTCGCTGGAGCGCCGGGTGGACGCTCACGTGCAGTTGTATCGCGATCTGCTCGAAGAAGCGGGACGAGTGATACCAGCATGTGTGGCATCGCCGGAGCGGTAGCCTTCCGGGACGGTGGCCGCCCGGACCGCGACCGCCTGTGCACCATGGCCGGTCTGATGGCGCACCGGGGGCCCGATGGAGAAGGCTTCTGGGCGGATCCGCAGGGCCGCGTGGCCTTGGTGCACCGCCGGCTATCCATCATCGACATCGCCGGCGGGCGCCAGCCGATGTGCAGCGATGATGGACAGATTGCCCTGGTGTTCAACGGCGAGATCTACAACTACCGCGAGTTGCGCCGGTCGCTCTCGGATGAGGGGGTGCAGTTCCATACCGCGTCGGATACCGAAGTGCTGCTGCGGATGTACGAACGATACGGCAGCGAGGCGGTGCGCTATCTCCGCGGCATGTTCGCGTTCGCGGTCTGGGACGAGAGGCGGGGCGAGCTGGTACTGGCGCGCGATCGGGTGGGCAAGAAGCCCTTGTTCTACGCGCTGGAACGGGACTCCTGCTACTTCGCCTCGACCCTGGGGGCCCTCAGGGACACCGACCCCCGGACCCGTCGCGTGCACCTCGGGGCGCTGGACGCGTTCCTCACCCTCGGATATGTGCCGGCTCCCCAGTCGATCTGGGACGGCATCAGCAAGCTCCCCGCGGGGACGCTGCTGCGGGTGAGCTCCTCTGGCGCGCGTTCCCTCCGCTATTGGGCGCTCGAGGGCGCGGTGCGACCCTTCGCGGGGCGCTTCGCCGACGCCGTCGATCGACTGGAAGACTTGCTGACGACCGCGGTCACCCTGCGGCTACGCAGTGACGTGCCCCTCGGGTTATTCCTGAGCGGCGGCATCGATTCGAGCCTGGTGGCGGCCATCGCCGCTCGCCACTGTCAGGGGGAAGCGTCGACGTTCTCGATCGGTTTCGCGGAGGCCGCGTTTGATGAAAGCCGCTATGCCGAACGAGTCGCGCGACACCTCGGGACTCGGCACCGCACGTTCACCGGACGCCCAGTGCTGCTCGACATCCTCCCGGCGCTGGTTCGGCATTGCGCGGAGCCGTTCGGTGATTCTGCCGCACTGGCCGTCTGGTTGCTCGCGCAGGAGACGCGGAAGCACGTCACCGTGGTGCTCACCGGAGACGGCGGGGACGAAGGTTTCGGGGGATACGATTGGTATCGGACGGCGCTGCGCCTCAAGCGCTTGCGCAGCGCTGTGCCGAAGGGGGTGCTGCGGCTGGGCGCCACCGTCCCAGGCCAGCGGCCCTGGGTGAAGCGGGTCAGGCGCGCCGTAGGTACTCTCGCGTTGGACGAACCTGAGCGCTTTGCGGCGCTGCGGATGTTCGTGCGCGACGACGAGGCCCAAACGCTTTACACAGGAGACCTGCTGCGGGCGCGGCGCGACAGCGGCGACGGCGTGCGCGGCTGGCTTGCGCAGGTGTACCGGAGCGGCACCGGCAGCGCGCTGCGACGGATGCGGCTGGTGGACGTGAGCACCTACCTCGCGGACTGCCTGATGCCCAAGGTGGACGTCGCCACCATGGCCCATAGCCTGGAAGCGCGGGCGCCGTTGCTCGACCACGAAGTCCTGGAATTCGCGCTGGGGCTCCCGGACCACTGGCTCCTGGATGGGAATGGAGGAAAACCGCTCCTCAAGACGCTGCTGGCACGATTTCTCCCGGCCGATCTGTTCCGGCGACCTAAGCATGCCTTCTCCGTCCCGTTCCAAGTGTGGTTCGCCGGGGGGGCGACCAGCGCTTGGGGCGACCGATTGGCGGAAAGTGAGAGCCTGCGCGATTGCGGCTGGCTGAACCCCGCCGGAATTCGCACCCTGGTGCGTGAGCACCGCGACGGCCTGCGGGATCACAGCCAGGGCCTGTACAATCTCCTGGTGTTGCGCGAATGGCTGAACCAGCATTGATGCTCGACTGCTGCGAGGGCGGTTCTCGTTCGAGCTCGAGCTGACCGGGTCGCCGTACATGCGCTCGCCACAACGCCGTAGCCTCCAACGCTTCCTCGCCTACGTCGCGCCGTATCGCGCGACCATCGCTCTGGCCACGGCCTCTGGCGTCGTGCGCTATCTCATTCCCCTGGTCCTGCCGTGGACGCTCAAGATCGTGGTGGACGAGTTCCTGGTACCGACCGGCGGCCGGCCACGTACCCAGCTCCACCTGCTCATGGTGGGCCTCATCGCGGTCTACGTGGTTTACGGGATCGCGAGTTACTGGCGCTCGTACCTGGCGGGCCTCGCCGGGCATCGGCTGATCTTCGATCTGCGCCGCGATCTGCACTATCACGTGCAACGCATGAGCCTGAGTTTCTTCGACCGCCAGCGCATCGGCGAGGTCGTGGCGCGCATGACGAGCGACATCGCCTCCGCCCAGAGCTTCGTAGGCGCCGCCTTCGTGAACACCGCGATGGATCTGGCGGCGATCTCGGGCGTCGTTGTGGTGCTGCTCGTCGTGCACTGGAAGCTCGCCCTGGTCGCGCTGGCCGTGCTCCCGTGTTACGCGTGGGTCAGCCTCCGGCTCACCCGGCGGCTCCGAGATCAGAGCCGGGCCATCCAAGACCAGCTGCAGGAGATCTCCGGCGAGCTCCACGAGCAGTTCGGAGCGATCTCCACGATCCAGTCGTTCACACAGGAAGAAGCCGAGGCCCGCGCGTTTCACAAGCAGAGTGAACGCTTCCTTCACAGTGTCCTCTCCAACGTGAAGCTCCAGTCGGTGGCGCTCGGGGCCACGGGGTTTCTCACGGCGATCGGGCCGATCCTGGTGCTCTGGTTTGGTGCCCTCGAAGTGCTCGCCGGTCGGCTCACGATCGGAACGCTCATGGCGTTCTACGCCTACCTCGGTCTGCTCTACCAGCCGGTGCAGCGACTCACGGAGCTCAACCTGATCGTCGCCAGCAGCCTGGCCGCGATGGACCGCATCTTCGAGGTGTTCGACACGTATCCCGAGGTGCGGGAGCGACCGGGCGCGCGGGTGCTGAGCCGGGTGCGCGGCGAGATCGTGTTCGACGACGTCGGCTTCCGATACGATGGTGGGCCGCCCGTGCTCGAGCATTTCAGGCACCATCTCTCGGCAGGTACGACGGTAGCCCTGGTGGGGCCGAGCGGCGCCGGCAAATCGACCCTGGCCAAGCTCCTGCCGCGGTTCTACGACGTCACGGACGGCCGCATCACCATCGACGGGACCGACATCCGAGACGTGACGCTGCGATCGCTGCGGCAGAACATCGCCATCGTGGCCCAAGAGCCGATGTTGTTGTCGGGCACGGTCGCCGAGAATCTGCGCTACGGCCGACCCGACGCCATGGACGCCGACCTTGCAGATGCCGCCCGGCTCGCGTTCGCCGGCGAGTTCATCGCACGGCTGCCGCGGGGCTACGAGACGGAGATCGGTGAGCGGGGCCTCGGGCTCTCCGGCGGCGAGAAGCAGCGCCTCGCCATCGCACGCGCGTTCCTCAAGAACGCGCCCATCCTCATCCTGGACGAGCCCACCTCGGCGCTCGACCCCGAATCGGAAGCGTTCATCAAGCAGGCGCTGCAGCATCTGCTCGAAGGCCGGACGGCGCTCATCATCGCGCACCGACTGTCCACGATCGAGCACGCCCACGAGGTGCTGGTCATCGATCGCGGCCGTGTCATCGAACACGGGCGCCACGATGAGTTGAGGGCACGGCCGGGGAGCGTGTACCGCCACTACGCGGCGCAGCAGCTCGGATTGGGGCGGCTGGGCTAGTCCACTGACGCCGGTCTCATACCTCGACCTGCTGCGGCTGCACCACGCCGCAACCCCGAGGCACCCTGTTGCGAGGCTGACTACCAGTGCGGCCAGGGCGCGTCGTGGCGCAGCGGCCGTGGCACCCAGGCCGCATACCATAACTGCTTGTTCAGAAATGACTTGCCAGCCGAAACTACGTCACCCCACGGCGCCACTCGCGGTACAGAATGTGATAGAGCACCGGTTCAAGCGACGGCGGTTTCCAGGCGTCGCGCGTCTATCACGAAGCTCCAAAGGATTTTGCCGATGCGGTGGTCGCTGCTGGAGACGATTCAATGAGGATCGTGGTAACTGGGGGCTGCGGGTTCATCGGCTCCCACATAGCCGAGCACCTGCGAGAGGTCTTCCCCGGGGCGCGGATCACGATCCTCGACAAGCTGACGTACGCGGGGGACATGGACAATGTCTCCCACCTCGTCAACGGGAACGGGGTGCGCCTCGTCATCGGGGACATCTGCGACGGCGACCTCTGCCGGCGCGTCGTTCGCCACGCCGACCTCGTCGTCCATCTCGCAGCCGAGAGCTTCGTCGACAATTCGTTCGGCGACCCGCTGACCTTCACGATCACGAACACGTTGGGGACCCATACGCTGCTTGAAGCGTGCCGCAAAGCTGGCGTTCCCCGCTTCATCCACGTGAGCACAGACGAGGTGTATGGGGAGGTCTTGCGCGGGCAGGTCGGAGAGGACGCGCCGTTCAATCCAACTAACCCCTACTCGGCGTCCAAGGCAGCGGCCGAGATGATCATCTTGGGCTACCTGAGGTCTTATCGACAGCCGATCATCCGAGTACGAGCCAATAACATCTTCGGGATCCGGCAGTATCCGGAGAAGGTCATCCCCAAGTTCTGCCTGAGCCTGGCCCTCGGCGAGAAGCTGACGATCCACGGGAACGGGTCGCATCGGCGTCATTACTTGCACGCTCGAGACTTTGCCGCTGCGGTAGCCCTCCTGATCGATAAAGGCGTGGCGGGCGAGGTCTATAACGTAGGATCTGAAGACGAATACTCGACCCTCCAGGTCGCCGAGCTCCTCTGCGACGTCTTCGGGAAGGAGTGCGGCGCGGAGGTCGTGTTTGTGAAAGACCGCCCCTTCAACGATCGCCGCTACAGTATCTCGAGTGCGCGGATGCAGAGCTTGGGCTGGCGACCCCAGCGTCGCTTGGTGGACGAACTGTGCTTCGTCGCGCAGTGGTACGCGGACAGGGTCGAGCGCTATCGACACCTGTTCGGCGACGCTGCTGCTGCGCAGGAAGCCCTCGCTTATGCCTAGCAGGAAATGGAGGAAACCCATGATACGCGCCGTTAAACTGAGCTGCTTGGCAGCGGCGTTCGCGATGTTTGGGCTCGCGACCGCGTGTAGTGATCCCCAGAGTCCCAAGGCAAATGCGAGTCTCTTGCCGTGGGGCGGCACGATCGCCGTCGTCAACACCACCGCGGGCTCGGACCCCGATCCGAACGGCTATGAGGTCTGGGTGGACGACTCCTACAGCCAGTCACCCGGTGACAACGGCGTTTCCTATTTTAACGGGCTCTCGCAGGGCGACCACAAGGTCTCGCTCATCATGGTGGCCGCGAACTGCGTGGTGACCTCCACCCTCGGCGCCACCGATGATGACAACCCCCGGAACGTCTCCATCAGCGCCGCCGAGACGGCGACCACGAACTTCGACGTCGGGTGTGCGTCGGTGGGCAGCCTGGTCGTCGGGACGAACACCACCGGCGTGGACCTCGATGCCGACGGCTACACGGTTTTGGTCGACGGCTCTAGCCAACCGGTGGCGACGAACGGCAGCGTCACGTTCACCGGGCTTACGACGGGTAGTCACTCGGTCGTCCTCTCCGGCGCCGCGCAGAACTGCACGTTGAGCGGGGCGAACCCGCAGAGCGGCACAGTGACCGCCGGCGGGATGACGTCAGTGACGTTCTCGTTGAGCTGCGCCCCGATCGGTTCGGGCAGCGGGAGCTTGACCGTCACGACGAGTACCACCGGCTTCAACCTCGATCCCGACGGCTACACGGCGACGATCGACGGCACGAACAGCCAGCCGATCGCGACGAACGGCAGCGTCACGTTCACGGCTCCGGCAGGCGCCAACCCAGTGGGGCTGTCGGGGGTGGCCGCTAACTGCACGGTGAGCGAAGCCAATCCGCAGACGGCGGCGGTGCCGGCGAGTGGGGCGGCCACGACGACGTTCACGGTGACGTGCGGCGCGCCGCCGCCAGCGGAAGTGAGCGGCCACGTCCAGCTGGGGTGGGGTTCCGCCACGCCCGGGAACAGCGTGGAGACCTTCGACTTCGACGTCCGGGCCGACGGCACCGGGCGGCTCACCGGTACCGACTGGGGCGATATCCACCCATCGGGCCAGCCCGCGTCGATTACGACGGATCCGGTGGCGGACCCCGCGACGTCGTTCACGGCGTACCGCAACACCGCGCCGAGCAAGTGTCAGGACCCGACCCGCGGGGTGGAGTTCGACGCCGTGGGCCGGGGCGACGAGGGTGACCTCAGGAGCTACACGGTGCAGGTGTGCGACGACGACCCAAGGACCGCGTCGGGGGGGAGCCTAGTCGACTTCTTCAGCATCTACATCCCGGTGGGGGGATACGGGCGCTCCGGCATTCCGACGAGCGGCGACATCGTGAAGCGGTGATCGCGTGTGTAAACCCCATCGTTCGACGCGCCGCGGCGGTTCACACCGTCGCGGCGCGTTGGCTTTGTAAAGGTAGGCGAGGCGATCGGCTGATTCAAGATTGACGCGGAGACGACAATGTCCCTGAAGAACCCCACACGCTGGAGTCGCGTGCTGTCGCTCTGCGGGCTCATTTTGCCCATCGCCTGCCAGAGCAATCCCACGGAGCCCGTGCCCGGACGACCGGCGTTCGTCCTGCTCGCGCCGGGCACGGTGGCGCAGGTGAGCGCCGGGGCCGACTACAGCTGCGCGCTTCGTACCGACGGCACGGTCGCTTGCTGGGGATACAACACCTCCGGCAAGGCGACGCCGCCCGCAGGCACGTTCACCCAGGTAAGCGCCGGGGGCGGCCACACCTGCGGGGTCAAGACCGACAGCACCGTCGCTTGCTGGGGGGACAACTCTGCCGGCCAGGCGACGCCGCCAGCGGGCGCGTTCACCCAGGTGAGCGCGGGGCTCCAGCACACCTGCGGGGTCATGACCGACAACACCGTCGCCTGCTGGGGCTCCGACTATTACAGCTCCAGCTATGTCGGCCAGGCGACGCCGCCGGCAGGCGCGTTCACCCAGGTGAGCGCGGGGGGCTTCCACACCTGCGGGCTCAAGACCGATGGCACCGTGGCCTGCTGGGGCTATAACCAGGACGGGCAAGCGACGCCGCCGACGGGCACGTTCACCCAGGTGAGCGCGGGGCTCCAGCACACGTGCGGGGTCAAGACCGAGAGTGCAGTCGCTTGCTGGGGCTCGAACGGCGAGGGCCAGGCGACGCCACCGGCGGGATCGTTCACCCAAGTGAGCGCGGGGGAGGATTACACCTGCGCGCTCAAGACCGATGGCACCGTGGCCTGCTGGGGGTTGAATTACACCGTGATCTTGTCCGCGCAGTTGACGCCGCCGACGGGCACGTTCACGCAGGTGAGCGCCGGGGGCAGCCACACCTGCGGGCTCAGGTCCGACAGCGCCATCGCCTGCTGGGGGGACAACACTGACGGCCAGGCGACGCCGCCGACAGCCACGTTCACCCAGGTGAGCGCGGGGGGGGTGGGGGGGTCGAGCCCGGGATGGCGCTCCCACATCTGCGGGGTCAAGAGCGATGGCACGGTGGCCTGCTGGGGCTCCAACGATTACGGGCAGGCGACGCCCCCGACAGGCGCGTTCACCGACGTGACCGCTGGGGGTTACCACACCTGCGGGCTCAAGGCCGACGGCACCGTCGTCTGCTGGGGACTCAACAGCGCTGGCCAGGCGACACCGCCGGCAGGCACGTTCAGCCAACTGAGCGCGGGGGGCGGGCACACCTGCGGGCTCAAGACCGGCGGCACGGTCACCTGCTGGGGCTCCAACAGCTACGGCCAGGCGACCCCGCCGGCAGGGACGTTCACCCAGGTGAGCGCGGGGGGCTGGCACACCTGCGCGCTCAAGACCGACGGCACGGTCACTTGCTGGGGGGACAATACGGACGGCCAGGCGGCGCCGCCGGCGGGCGAGTTCACCCAGGTGAGCGCAGGGTACTTCGCGTGCGCGCTGCAACGCGACGCGAGCGTGGCCTGCTGGGGTCAGGACGCGATCGCGCAGACCCCCAACGAGCCGGCCACGCGGCTCATGTTCAGGGTCCAGCCGAGTTTCAGCCACCCGTGGAAGTCGTAGCGGTGGATACCGCGGGCAACACGGTCACGAGCTTCACCGGACTCGTGACGATCGCGATCGGTCAGAACGGCGGCCTGCTCATGCCCGGCACCCTGTCCGGCACGAAGACCGTCGCCGCCGTGAACGGCGCCGCGACGTTCTCGGACCTGAGCATCGACCAGCCCGGCATCGGGTACACGCTGGTGGTCACGTCTTCCAGCTTGACGGGGACAGCAAGCGCCTCGTTCAACGTCCTGACGCCCTCGCTCCCTCCGCTCTCCGGGCTTCCCTGATGCGGCGTAGCGATGAGCTCTGCGTTGCCGTGATGCGCTCTGCTAGGCCAACACAGAGACTGGTGAAGCCGCACCGAGACTGTTCGTCTGGATCGCCTCGTGCCGCATCAACGCGTCCGCGAAAAACTTCGTCGCCCAGCTCAGCACCTCGTAGGCTCCGTAGGCACCGCCGACCGGCCAGGAGCCCTTGATCCCACCCCGCAGCCCCGGCACACCGCTGCGCCGGTTGTGCGTGCGCTTGAGGAATCGCAGCACGACCGGCACTGGCTCGAGCCAGGTCGCGTCGCCGGTGATTTCGGCCAGTCGCATCCAGTTGTTCGCCATCTGGGCCTGGCCGGTGAGACAAGACCACCGCACGGCGGGAGACCAGTCAGACCGGTAGCGGCCGGGCATCCAGCCGTCCGTCCGGACCTTCGCAGTGAGCGGCCTCGCGGCACCCTCGGCCGCGTGGACCAAGCGCGGGTCGCCGAGTACACGACCACCTTCCAGCAATCCCCGGATGGCGTACGCGAGGGTGTGTAGCAACGGCTGCTCGGGATCCGTCAAGCAGCACCGAGGCAGCCAGCCGTTCTCGGTCTGGAGGTCGGCGGCGGCATGCAGGCTCCGTGCGGCGGCAGCGGTGAACCTGCGCTCATCGAGTCGGGCACCCGCCTCCGCAAGCGCCCAGGCGGTGCGGGTGTTGTAGAGCGTCGCGTCCGCTCGGGCGAAGCGCGAGTTGTCGCTGCGCCAATGCCCGTCGGGGTCGAGCGTCGCCACCAGGTAGCGGGCCGCGCGGCGGGCGGCATCGGCAAAGCTACCCTGCCCCGTCTCGTCGAATGCGGTGAGCCAGCCGAGCAGCACCTGCCCGGTGTCGAACACGGCCGGTGATTCCCGCTCGCCGATCGCTCCGCCGCGGACCGCGCCCGTGGGCAACTGGATCTCGATCTCCCACTGCGCCGCGCGCTCGGCGCGGACGGCGAGCTCCCGACGTTCGAAGCGCCGAGCAGCGGCATACAGCGTGGGGATGATGTAGCCCGTGGTCTCCGGATAGGACGGCTGCCACCCCCGACGCCCGTAATGCGAGTGCCGTGCGAGGCTGTAGCCGCGCGAGATGCCTCCGTCAGGTGTCGCGTCCTGGGCCCGGACCAGCCACTCGATCGCCGCTACCAGATGCGGCTCGTGCGTCGGATCCACCGGATAGCTCCGCAGCCACTCGCGCCATCCCGCAGCCAGCGCCGTCGGGTTGAGGAGCGGATGAGCGCGGATGGCGCGCAGCCGGCGCTCGAGGGAGGTCTGCAATCGTGGGGGCGCCACTGAGCCTCTGAGGAGTTCGAACACCGTGATCAGTTTGCAAGGTGCGTACCGCATCGGGAGGCGCGCTCTCACGACCCGAGGGCTGTCGCGACGTCACAGGCGTGGCGCAGGCGCAACGGCGGCCCGAGATCTGGACCAGCGCGGCGCCATGTCGGGGACGGGCCGTCGGGCGCGCCGGGTGGCACCGGCCATGCATCAGAGAGCGCTGGAGGCATGCGCCCATCATGAAACTGTTGCCGCTGGACACCCCCGAACGGATCGAGCTCGTCGCCGGTTGGCTGGGCAAGCCCGAGAATTACAAATGGCTGGACTTCGGTAACGGAGTCCAGCGGGTCACTCCGATCACACTGAAGATCATGAGCCAGCGGGACCTCCATGTGTTCCGGATCTACACGGCGGGGGATGAGGACGCGCCCGCGGGCGTCGTGGGCCTGACCAACGTCGATCGGAACTTCAAGACCGCTTCGCTCTGGGCGGTGCTAGGCAGCAAGCGATACGGCGGGCATACGACCGAGGCGTGTCATCACATGCTCACGCTGGCGTTCACCGAGCTCGGGCTCGCGGCGGTGAACGCGTGGACGGTCGAGACAAACATCCCCGCGCAGCGCGTGCTCGAGGCGCTCCACTTCCGACCCATCGGCCGGCAGCGGCGGTGTCACTATATCGACGGCCGTCCGTTGGATCGCCTCCTCTTCGACCTACTCGCGACCGAACATCGGGACCTGTCACATGCCGGACTCGAACAAACTCGCGCAACAGATCTCCGCCCTGTTCGCTGAGAAGTTGCACCTTCAGGTCCCGTCGCTCGACACGGACTTGATCGACACCGGGCTGGTGGACTCGCTCACGTTCGTAGAATTCCTGGCTCAGCTGGAGCAGGAGTTCGGCGTTCAAGTGTTGCTGCAAGATCTCGAGCTCGATCGCTTCCGGACGGTCACGCGCATCGCCGCGTTCGTTGCGTCCAAGGTTCGGAACGGCACCAACCTCAGCCTTCAAGAGTGACCACCGTCGACCGCCAGCGCGGTTGACAGCCCGCAGGTTCGAGTCCTGCCTCGGGAGCTCCACATCGTGGCTGCCACGTTAAAGCGTTGCGTGCGCGCTACGCACTTGCCTGCCATCCCCGATTCTCTTATCGTGGCGCAGTTCGCGTAGGCGCTCTACCGTCGCGGACGTTGGCCACGACGCCGCGAGTAAGCTGAGGCGGCTTGGGTGCAATCGCTGGAGGTCTAGAGGGAGGGACCGCACGCCCAACCTCGACGGCGATTCGCCCAAGCCGTCTTTCCCTAGGTAATGCCGCAAAAGCGCCCCTCAGTGCCGCAAAAACACCCTAGCGTGGCTGCGCCATTGCGCGATACGTGTGCATGCCACGGTTGCCCCTCCATCCTGCCACGACGAGTGATCGCATGACCGGGCATTCGGAAGTCGAGATCCTGCTGGTCGAGGATAACCCCAGCGATGTGGAGCTCACCTTGCGCGCCCTCAAGGCCCGGAATCTCGCGAATCAGGTGTTCGTCGCCCGCGACGGGGCCGAGGCCCTGGAGTTCTTCTTCGGGGACCAGGGCCATCCGCTGCGCGAGATCGGCGTCACGCCGCGCGTGATTCTGCTCGACTTGAAGCTCCCGAAAGTGGACGGGCTGGAGGTCCTGCGGCGACTGAAGGGCGATGAACGCACGCGCGCGCTGCCGGTCGTCGTGCTCACGTCGTCCAAGGAAGAGCCCGACATCGCGGCGGCATACCGGCTCGGCGCCAACAGCTACATCGTCAAGCCCGTGGATTTCGAGGCCTTCGCGCGCGCCGTCTCCGAGGTGGGGCTGTACTGGCTGCTCCTGAACGAGCAGCCGCGCTGATGTGATGCCGGACCTGGTGCGCGTCCTGATGGTCGAGGACGTCGCGGACGACGCGGCGCTGGTCGAGCGTGAGCTGCGCCGGGCCGGCATCACGGGGGCGACCCGCCGCGTCGACTCCGAGGGCGCGTACCGCGAGGCGCTGCGGAGCTTCGCCCCCGACATCATCCTGACGGATCACTCGCTGCCCACGTTCGGCGCGGCCGACGCGCTGCGCATCGCCATGCTCGAGGCGCCGGACACCCCCGTCATCGTCGTGACGGGGAGCCTCGACGAAGAAACGGCCGCGGAGTACATCAAGGCGGGCGCCGCGGACTACGTCGTCAAGCACCACCTCGAGCGGGTGGGTCCCGCGGTGGTCCGCGCCCTCGACCTGCGGCGCGCACGGGCGGAGCAGGCCCGGGCGGAAGAGGCCCGCCGCCAGGGCGAAGAGCGCTTTCGCGCGCTGATCGAGCACGGCGCGGACGCGGTCGCCCTCGTCGCCCCCGACGGGACCCTGTTGTTCGCCAGCCACTCCATCGAGCGCCTGCTGGGTTTCACGCCGGCCGAGCTGGTGGGTCATCCCGGCTTCGAGCGGGTGCATCCCGACGACCTGCCGCGGGTCCACGCCGCCCTGCGCGACATCATCGCGAACCCCGGCACGCCGGCCGGCCTGGAGCTCCGCTGGCGCCATAAGGATGGGTCGTGGCGTTACATCGACGGCGTCGCGGTCGACCGCCTGGCCGAGCCCGCCGTGGGCGCCATCGTGGTGAACTTCCGCGACGTCTCGGAGCGCCGCACGGCCGAAGCGGCGCTGCGGGACTCCGAGGAGCGCTACCGCACGCTCGTCGAAGGCGTGCGAGACATCATCTTCGCGCTCTCCCCCGAAGGCACGATCTCTTCCCTCAACCCGGCGTTCGAGACGATCACCGGCTGGCGGCGCGAAGCATGGGTGGGCCAGCCCTTCGAGCGGCTGGTGCACGCCGAGGATCTGCCGCTCGCGCTCGAGCTGCTCGGACGGGTGGTCCGCGGCGAGCTCCGCCCCGCCAGTCAGTTCCGCGTCCGGACCGCGAAAAGCGACTACCGGGTCGGCGAGTTCTCCGCGACTCCCCAGCTCCACGAGGGCCGGCTCGTCGGCATCCTGGGAATCGGGCGCGACGTCACGGAGCGCGTCCAGCTGGAGCAGCAGCTGCGGCAGGCCCAGAAGATGGAAGCGGTCGGCCGGCTGGCCGGCGGCATCGCCCATGACTTCAACAATATCCTCACCGCCATCACGGGCTACGCGGACCTGCTCCTCGAGGACCTCGGCGCCACCGATCCGCGGCGCCAGGACGCCGACGAGATCCATAAGGCCGCGGATCGCGCCGCCGGGTTGACGCGCCAGCTGCTGGCGTTCAGCCGCCAGCAAGTGCTCCAGCCGACCGTGCTCGAGGTCAACAAGCTCGTCAGCGACCTGGAGAAGATGCTGCGCCGCCTGCTGGGCGAAGACGTCGCGCTCACCACGCAGCTCGCACCGACCACCGGGCGCGTCAAGGCCGATCCCGGCCAGCTCGAGCAGGTGATCATGAACCTGGCCGTGAACGCGCGCGATGCGATGCCCAACGGAGGCAAGCTTACCCTCGAAACGGGCAACGTGGACTTGGACGAATCGTACGCGACCGACCACTACCCGGCTCGCGCCGGCCCGTTCGTCATGCTCGCGGTCTCGGACACCGGCACCGGGATGAGTGAAGCGACGCAGGCGCACATGTTCGAGCCGTTCTTCACGACCAAGGAAAAAGGCAAAGGGACGGGGCTGGGCCTCGCGACCGTGTACGGCATCGTCAAGCAGAGCGGCGGATTCATCTGGGTGTACAGCGAGGTCGGGCATGGCACCACCTTCAAGCTCTACTTGCCACGGGTCCAGGAGCTGGCGGAGCGCGCGTCTCAGCCCGCGCAGACGCCGGCGCGCGCGGCGCGCGGAACGGAGACGGTTCTGGTGGTGGAGGATGAGGCCCCCGTGCGGAGCGTCGCCCGGCAGGTGCTGGAACGTCATGGCTACACCGTGCTCGAAGCCCCCAGCGCAGAGGCTGCGCTGGACATCGCGACCCGCTACTCGGGCGCCATACACCTTCTTCTCACGGACGTCGTGATGCCCGGCCTTAACGGCCGCGAGCTCGCCACCAGGCTGGCGGACCTGCGCCCCGACGCCCGGGTGATCTTCATGTCGGGCTACACCGACGATGCCGTGACCCGGCACGGCGTGCTCGAGCCCGGCTCCGCCTACGTGCAGAAGCCGTTCACCCCGGATGCCATCGCCCGCAAGGTACGGGAGGTGCTCGACCGGTGAGTCCGGCCCACCTTCTCCTTCACGCTCTCATGACCCAGAAAGCGATGTCCCAGCGCATGATCCTGCTCGTGGAAGACAACCCGGATGACGAGGCGCTGACGCGTCGCGCCCTCGCCAAGAACAACATCCAGAACGAGGTGCGGGTAGCCCGGGACGGTGCCGAAGCACTCGCGCTCCTCTTTGGGACCGACGGCGAGGGAGGCCAGGCAATCGCGCCAGAGGTGGTGCTGCTGGACCTGAAGCTGCCGAAGGTCGACGGCCTGGAAGTACTGCGCCGCATCCGTGCGGACGAGCGCACTCGCCTGCTGCCGGTCGTGATCCTCACCTCGTCGCGCGAGGAGCGGGACCTGGTCTCGGGCTACGGACTGGGCGCGAACAGCTATATCCGGAAGCCCGTCGACTTCGGCCAGTTCGTGGAGGCGGTGCGCCAGCTGGGACTGTATTGGCTGGTGCTCAACGAGCCGCCGCCCCAACAACCCGCCGCCTGAGCAGGGCCCGAGCAGCAGCGCGTGATCCACGTCACCCCCTCGGCCGCGGCAGTTGCCCCGCGCTGGTCGCCGGGTGAGTATTGGTGCCCCCAAGCATGACGACCGCGAAGCCCGCAGCCCCCGCGACCAGGAACGCCGATGCCGAGCTCGAGGCGTTGTTCGCGGCGATCAACGACGTCATCCTCGTACTCGACGCCGAGGGTCGCTACGTCAAGATCGCTCCCACCAACCCAGCGCTGTTGTACCGCCCCGCCGGGGAGCTGCTCGGCAAGACGCTGCGGGAGGTGTTCGACCCCGCCCAGGCCGAGCAATTCATGGAGTACATCCGCACCGCCCTCGAGACCCGGACGACGGTGCACTTCGAGTACTGCCTGTCGATCGCGGGCCGCGAGGTCTGGTTTTCCGGGGCGATCTCGCCCATGAGCAGCGATCAAGTGGTGCTGGTCGGCCGGGACATCACCGAGCGCAAACGCGCGGCCGAGCGGCTGCGTGCCAGCGAACAGCGGTTCCGTGCGTTGGTCGAGCACTCGAGCGACGTCATCATGCTGCTCGGCCCGGACGGGACGATCCTCTATGCCAGCCAGTCCACCCAGCCGGTGCTGGGCTACGGCTCGACCGAAAACGTGGGACGGAGCGCCTTCGACCTCGTCCACCCTGACGACCGCGCGCGCGCCCTGGACCTGTTCGGCGAGCTCATGCAGCGACCCGGCGATCTGGTCAAGACCGAGCTGCGTGCCCTGCACAAGGACGAGAGCTGGCGCGACCTCGAGGCGGTCGGTGTAAACCGGTTGGACGACCCGTCCATCCGCGCGATCGTCGTAACCTACCGCGACATCACCGACCGCGAGCGGACGGAGCGGGACCTGCGCGAGACCCTCTCGCTGCTCAACGCGACGTTCGAATCCACGGCCGACGGGATCCTGGTGGTGGACCTGGCGGGGCACATCGTCAGCTTCAACCGCACGTTCGCGGAGCTGTGGCGGATCCCCGACTCCATCCTCGAGGCCAAGGACAGCGCCCAAACGCTCGCGTTCGTGCTGGAGCAGCTCGCCGACCCGGCGGGCTTCCTCAGCAAGATACGCGAACTGTACGCGCGCCCCGACGCGTCCAGCTTCGATGTCCTGACGTTCAAGGACGGCCGCATCTACGAGCGCTTCTCCCAACCCCAGCGCATCGCCGGGAAGAGCGTCGGACGCGTGTGGAGCTTCCGCGACGTCACCGAAGCGAAGCGGGCCGAGCAGATCCAGCTCGCCACGTACCGGATCTCGGAAGCCGCCCACGCCGCGCGCACCCTACAGGAGCTGTTCGGGGCGATCCACGGAATCGTGGAAGGGCTGATGCCCGCGAAGAACTTCTATATCGCGCTGTACGACGCCGCGGACGACCACCTCTCCTTCCCGTACCACGTGGACGAGTACGACACGGACTTCCCGGCCAAGAAGCCCGGCAAGGGACTGACGGAATACGTGCTCAGGACCGGGCAGCCGCTGCTGGTCACGCCGGAGGTACAAGCGGAGCTCGAGCGGCGCGGCGAAGTCGAGCTGATCGGGCCGCCCTCGATCGACTGGGTCGGCGTGCCGCTGAAGATCGGCGACCGCACGATCGGCGTGCTCGTGGCACAGACCTACGCCCCCGGCGTCCGCTACCGCGAGACGGAGAAGCACGTCCTGCAGTTCGTCTCCACGCAGGTCGCCATGGCGATCGACCGGAAGCGCACCGAGGAGCAGCTGCACGACAGCGAACGCAAATACCGACTGCTGTTCGAGACCAATCCCGAGCCGATGTTCGTCTACGATTTCGAGACGCTGCGCATCCTGGCGGTGAACGGCGCCGCCGTCGCCCGCTACGGGCACACGGAGCAGGAGTTCCTGCAGCTCACGCTGCGCGATATTCGCCCGCCGGAGGAGCAGGCCCGGCTGGAGGAGGAGCTGGCGCGCCGGCCGGAGGACGGGGCGGTGCGCGGCAGCGTGCGCCACTGGACCAAGCAGGGCAAGCGCTTCGAGGTGGATCTGGTCGCCCGGCCGCTCGAGTTCGCCGGCCGCCGCGCCCGGCTCGTGCTCGCCCGCGATGTGAGCGCCCAGCGCCAGCTCGAGGAGCAGCTCCGCCAATCGCAGAAGATGGAAGCCGTGGGGCAGCTCGCGGGCGGCATCGCCCACGACTTCAACAACCTGCTTACGGCCATCCTGGGCTCGACCCAGCTGCTGCTGCACAACACGCCGACCGGCGACCCGCGGCGCGAGGACGCCGAGGAAATCCGGCACGCGGGGATGCGGGCCGCGGAGCTCACGCGGCAGCTGCTGGCGTTCAGCCGCCGGCAGGTGCTCGCCCCCAAGGTGCTGGACGTGAATGCCGCGGTCGCGAACATGGACCGGATGCTGCGGCGGCTGCTCGGCGAAGACATCGAGCTCGCCACGTCGCTCGATCCCGCCGTCGGCGCCGTCAACGCCGACCCCGGTCAGCTCGAGCAGGTGCTCCTGAACCTCGCCGTCAACGCCCGCGACGCCATGCCCGGCGGCGGCCGGCTGAGCATCGGGACGACGCGCTTCACGCTGGGCGAGGAGCACGTCGAGCGGCGCCACCGCATGCCCGCGGGTGACTACGCCTGCCTGGCGGTCACGGACACCGGCGTCGGCATGGATGAGACGACCCAGGCGCACCTGTTCGAGCCGTTCTTCACGACCAAGGAAGTCGGAAAGGGCACGGGCTTGGGGCTCGCGACGGTGTACGGGATCGTCAAGCAGAGCGGCGGCTACATCTGGGTCTACAGCGAGCCGGGGCACGGCACGACCGTCAAGATCTACCTCCCCCGTGTGCCCGGCGTCGCGGAACCTCCGCTGCCCGCACCCGAGCCGCAGCCGGTGCGCGGCGGCGACGAGACCGTCCTACTGGTCGAGGACGCGGCGCCGGTGCGCACCCTCGCCCGGCGCAGCCTCGAGGCCCGCGGCTACCGGGTGCTCGACGCGGCCGACGGGCCGTCCGCGCTGCAGCTCTCCGCCGGCCACGGCGGCGGGATCGATATCCTCGTGACCGACGTCGTGATGCCCGGCATGAGCGGCCGCGAGCTCGCCGAGCGACTGGCCCCCCAGCGGCCGAGCATGAAGGTGCTGTACACGTCCGGCTATACCGACGACGCGATGGTCCGCCAGGGCGTCCTGACCGCCGGGGTCGCCTTCCTCCAGAAGCCGTTCGTGCCGGACACGCTCGCGCGGAAGGTCAGGGAAGTGCTGGACGGTCCAGAATCTCCCTGATCCGCGCGAGCAAGTCCGACTCGGTCCACGGCTTGTGCAGCAAAGGGGCGGACGGGTCGAGACTCGCGGCGCGCTCCGGGTCCGAGTAGCCGCTGGCGAACAGGAACGGGGTGGTGTGACCCTCTCGACGCGCGGCGTCGTACAGCGCGTGTCCTCCCAATCGCGGCATGACCAGGTCCGAGAACACGAGCTGCACGCCCGCCGTCTGGCGCAGCGCCTCGAGCGCCTCGAGGCCGTCCGCCGCGGTGACGATCTGGTACCCGGCCGCCTCGAGGATGCGCTTGGCGGATCGGCGCAGCTGGTCGTCGTCCTCGACGACCAGCACCGTCTCGGAGCCGCCGCGAACCTCTACATCACCCGCGTGGAGCCGAGCCACGGCGGCCGTCCCGTCGGCCACGGGGAAGTAGATCCGGAAGCGCGTTCCCTTCCCCGGTTCGCTGTCCACGTCGATGCCGCCACCGTGCTGCTTCACCAGGCCGTACACCGTTGCCAACCCCAGGCCCGTCCCCTTCCCCAGGGGCTTGGTGGTGAAGAAAGGCTCGAACATACGGGCGCGTGTCTCCTGGTCCATCCCGGTCCCCGTGTCGCTCACCGCGAGGCAGACATGCTCGCCGGCGCGCGCCGCGCCCCACGCCAGACGTTGATCCTCGGTCAGGTGCGTGCGGCTCGTCTCGATACGCAGCACGCCGCCGTCCGGCATCGCATCGCGCGCATTGGTGACCAGATTGAAGAGGATCTGCTCCGTGGCGTGCACGTCGGCGCGGACGTCGGGGAGCCCGTCGCCGCCCCAGGTCACGACCTCGACGTCGGCCGGGAGGATGCGCCGCAGGAAGCCCGACAGATCGGCGATGAGCCCACCCAGGTGGACGGGTTGGAGTTCGAGCCGCGAGCGTCGCGCGAAGCCCAGTAGCTCTTTCACCATCACGCGGCCCCGTAGGGCCGCCGACATGACGTCCCGCAGGTCGGCCTGCGCATCGGCCAGGCCGGGCGCGAGCACTTTCGCGACCAGCTGTGCATTCGCAAGGATGATGGTGAGCAAGTTGTTGAAGTCATGGGCGATGCCCCCGGTGAGCTGGCCGATCGCCTCCATTTTCTGGGATTGGCGCAGCTGCTCCTCCAGCGCGCGCCGCTCCGTCACGTCCTCCGCGATCGTTTCGAAGCAGTCGATGGTGCGGTCGGGCCGTCGCACCGCACGGCCGGAGAGTCGGACGAGGATCTCGGCGCCGTCACGACGTTTCCAGGTGACCTCGACTCCCTCGACCACGTCCTCGACCTCGAACCGCTCGAGGATACGCCGACGCTCGTCCGAGTCCGCGTACACGTCGGCCGCGAGGTCGACCGCCAGCAGCTGCTCCTCGGACTCGTAGCCGAGCATCCGCACGAGCGCGGGGTTCACCGTGCGGAACCGCCCGTCGACCGACGACCGGTAGATCGCGTAGGAGGCATGCTGCACCAGTGCGCGATGGCTCTCCTCCGACCGGCGTAGCGCCGCCTCCGCCCGGCACCGCTCGGTGATGTCGGTCCCGACGCCGATCACCCCCGCCACCGCCCCATCCGCGTCCCGGACCGGCGAATACCACGCTTCGAAGACGACGCCGAAGACCTCCACGGTGGATGAGAACATCTCCCCCGTGAGGGCGCGGCGCACGTCCGCGAGCGCATGCGGCAGCTCCGCGAACAGCTCGAACGCCGAGCGACCGACGAGCAGCGCGGGTCGCACCCCCACGGCGTCGAGCCCACGCCCCTCGACCATCGTGAACACCCCGTCCCGATCGAGGGCGAACAGGACGAGCGGCGCGCCGGCGATGACCGTCCGCAGCCGCTCCTTGTTCTCGCGCAATGCCCGTTCCTGGCGCCGCCGCTCCGTGACGTCGCGGGCGTTGACGATCAGCTGGGCAGAGCCGGCCCGATCCAGCCGCGCCTGACCCACGGCTTCCAGCAGCCGCCACACGCCGTCCTGCGCCCGAAACCGGAATTGTGCGGCCTGCGGGACCCCGGGGTGGCGTATCGCGCCCGCCAGGGCTTCGGCCACGACCGAGATGTCGTCCGGGTGAACGAAGTCGAAGGCATTGCGCTCGAGCAGCTCGCGCGGATGGTAGCCGAGCACGCGCTCCACGGACGGGCTGGCGTAGCGGAACACGCCGTTCTCGCCCACGATCGTGACGATGTCCGACCCGTTCTCGATCAGCGAGCGGAAGTGCTCCTCGCTCCGTCGCAACGCCTCCTCCGCCTGCGCGCGGTCGATCGCGGTGGCCAGGACGTTCGCTACCGCCTGGAGGAAGTGCGTGTCGTGGATGGTGAATTCGCGGGGCTGCGCCGAATGGACGCCCAGGATGCCGAACGGCCGGGCCTTACCGTGCACCAGGACGCTGAGGCTCGAGACCACGCCGTGTGGCGCCAGGAGCGGCGCGCTTCCGAAGCGCGTGTCGGTGGCCAGGTTTTCTACCACGACGGTCCCCGTCGAGCGGAGCACATACCCGGCGTGCGAATCCGGGTCCGCCGGCAAGACCGTGCGCCCGACCACTCCGTCGCGCCAACCGACACCGGCGCGCAGCAGGAGCGTGCGGCTCTCTGCCCGAAGCTCGAGCACGCTTGCGAACGGGACCTCGAGCACGCGCGCGACGATTGTCACGACACCCGCGATGAGCTCGTCCGGCGGAGCGCCGGCCAGCGCCCGTTGGCCGATGTGGGCCACCGCTTCCTGCTGACGCGCGGTGGCGCGCAGCTGCGCCTCCGTCCGCGACAGCTCCGCGTCGCGAACGGCGTCGTCCTGCCGCAGCAGCCTGAACCGGCTCGTGCCCACGTCTAATGATCCCCGAGAAGGGTGAGGGGTAATGCTGCACGAAATGCGCGCCCCAACCTTGCACGGGGCGACCCGGTTTTCCATTATGGTCTTCACACGAGACCTGTGCCCTGCATCACCGCGAACCCCAAGTGGGCCCGAGGCAATGACATACCACGAACGGCGATGAGCGAGTACCCCGTCCTCAAGGATCTGGCGATCATCTTCGCCGTCTCCCTGCTCGTCATCCTGGTATTCCATCGCTTCAAGCTCCCTGCCCTCCCAGGGTTCATCGTCGCGGGCGTGCTGCTCGGACCGAACGCGCTCGGCCTGGTCTCCGACGTCCGCCAGGTCGAGAGCCTCGCGGAAGTCGGCGTCATCCTGCTGCTCTTCACCATCGGCATCGAGTTCTCGCTGAGCCGGCTGCGGGAGATGGGACGGCAGGTCGTCGTCGGGGGCGGAGCCCAGGTGGGTCTCACGGTCGTGCTCACGTGCGGGCTCGCCGTGGTGCTGCATCTCCCCTGGCGGGTGGCGCTGCTCCTGGGCTTCCTCGTCGCGCTCTCCAGCACCGCCATCGTCCTCAAGGGGCTCGCCGACAAGGGCGAGATCGATGCACCACACGGCCGCCTCGCCACCGGCGTGCTGATCTTCCAGGACCTGTGCGTCGTGCCGATGATGCTGGTCCTCCCGTTCCTCGCCGGACGGTCGGGCGGCGGGGCGGGAGCGTTGCTGCTGGCGCTCGGCAAGGCGGTGCTCGTCGTGATCAGCGTGCTGGTGCTCGCCCGAACCGTGGTCCCCCGCGCCCTCACCGAGATTCTCAAGACCCGGAGCCGGGAGCTGTTCTTGATCGCGGTCATCCTGATCGGGACGCTCACGGCCCTTGGAACGGCGGCGGCGGGGGCGTCGCTCGCTCTGGGCGCCTTCTTGGCGGGTCTGGTCATCTCGGAGTCCGACTACGGTCACCAGGCGATGGCCGAGCTACTGCCGTTCCGCGATGTGTTCATTTCCCTGTTTTTCGTCGCGGTCGGCATGCTGGTACAGGTCGGGTTCCTGCGCGATCACCCGGCGCTCGCCTTGGGCGGCGTCGTGGGTGTCATGGGGGGGAAAACCCTGCTAGCGTCCGTCGGCCCTGCTGCCATGGGGTACTCGGGGCGGGTGGCCCTGCTCGCCGGCCTCGCTGTCTCGCAGATCGGCGAGTTCTCATTCGTGCTGGCGCGCGAAGGCCGCGGGACCGGGCTGCTCTCGGAGGGCCTCTACCAGACTTTCCTCGCCGTAGCCGTCCTGACCATGCTGGTGACTCCGTTCCTGCTGCAGGGCGGCCCGGTGCTGCTCGACGGGCTGGAGCGACTCGTCCCGCTGGACCGCCTCCTGCCGGGACTCCGCCCCGGTGCGATCGCGGTCGCCGAGCAACCACTCACCGACCACGTGATCGTCGCCGGGTACGGCCTGAATGGGCGGAACCTCACGGCGGCGCTGCGGTCCATCCGGGCGCCGTACCTCATCGTCGAGCTCAACGCGCAAACCGTTCAGCAAGCCCGGGCCCGCGGCGAGCCCGCCTTCTACGGCGATGCCACGCGCGAAGAGATCCTGCGCGCTCTCGGGGCGGAGCGCGCCCGAATGCTCGTGGTCGCCATCTCGGACCCCGCAGCGACTCGCCGCATGGTACGCGTGGCGCGCAGCCTCAATCCCCGCATCCACATCATCGCTCGCACCCGCTACGTGACGGAGGTCCCGGAGCTCAGCCGGCTCGGGGCCGACGTGGTGATCCCCGAGGAGTTCGAGACCTCGATCGAGATCTTCGCCCGCGTGCTTGCCCACTACAGCGTGCCCCGCACCGACATCGAGCGTTTGGTGGATCAGATCCGCTCGTCGCACTACGAGGCGCTCCGCAGCGGCGACCCAGCGGGGCGACTGAGCCTCGGCGCAGTGGCCGGCATTCCGCAGATGGCGGTGGAGCGGCTGCGACTGCCATCGCACTCCCCGCTCGTTGGCAGGACCCTCGCCGCCACCGGTCTGCGGACTCAGACCGGCGCGTTAGTACTCGCGGTCGGTCGGGGCGGTGACGAGATCGCCACGCCGGGTCCCCAATTCCGCCTCGCCGCCGACGACGTGCTCGTGGTCGTGGGCCAGCCTGCTCAGCTGCGGGCGGCGGCGCTCCTGGTAGCGGGCAAGAGTGCTGCTCCAGCGCCACAATAGTGTATGCAGACGTTGCGTCCCAGCATTGCCGAATAGATACCGAAAACGTAAGAAAATTGGGCACTATCTCGCGAGTGCGTGCTCACTTTTGCGTGTACTAGTTTGTCGGTCATCAGCTTACGGTAGCACAAGCCCCAAAAAACTCATGTAAGTGATGCTGCCGCAATACGTTTCGTTTCCTGACCGCCGCCTGAAAGCCGACCACTGATACATTTCCGCCATGCCAATCCCCCCCCTGTACGGCCATGAGGGGATCCGACACCGGCTGGTAGGCGCGATTGCCTCCGGCCGGTTGCCACAAGCGCTCCTGTTTGAGGGCCCAACGAGCGGGGGGAAAGGCCGGGGGTGAGGCCCGGGAAGGGTGTGGCGAGTGCCAGCAATGCAAGCTGGTCCTCAAGCTGTCGCACCCCGACGTGCACTGGTTTGTGCCGCTCGAGCCGTCCAAGAAGAGCGGCGATGCGGACAAGCAAGTGGAGCTGGTGGAGGAAGCGCTGGGGGAGGAGATGGCGGCGCGCCGTCAGCAACCGCTGTACGAGCCGCCCGCAGGGTTGGCGAGCCATGGGATCGCCGCGGTCCGGCTGCTGCTTCGACGCCTGGTGCTGACGCCGGCGTTGGCCCGGCGCAAGGTGTTCCTGATCGGGGATGCCGAGCGTCTGGTGCCTCAGACGGGAGCGGAAGCGGCCGCGAATGCGTTACTGAAAGCATTGGAGGAGCCGCCAGCGGACACGGCGTTCATCCTGACGACCGCGGCCCCTGAATCGCTCCTCCTGACGATTCTGTCTCGCGTAGTGCGTGTCCGGGTGGCACGACTCGCCGACAGCGTCGTGGCAGCATTCGCTCAGCAGGAGCTCGGTGTGACCGGGCAACGCGAGTTGGCGCAACGAGTTGCACTCGCAGACGGGCGCATAGGCAGGCTCCTTGCAGATGGGGACGGTCGGGCAAGAGGCGCTGAGGCTAGCGAGCAGTTCCTCGCAGCCGTGGAAGCAGGTCCGGCGCGTCGCTACGGATTCGCGCTCGGGCTCCAGCCCTTCCAGGCGCGGGGCGGGTTCACCGACATGCTGGACGGGTTGCTGGAACGATTGCGCGAGCAAGCTCGCTCCGGCGGCGAGACGGAAAAGGTGGTCGCGGCGATCGCGCGAGTGCTCGAAGCACGCGGCCTTGCGCAGGGGAATGTGAACCCACAGCTCGTCGCGGCCGTACTGGCGGACGACCTGAGGGAGCAGGGGGAGGGAGAGCCGGCATGAAGCTGTCGCACGTGGACGAGGCGGGACGGGCACGGATGGTGGACGTGGGCGACAAGCCCGTCACGGTGCGCACGGCGGTGGCGGAAGGCGCGATCCGGATGTCGCGCGAGGCGTTCCGGCTGGTGGCCGATCAGCAGGTTGCCAAAGGCGACGTGCTGGCGGTGAGTGAGGTGGCGGGAACGCTGGCGGCGAAGCGGACGGCCGAGTTGATCCCGCTCTGCCACCCCGTGGGACTCGACCATGTGGAGGTGGACGCCACGCTGGACGAGGGGCTCCCGGGAGTGCGGGTGCGGGCCGCCGCGAAGGCGGTCGGGCGGACGGGCGTGGAAATGGAGGCGCTCACCGCGGTGTCGGTCGCTCTGCTGACGGTTTACGACATGGTGAAGGCGGCGGACCGGGGGATGGAGATCGAAACGGTTCGACTGCTCGAAAAGACGGGTGGCACGCGCGGGGACTGGCGGCGCGACTCGGCTGATTGACGGCGGATTGATGGGGCGGTGCCAGTGTGAGACCGCTTGGACTTACAAGAGAGGGCTATGCACACGACAACCCAGAAACTGATGCTGCAGGGAGGGCTCATTCTCCTTGGCGCTCTGCTTGTGAGCAGCATCGGCGGTTGGGCTCGACGCGCCACTGCCGACGACCAGCCGGCGCCGCTTACGGCGCCCGCGCTGATCGGGGAGCTGCGTTCCCTCGAGCAGGCACTCGAAGCGACCCGGGGAGAACTCGCGGTCGCCCGGCTGCAGCTCGAGCGCGCTAACGCGATCATCGATTACTCGACGCATTACGTGATCGCGGCCGACCTGGCAGCGGCGATCTACGACGTCGCCCTGGCGGAAGGCGTCGACCCGGGTCTGGCGTTTCGCCTCGTGAAGGTGGAGTCGGGATTCAACCCCAAGGCAAAGAGCAAAGTGGGGGCGATCGGGTACACGCAGGTGCTGCCGAGCACGGCCCGGCTGTACGAGCCCGGTCTGACCACGGCGCAGCTGTACGACCGCGGCACCAATCTGCGGCTCGGCTTCCGCTACCTGCGGGATCTGCTGGAGCGCTACGAAGGGAACGCCGACGCGAAGCTGCGGCTGGCCTTGCTGGCGTACAACCGCGGGCCGGGCAGGGTCCAGGAGCTGCTCGACGCCGGGAAGGATCCGCAGAACGGCTATGCGGCGGCGCTCATGAAAGGCTATAGGCGTAAGAGCTAAAGACGTCGCGAAAAGACGTCGCAAAGAGTCGTCACGAGAAGGCGTAGGGGGGCTCGAGCCCGCCTACGCCTTTTTGCAACGTCTCTCTGTTACGTCGTTTCGTGACGTCTCTTCGGGACGCCTCTACTGTTTTTGCGGAATCTTGAGGATGTCCCCCGCCCGCAGGATCGACCCCATCGTGAGCCCGTTGTAGTTGAGGAGCGCCGTCAGCGACACGCCGTAGCGGCGCGCGATGTCGGTCGCCGTCTCACCCGACCGTACGCGGTGGTTCCCGGCGCTGACGCCCGTGTTTGACACCCGCCGGTAGCGGGGTTCGGGGGGCAACGACCACGCCGAAGCGGGCACGACGCGCCCACTCATCGGGATGATGAGCCGCTGCCCCACGCGCAGCGCATGCGCCCTGATGCGAGGGTTCGCACCCTCGATCATGGTGACGCTTACGCGATAGCGCTTTGCGATGTCCGACAGCGTCTGCCCGCGCGAGACGTAGTGGTCCACGAACGTGATACGCTCGGTGACCGGGAGACTGTCGTAGCGCTCCGCCACGAGCGTTCCGCGGCCGCGCGGCACGCGCACGACCACGCTCCGGCTGGGGGGCGTGACGCCCCGGACGTACTGCGGGTTGAGCTCGAGGAGCGTCGCCACGGTCGTGTCGGCGAGGCGGGCGACGACATCGAGTCCGGTCGCGTCGGGAACGGTGATCTCGTCGAACGCCAGGGGCGACAGCGGCTCGACCTCGAAACCATAACGCGCCGGCTGCTTCGCGATGAGCGACGCGGCGATGAGCTTGGGGACGTAGTCGCGCGTCTCGCGCCGCAGGTAGCGGCGATCGGAGAGCTGAAAGAACGTGTGATCGTCCACCGAGTCCGGCTCACCCGGCAGCCGGTCGATGCCCCGCTCGATCCGTCCCACGCCCGCGTTGTAGGCCGCCGCCGCGAGGTACACGCTCCCGAGGCGCTCCCGCAGGTCCGCGAGGTAGTTCGCAGCCGCTTCCGTCGCCCGGAACGGGTCGCGCCGCTCGTCCACCCAGGGATCGACCGTGAGGCCGTAGAGGCGCGCCGTGCTCGCCATGAACTGCCACATCCCGACCGCTTTCGCCCGACTCACCGCGGTATTCGAGAAGCCGCTCTCGATCAGGCAGAGGTAGAGCAGGTCCTCCGGGAGCCGCTTGGCGCGCAGCCGCTCCCGGATCATCCCCTGGTAGCGGCCGATCCGCGCAAGCCAGATCTCGAAGCGATCGCGCGAGTCCACCTGGAAGAACTCGAGGTACTCGAGCACGCGCCGGTTCGTGGCGAAGCTGGTGACGTCGATGTCGAATGTCGGCTCGGGGGACGGCGCGGCGCCGATCACGGCGCGGCCCTCGGCGCCGAACAGGCGCTCCGCCTCACGCTCCACGTCTTCGCCTTTGATCGCCGTCGTGGGGGCCGGGCGCCCTTCCAGGCTGTCGGCGCGTGGGTGCGGCCGATGGAGGCTGTCGAGCACCCGCTGATCCGCGGCGGAATCCTGCTCGGCGCGGGCCGCGAGGACCCCGACCGAGTCCGCGCCCCGGGGGGAGGGAGAGAGGGAGAGCGCCGTCGAATCGCCGGCGGCCGGGGTCAGCGCGGCCGGCCTGGCGCCGCGGGAACCGCCGCACGCGGCGCTCAGCGTGGCGCAAAGCGCCGCGCTCGTCAGCGCGAGCAGTCGAATCCGTTCCGTCCCGGTCATCGCGTTGCGAAGAAATTCCCGAGTATGCGGTTCGTCGCGTTCAGCACCGCAAGCGCCGCGCCGCGCGGTGGATCGGCCTCGGCCAGATAGGCTCCCACGAGCCGCGAGGCCCGCGTCTCCTGCCGAGCCGAGAGCGACACGATCACCACGACGGCATCGAACGCGCGGACCGCCTTGACGCCCAGGAGCTCGAACCCCAGCTTCGGCTGCACTACCCGCTCCAGGGCGCGCACCGTCGCCTCCGCACAACAGCGCAGCTCGCCCGCCTGCGAGATCACGCCGTCGGACTCGCCCGTGAATTGGCGCCCGTCCGACCACGACAACACCACCTTGGCGTGACAGCGCCCGCTCGCCAGCCGTTCGAAGGCGAAGTCCTGAAACCGCAGGCGCTCCGTCTCGCTCACGCGAGTCGCTCAGCCAGGAGCTGCGAGAGCGCCGTGTCCGGGATGCGCTCGGCTTGAATGAACAGTGACGATTTCGAGCTGGCCTCGAGGGGGTACAGGGTCCAAAACGACCGCCCGGAGCGCTCGGACGCCGACCGGAAGGACAACACCAGCTGCCATGCCTCGGCGTTGGCCGGGCGCTCTGCGAGGGCGTCCACGTGCCAAACTTGGTCGCCGTGGGCGATAACTCTCCATGGCATGCATCACCACCTTGCAAACAAGGGCCCGCCAATATGCGGCTAACCCCAAGTCCTGTCAATAGTTGAGTGTACTCAGTCCCCGCGGGTGGCGAGTGCCTTGAATCGCTTGGCGAGCGCTTGCGTGGTGGGACCCGGCTTGCCGCTCCCGATGGAGCGACCGTCCAGCTTTGTGACGGCGACGATCTCGGCGGCCGTGCCGGTGAGGAACATCTCGTCCGCCGTGTACAGGTCGTAGCGGTTCAGCGGAAGCTCTTCGACGCCGTAGGTCGCCTCGCGCGCGAGCTCGATCACGGCGTCGCGCGTCACGCCGCGCAGAATCCCGGCGTAGGCGGGCGGCGTCTTGAGCGTACCGTTCGTCACCGCGAACAGGTTCATCCCGCTCGCCTCGGCGACGTAGCCCTGCGGGTCCAGCATGATGACCTCGTCCACGCCGGCCGCGATGCCCTCCACCTTCGCCAGGATGTGCGAGAGGTAGTTGAGCGACTTGACGCGGGGCGACAGGCTCTCCCGGTGGCTGATCGGGGTGGCGGCGGTGAGGGCGGTGAGCCCTTTCTCGTAGCGCTCCGGCGACCATAGCTGGATGGTATCCACGATGCAGATGACCGACGGCGTGGCACACTTGCGGGGGTCGAGGCCCAGGTCGCCTACCCCACGCGTCACGACCAGCCGGATGTAGGCCTCCTCGAGTCCGCTCTTCGCGACGGCCTCCTCCACGAGTCGGTGCATCGCCGGCTTCGCGAGCGGGATCTCGAGCCAAATCCCCTTGGCCGAGGCGTACAGGCGGTCCACGTGCTGCGGCAGTCGAAACACACGCCGATTGTAGACGCGGATCCCTTCGAAGACGCCGTCGCCGTATAGCAGGCCGTGGTCGAACACCGATACCTTGGCGTCGGTGCGATCGTGGTACGTCCCGTCGATCCAAACGATGGGCGGCATAAATCCCTTAGCGCGAGTAGGCGACGATCTGGTCGAGCACGGAGCGAGCGAAGTCCTTGTCCCACGTGACGGCGCTGCGCTTCACCACCACCTGCACGCGGGTCGCATTGTTGCCTTCCAGCTTGAGCGTGACGCTGACCTCACGGGCGTCGGCCGTGCCCTCGATCTCCCGCCTCTCCCCGTCGTCCCCCTGCTCGACCTGCGATTTCGTTTGTTTGATTTTGAGCCGCTCAAAGGCCTGGCTCGCGGCGGTCGCGGCACGCTCGACCGGGACGGGGACGACCGACTCGACGCCGCGCTGGGTAAGGTAGATACCGCCCCCCGCGCCGGCACCGGCAGCCGCGACCACGCAGCCGACGAGCAGCAGCGCCGCAGGGACGGCAGCCGCCTGGGATCGCAGTGTAACACCCGATCGTTGCATGCCGAGGAACCCTCCCAAACTCGCTAGCCCCCTGCCCTACCGTATCTTGCGCGAATATACCTGGCTCATCGACCCCCCGGCTACCGTGCCTCAGGGTGGTGCGTGTTAGCCAGATCACAGAATCTGGGGCCCGGAACGACAATGTATAGGGCGTGGAACAGATCCTGGGATGGGCCCGGCTGTGGTTCGCGGCGAAGCGCGTCGAGGAAGGTGAAACACCCCTGCGCAACGGCGCTTGGTATCCGGTCTTGAGCAGTGGCGTGAACCGGGCTGTGCTGGAGGTATCAGGCCAGCGGGTCGCCGTGCCGCAGGAGATGGTGGAAGTGCGCGACAAGCGCCCCGACCGCTTTACCGTGGTGTACCGCACCTACGACGACCCCAATCCTGCCCGCGGCACGCGAGCGGACGCCGGGCGCCGTTACGGCGTGTGTCCGAAGTGCGCGACCCGCGTCCCGTTCCGAAGCGGCATCATCCCATCGCGCGCCAC
>WNGD01001025.1_pt1 | contig 30406 bp, 28 predicted proteins | sample 5400671 | NCBI WGS metagenome assembly WNGD01 (sample SAMN13153369, study PRJNA577476) | soil metagenome | isolation source: 40 cm soil or saprolite under grassland replicate 2 | place: USA:California | collected 2016-06-15
GCCAGGCTGATCGCGAACTTTGAGCGGCTGCACCGCCGCGACCACCGTCGAGCCCCGCAGCGCCAGCCGGTCAGGCGTGTAATAGGCGATGGCGTGGCCGCGTTTTTGTGCTTCCAACAGCAGCGCAAAGGTGGAATCGCCGCGGATGTTGATCCGCTCGATCGGGTCCATCTGTACGGCAACATTCAGGGTCATCGCTGCCCCGAAGATATTTTTTGCGAACGCAAGCTATCACCCGATCGCATTAGCTGCTGGCGTCGAAAGCCGAGGGGATATGGCGCGGAATACGCCCCGGCGCCACCAACATGGCATCGAAACGGATATCGCGAATACGAGGATCGGGGTATCGCGCCAGCCAAGCCTCGCGGCCGCGACAATGCGCAAGCGCTGGCGATCGGTGACCGACCAGGCGGCGTCGTCCAGCTTTTCGCGCGCCTTGACCTCGACGAATAGCAACAGGCTTCGGCGGCGCGCGACGATATCGATTTCGCCGACCGGACTCTTCCAACGCCGCGCGAGGATGCGGAAGCCTTTGGCGATGAGGAACGCCGCCGCCCGGCTTTCGGCGGAAATGCCGGTGCGAAATGCAATCTGACGCTCGGGGCGTGGAGCCTGGATCGGACTTGCGCGCGGCCGCTCATCGACCATGGTCGCGCTCCTTCGTGAGGGCGAGGGCACGCTGATAGACCTCGCGGCGAGACTCCCCGGTGACGGCCGCGACTTCGGCGACCGCCTCCTTGACCGAAAGACGGTCGAGCGCCTCACGGAGCAGTGCGTCGAGATCGACCGCGGTCACCTCGCGCTCCCGCTCGGGCGGTGCCACAACGATCACCATCTCGCCGCGCGGCTCATCCGCTTGCGCGGTCTCGCGCGCGAGCGTGGCGAGATCGCCGCGCCGGACCTCCTCGTAGAGCTTGGTGAGCTCGCGGCAGAGCGCGGCCTCACGCGGACCTAGCCCGGCAGCAAGGTCGGCGAGCGCATCGGCGATGCGCGGCCCGGTCTCGAACAGGACGAGGGTGGCTGGAATGCGCTTGAGCTCGGCGATGCGCGCGCGCCGTGCTGCCTCTTTTGCCGGCAGGAAACCCTCGAAGAAAAAACGGTCGGTCGGGAGCGCGCTCAGCGTGAGTGCTGCGAGCACCGCCGACGCTCCCGGCAACGCGGTCACGCCTGCGCCCGCGGTGCGCGCTTCGCGCACGAGCTTGTAGCCGGGGTCGGACACGAGCGGTGTGCCGGCGTCCGAGACCAGCGCGATCGCGGCGCCGGCGCCGAGCCGAGCGATGAGCTTCGGTCGCGCCTGCGCGGCATTGTGCTCGTGATAGGCGGTGAGCGGGGTCGCGATGCCGTAGTGGTCGAGAAGCTTGCGGGTGACGCGAGTGTCCTCGCAGGCGATCAGGTCGGCGGCAGCGAGTACCTCGAGCGCCCGCACGGTGATGTCACGCAAATTGCCGATCGGGGTGGCGACCAGATAGAGCCCGGCCGGCAGCGGCGGTGCGGCGGTGGAACGGCCGTTGAGAAGATAGTGCCGAGCGGCGCGGAACGCGCTTGGGCTCTCGGTTGCGGTCGTCCTCCTCATCCTCCTTACTGTAGCGGCGCGAGCTTGCCGCGTCATGGCCGGCTTAAAAAATCGTTATCCTTTTCATTTGGTTAACCATTCACCGAGAAAATGCCTGATTGCCGGCGTGGGCTGGCGTCACAGTCTCGGTCCGCAACGGGGGAGACCGCTGCCCATGTTCGGAGGACTGCAGGCCTGGGGCTCGCAGCCTGCGCGGCGTTCTCCGTGGTTTGCCGCGCTCGCATCCATCCTCTTGCTGGCGGGCTGCTCGGGAAACCTTCCCGATCTGAGTTCGACGCCGGCCGCTCCGTCACAGCCCGCGACCCAAATCGGCGAAGGCAAGGTCAAGGCTGGCCTGATCCTGCCATTATCGGCAAGCGGCAATGCCGCGGTCGCTGCCCAATCCATGCGCAACGCCGCCGAGATGGCGCTCGCGGAGTTCAACAATCCCGATCTCCAGCTGCTGGTGAAAGATGACGGGGGCAGCGCGCCCGGCGCGCAGCAGGCAGCCCAGCAGGTGCTGGACGAAGGGGCGGAGATCATCCTGGGACCGCTGTTTGCGCTTACCGTCGGCCCGGTCGGACGAGCCGCGCGTGCGCGCGGCGTGCCGGTGATCGCGTTCTCGACCGACACCAATGTGGCGGCGCGCGGCGTCTATCTGCTGAGCTTTCTGCCGGAGTCCGACGTCGAGCGCATTATCGGCTATGCCGCGAGCCAGGGCCGGCGGTCGTTCGCGGCGCTCGTTCCGGACAATGCCTATGGCAGCGTGGCGGAAGCAGCTTTCAAACAAGCGGTGGGGCGCGGCGGCGGCCGTGTCATCGCGCTCGAGCGTTATCCGCTCGATCGGGCACAGATGCAGGCCCCAGTGCGCAACGTCGCGCAGGCCGCAAGCCGCGCGGATGCGATCTTCATTCCGGACGGCGCTGACGCCGTGCCCACGGTGGTGCAGACATTGACCGCGAATGGCATCGACACCAAGCGCGTGCAACTGCTCGGCACTGGGTTATGGGAGGACGCGCAAATCTTCTCCAACCCCTTGCTCGACGGCGCCTGGTATGCAGGACCGGATTCAACCGGCTTTCGCAATTTCTCCGGCCGCTACCGGACCCGCTATGGCAAGGAGCCCGTGCGCACCGCTTCCCTCGCGTACGATGCCGTAGCGTTGGTCGCAGCGCTGGTCAAAACCCAGGGCAAGCAGCGCTTCGCGGACGATGTTCTGACCAACTCCTCGGGCTTCACCGGCATCGACGGCTTGTTCCGCTTCCGCCCCGACGGCACCAACCAGCGCGGGCTCGCGGTGATGCGCGTGTCGCCGACCGGCGGGCAGATCATCAGCCCGCCGCCCAAGGGCTTCGGCGGCTCGGCGACCTAGCCTACCTCAGGCTGCGAGGTCGGCGACCACCGCGTCCAGCACGGGAAAGCCGGCAAGCGTCAGGCGCAGTCTGCCGCTCGTCGTCGTCTCGATCGCGCCTTGCTCGCGCAGCAGCGCGAGACGGCGCGCGTCGAGCGGCCGGCCCGCGAGACGCGCGTAGCGCGCGAGATCGATCCCCTCGGCTAGCCGCAATCCCATCAGCAGAAACTCGTCCGCCATTTGCTCGCGTGTGAGCGCCTCGTCGGCAACCACGCCATGACCGAACGCTTCCACCCGCATGAGCCAATTCTGCGGCTCCTTCTCGGTTGCCGTGGCGTGGCGCTCGCCGACGATGTCGAGCCGTCCATGGGCACCCGGCCCGATGCCGGCATATTCGTGTCCGCGCCAGTAGATGAGATTGTGCCGGCACTCGGCGCCCGGGCGGGCGTGGTTTGAGATCTCGTATGCGGGGAGACCCGCGCTCGCGCAAACGCTCTGGGTCGTGTCATAGAGTGCGCGGGCGGTGTCGTCGCCGGGAGGGATGAGCTTGCCGGCCGCGTGCAGCGCTGCAAACGGCGTGTCCTGCTCGATCGTGAGTTGATAGAGCGAAAGATGCTCGCCAGCCTCGGCGGTCGCGCGTTTGAGCTCGCCGGCCCATGCTTGCGGCGTCTGGCCGGGGCGCGCGTAGATCAGATCGAAGGAATAGCGTTCGAAGATCGAGCGCGCGATCGCCACCGCCTCGAGTGCCTCCTGCGCCGAATGCAGCCGCCCGAGCGCTTTGAGCGCTCCGTCATCCAGCGCCTGCACCCCGAGCGAGACGCGATTGACGCCGGCCAAGCGAAAACCGTGAAAGCGCCTTGCTTCGACGCTGGTCGGATTGGCTTCGAGCGTTACCTCGGCATCCGGCGCTATGGGCCAGTGCCGGCCGACCGCATCGATGATCGCACCGACGGTCGCAGGTTGCATCAGCGATGGCGTGCCGCCGCCGAAAAAGATGGTGGAGACGGTGCGTCGGGGAATGCGGGCAGCGGTCGCGGCGATCTCGGCGGCGAAGGCGCGCGTGAAACGGGCCTCGTCGATGGCGGTATGGCGGACATGGCTGTTGAAGTCGCAATACGGGCACTTCGACAGGCAGAACGGCCAATGGATGTAGACGCCGAACGCTGGCGCGTCGCTGCGATCAGGATTTTGCAAGACAAGCCTCCGCGAGCCTCAGGAACGCGCGGGCGCGGTGTGAGAGTCCCTTGCCCGCCGGTGGCAGGCCATGCTTCTCCGTATTCGTCATCTCGCCAAAGGTCAGCGTGTGGCCATCGGGCAAAAACATGGGATCGTATCCGAAACCCTTGTCGCCGCGTGGCGGCCAGACAAGGGTGCCGGGCACCGCGGCGTCGAATTCTTCAAGGTGTCCGTCGGGCCAGGCGAGGCAGAGCGCGCAAACGAACTGTGCCTTGCGCTGGCTACCCGCGTGCGCGCCGCGCTCGCGCAACTTGTCTTCCACCGCCTGCATGGCACGCCAGAAGTCCTTTTCGGGCCCCGCCCAGCGCGCGGAGTAGATACCAGGCGCGCCACCGAGCGCATCGACAGTCAGCCCGGAATCATCCGCGAACGCCGGCAAACCGGAAGCAGTCGCCGCAGCGCGCGCCTTGATACGCGCGTTCTCCTTGAAGGTCGGGCCGTTCTCCGCCGGCTCAGGCAACCCGAGCTCGCCTGCAGAGAGCGCGTCAATTCCGAACGGCATAAGAAGCTCGCGCATTTCCTTGAGCTTGCCCGAATTGTGCGTCGCAACGACGAGACGGCCAGCTAGGCGTCGATGCTTGGCAGCTTTCGAACTCATCGCGATCCCGCGCAATGCCCGGTCACATCACCGCCAGTTTCTGCAGGTCGACGAGTTTCATCACACCCTTCTTCGCCAGCGCAAGCAGACCAAGGAACTGTTCCTCGGTGAAGGGGATCTTCTCGGCCGTGCCCTGCACCTCGACGATTCGTCCGCTGCCGGTCATGACGAAATTGGCATCCGTGTCGGCCTGCGAATCCTCGGCGTAATCGAGGTCGAGCACCGGCGTGCCGTTACAGATACCGCAAGAGATGGCGGCGACATGGTCGCGCAGCGGCTCCGCCGTCACCATTTCCCGCGTCTTCATCCAGGCGATACAATCGTGCAGCGCGACCCACGCGCCGGTGATGGCCGCAGTGCGGGTTCCGCCGTCGGCTTGGATCACGTCACAGTCAATCGTGATCTGCCGCTCGCCGAGCGCAGAGAGATCGAGTACCGCGCGCAGACTGCGGCCGATCAGCCGCTGGATCTCAATCGTGCGGCCGCTCTGCTTGCCGGCCGAGGCCTCCCGGCGGGTGCGCTCGGAGGTAGCGCGCGGTAGCATGCCGTATTCGGCGGTCACCCAGCCGCGCGCCTGTCCCTTGAGCCAAGGCGGCAGGCGATCCTCGAGCGTCGCCGTCACCAGCACATGGGTGTCGCCGAACTTCACGAAGCAGGAGCCCTCGGCGTATTTTACCACGCCGCGCTCGAGCGAAATCGCGCGCAGCTCGTCGGGCTGTCGGCGGCTCGGGCGCATCCTGATCTCCTGCGTACGCGGCAAGCTTTTACGGGCGAGCGCCGCGACCGACAAGAGGGCGAAGGGAGCAGCGAGGAGTTCAAAAGCCGATGAGGTCGAACTTGGTCAGCGTCACCTGCGGGCTGATGCGCGCCGCGGTGGCGAGGTGCCACGCGGTATAGAGCTCGGGGAACACATCATCGGCGGACATGCCGTCGACCGGAACGATTACCTTGAATCCGCGCAGCGCCGCAGCGCCGGCCGTGTGCAGCACCGAGGTCTGCGCCTGCGTGCCCATGGCTACCACCGTCTTGACGCCCTTGTCCTTGAGGGTCTTCTCCAGATCGCTGGCAATGAACTTGTCCGGCCCCAAGGGGGGCAGCACCGGCTCTCCCGCCGCCGGGGTAAGCTCCGGGAGAATGTCGGAGGGGACCGAACCGGGCACCGCGACGCTGTAGACGATGAAAGCGCCCTTGCCGCGCGCTTGCGTCACCAGGTTGAGAACTTTTGCGACCGAGCGCGCGCAACGCGGACGGCGCTCGTTGGTGCAGGTTTGCTTGGTGAAATCCATCACCAGCAGCGCCGTCTCGTTTGGGACGATCGTTGCCGGCTTGAGCGCAGGGGGTGCAGGAAACTTGGCCGTGGCCCATTCGTCGATGACGGTCTGCCCGTAGGAGCCGGTACATACAGTTGAAAGAAGACCCGCGGCGGCGGCCATGCCGACCGCAAGCTTGCATAATCTTGTCATGCTCGATCCTCCCACGGCTAAATACTCGTCGTGCTGCAAGCTAGCAGCGACGGCCGAGCGGGCAAAGCCTGTAAGGCTTGAACTGCGCACTCGGAATGGATCATTCTGTCACGTTTGAACGGAGAGATGATTGTCCCACGACGTCCCGATCGGCGCGACACAGGTGAGCCTCGCACAGCTCAACGAGCGCTCGCGCGATATTTTCCGACAGATCGTCGAGAGCTATCTTGCCACAGGCGAGCCTGTAGGCTCGCGCAATATCTCCCGATTGATCACCACCCCGCTTTCGCCCGCCTCCGTGCGCAACGTGATGTCGGACCTGGAGCAACTCGGTCTCATTTATGCGCCGCACACGTCGGCCGGGCGGCTGCCGACCGAGCTCGGCTTGCGCTTCTTCGTCGACGCAGTGATGGAGATCGGCGACCTCGCCGAATCCGATCGGCGCGAGATGGAGGCCAAGGTCGCGGCCGCCGGCAAGTCCATGGAGGCCGTGCTCAACGAAGCCTCCGTCATGCTGTCTGACCTCACGCGCGCCGCCGGGGTGGTGCTGACAGCAAAGTCGAACGTGCGACTGAAACACATCGAATTCGTGCGGCTCGAGCCCGAGCGCGCACTGGTCATCTTGGTCGGCGAGGATGGACAGGTCGAGAATCGCGTCATCAACGTCTCGATGGGGTTGCCCGCAGCCTCCTTCACCGAAGCTGCGAACTTCCTCAATGCGCATGTGCGCGGCCGTACATTGGTGGAGGCCAAGGTCGAACTGGAGAAAGCGCTCGCGGCGGCGCAGGCCGAACTCGACCAACTTACTCAGAAGATCGTCGCCGCCGGTCTCGCGAGCTGGTCGGGCGGGGAATCGGATGAACGAAAGCTAATCGTACGTGGCGCGGCTCACTTGCTCGACGATCTCAAGGCGGTCGAGGACCTCGAGCGGGTGCGGCTTCTGTTCGATGATCTCGAAACGAAGCGTGGGGTCATCGATCTCCTCGGCCGGGCCGAGCGCGCCGAAGGCGCCCGTATCTTTATCGGTTCGGAGAACAAGCTGTTCTCCCTCTCAGGCTCTTCCACCATTGTCGCGCCATACCGCGACGGCGCCGGGCGCATCGTCGGTGTACTTGGCGTGATAGGCCCAACCCGGCTCAATTACGCACGGGTGGTGCCGATGGTGGATTATACCGCCAAGGTCGTGAGCAAGCTCATCGGCGGGTGACGGCACTGCCATAACCCGCCGTTGCGGGTTGATTTTTGGGGTTTCAGCCCTGATATCCGGGGCGAACCGAATTGTGAGTGGGAACACAACAATGCCGGATACGACCGTTCGCGCACCGGGCGCCGCGACCGACGAGAACGACCAAGGAGCCGATCAGGCCGAGACGTCGATCAATTCAGCGGCTGGCGAGACCTCAGCCGCTCCGAAAGAGGATCCCATGGCCACGCTTGCCCGCGAAGCCGCCGATTACAAAGACAAGCTCCTGCGTTCGCTCGCGGAAATGGAAAATCTGCGCAAGCGGACCGAGCGCCAGGTGGCCGATGCCCGCGAATACGGCATCGCCGCTTTCGCCCGCGATATCCTGGCGGTCGCCGACAATATGGAGCGCGCTCTCGGCGCGCTCGACGCGGACCTGCGGGAGAAAGCCGACGCTGGCACCAAGGCCCTGCTCGATGGCGTCGAGCTCACCGAGCGCGAACTTCTCAAGGTGCTGGAAAAGCACGGCGTGAAGAAATTCGAACCGCTGGACGAGAAATTCGATCCAAATCTCCATCAGGCGATGTACGAAGCGCCCGATACGTCGCGGCCCGCAGGCACGGTGGCGCGCGTGATACAGCCCGGTTACATGATCGGCGAGCGCGTTTTGCGACCAGCGCTCGTTGCTGTCGCCAAAGGCGGACCGAAGGCTTCAATGGAGGCGCCGGCCAACGACAACGCGGACGCGTCTTCGCAGGACCCGCAGGATTCTCGCTGACAAAGCTGCGCGGTTGTCGGGCCAGGAAAGCCGTCAGCGCGCTTCGATGCCGTCTCGCACGGAACGGAAGCGGGGGTAGGCATCTTTCCAGGCGTCCGTGCGCGCGATGCCGATCATTTGCAAATAGGCGCCACCGCCAAAGCGCAGCCATTGTACGACCCTCAGCGTAACGGCGCCGGCCGGATCCCTGGCATCGGCAATGATTTGATGCCCCTGCTGCCCGCCGATCCGCAACGGCTCGGACGTGGTGATGCGGATATCCTTAAGATTGGGCACCGTCGCGAAGACGTCGCGTGCGAAAGCGTCACGGTCGGCGGTTTGAGCCGGACCGCCGGGCGCAATGGCAACGAAAATGTGGGGCTCCAGGACGGCGCCAGGGGAACCCGGTGCGTCGGCATCGCCCAATATCACCGCGCGCCCTGGGGCGACTCCCGCAACGTGAAATCCGGCAAGCTCGCCGACTTTGAACGGCAGAAGACCAAGTTGTTCGTCCACCGGAACGGTAGCGCGAATCGCCAATGTCGCCAGCGCGGCGCGGATCACCGCGTCTGGATAAACCGCCTTCGCCGGCTCCGGGATCTGCACCGTGACGAGCGCGGTCAGGGCGGACGAGGCGGCCACCAGAATCCATTTGCGAATTTTTATCTTGTCGACCTCCTGGTGTCCCAGCACCAGAAATGCATTGCCGGTGGAAAGCGGCATCGCCTCCCGCGTCTCGAACGTCAAACCTTGTTGTTTGAGCGCATCGGCAGTGATGGACTTCTCCAAATCTGAGAACGCCTTGGCCGGAAGCGCGAGCAAGATGATGGCGGCATTATTGTCGGGGTCCTCATAGCCGAAGAAACTCTTGCTCGTCATCATGCCAGGAGGCGGCGCAAGCCCGATGCGCGATCCGGGCGGATAGGCGACGTCGGCGGCGGCTGCGGGCAGCGCGCCAAGAACAAGCGCGAGTACGATAAGGGACCTCGGTAGCATCACGACTGTCATGATACCGCGATTTGAATGGCGGAGATACGCTGTCGGCGCGCCGCCATTCGCAGCGTCGTGATCGGCCTCGCTGCCGAGGTCGAGTTAAGATCATGGAACTCAGCAACACGGAGAACGGCGATGTGGTCGCATGGCAGCTTCTACTGGAACGAATTGATGACGCGTAACGTCGAACTTGCGAAGAGATTCTATAGCTCCTCGATTGGCTGGACGTTCGAGGCAATGCCGATGCCAAACGGCACCTATTGGCTGGCGAAAATGGATGACAAACCGGTTGCCGGCATTTTTCCGCTGAGCGGACCGGAGTTCGAGGGCGTGCCGGAAAGCTGGATGTCCTATCTTGCCGTTGATGACGTGGACGCGCGGCTTGAGACGGCGAAGGCGGCGGGCGCCAAAGTCATGCGGGAGCCGTTCGATGTTCCGGATGTCGGACGCATTGCCATCATCAAAGAGCCGGGCGGTGCGGGAATCGGCTGGATCACACCGGTCAGCGATGAATAGTCGAAGGTCAGGCGTACGGAGCCTGATCACCGTTCCTTGGCTGGCAGCGTTACTCGCCGCAGCGTGAGATTGATCCGCCCGCCTTGCGGCAACAGGGTCGACGTGCCGGGCATGATCCGGTCGACGCCGTGAAACGCCAGACGCGCCTTGCCGGCGAGCACGACGGCATCACCGGACGCGAGGCGCAGGGTGCGGCTGGGATCGCCGCGCTTTGCTCCGCCGATTCGAAACAGGCAGGTGTCCCCGAGCGAGAGCGAGACGACGGGCGCGTCAAAGTCACTCTCGTCACGGTCCTGGTGTAGCCCCATCTTCGCCGCGGGACCGTAGTAGTTGATGAGGCAAGCCTCGGGCGGGTGCGGATAGCGCGCGAGTGCCTTCCAGGCATCAATCACGATATCCGGCATCGCCGGCCATGGGTTGCCGGTTTGTGGATGCAGAGGCTGATAGCGGTAGCCGGCTTCATCCGTGACCCAGCCGAGCGGCCCGCAGTTCGTCATGCGCACGGAGAGAGGTTTTCCGCTCTTGGGCATGCGCGGGGTATAGAGCGGCGCGGCTGCGAACACGGCGCTTAGCTCCGCCAGCAATGCCTTTTGGGCGGACGGATCCAGATAGGCCGGTACGAGGCGGAAGCCGGAAAGCGGGCGCGTCGGGGCGATCATGGCGTCATCGTCCTTCGCCATTGCATCTTGTCAAACGGGCATGGCCACTGAGCCGTTCCGGTCTATTGTGCGACGACCCCGCCTCGCCTTGGCGAGCGCTGGCGGCTCGCTTGCAGTTCGCGAATCCGTGATCTTATGCCTTGCGGCCTAAAGCGGCCCTCCTATATGAGCCAAGACGCCGCCGGGCGCGGCATCGATACGCATTTTAGGGGGTCGGATGAGGGGGCCCCGCGGGTGTCGCGGATTCTCCCGTTCGGGTGCCGAAAGGACCCGACCGACCTGCCGCAGACAAGAGGAAGCGAGACATGGGCAAGGTCATCGGCATCGACCTCGGCACCACCAATTCGTGCGTCGCCGTAATGGAAGGCAAGACGCCGAAAGTGATCGAAAATGCGGAGGGCATGCGCACGACGCCGTCGATCGTGGCCTTCACCGATGACGGCGAACGGCTGGTCGGACAGCCGGCCAAGCGCCAGGCCGTCACCAACCCGGAGCGCACCATCTTCGCGGTCAAGCGGCTCATCGGCCGCCGCTACGACGATCCGATGGTGGATAAGGACAAGAAGCTCGTCCCCTACAAGATCGTGCGGGCCTCGAATGGCGACGCCTGGGTCGAGATCGAAGGCAAGACCTATTCGCCCTCGCAGATCTCCGCCTTCATCCTGCAGAAGATGAAGGAGACGGCCGAGGCCTATCTCGGCCAGAAGGTCGAGCAGGCCGTCATCACCGTGCCCGCCTATTTCAATGACGCGCAACGTCAGGCCACCAAGGATGCCGGTCGCATCGCCGGCCTGGAGGTGCTGCGCATCATCAACGAGCCGACCGCAGCCTCGTTGGCCTACGGCCTCGACAAGCAGAAGAGCGGCACGATTGCAGTTTACGACCTGGGCGGGGGCACCTTCGATATTTCGATACTGGAAATCGGCGACGGCGTGTTCGAGGTGAAATCGACCAACGGCGACACCTTCCTCGGCGGCGAAGACTTCGACATGCGTCTGGTCAATTACCTCGCCGACGAATTCCAGAAGGAGCAAGGCATCGATCTGCGCCGCGACAAGCTCGCGCTGCAGCGGCTCAAGGAGGCCGCGGAGAAGGCCAAGATCGAGCTCTCCTCCACCACGCAGACCGAAATCAATCTGCCGTTCATCACCGCCGACGCGAGCGGTCCGAAACATATGACCATGAAGCTCACCCGCGCCAAATTCGAGGCGCTGGTGGATGATCTCGTGCAGAAGACCGTCGAGCCGTGTCGACTCGCGCTCAAGGATGCGGGTCTGTCCCCGGCCGAGATCAACGAGGTGGTGCTGGTCGGCGGCATGACCCGCATGCCGAAGGTGCAAGAGGCCGTCAAGCAGTTGTTCGGCAAGGAGCCGCACAAGGGCGTCAACCCCGATGAGGTCGTCGCGGTCGGCGCTGCGATCCAGGCCGGTGTGCTGCAAGGCGACGTCAAGGACGTGCTCTTGTTGGACGTGACGCCGCTCTCGCTGGGTATCGAGACGCTCGGTGGCGTGTTCACGCGGCTCATCGACCGCAACACCACTATTCCGACCAAAAAGAGCCAGGTGTTCTCCACTGCCGAGGACAATCAGAATGCGGTGACGATCCGCGTGTTCCAAGGCGAACGCGAGATGGCAGCCGACAACAAGCTGCTGGGCCAATTCGACCTCGTTGGAATACCGCCCGCGCCGCGCGGCGTGCCGCAGATCGAAGTAACGTTCGATATCGACGCCAACGGCATCGTCAACGTGCATGCCAGGGATAAGGGAACCGGCAAGGAGCAGCAGATCCGCATCCAAGCATCGGGTGGTCTATCCGAGGCTGACATCCAGCGCATGGTCAAGGATGCGGAATCTCACGCCGAAGAGGACAAGAAGCGCAAGGCCGAGGTCGAGGCCAAGAACCACGCCGAGGCATTGGTCCATTCCACCGAGAAGGCGCTCGCCGAGCACGGCTCGAAGATCGGGGAAGGCGACCGGCGCGCCATCGAAAACGCGATCGCTGATCTCAAGGAAGCGCTCAAGGGCAGCGATGCTGAGGCGATCACGGCTAAGAGCAATACGCTGGCGCAAGCCTCGATGAAGCTCGGTGAGGCCATGTACAAGCAGGCGCAGGAAGGTGCCGCGGGGCCCGGCGACGGCGCTCAGGGCGGCGGCGGAGATGGCTCCGGCAAAACCGAGGACGTCGTCGATGCGGAATTCACCGAGGTCGACGACGACAAGAAGAACAAGAAGTCAGCCTGACGTCGCGAGGCGTCTGCCATGCCGTCTTAGATTGCAACCAAGACCCCCGGGGCCGTATCCCGGGGGTCGCATGTTTTTTGAAGCACCATGAGCGACCGGGTAAGGTTCGGCGATGACGCCACGGCAGAGATGACGGGGGTGAACGCGGGCATGGCCAAGCGCTGCTATTACGACGTTCTAGGGGTCGAGCGCACCTCGGACGAAAGTGAACTGAAGTCCGCCTTTCGCAAGCTCGCGATGAAGTGGCATCCCGATCGCAATCCCGGCGACAAGAGCTGCGAAGTCCGCTTCAAAGAGATCAACGAGGCCTATGAGATCCTCAAAGATCCGGACAAGCGTGCGGCTTATGACCGCTTTGGCCATGCCGCATTCGAGCATGCCGGTCCCGGAGCCGCTGGTGGCTTCGGCGACGTAGCCTCGGCCTTCGCCGATATCTTCGATGATCTGTTCGGTATGGGCGGCGGTCGCCGTGGACGCGCCGGCGGCCGCGAACGCGGTGCCGACCTGCGCTACAACATGGAGATCACTCTGGAGGAAGCCTACTCCGGTAAGAGCGCCCAGGTGCGCATCCCGGCCTCGGTGACGTGCGAGGCCTGCTCCGGCTCGGGTGCCAAGGCCGGCACAAGACCCAAGGCTTGTCCGACTTGCGGTGGTCAGGGGCGCATTCGCCATGCTCAGGGATTTTTCACCCTGGAGCGGACCTGTCCGGCCTGCCAGGGCCGCGGTCAAGTGATCGACAACCCGTGTCCGTCCTGTTCCGGCTCCGGACGAGTAACGCGCGAGCGTGCCCTGTCGGTGAGCATTCCTGCGGGGGTCGAGGACGGCACCCGCATCAGGCTTGCCGGTGAAGGCGAAGCGGGCGTGCGCGGTGGCCCCGCCGGCGACCTCTACATTTTTCTCGCCCTCAGCGCACATCCGTTCTTCCAGCGCGAAGGCGCCGATTTGCATTGCCGGGTGCCGATCTCCATGGTTCTTGCCGCGCTGGGCGGGGACATCGAGGTGCCGACCATCGACGGCAGCCACAGTCGCGTAAAGGTGCCGGAAGGCACCCAATCGGGGCGTCGCTTCCGTCTCCAAGGCAAGGGCATGCCGGTGCTGCGCTCCAAACAGTCCGGCGACATGTACATTCAGGTCCTGGTCGAGACGCCGCAAAAACTCAGCAAGCGGCAACGCGAATTGCTGACGGAATTCGAGCGATTGTCGTCTAAGGAGACGCAGCCGGAAACCGCGGGATTCTTTGGCAAGGTTCGGGAATTCTTGGGCCGTTCCGGCGCGGTTTGAGCAAATTGCCGCTTGACCCTCGCACGCCCGGCCTTTACCGGTTTAGGGTTCAAATCGGCAATCATTGCGTAGCGTTAGCCCCAACATGCCGCTCCCAGCCTTCCAACTCCTCGAGCAGAAGCTTGAAAGGCAGAAGCGTCTTTTCGAACTGAGAAAGGGCGCGCTCGAAAGAAGGATCGAGCGTCAAATTCAAATCTTCGAGCAGAGGAAGGACGCGTTCGAGAAAAGGATCGAGCAACAGTTCGAAAATCACAAAAGGAAGTTCGAGCAGAAGTTCGACACGCAAAAAAAGAAGATCGAGACGCGCATTCGTCTCTTCGAGCAAAAGAACGGCGTCCGGCTCGACGACGAGGTGCGCTTCATCCGCTGCTGGATCGAGAAGCCGTGGACCACCGGCGCGGTGACGCCGTCAGGCCGGGCGCTCGCGCGCACCATGGCGGCCTATGTCGATCCCAGCCGAACGGGTCCGGTCGTCGAGCTTGGCCCCGGCACCGGGCCGGTCACCGAGGCGCTGCTCGCAAAAGGAATTGATTCGTCGCGACTCGTGCTGGTCGAGTTCGATCCGACCTTCTGCCGCTTGTTGCGTGCGCGCTATCCGGCCGCGACCGTCGTGCAGGGCGATGCCTACGCCCTCAGGCGTCTGCTGGGTGGCGTCTTGCAAGAACCAGCCGCCGGGGTGGTCTCCGGATTGCCGCTCTTCACCAAACCGTTGCGAATGCGTCTGCGGCTCCTGTTCGAAGCCTTCGGCCTGATGTCGGCGGGCGCGCCCTTCGTGCAGTTCACGTACAATGCCGTCGCGCCCATTCCCAAGCGGCTCGACCGTGTGAGCGTGGAAGCATCCGAACGGGTGTGGATGAACATCCCGCCGGCACGGGTATGGGTGTATCGGCGGGACTGATGACGGGACGACAGATGATGGAAGTTGTGCGTATCATGGCGCATCAATCCATCCTCCGTCATCTGTCATGGCCGACCCGAAAATTCTGGTCATTCCCGGCTCGCTACGGGCAAAGTCGTACAACGTGCGGCTTGCCGCGCTCGCGACCAAGGAATTGACGCTGGCGGATGCCGACGTCACCCGCATTTCGCTGTTGGATTATCCGCTGCCGATCTACGATGCCGACACCGCGGAGACGGCCGGGCCCCCGTCGAATGCGGTCAAGCTCAAGCAACTGATGTGCGCGCACCAAGGCGTATTCATCGCCAGTCCGGAATACAACGCCTCGATCACGCCGCTGATCAAGAACACGATCGATTGGATTTCGGCCGTGCGCGAGCGCGGCGAGGCGCCGCTCGCCGCCTACCAGAACCGCGTCTTCGCCCTGGGCGGCGCCTCGCCCGGGCGTTCTGGCGCGACGCATTCATTGCTGGCGCTGCGCCAAGTGCTGGCGGTCGGCTGCCGCGCGCTGGTCATCGCGGAGCAGGTGACGGTTCCCAATGCGGAGCAGGCATTCGACGAGATGGACGAGCTCAAAGACGCGCGCGCGGCCGGTCAGCTCAAGCTCGTCGTGCGCAAGCTCGTCGATACCGCCAAACTTTTGGCAGGAGGGGCGAACCCTGCACGCGGTCCGGGAGGAGGCTAGGAGGAGATCGGCCGTGAAGCTTGATCCGCGCGAGCGATTGATCGTTGCGCTTGATGTGCCTTCGGTCGGCGAGGCGGAGGCGCTGGTCGCACGGCTCGGTGATGCCGTCTCGTTCTACAAGATCGGTTATCAGCTCGCCTTTGCCGGCGGCATCGACTTCGCGCGCGTGCTGGCCGGCGCCGGCAAGCGCATCTTCCTCGACCTTAAGCTGCACGATATTGGCTACACGGTTGCTAGAGGCGTCGAAGCCGTTGCGCGGCTTGGAGCATCGTTTCTCTCCGTGCATGCCTACCCGCAGACCATGCATGCGGCAGTCGATGCCCGCAAAGGCTCACCGCTGCGTCTCCTCGCCGTCACCGTGCTCACCTCCTACGACGATGCCGACCTCGCCGCAGCCGGTTACGATTTCACGGTATCGGAGCTCGTCCGTGAACGCGCGGCGCAGGCACGGGACGTGGGAATTGACGGATTGGTGTGCTCGGGCGAGGAGGCGGCGATGCTGCGCCCGATCGTCAGCGGGGGCATGGTACTGGTCGTACCCGGCATCCGGCCGGCCGGTGCCGCAGCCGGCGACCAGAAGCGCATTATGACGCCAGGCGCTGCGATCGCTGCCGGTGCCGATCATCTCGTGGTCGGGCGACCGATCCTCGCGGCGCCAGATCCCAAGGCGGCGGCGGAGGCGATTATCGCTGAGATCGCAGCAGCGACGGCGTGACAGGGAGGTCGAGATGCCCAAGGGTTATTGGATTCCGCACATCGATGTCATCGATCCGGAAGGATACAAGGCCTACATGGCCGCAACCCCTGCAGCCCACGACAAGTATGGCGGCCGCGCCCTGGTGCGAGGCGGGACGCAGGAGGTCGTCGAAGGCAGGGCCCGCTCCCGCAACGTGCTACGCGAATTTCCGGACTATTCCACGGCGCTTGCGTGCTATCGCTCTGCGGAATATCAGCGCGCGAAGCCGCTGCGCCTTCCCCATTCGGTTTGCGATTTCGTGATCATCGAGGGCTATGACGGCGTGCAGCCGCAGCCGCCTGCGACGCCGCCGGCGGCCGCAGCGCGCAAAGGCTATTGGATCGCGCACGTCGATGTCACCGACCCCGAGGGCTACAAGGCGTACACGGCCGCCAACAAGGTGCCATTGGAAAAATTCGGCGGGCGCTTCCTGGTGCGCGGCGGCCGCCGCGAGGTGGTCGAGGGCAAGGTGCGCGCGCGCACCGTCGTGCTCGAATTTCCAAGTTATCGTACGGCGCTCGATTGCTACCGATCGGACGACTATCAAGCCGTGGCGGCGTTGCGCAGAGGCAAAGCCGAGCTCGATCTTTTCATCATTGAAGGCTGTGAGCCGCAATCGTAGCGGATGCCTCCGTTGATCCGCCCGGAAGCGGGGAGCAGGCCCGTTACTTTCCTTCGTATTTGCGCCTCGCTATACCGGCAGCCGAACTTGCCGGAGAGGTCTCCATGTCCGACATGCGGCTGATCGTGGCGGGCGCCGGCGGGCGCATGGGGCGCACGCTGATTCATACCATTGCGGCCACGGACGGCGTTATCCTGGCAGGCGCGGTGGAGGCGGCCTCCTCGGCGGTGATCGGCCGTGACGCGGGCGAGCTTGCCGGGCTGGGCAGGAACGGGATTGCCGTTCAAACCGACGTCGAGCCGCTGCTCGCCCACGCCGATGGGCTCCTCGACTTCACCGTTCCCGCCGCGACCATTGCGTTTGCCGAACATGCGGCGCGCAAGGGTTGCGTCCACGTCATCGGTACGACCGGGCTCACGGGCGAGAACGAAGCGCTGATCGCAGAGGCGGCAAAGCGTGCCGTGATCGTGAAATCCGGCAACATGAGCATGGGCGTCAACCTGCTAGCGGCGCTAGTCAAACGAGTAGCGAAGACTCTTGACGAGGATTTCGACATCGAGATTCTCGAAATGCATCACAACAAGAAGGTGGACGCGCCTTCAGGCACCGCGCTGATGCTTGGCCGCGCGGCTGCGCAGGGCCGCGGCGTCGACCTTGATCAGCGTTCGGTGCGCGGCCGCGACGGGACAACCGGCGCACGCTGCCCCGGCGACATTGGCTTTGCGTCGCTGCGCGGCGGCTCGGTGGTGGGCGATCACACCGTAATCTTCGCCGGGCCGGCCGAACGGATCGAGCTCATGCACAGGGCCGAGGATCGGATGATTTTCGCGCGTGGCGCATTGCGCGCCGCGCTGTGGGCGCGCGGGCGCAAACCCGGGCTTTATTCGATGGCTGACGTGCTGGGCCTGAGCGACATTTGATCGCTCGCGCGGACCGCGCGCAGAAGCGATCGACCCGTCATCTCGGTCGGCTGGGACAAGCCCATCAACTCGAGCAAAGTGGGGGCGACATCCGCGAGCCGCCCCTCTGCCAACGAAATATTACCGCCGCCCAGCAGCAGTACTGGGACGGGATTGGTGGTGTGAGCCGTATGCGGGCCGCCGGTCTCAGGATCGCGCATCGTCTCGCAATTGCCGTGGTCCGCTGTGACGAGCAAGGCGCCGCCGGCTTTTGCGGTCGCTTCTGCAATGCGGCCGAGGCCAGCATCGACCGCCTCGACTGCCTGGACGGCGGCCGCCAAGCTGCCCGTGTGTCCCACCATGTCGGGGTTGGCGTAATTCAATACGATCAGGTCGTACCGGCCGGAGCCGATCGCCTCCACCGCCTTGTCCGTTAACTCCGGCGCCGACATCTCGGGCTTGAGGTCGTAGGTCGCAACTTTCGGCGAAGGAACCATGATGCGGTCCTCGCCGCGATAGGGCTCCTCCTCGCCGCCGTTGAGAAAATAGGTGACGTGCGCATACTTCTCTGTCTCGGCCATTCGCAACTGGCTGCGGCCTGCCTCGGCGACGACCTGGCCAAGCACGTTCGCGAGGCTCTGCGGCGGGAAGATCGTTCCCATCAGCGCATCCAGCTGCTTGCTATATTGCGTCATGCCGGCGGCGGCGGCGACGCGGACGCTGCGCCGGCGGGCAAAGCCGGAGAAGGTCGGATCGAGCAAGGCGGAAAGGATCTCGCGCACGCGGTCGGCGCGGAAATTGAAACAGAGTACGCCGTCGCCGTCCCGCATCCCGGCATATTCGCCGACCACCGCCGGCACGACGAATTCGTCGCTGATGTCGTGCGCATAGGCGTCCGCAATGACGGCGGAAGCGCTTGCGAAGCGCGGACCCTCGGCGGCAACGACCGCATGATAGGCCTTTGCCACGCGGTCCCAGCGCCTGTCGCGATCCATAGCGTAATAGCGGCCGCTCACCGTCGCGATCGGGACGGACCGCGGCAGCGCCGCGACGAGGCGCGCAATGTCGTCCCCTGCCGAGTGTGGCGGCGTATCGCGACCGTCGGTAAACGCATGTACCACCGCCGACACGGAGGCTTTGACGAGAATTCCGGCGAGCGCCGCGGCATGATCCTGATGCGAATGCACTCCCCCCGGAGACACCAAGCCTATGAGATGGCAGGTACCGCCGCTTTGCCGCAAGCTCTCGATCAGGCTCGTGAGGGCGGGCGCTCTTTCGATCTTGCCGCTGGCGATCGCCGCATCGATGCGAGGCAAGTCCTGCACCACGAGACGACCGGCGCCGATGTTGAGATGCCCGACCTCGGAATTGCCCATCTGTCCCTCTGGCAGGCCGACGTCTTTGCCCGAAGTGCGCAAGAAGGCGTGCGGACAGCTCGCCCACAGATGGTCGAAAGTGGGAGTGCGAGCTTGTCGAACGGCGTTGTCAGCGGCCTCCTCGCGCCAGCCCCAGCCGTCAAGCACGACCAGCATGACTGGACGACGCTTCTGCATCTCCTGACGTCCTCTGCATCTCGCCAGCGTCACTGATATTACGGTCGCCGTCGAGGACGGTACTGCGGATTGTTGTGTGGGATTGCGGCGCCATCGTCAACCAGCGCCTTGCTCGCGATCGGACGTGGCGACTCAAGCCGTGCTTTCTGTGTCACACCGGCGCAATTTTTGCTCTGCGCCGCAGCTGATCGTGTCGCCGACGATCAATTCGACCCCGGGAATCGGATATACTGGCGTCGCACCGCTGTCAGGTTCGGTCGGGGGGCTGAATTGACCGCTATAAGGATCGTCGCCGCATTGGCGACGCTCGTGACGCTCGGCGCTCTTGCGCCGGCGCAGGCGAGCGTTGATCGGCCACCTCAATTCATCGTAATGGGCTTCGACAACTGCACCGAACTCGAGCGCTGGCAGGAGCTCACCGACTTTGCTGCAGAACTGAACAAGGGTGGCGACCGCGTTCACTTTACCTTTTTTGTCAGCGGCAGCAATTTCATCGCCGACGCCAGTCGAAACATCTATGAAGGCCCACACCAGCGCCGGGGCTATTCGCGCATCAACTTCGGCGGCACGAGCGAGCAGGTTCGCAAACGCATCGAATACGTGAACGCGCTTTACCGCGACGGCCACGAGATCGCCTCGCACGCGGTCGGGCATTTCAATGGCGCAGCGTGGTCCGTCGGCGATTGGGAGAAAGAATTTCGCGCGTTCGGCCAGATCCTAAAGAACGTTGGACCGAACAATGGGCTCGCCGGCTCGAAATTGGCGTTTGCCGTCAGCGACGTGATCGGCTTCCGCGCGCCCTATCTCGCCAAGGGTCCGGGATTGTACCGCGCGCTCAAGGCACTCGGATTCCGTTACGACACCAGCGATGTGAGCCATGCGGCCGCCTGGCCGGAAAAGATTGACGGATTGTGGCGGTTCAATTTGGCCATGCTGAGAATCCAAGGTTCGGGCAGGGGCACCTTGTCGATGGATTACAATTTCTTCGTGGCCCAGTCGCGTGCCGCCTACGATCCGCGTCGTTACGAGATGGCGCGCGAGCAAACGCTGCAAACCTATCTCCATTATTTCAAGAGCAACTACGCCGGAAACCGAGCGCCGCTCCATATCGGGCATTATTTCATGAATTACGCAGGCGGCGCCTACAACGAGGCACTCAAGTCGTTCGCGCGCGCGGTCTGCGGCCTGCCGGAAGTGCGCTGCGTGACCTATGCCAAGCTCGCCGAGTTCATGGATCAGCAGAACGCGGAGACGCTCGCGGCTTATCGCAGAGGAGATTTTGCGCACGTGGCGACGCCAGCGTTGAACGTGGCGCAAGCGTTGCGATAGCCTAAGCAGCAAAGGCATGTCACCGCCGCCTCGCAACCCGCGCGTCGCTGCTGCGATGCCGGCCCTCAACTTGCCGTTCTTGCCGCCTCCCAGCCCAGCATCGCCCGCTTGCGCGTGAGCCCCCAGTGATAGCCGGTCAGCTCGCCACGCTTGCCCAGCACGCGATGGCATGGCACCACGAACGAGAGCGGATTCTTGCCGACTGCGGCGCCCACCGCGCGCGCGGCTTTGGTTGCGCCGACCTTGGTAGCGATATCCGAGTAGCTTATCGCTCGGCCCATCGGAATTTTGAGCAGCGTTTCCCAAACGCGCACCTCGAAATCGGTGCCGATGAGCACCACGCGCAGCGGCCGATCGGCTCGCCACAGGGCGGCATCGAAGATTCGGCGCGCAAGCAGCGCGGTGTGCGCGCGATCCTCGATCATATCCGCCCTTGGCCAGCGGCTTTTCATATCGGCAAGCACGGCCTGCTCCTCCCCAGCGTCGGCAAATGCGAGGCCGGCAAGGCCGCGTTGGGTCGTCATCACGAGCGCTGTGCCGAATGGGGATGCATGAAAGCCGTAGGACATGGTGAGCCCAGCGCCGCCCGATTTCCATTCGCCGGGCGACATTGCTTGGTGCGTGACGAAGAGGTCGTGCAGCCGGCCCGGCCCGGACAGGCCAACCTCGAACGCGGCGTCGAGCACACTCGCGGAGTCCCGCAACAGCCGGCGCGCGTGCTCGAGCGTGAGCGCCTGCAGGAAAGCCTTGGGGGTGATTGCGGCCCAGCGGCGGAACAGGTGATGCAACTCGTTCGCGCTTACTCCGGCCGCCGCCGCGATCGCATCGATCTCTGGTTGCGCGCGCCAGTGCTCGGAAACGAACGCGATGGCGCGGCGCACGACGGCGTAGTCGGCGGCGGCGCGGCTGAGCGGGTCGCAATCGTCAATACGATCGGGCGAGAGCATGGCGATCTCCATCGTCTGCTTCCTCTCTAAAACGGAGGCCGACGGTCGCCCACCCGATTTCTGCAGGTACCTAATCAAAGACTGTTCGGGTCGGTCCTCGCTTGGCCTCGCCGAGTGCTGCCGAGAGCGCAAGCGCGAAGCTTTCTTTCTCCCGCGGGCCCAGGAAACCTGCGATTGCAAGCCGCCGTCCTCGCGAGACGAGGAACAATCGTTCAATGCCGAACTCGGCGTGCACGACTCGATCGAGCCTAACCCAGAGCGGATTGAGCGTCCATTCGCTGACCCGGCCGCGGTGACTCACCTGGCGCACCGTGAGCTCCGAGGGAGTGACGGTAACCTGCTCGTAGGCCTTCGCGCGGCGGTAGCTGACCTGAAGCGCGCAATAGAGGAGCAGAACGTCGAGCCCGCAAAAACCGAACACCGGCCAAGCGCCGGCGAGGAGGAACGTCGTTCCGGTCGCCAGGCTGATCCCTCCGGCCACCAACATCAGCGCCAAAAATCCCTTGCGGCTCAGCGAGCGATGGGGCGTGAGCACTGCCGAAAAGATCGTGGGTTCTGGGGTCAAGTCGTTGTCGGGTGTCATCGAGGCCACTATACCGGAACTATGGCTCGCAAGACATCTCGCAGGGTGGCCCGCAGAAGCGCCCGCAAGGCACCGCGAAGAACGGCGCAGAGCCTGCGCCAAGCCCGCACGCGCACAGCGGCTGAGGTCAAAAGCCCAGCCCGGCGCTCGGCGGCCAACCACGCGGCCGCGGCTGGCGCGCTGCCGCAATGGACAAGCGCCGAGATCGAGGAAGCGTTCCGCCGCTTCAAGGCCGCTCGCCCCGAGCCCAAGGGCGAACTCGAGCACATCAATCCGTTCACGCTGCTGGTTGCGGTCGTGCTCTCGGCGCAAGCGACCGACGCCGGCGTCAACAAGGCGACGCCGGCCTTGTTCGCCGCTGCCGACACACCGGAAAAAATGGCCGCGCTTGGCGAAAAGCGGGTGCAGGGGCTGATCAAGACGATTGGTCTCTTCCGCACCAAGGCAAAAAATCTCGTCGCGCTATCCAAGAAGATCGTGCAGGATCATGGCGGCGAGGTGCCGCGCACGCGCGAGGCGCTGGAGGCGTTGCCCGGCGTCGGCCGCAAGACGGCCAATGTGGTGCTCAACGTCGCCTTCGGTGAGTCGACCATTGCCGTCGACACTCACATCTTTCGCGTCGGCAATCGGACCGGCATGGCGACCGGCAAGACGCCGTTCGAGGTTGAGACCAAGCTCGACCGCGTCGTGCCGGCGAAATACAAACGCCATGCCCATCACTGGCTGATCCTGCACGGGCGCTATGTCTGCCTGGCGCGTCGCCCGCTCTGCGAGAAGTGTCTGATCGCCGATTTGTGCAAGTGGCCCGGGAAAATAGCAGTCAATCAGCTTTCATCGCAGCATTGACCATTGATCCATCGGGCCCCGCCTTGCTCGCACCACGATCGAGGCCCAAGTAGGATTCGGCCTCAATTCGGAGGAAACCGCGGGCATGCATTTGCCGTGGGGCAAAATTGCCATCGGCGTCCTGATCGCCATCGTCTCGTTCGCCGCTGCACTCTGGGCGTTCAATTGGTTTTGGCCGGGCTCAAGCAACCAGCGGCCGGCGCTGGTCGAAGTGCCGCCGCTGAGGCCGATCGTTCGCAACTCGATCGTCGTGACACCCGCAGCCATAGCGCTCTCCGCGATCCACGCCGCACTGGAGACCGCGGCGCCGCGCAATCTCGAGGGCAAACGCGAGAACCCGCTCCCGCAAATGCTCTCCAACGCCGAGTTCGACTGGACTGTCGCGCGCGGCCCACTGGGCGTGACCGGCCAGCCAGATGCCCTGGTGGTGTCGACCGCACTGTCCGGAACATTCCACGCAACCGGGCAAATCTCGGGCGAAGCAGGGAATCTCGCTGGTGCGATCGGAGGTCTGCTGGGTGGCCGTCTTGGACAAGGGCTCCAGAACCTGCAGGGAAAAACGCTGGATCAGCGTGCGGACATCCGCGGCAACGTTACGCTCACGGCGCGCCCGACCCTGTTGCCGGCGTGGCGTGTGGAACCCAATCTCACCTCGCAGGTCGCGCTCGCCGACGCCTCACTGGCGATTATGAGCGCGAGGCTGAGCGTATCGAACGAGCTCAAGCCGTTCATCGATCGCGCGGTCAATGAACAGGTGGCTGCGCTACAGGCGCGCCTGCGCGAGGATCCCTTCCTTGAGCTCGCGGCCCGACGCGAGTGGAGCAAGATGTGCCGCTCGATCTCGCTCGGCGCCGAGGCGGCTGGCATGCCCAATCTATGGTTGGAACTTCGCCCGACGCGAGCCTTCGCCGCGCAGCCGCGCATTGACAGCGCCGCGCTCACGCTGACGATCGGCGTCGAGGCGCAGACGCGGATCGTGTCCACCGAGACCAAGCCTGATTGCCCATTTCCGGCGCAACTGGAGCTTGTTCCGCAGATCGAGCAGGGCCGTGTCAATATCGCGGTGCCGATCGATATTCCGTTCACCGAGGTGAATCGGCTGCTCGAAGCACGCCTCAAGGGAAAGAGCTTTCCCGAGGACAAGAGCAGCGCCTTCACCGCCACTATCCATGGCGTCAGTTTGGCGGCGTCGGGTGACCGGTTGCTGCTGTCGCTGCGTGTGAAAGCCAATGAAAACAAGAGCTGGTTTGGTCTCGGCGCCGAGGCGACGGTCCACGTATGGGGTCGGCCGGTGCTCGATCGTGAACATCAGATGCTGCGCCTCACCGACGTCGCGCTCGACGTCGAATCCCAAGCCGCCTTCGGCCTGCTGGGTGCGGCGGCGCGGGCCGCGGTGCCATATTTGGAACAGGCGTTGACGGAAAACGCGGTTGTCGATCTGGTGCCGCTCGCGACGAATGCTCGTAAGAGCATCGATGCTGCAATCTCGGATTTCCGCAAGAGCACCGACGGCGTTCGCGTCGATCCCGCGGTGACTGATCTGCGTCTCGTCGGCATCGAGTTCGACGCTAAAACGTTGCGCGTCGTTGCGGAAATCGACGGCACGGTACGGGTCGCTGTGACGAAGCTGGGCGGATAAAATCCCTTCCTGGCAGGACCGCGCCGAATAAAGAATCGATGCGCGCGTCTATCTTGAGCTAGGTCCCGGGTTTGGCGTTCGTTATGCGGTGATAGACGTGCACCATGAGAGCCATGGCGAATAATGGCGTGGCCAGATTGACGATGGGGATCGATACGAATGCCGCAATCAAGATGCCGGCGAGAAAGACCGCGTTCTGGTGCTCCCGACGCAGTCGTTTAGCTTGGGCGACCGGTTGATGGCGCATGGCGGCCAGCTCGAAATATTCGCGGCCGAGCAAATAGGCGCTGGCCAGGAAAAAAATGATCACGCCGGCGCCGGCGAACAGCAGGAACGGCACCGCGATGATGTAGACCAAGACCGCGAGCAAAGCCGTCTTCATTCCTTCGACGAGCGCGAGCGGCAGCGGCAGCGGCGTGCCGACGGGCTCGGCGGGGTAGTGCTCGCGTTCCACTTCGAGCGCGATCTCATCGACGAAGAAGCTGCCGACCAGTGCCGTGACGGCCGGCATCAAGAACACGAAGCCGACGATGATCCCAATCCCGGCGGCAATGGACAGGACCCAGAGGAGGATCGAGATCGGCGCGGGGGCGCTGATGCCGAACATCGTCTCGGCCCAATGCGCGCCGGCGCTTGCAAGCCATACCAGCAGCCGGTGAAGCCCGATCGCCAGAAGCACGATGACGGCGAGCGCGAGGCCCGCGGATTTCAGCAGCACCCAGCGGAACGGCGGCGAGAACATCTGAACGAGCGCTCTGATACCCGCATCGATCATCGTTCCCATCCTCTTTCTTTCGGCTGCGCGAGCGCGGCATGGCGAACCAAGAACCGCGCGGTCCATAGGAACGCCGCTTGAATGCGGCATCGCTATTGCGATACCGCAAACGCGACGACGATGAAGAATATTTTAGACGTGCGTGACATGTGTTCCATGATAGTAACGCGCAACACGTAGCCGCGCCCATGCGACGTTTGACCCGCCGATCGTTCCTCGCATCCTCCGCCGTGGCGGTGGCGGCCGGGCCCGCGTTTGGGGCGCCGCGCCCGGTGCCCGTCCCGGAGGTGCCGCGCTCCGGCTGGGTCGATGCCGTCGTCGTCGGCGCCGGGGCGGCCGGCATTGCGGCCGGGCGGCGACTTGCCGCGGCGGGCAAACGATTTGTCGTGCTCGAGGCCGCGGACGAGGTCGGCGGGCGCTGCATCACCGATAGCAAGACATTCGGGATGCCCTACGATCGCGGCGCCCACTGGATCTTTGCTGCCGATATCAATCCATTGGCGAAGCTGGCCATGCAGGTCGGGCTCGACGTCTATCCGGCGCCGCCCGGCCAGCGCATGCGCATCGGACGGCGCTACGCCCGCGAAGGCGAGATGGAGGATTTTCTCTCCAGTCTCGTGCGCGCCAACAGCGCCATTGCCGATGCCGCCCGCAAGAGCGATGTCTCCTGCGTCCAGGCGCTGCCCAAGGAACTTGGCGAATGGCGGCCGACGATCGAATTCGTGCTGGGCCCTTATGGCTGCAGCAAGGACCTCTCGGAAGTATCGACCGCCGATCTGGCGCGCTCGGGCGAGCGCGACAACAACGCGTTCTGCCGTCAGGGCTACGGTACGCTGCTCGCGAGGCTCGCAGCTCCCCTTCCCCTTCTTCTGTCGACCCCGGTCAAAACGATCGAATGGTGGAGCCGAGCGCGTATCGAGGTCGAAACGACGAAGGGCCAATTCAAGACGGGCTTGGTCATTCTCACCGTCTCGACCAATGTGCTCACCAGCGGAAAGCTCAAACTTGCGCCCGACCTCCCGAAACGGCATCTCGAGGCCGCCACAAAGCTCAAGCTCGGCAGCCGCGATCACGTAGCACTGGAGTTGACGGGCAATCCGCTCGGGTTGCGTTCCGATGAGTTGGTATTGGAGAAAGCCGGCGGCAGGCAGACCGCGGCAATCTTCGGCAACATGTCGGGTTCGACAATTTGCGTGATCGACATCGGAGGCAATTTCGGGCGCGACCTCTCCGCCAAGGGCGAGGCGGCGATGATCGATTTTGCGATCAACTGGCTGGGCGGGCTTTACGGCACGGACATGAAGGGCGCCGTCAAGCGCCGCCACGCCACGCGCTGGAATAGTGAACCGTGGGTGCTCGGCGCGGTCTCTGCCGCGGCGCCGGGCGCCCAATCCTCGCGCAAGATACTCGCCGAGCCGCTCAGCGGCCGCATCTTCCTGGCCGGCGAAGCCACGCACGAGACGCTCTGGGGAACGGTCAATGGCGCCTGGGAATCGGGTGAGCGAGCCGCGGACACCGTGGTGAAGCTACTCGGCGGCCCGAGCAAGCGCGGCTGAGTGCGCTTACGCCCGCAACACGCCGCCCGTTCGCTTGGCGACTTCGACGACGATCTTCGCGGCGACGGCGTCGATCTCGGCGTCGGTCATGGTCTTTTCCCGCGGCTGCAACGTCACCGCAATGGCAATCGACTTCTTGCCTGGCTCTATGCCCGCCCCCTCATAAACGTCGAACACCGCGACATTGGTGATGAGCTTGCGATCTGCGCTCTGCGCGGCGCGTAAGACGTCGGCCGCGTTGACCGAGCGGTCGACCACGAAGGCGAAATCGCGCTCCACCGGTTGGAACGGGGAAAGCTCCAAGACCGGCCGCGCGCGGGTTGCCTTCGCCCTCAGCTCCGGGATTTTGTCCAGGATCACCTCGAAGGCGACCAGTGGGCCTTCGGCGTCGAGCGCTTCGAGTGCGCGTGGGTGCAGCTCGCCGAAGTGCCCGAGCACGTTCTGCGGGCCGATCTGGATCGTCCCGGAGCGTCCCGGATGAAACCACGGCGGCCCGCCCGGCACGACCTGCAGCGCCGGCGCCGGCGCGCCTGCGGCGGCGAGCACCGCGAGCGCGTCGGCTTTGGCGTCGAACGCGTCGACCTCCGCGGTCGAGGCCGACCAATGGCGGCCGATGCCGTTTGCTTTGGCGAGCGCGCGGCGCACGCCGCTGGCGGCGGTGAGTTGATCCTGCGGGCAATCGCCACGGAAGACCTGTCCGACCTCGAACAGCGCCGCGTTGGGGAAACCGCGGTCGGCGTTGTTCTGTGCGGCAGCAACGAGCCCCGGAATCAGGCTCGGCCGCATGTCGGAGAGGTCCGAGGCGATGGGATTGGCGAGCGCCAGCTCGGGCTTTCCGCCGCCGAACAACTCGGCCTGTCGCTTTGCCACGAAGGACCAGATGACGGCTTCGAGCATGCCGCGCGCAGCGAGCGCGCGCTTGGCTTTGCGGGTGCGCAGCTGGATCGGCGTGAGCACCGGCTTGCGCGGAGCCTCGCCGCGGCCGAATGGCGTCGCCGGGATGCGGTCGACGCCGAGAATGCGCACGACCTCCTCGACCAGATCGGCCTTGCCCTCGACATCGCCCCGCCACGACGGGACGGTGACTTTCAGGCTCTTGCCGCTGCCGGCGACCGCGAATCCGAGACGGCCGAGCACGCGCTCGATCTCGCGCGTCTCAACGTGGAGGCCGGTGAGTCGCGGCAGTTCGCCAGGCGGAAAATCGATGACGCGCTCCGGTACGTCCGGCGTCCCCGCGACCGTGACTTCCGACGGTTTGCCGCCGCACAGGTCGAGCACCATCCCGGTCGCAATCTCGAGCCCCGACAGCATGAAGGCGGGATCAACTCCGCGCTCGAAACGGTAGCGTGCATCCGATTGGACACCGAGCTTGCGGCCGGTCTGCGCGACGTTCCTGGGATCCCACAGCGCGGACTCGATCAGCACGTCGGTCGTGGCTTCCGAACAGCCGGTGCTCTCGCCCCCCATGATGCCCGCCAGCGATTCGACGCCGCGATCGTCGGCGATGACGCACATGCTCAGATCGAGGTCGTAGCGCTTGCCGTCGAGCGCGAGCAGGCTCTCGCCCTCGCGCGCGCGCCGAACCGTCAGATTGCCGTGTACTTTCGCGGCGTCGAAGACGTGCAGCGGCCGGCCGCGATCGTAAGTGATGAAATTGGTGATATCGACCAGCGCATTGATGGGGCGCAGACCGATCGCGGCCAGCCGGCGCTGCAGCCATGGCGGGGACGGGCCGTTCTTCACCCCGCGCACGAGCCGCAGGGCAAAAGCCGGACACAGCGATGGCGTCGAGCCAAAGTCGAGCGTCACCTTCACCGGGCATGGGAAATCCCCTCTCACCGGCCGAACGCTTTTGTCCCGCAGCTTGCCCATGTCGGCGGCGGCGAGATCGCGCGCGATGCCATTGACGCCGGCGCAGTCGCCGCGGTTGGGGGTGAGATTGATCTCGATCACGGGATCGTCGAGTCCGGCCCACTCGGCATAAGCCGCTCCGACCGGCGCATCGGCGGGAAGCTCGATGATGCCTTCGTGGTCGTCGGAGATCTGAAGCTCGAACTCCGACACCAGCATGCCGCGGCTCTCGACGCCGCGGATCTTGCCGATGCCCAGTGTCATGTTCTTGCCCGGTATGAAGGCCCCGGGCGGCACGAACACTCCTTTCATGCCGGCGCGCGCGTTGGGCGCGCCGCAGACGACCTGCACCGGGTCGCCCGATCCGGTATCGACCATGCACACGCGCAGGCGGTCGGCGTTCGGATGCTGTTCGGCCGAGATCACGCGGGCGATGGTGAACGGCGCGAGCATCTTGCCCCGCTCGACGACGCTCTCGACTTCAAGTCCGATCATGGTGAGCCGGTCCACAATGGCTGCCAGCGGCGCCTCGGTGTCGAGGTGCTCCTTCAGCCAAGCGAGGGTCAATTTCATCATTGTGCGGACCCGGGACCTATCTCGCCCCCTGTTCGCCGGGGAAGCCTAGCAAGCATGAATGAGGAACTGTTGTTTCGAACGGCAATCGAGAGCGATTGACGTATAACGATCATCTGCAGCGGGCGCGATCAGCCGCTCAATCCTCCGGCCAGCGTGGGAAAGTCGAGCGGGCGAAAGCCGTAGTGGGAGAGCCAGCGCACGTCCGCCTCGAAGAACGGACGAAGATCCGGCATGCCGTATTTGAGCATTGCGATGCGATCGATCCCCAGTCCCCAGGCGAAACCCTGATACTCGTCGGGATTGAGTCCGCAATTGCGCAGCACATTCGGATGCACCATGCCGCAGCCGAGAATCTCCATCCAGTCATCGCCCTCGCCGAACCTGATCTCGCCCTTGTCGCGTCGGCATTGGATGTCCACCTCGAGCGAGGGCTCGGTGAACGGAAAGAACGACGGGCGGAAGCGCATCTTGACCTGATCCACCTCGAAGAACGCCTTGCAGAACTCCTGCAGTATCCATTTCAAATGGCCGAGGTGTGAGCTCTTGTCGATGACGAGCCCCTCGACCTGGTGGAACATGGGTGTGTGGGTCTGATCGCTGTCGCTGCGGTAGGTGCGGCCGGGGATAATGACGCGGATCGGCGGCTTCTGTGCCAGCATCGTCCTGATCTGCACCGGCGAGGTGTGCGTGCGCAGCAGGAGCTGGGAGCCGTCCGGCTTCGGATTGAAATAGAACGTGTCTTGCATCTCCCGCGATGGATGGCCTTCCGGGAAGTTGAGCTTGGTGAAGTTGTATTCGTCGGTCTCGATGTCGGGCCCTTCCGCGATGGCGAAGCCCATGTCGGCAAAGATCGCGGTCAGTTCGTCCACGACCTGGCTGATGGGATGGATGCGCCCAACCTCAGCCGGCGGTTCGCGCACCGGCAGGGTGACGTCCACCGTCTCGGTATTGAGCCGCTGATCTAGCGCGAGTTCCCTCAGTGCGTCCCTGCGCGCGGCGATCGCGGCAACAATGCGGTCCTTGAGGCCGTTGATGAGCGGCCCCTGCTGCTTGCGCTCTTCCGCCGCCATCGTGCCGAGTGC